>Ga0189275_100084_pt1 | contig 159311 bp, 146 predicted proteins | sample N19A6minimetaG_FD_130329 | JGI IMG/M metagenome (GOLD analysis project Ga0189275, IMG submission 130329) | Marine microbial communities from the Costa Rica Dome - N19 A6 mini metaG | ecosystem: Environmental > Aquatic > Marine > Oceanic > Photic zone | place: Costa Rica: the Eastern Pacific...
GTTCAGGCTGAACGCAGACACGCGCGAAGGGGCCCGGGCCGGCACACGGCGTCACAAGCGCCAGGGACCTAACGGCCTCCTTCGCGCAACCAGCCTACAACACCTCCAACACACAGGGACCTACAAGACGTGCGTCGAGCCGGCTTCACGTCCACTGGGTCCCGGATCTGCAGCCTGCCTTCGCAGGCTTCCGTCCGGGAAAACCGTGAAATTCTGAAATGAAATGGGGAGAAAAACCTAAGCCGCGTCGCGCGACTTTTCCTTTTCGGCTTTCTTCACCTTCTGAACCGCCCGCTGCCGTTTCAGGCGGGAGAGGTAGTCGATGAAGAGAATGCCTTCCAGATGATCCATCTCGTGCTGGATGCACACGGCGAACATGCCCTCGGCGATCTCGTCGCGCTCATTCCCGTCATAGTCGAGATATTGCACGCGGATGCGGTCGGGACGCTCGACCTCGTCGAACACGGCCGGCACCGACAGGCAGCCTTCCTCATAGGGACGCAGCGTGTCGGACGGGTCGGACAGGACCGGATTGACGAAATAGCGCGGCTGCGGCTCCTCGTCGGAACCGGCCAGATCCATCACGATCACGCGCTTGGGCACACCGATCTGGATCGCGGCGAGGCCGATGCCGTCGGCCGCGTACATCGAGTCCAGCATGTCGTCCATCAACGCACGGAGTTCGTCATCCACCCGGTCGACCGGTTGGGAGACTTCCTTCAGACGCGGGTCCGGGACGGTAAGAATTTCACGTATAGCCATGCCCCTAAAATAGTCGCAGCGGCTTAACGGTTCAAGAATTCGCCGCTTCTGACGCCGCGTCCGGCGCAGACAGGGCGCGAGGCTCGCCGTCATCCTCGTCCAGGCCCGCAGCATCGAGATATCCGTCGGGCAAAGACTTCTTGGTCGCAGCGCCGAGCTTCTTGAGCATCTCGGTCTGGCGGATGACATTTCCCCGCCCGTCGACCAGCTTGTTCTTGGCGTCGTGCCAGGCGCCCTTGGCCGCATCGATCCGCTGGCCCACCTTTTCCAGATCGCCGACGAAACCCTCGAATTTGTCGTAGAGCGCGCCGGCCCGGCTGGCGATCTCGCGGGCATTCTGGTTCTGGCGGTCAATGGTCCACAGGTTCTGGACCGTACGCATCGCCATCATCAGCGTGGTCGGCGTGGCGATCATGACATCGCGTTCCCAGGCATAAACGGAAATGTCCGGGTCGTTCTGCAGCGCCAGCGAAGCGGCGCCCTCCAGCGGCACGAACATCAGGGTGAAGGATACACCCTCGTAGAATTGCGCATAGTCCTTCTCGCCCAGCGCCTTGATGTGGCTGCGCACCGAGGTGAGGTGCTGTTTCAGGGCCGCGCCGCGCTCCTCCTCTTCCTCGGCATTCACGCAGCGCTCGAAGGCGGTGAGCGAGACCTTCGAGTCGATCACCAGGCGCTGTTTTCCGGGCAGTTCGACGACGATATCCGGACGGCGGCGCGCGCCATCCTCGGTCGTCTCGCTCTGCTGGGTGAAGAACTCATGCCCCTCACGCAGCCCGGCGCGTTCGAGAATGGTGGCCAGCACCATCTCGCCCCAATCGCCCTGTACCTTGGACGAGGAACGCAGCGCATTGGCCAGGTTCTTGGCGTCCGCCGACATCTGGGACGCATCCTTGCGGACCGTTTCCATCAATTGCTTGATCTCGCCGGCATGACCGGAGCGTTCGGTCGCGTCCTTTTCCACCTTCTCGCGGAAATCCTTCAACTGGTCGCGCAGCGGATTGAGCAGGGTCTGCAGGTTTTCCGTGCTCTGCTTGTTCAGCTCGGCGCCGGAGGTCTTGAGGATCTCGTTGGCGGTGAGCTTGAACTGTTCGGTCAGACGCTCGCGCGCCTTGTCGAGCTCGGCGAGCTTTTCCTCATGATGGCGCTGCGTGGCGTCATGGGCGGATTTCAGGCTGGCAAAGTCGGACGCCAGCCGATCCCGCTCGGCCCGCAATTCCTCGGACTGTTTGAGCAGGCGGTCGCGCTCCTCGCGCACGCTTTCCAGGCGCGCCAGCTTCTCGCGCACCTCGACGGCTTCGGCCGCGCGCTGCTCTGCCGTCTCGCGCCACTGATCGCGCTCGGCCCGCAGGGTCTCGGTCTGGTCGGCGGCAAACCCGTCCTGTGCCTTCGGCCGGCGCAGGATCAGCACAGCCAAGAGCAGGATAGCGAGCGCCATCCCGCCGAGCAGGAGCCAGGTTTCCGGAGCGATTTCGGTCAGCATCATGGGGTCGCCTTGTCTTTGCACGTCATTCTGCGTGAGTCGGTCGTGTGCGGCCACAATGCCGGCCCGCCGCGACAGAAACTGTCACATCCATCGGCCGCCCGCAGCGCTCGCGCAGGAGGGGAAAACGGCCCCGATCCTGCATCCTGACGGGCAAGGGATGTGGGAGAGCGTGCATGCACGTGCGTATCGTTTCAATCGGAGACATGACCGGCGAGCAGGTCGCGAAATGGAACGCCTGGGCGGCCCCGCAGGGACGCCTGATCAGCCCCTATTTCCACTATGAGTTCACCGCCGCGATCGCGCGCGCCCGCGCCGACGTCCGCATTGCCATTGTGGAACAGGATGGCGAGATCGCCGGCTTCTTCCCGCACCATGTCGCCCATGACGGCGTCATCCGCCCGGTCGGGGCACCGATGAGCGATTATCAGGGCGTGATCGCCCGGCCGGACGTGCAGATACCGCTCGAGCGGATCGTGCGGGCCTGCGGCGGCTCTGCCATGGTGTTCGACAACTGGCATTGCGCCCGGGGCGGCTGCGACCGCGCCCGCCGCGGCCGCGACGGATCGGTGATGGTCGATCTGACCGGCGGCGCCGACGCCTATTTTGCCGCCCAACGCGCCGAATACCGCGACCATTTCCGCAAGACCGCACGCCGCCAGCGCGCGGCCGAGCGCGATATCGGCCCCGTCCGGGTCGTTATCGGCGATACCGATGGCAGCGCCTTTGCCCAGCTGGATGCCTGGAAGCAGACCCAGTACGAAACCACCGGCAAGCTGAACGTGTTCGGAATCGACTGGGTGCGCGAGACCCTGAACGATCTGCGAACGCTCGATACGGGGGACTTCTCGGGGCTGACCGCCTCGCTCTGGTTCGGCGACCGGCTGGCCGCCGTCGAGTTCGGCCTCAGGGCCGGCGGCGTCTATCATTCCTGGTTCCCGGCCTACGATCCGGAACTGGCCCGCTATTCGCCGGGCCTCCTCCTGCTGCACGGCCTGTTCGAACAGGCCGCGGAACACGGCATAAAGCGCCTCGATCTGGGCCGTGGTGGCCTGCACTACAAGAAATACTATGCCAGCTATGAAGTGCCGCTGGACCAGGGCCGCGTCCTGGTACCGGGTCTCGCCTCAACGGCGATCCGCAGCTGGGAGATTGCCGAGAAAGCCGCCGGCCTGATGCCGGGCGCCGCTGCTGAAATGCCGGCCCGCCTGCGCCGCCGCTGGTCGCAGGTCAGCGCCTTCCAGCCGCGCCTCGCCCCGCGCCTGGCCAGCTTTGCCGGATCGATCTCGCTGTAGGTATTTCCGGGTGCGTCAATCTGCCATCAAACGGCGACACACTCGCCGAGAACAATTATCTTTTTAAATTCAAAAAGATAATAGCTCTATTCAAATTGGTAATTCGTTATAAGCGCGCTCACTTTTCGTTAACCTATTTCCTTAGCAATTGATAAAAATTCTCGGGCGCTTTTTCCCGCATCAATATTTGCGGGACTCATCCAATGCCCAAGCTCTCCGACCTCTCCATCTCCACCAAAATCCTCCTGATCGTCGGCGTCCTGTCGATCGGGACTGTCGCTCTGGGAACAATCGGCCTGACCAGCCTGGCCCGCGTCAAGGCGGCATCCCTCGCCGTTGAGCGCGTGGCCAATGAGATTCGTCTCGGCAGCCGCATGGGACAGAATGCGCTCGAACTCAGCCGGGCCGAATATCGCGCCGCCGCCGATCCGGCCGAGCTGGAAGATGTCCGCCGTGTGACGCGCGAAAGCCGCGCCGCCTTCGCCAACCGGCTCGAACAGGCCCAGTCCCTCGCCGATGCCGACCAGATCCGTCTGCTGGAAGAGGTCGAGAGCGCCTATGAAGACTATCTCGAGGAGCTCGCCTCGTCCTTTGACGCCCTATCCCGTGCCGGCGACCGGGACATGAATGCAAACGAGCAGGCCGCCATGGCAGCGGTCCACAGCTCGCGCGACGCGATGTCGACCCTGCGCACCGCGATCACCGAATATGTTGACTTCACCGACCGGCAGGGCGAAGCGGTGATCGCCGAAGCCGCGGCCCTGAACAGCACCGTTCGCGTCACCATGATCCTGGTCGGCCTCGCCACGACGATCGGCGGCTTCGTGCTGGCCTTCCTGCTGAGCCGAGCCGGTATCGTGCGTCCGCTGACCCGCGTGGTGCAGAACCTGAAGCGTGTCGCATCGGGCGATCTGGACGTCGATACAGACGGCGCGGCGCGCCGGGACGAGATCGGCGATCTGAACGAGGCCCTGCAGCACTTCATCAAGGCGGCGCACGAACAGCGTAGCCAGATCGAGCGCGAACAGGCGGATGCCCGCCGCAAGACGGAACGCGCCGCCAAGGTGAAGGATCTCACCGACGCTTTCGAAGCCGAGATCGAACAGGCCATGGCGACCCTCGCCAGCGCGGCCGAGGAGCTCGCTGCCACCGCCAACTCCATGTCGTCTGCTGCCGAAGAGACCAGCGCGCAGACGCAAAGCGTATCCTCCACGACCACTCAGACCTCGGCCAATGTCCAGACTGTGGCTGCCGCCACCGAGGAATTGGCCACGGCGATTTCCGAAGTGGCCCGCCAGATCGACCGGACGGCCGAAATCTCCGACACCGCATCCAGCCGGACCGAGAATGCACTGGGCGATATCCAGGCCCTGAGCAAGGCCGCGCAGGAGATCGAAGACATCCTCGTCCTGATCGTCGGCATAACCGACCAGACCAAGCTGCTCGCTCTCAACGCCACGATCGAGGCGGCGCGAGCGGGCGAGGCCGGCCGCGGCTTCGGCGTGGTTGCAAGCGAGGTGAAGAATCTCGCCAACCAGACCGAGCAGGCCACCACGAGCGTAACCGAACAGATCCGCGCGATCCAGCAGCGCACCCAGGCCGTCGTGGACTCGGTCCAGGGCATCCACAGCGTTGTGAACGACATGAATGCGATCTCGACAGCCGTCGCCAGCTCGGCGGAGCAACAGACCGTTGCCACCAACGAGATCAATCGCAACATCACCGAGGCTGCCACCGGCACCGAAGAAGTCACGCGCTCGATCGGCATGCTGGAAACGGCGTCAAGCAGTACCTCGGCTGCGGCGACCCAGGTCGCCTCGACGGCCGAGGAACTGTCGCGCCGGAGCAATTCCATCAAGGCGGACATCCAGAAATACCTGGCCGACGTGGAGGCGGCCTGATCCGGTGCGGCGGGCGGTGGAGAACACGCCGCCCGCCCCTTCATTCGCACATCGCTTCGCCCTAGATTGGTCCGGCAATGAGGGAGACAAGCATGCGCGTTGCTGCCGCCGGGCTCGCCCTTGCCGTCCTGTCCGGACCGGCAATGGCGCAAGACACGATCCACGAGACCGAACAGGCCGATTTCCGCGTCGAGACCGTCGCGACCGGGCTGGAATTCCCCTGGTCCATGGCCTTCCTGCCGGATGGCGACATGCTGGTCACCGAGCGCGAGGGGCGCCTGCGCTATATCGATGACGGCGCGCTGCGCGAGGCGCCGGTCGAGGGGCTGCCGGAGATCCTGGTCGACAATCAGGGCGGTCTTCTCGGCCTGGCGCTGCATCCGAACTTCGCCGAAAACCGCTGGGTCTATTTTGCGTATTCAGAGGGCTCCTCGCGCGCCAATCACACCGCGCTCGCCCGCGGCCGGCTCAGCGAGGACGGCAGCGCACTGGAAGGCGTGGAACCCCTGTTTCGCGTCAATTTCGACAAGCAGCGCGGCTATCATTTCGGCGGCCGCATCCTGTTCCTGGACGACGGCACCCTGCTGCTGACGCTGGGCGAAGGCGCCCAGTATTTCCAGGAAGCCCAGAACCTGGACAATCATCTGGGCACGATCGTGCGCCTCAATGATGACGGCTCGGTTCCCTTCGACAATCCCTATGTCAGCGCCGATGGTGCCCAGCCGGAAATCTGGAGCTATGGCCACCGCAATGTGCAGGGCATCGCCCGCAACCCCCAGACCGGGGCCATCTGGGCCCACGAGCACGGTCCCCGCGGCGGCGACGAGATCAATGATATCCGCCCCGGCCTGAATTACGGCTGGCCGGCCATCACCTACGGCATCAACTACAACGGCACGCCCGTCTCCGATGCCCGCGCGGCCGAGGGCATGGAACAGCCGCTGTGGTACTGGGTGCCCTCGATCGCGCCCTCGGGCATGGCCTTCTACGAGGGCACGGCGTTTGCCGAGTGGCAGGGCGATCTGTTTGTCGGCGCCCTCGCCGGCTCCATGCTGGTGCGCTACGAGGTCGAGGGCGACCGGATCATTTCCGAGGAAGAGCTGCTGACCGAGCGCGGTGACCGGATCCGCGATGTGCAGTCCGGTCTGGACGGGCATATCTACCTGCTGACCGACGATCTGGAAGGCAGCGTGCTGCGGCTGGATCCGGTCATTCCCTGACCGGGCGGCTAACCCCGCATGTCAGTCAGCGACCGGCCTTCGGCGATATTGCGCAACAGATAGACCAGCGGCGTATCGACCGCGGCGACGAGCAGTTTCACCACGACCTGACCGAGGATGAGGCTGCCGATCGCGGCCCAGCTCTCGATCCCGCCGAAGGCCACCGTGATGAAGATCGTCGAATTGAGGATCTGCGACACCATGGTCGACAGGTTGTTGCGCAGCCACAGCCGGTTGCGGCCGATATCGCGCTGGCGCAGATGATGGAAGATCAGCACGTCGGCCAGCGCACTCACGAAGAAGGCGACAATGCCGGCGAAATTGGTCCGTATGCCTGACGAGAAGACCGAGACGAATTCCGACTGGCGCTCGGCGGTCCAGCTCGGCGCAGCCGAGACGAAGCCGGCGACGTCCTCGAAATACATGGCGTAGAGGATCAGGAGCGCCACAACGAAACGCATGATGACGCCGATCAGCACCACGCACAGCGCATAGCCGCGGCCCCATACCTCGCTGATCACATCGGTCGCCAGATAGGTGAAGCAGAAGGCCAGCGTGCCGGCCGGCACCAGCACGTCCAGCGGGCCGAGATGGACGACCTGCACCTTGATCGCCGTCAGTGCGGCCATCACCAGCGAGACCATGAACAGGCCCGTGCAGAAGAACAGCACGAAGGCCTTCCGCGTAACCCGTTCGGGATTCATCCCGCTGAAAGTGTCGGTATCGCCCATGCCGCCCCCGGCCGTCCGGTGGCAGTTTAGGACGATTTGCCGCTTTGCCTAGTGCTGACCGGAAAGCGCGCGCTCAGACCGCCGACCGGCTGCGGAAAGCCGCGGCCAGCGTGCCGTCGTCGAGATAGTCCAGCTCGCCGCCCACCGGCACACCGCGCGCCAGCGACGTCACCGACACACCGCACGGTTCCAGCTTGTCGGCGAGATAGTGCGCGGTGGTTTGTCCGTCGACCGTGGCGTTGAGCGCCAGGACGATTTCGGTCACCGCCCCGTCGCTCGCGCGTTCGATCAGCTTTGCGATGTTGAGATCGTCCGGCCGTACCCCGTCGAGGGCTGACAGGACGCCGCCGAGCACATGGTAACGGCCCTTGAAGGCCCCGGCCCGCTCCAGCGCCCACAGATCGCCGACCGTCTCCACGACGCAGATTTCCTTCTCCGCCCGGTTCGGCGCAGCGCACACCGCGCACGGATCGGTGACATCGAGATTGCCGCAGGTCGAACAGGCGCGGATCTTGTCGGCGGCGTCGGCCAGCGCATCCGCCAGCGGCCGCATCACGGCATCGCGCTTGCCCAGAAGGTGCAGCGCGGCGCGGCGCGCAGAACGCGGCCCCAGCCCCGGCAGCTTGGCCAGCAGCGTGATCAGTCGCTCGATTTCCGGGCCGGCAGAAGCGGTTCGCATCGTCAGCGCCCGGTATCAGAAAGGAAGGTTCATGCCGGGCGGCAGGTCCAGCCCGCCGGCCGCTTCCTTGAGGACTTCCTGCTGGCGCACCTCGGCCTTGCGCCGCGCATCGGCATGGGCGGCCAGGATCAGGTCTTCCAGGATTTCCGGCTCGTCCGGATCGATCAGGCTCTTGTCGATCGAGACGCGTTTCAGATCGCCCTTGGCGGTCATCGTCATCGCGATCAGGCCGGCACCGGCCTCACCGGTCACCTCGGCCTCGTCGAGCCTGGCCTGGGCTTCGGCCATTTTCTGCTGCATGGCCTGCGCCTGTTTCATCAGGCCCATCAGGTCTTTCATGCCCGTCTCTCCGTTGTCTTCTCGTCTGCATCGCCGTCGGCGGCCGGCGCCTCGCGCACGGCGACAATCTCTGCGCCCGGGAAGAGACGCAAGGCCTCCGCCACAGCGGGATCCTGCCGCGCGCGCTCCAGCTTTTCCTCGGCCTCGCGCTGGCGGCGTTCCGCCCAGGTCTCGCCGCCGCGCACTTCATGATCGGCCAGGATCGCCCAGCGCGCACCGGTCCATTCCTGCAGCCGCTTGGCCAGCCGCTGGGCCAGATCGGGCGGACAGTCCTCGACCGGCTGGAAGGTGAAGGAGCCCGGACGGAAGGCGCCGGGGCGCACATAGCGCTCGACATCCGACTGCAGGGCAATGTCGCGCTTTTCGCGCAACAGCGCGATCAGGGCTTCGAACGTCCGGGGACCGGGCAGTTCGCTTTCGGCCTCGGCAGGTGCAACCGGCGCAGCGGGGCGGGCAGCGTGCGCCGGCGCTTGCGACGCCGGCTCAGGCTTTCCCGGCGCCTCCCCGGCCAAAGAGGCGGGCGAAGAGTCAGGCGGGGCGGCGGCCGGCGTTTCGCTGCGCGCGGCAGGCGGATGCCCGGCCAGGATGCGCGCGGCCTCTTCCGGCGGCGGCAGCGAGGCCGCAGCGGCGAGGCGCAGCACCGTCATCTCGGCCGCGGCCAGCGCGTCCGGTGCGTTGCGCACATCGTCGAGCCCCGTCAGCAGGATTTTCCAGAGCCGGGTCAGCTGGGCCAGGGACTGTTTTTCCGCCAGCCCGGCAATGCGCTGGACCGTGTCCGCCGCCTCGCCCAGATCGGCGCCGGGACCGGCCGCCTTCACCCGGGAAATGGCATGGACATAGTCCAGAAGATCGCGCGTGATCACCACCGGATCGCCGCCGGCATCGTAGAGCGCGCCGATCTCGTCCAGCGCATCCGCCGTCTTGCCCGACAGGGCTTGCTCCAGAAGGTCGAGCACGCGGGCCCGGTCGGCCAGGCCCAGCATGTCGCGCACTTGCGGCGCGGTGACCGGACCGCTCTCCTCGCTGCCCTGCACGATCGCCTGGTCCAGCAGCGACAGCGCGTCGCGCACCGAGCCCTCGGCCGCCCGCGCGATCAGGGACAGACCCTCGCGATCGACGGACGCGTTTTCCAGGCCGCAAATGCGTTCGAGGTGATCGGTCAGAACCTCGCGGTCGATCCGCTTGAGATCGAAACGCTGGCAGCGCGACAGCACCGTCACCGGAACCTTGCGGATCTCGGTCGTCGCGAAAATGAACTTGGCGTGCTCGGGCGGTTCCTCGAGCGTTTTCAAAAGCGCGTTGAAGGCCGAGGTCGACAACATGTGGACCTCGTCGATGATGTAGACCTTGTAGCGCGCGGAGACCGGCGCATAACGCACACCGTCGAGGATTTCGCGGATATCGTTGACGCCGGTGCGCGAGGCGGCGTCCATCTCCATCACGTCGACATGCGCGGACCGCGCGATGGCATCGCAATGGCGGCCCGGTTCGGACAGCGTCATCGCCGGTCCATCGGCCGTATCGGTTTCATAATTGAGCGCGCGGGCGATCAGGCGCGCCGTCGTCGTCTTGCCGATGCCGCGCACGCCGGTGAGCATGTAGGCATGGGCGATACGGCCGGCCGCAAAAGCATTGGTCAGGGTGCGCACCATGGCGTCCTGGCCGATCAGATCCTCGAATTTTGACGGGCGGTATTTGCGGGCCAGCACCTGGTAGCCGGGGTCCGGCGCCGTCTGCGGCAGGTCGAGACCCGGCATCAACGCTTCGCCCGCTGCGGTATCGTCAGCTGGGAGCGGCGTATCGTCCATGAGGGCTCTTCTGGCTGCGGCTGACAGACCCTGTCCCGGGGGCGTCCCCCGAGCCGGGCGGCGCGATTGCGCGTGGAAGACCGGACAGCGACCCGGACGAAACTCGTTACGGCTGCTTCCTTCCGGACCTGACCGGGTTGGCGAGGTGCCCGTCCACCGCCGGCCTTCCGCCCCCTATATCGCCCGCCGGACAGCGTCATGCAAGCCGCGGCCTGCAGCCTTTTTCGCCGCGGCCTCACCCGGCCGGCGCCCCCGGCAGGCTGTCGCAGGACACCGCCTCGCCCAGACCGAGTTCGGTGAAGGGAAGCACCGCCAGCGGACCCGCAGCGCTGCCCAGAAGTCCCGCGAGCACGCCCTGCAGCACAGACGGTGCCGCATCCACATCGATTTCGGGATTGCGCAGGGTTCCGTTCACGGCAACGCCGCCCAGCAGATTGCCCCAGGAGACGTCCTTCGCCTCCGCGGCAACAGCGAGCGCCAGCCGTTCGGTCTCCAGCGAGACCTGGCCGTCGAGCGCGACGACACTGTCATCCGTATCGACAAAGACGTGTTCCGCCTGAAGCCGGCCGTTCTGCGCGCGGAACACGCCACCCGCGCAGTTCACGGGAATGAAGCCGGGATCGGCCTCGTCTTCCGACAAACGCAGGAGCAGGATCTCGCCGACATCGAGACCGGCGCCCTCGACGGCGAGATGGCGGATCCGGGTCCCCGGCGCCGCCTGCGCGGTGATCTCGCCATCGGCCGAGGCAAAGGCGCTTCGCAGGTCCGCACCGGTCATGGCCAGGGCGAAGGCGACATGCATCTGGCCCCGGGCCAGCTGTCCATTGCCGATCGAGGCCAGTTCGAACCCGTCCAGCTCGCCTTCGGCATCCGTGCGCACCGTGTCCGTGCGCGCATCGATCGTCGCATAGGCGGTCAGCCGGCCGCGGTCCTGCGTCTCGAAGGCCAGCGGCTCGAAGGTCATCACGCCGTCCTCAAGCCGGAAAACGATCTCCATCGCGCTCAGGGGGACGGCTCCGGCCTGCACATTGCGGGCGGTAAAGCGCACCCGGGCGTCGGCGGTGCGCACGCGCGTGGTATCCAGACGCGCATTCGGGATCAGCCGTCCGCTGGACGCATAGGCCCGGTTCGCCGCTTCCTGCTCGTCATTCGCGGTGGTCCGCTCGATGTCCGACGGCGCGCCGATCACCACGCCCAGATCGTCAAAGTCGAGATTGTCGGAGGTGAGGTCCGCCGTCAGCCGCGGGCGCGGGCGTCCGAAATCGGCGGACATGGTGCCGGCCAGATCGGAGTCGCCGACCAGCCCGTTGAAGGGGCTGAAGGTCCAGATACCGTCCTCATGCGAGACATCGCCATACAGCGAGAAGGGCGGCGTATCCGGTGCCGACAGGCCGAAAACCGCCGCCAGCTCGGCGAAGTTACGCCCGTGCATCTCCATCTCGCCGGAAAACCCGTCCAGCGACAGGCCTTCGGCCGACCCGTTGAGATGCAGCACCGACCGCCCGCCTGCCGCGGTGAGACGGAAATCGCCGCTGGCGAGATTGCCGCGCGCTTCGGTGATGATCAGCAGTGCGGGCTCGCGTCCCGGCCGCCGGATGCGCAGCCGCAATTGCGTGATGTCGACATCGCGCACATTGGAGAGATAGCCCGGCAGCCCTCCTCCTGCATCGTCGCGGCCCCGCATGCGGTAGGTGAAGGACGCTTCGTCGATGCCGGCCTGGACGATCAGCGGACGCCCCGGCAGAAGACCGGCCGGATCGAGGCGCATGTCGACGGTCTGTGCCGTGCCCGCATTCTCGACAGACAGGCCGCGCAGATGGAGCACCGGCTGCCATCCCGGGCTCAGCCAGCCTTCACCCAGTTCCACCGTCCGTCCGGCTGCGCCCGTCAGCCGGGCCTCGATGAAACCGGTTGCCCGGTCTGCAGACGACAGGAACCACAGGCTTCCGGCCGCAGTCGCGACAAGCGCGACCGCAATCATTCCGGCGATCAGAACTGTCCGTCTGGCTTTTGCCACGATACCGAGCGCTGCCGTGCAGCGCGCCTCTGCCTGGTTCTCAATGGAACGTTGCAGGACGCGCGCGGGTTCCCGGCATTGCGAGCGGGGCCGCCGCTAGTGCGCGAAGACGGGTTCGGCGCTGTCCAGCCGGGCTGCCGCCGCGAGCACATCGGCATGATGGTCGAGTACGGCGATGAGTTCCTCGCTGCCGCCCGAGGACAGCAGCACGTCACGCCAGTACCCCGTCACCCGCGCCTGGGTCTCCAGCCAGTCGCGGACAGCCATCTGGGCGTGATGGGCGCACAGGGCTGACGATCGTTGCGATTTCGGATCCATTTCGACACCTCCTGCCATGACAATAATTGCGACTCATTCGCAGATGCAAGTGACAAATGGATCCGGCCCCTGCGGCGCGTCGCCACGCTTGCCTTTGCGCGTCTCCCCCGGAAAGGTGATTTTGGGAGAATGCGGATGGAAAAGCTCGAGCTGACCTTTCTCGGCGCGGCCGGTACGGTGACCGGGTCGCGGCATCTTCTCAGTTCGGCGGGACGGGACATCCTGCTCGACTGCGGCATGTTCCAGGGCCGGCGCGACATCCGCACCCGCAACTGGTCCGGTTTCGGCATCGACCCCGCGCGGATCGACGCCCTCGCCCTGTCCCACGCCCATCTCGATCATTCCGGCTATATCCCCCGGCTCATTAAGGACGGGTATCGCGGCCCCGTCCTGTGCACCCCGCCGACCCTGGATCTGTGCGAAATCCTGCTGACCGACAGCGGCTATCTCCAGGAGCGCGATGCCGAATACGCCAATCGCAAGCGCTTCTCGCGCCACGATCCGGCCCTGCCGCTCTACACCGAAGAAGACGCCAAGGCCGCGATGGAACAATTCGACAGTGTCGAATTCGGCGAGACGGTCGAGCCGGTCCCCGGAGCGCGGCTGGTGTTCCGCCGGGCCGGCCACATCCTCGGCGCGGCGACCGTCACGCTCGACTGGCAGGGCCGGCGCGTCGTGTTTTCCGGCGATCTGGGCCGCGAGAACGATCCGCTGCTGCCGGATCCCGACCCTGTCGGCCGCGCCGATTTTCTCCTGCTGGAAACCACCTATGGCGACCGCCTGCACGAACGCCGCGACGTCGCCGACCTGCTGCATGATGTTGTCGAGCGTACCGTCCGGCGCGGCGGCACCGTGATCATTCCCGCCTTTGCGGTCGGCCGCGCCCAATTGCTGACCTGGCATCTGTGGCGGCTGAAATGTGCCGGCCGGCTGGACTCCATCCCGGTCTATCTGGACAGCCCGATGGCCATCGATGCCAGCATCCTGCTCAACCGTCATGTCGGCGAACACAGGCTGAGCGCCGCCGACGCCCGCGCCATGGGCCGGATGATCGAATATGTCCGCGACACCGAACGGTCCAAGGCGCTGACCGCCGATCCCATGCCCAAGATCATCATCGCCGCCAGCGGGATGGTGACCGGCGGGCGGGTCCAGCATCACCTCAAGGCCTATGCGCCGCACCGGCGCAACACGATCCTGTTCTCCGGCTTCCAGGCACCCGGCACGCCCGGCGCGGCGATTCTCGCCGGTGCCGACGAGATCCGGCTGCATGGCCGCACCGTTCCGATCGAGGCCGAGGTGGCGGATCTGCCCATGCTGTCGGCCCATGCCGATGCCGACGGGCTGATGAGCTGGCTGCGCCGCTTCGAGCAGCCGCCCCGCCGGACCTTTCTCGTGCACGGCGAGCCGCAGGCCTCGCGGGCGCTGCGCGACCGGATCGAGCACGAGCTGGGCTGGGACTGCCACATCCCCGAACACGGCGAACGCGTCGCGCTGTAGCGGGGGCAACGCCCGCACTGTCCGATTGATGCCCGCGCCGCATACCGCTAAGCCTGCAAAGCCGCTGACCGGACATCTCCCCATGAATGACAGAACCCTGCTCGCCGATGCCGCCCCGCTCGTCTTTGCCGGCGCTCCGCTGGATCGCGGTGAAGTCCTCAGACGCGACGAAGCAAGGCTGAATGCGCTGATGGACGGCGATGAGGGCTGGTGGATGGTGTTGCAGGCGGGCGATCCGCTGCTGTCGCCGGAGGGCGCCATCTTCTGGTTCCGCCCGGACGAGCTGGCCGCCCTGGCGACAACGGGACCGCGCGTCTTCCTGGGCCATTATCGCGGCTCGCCCTGTTTTGCCGCCCAGCTGGAGACCGATGCGCCGGAGCCGGCGGGCACGATACGCCTGGACGCCCGGCGCGCCGCCATGGGGCTCTCGTCAGACGAGGCCGCGATCTACGGCTATGCCAAGTCCATCCTGGCCTGGCACGACCGGCACGGTTTCTGCGCCAATTGCGGCCAGCCGACCCGCATGCGCTCGGGCGGCAATCGCCGCAGCTGCGATGGCTGCGGCGCCGAACATTTCCCGCGCGTCGATCCGGTCGTGATCATGCTCGCCACCGATGGCGAGCGCTGTCTTCTGGGCCGGCAGGCGAGCTGGCCGGACGGCATGTGGTCGGCCCTCGCCGGTTTCGTCGAACCGGCCGAGACACTGGAAGAGGCCTGCGCGCGCGAACTGAAGGAAGAGTCGGGCGTGACCGCCGACATCGCCGCCACCCGCTATGTCATGGCCCAGCCCTGGCCCTTCCCCTCCTCGCTGATGGTGGGCCTGGTCGCGCCGGTGCTCGATGCCACACTGACGATCGACCCCCACGAGCTGGAAGATGCGCGCTGGTTCTCGCGGGACGATGTCCGCGACATGCTGGCCGGGACGCATCCGGACGCCGCCATGCCGCCCTCGATCGCGATTGCCCGGCGCCTGGCCGAACTCTGGGTCGAGCGGAAAATCTGACGTCCTGCAAAAAGACGGGGCGGCAAAAAGACGGGGCCGGCTATCCGGCCCCGCAGGTGTCCGCCAATCGGGCTTCCGTCTGATCAGTCGGCATGCTGGAGGAGAGGTTTGGACCAGGCCATCGGCGCGAAACTGTCGTCCAGCTCGGTCTCGGCGATGTGATTGGTGTAGTTGGACATGGTTTTCAGCGTCACGCCGGTCACCACGTCGAGCACATTGGCCTTGGTGAAGCCGGCGCGCAGGAAGGCGTCGATATCATGGCGCTCGACCAGGCCCCGCTCGCGCACCATGGCACGGGTGAACTGGTGCAGCGCTTCGAGCCGCGCATCGCTCTGGATCACCCGTCCTTCGCGGATGGCCACAACGATTTCGCGGTCCAGCCCGGTATTCAGGGCGATCGTCGAATCCGCCGCCATGCAATACCCGCAATTATTCTCGAAGTCGGTCGTCAGCAGGACGACATTGCGCTCGATCTGGGTCAGGCCGCTGCGTCCGAACACGGCCGACAGGGTCGCATGGGCGTCCAGCGCCGAAGGCGACGCAGCGAGCTCGCCCATGATGTTGGGGATGAAGCCGAGCCGGGCCTTCACCGAACGCAGGATCGGCTTTGAGTCGGCGGGCGCGGACGTTTCGTCGAAGATCGTGAACTGTGTCATTGCATCGCCTTTCGTGCGACGCCCGGCAAACCGCCGCCGGGCGGTGTGGGTCGGAACTGTCAGAACAGATCCGGGCCCGTTCGGCCCGGAGCGCCGCACGACCGGCGGGTCATGGCACTCGCAGGATGCGCGGCGTCACGCGTATGCGGCACGTATGGGGCAGTTATGCACCCCTTATGGTGCCGTAAAGCAACCATAACACACCCGAACCAAGCCGCCGAGTCCTCCAGGGCGACCCCGTCAAAAGAAAACGGGAGCCGCATCGCAGCTCCCGTTCATTTTCGCACAGTTCCGAAGCCGGCTGTCAGCCGCCGAAACGATGGACATAGGACAGGCCGAAACTGTCGGCCTCGCCGAAATCGTCATAATCGGTCCGGGTGTAGTCGAACCGGATTGCGCCGTTTTCCCACACCTCGTACTGGGCCCCGACACCCCAGGCGATGGCCTGGTCATCCGTCGAACCGCCATAGGCAAAATTCGCGTCGAACTCGGTCGTCACATAACCCAGGCGGCCGAACACGCTGAAACTGTCGGTGACGGGCAAACGTCCGACGGCAAACGCACCGACGGAGTATTCCAGGTCCAGCGTCGAGATCGCGGCGATGCACACGGCATCCACCGGACAGGCATTGGCGTCATCGCCGTCAATGCCGATATCGAGCTGGGCCTCGACGCCGAGATAGCGGTTGAAATCATAGCCGCCGCGAATCGTTGCTGCGCCGAGATCGAAATTCTCGAGATCGATACGGCTATAGCCGGCCGACAGGTTGAAGCCATTGTCAGCGGTTTGCGCGTGACCGGCCGCAGCCAGCCCCGCCCATGCCAGCACGCACGCACTCAGCACTCTGAACATTTTGTATTTCCTCGCATTTGATGCCCTCGCACGGGGAAATTGCCGCCGGATGCGTGAGCCCGGGCTGAACGCGGCGTTCATCTCGATTACGTGTCCGCAATGAAAGAAAAAGGCCGCACCCGACGGGCGCGGCCTTTCGTTTCGCTGGGTATTTCCCGGCTTTGTCTAGCCGCCGAAGCGACGGACGTAGGAGATACCGTAGGTGTCGGACTCACCGCCGTCATCATAGTCATAGCGGGTATAGTCGAGGCGGACGCCGTTATCGCCGGCGAAGAACCATTCGCCGCCGACGCCGAAAGCCCAGGCCTCGTCGCTGCCTTCATAGTTCAGGCCGGCTACGTCGGCATCGAACTCGGTCGTGGTGTAGCCGCCGCGCAGGAAGACATTGGCCTGCTCGTTCGACCAGGGGCGCACGACACCGAACCCGCCGAGCGAGTAGTCGAGACCGACATCGCCGGTCACGCCGGCTACCGTCACGGACTCATCGTTGACGCCGAAATTGGCCTGGCCTTCAACGCCGAAGAAGCGGTTGAAGTCATAACCGCCACGAATGACGGCCGTATCGACATCGACGTCCTCGAAATCGAACCGTTCATAACCACCGCCCAGGCGGAACTCGCCCTGCTGGGCCGTGGCACCGGCGGTGAGCGCAAGGATGGAAAGGGAGGCAAGGGAAAGTGTACGCAGCATTTTATCAACCTTACTCTGTACTTGGCGTCGTTGCGCCAGTTGCGGGTTCCCAGCCCGTCCCACAGCTGGGAACGGGCTTCGGGGGTTTCAAGTCGGCCGTCTGCAGAGCGCCTGACCGGCACCATGCCCTCCCCGTCATGGCTCGCCTGTCAGGCAATCCCGGCTGCAGCCGGCTCGCCCCGTCACAACGCGCGAACTGCGATTTTTGGTCTTTCCGTTACATGAAAATCCTGCAAGCCTGCGGTCATGCGTCGTGTTAACGCATGCACAAGAACGCGCTGGACTGTTGCCTGTCCGCGCAGCGCATGCCAAACACGGCCCCGACTTTCGACCTGACTAATTTTGGGGGCGTCCATGGGCGATCTCTTCTGGAACAAGGTGGCCGGTGTCCTGATCGGCGCAGTGCTGGCTGTGATGGCCATTACCGAGCTTGGGCACCTGCTGGTTCCCTCGCACGGCGCGCACGAGCTGACCGACGAGAACACCTCGTATCCGGTTGACTGGGCTGCAATCGAATCGGGCGGCGGCGAGGCCGAACCGGTCGAGGAAGGCCCGACCGATTACGGCCTCCTGCTGGCCAATGCGGACATCTCCAATGGAGAGCGTGTCGCGCGCCGCTGTGCCGCCTGCCACACTTTCGAGCAAGGCGGTTCGAACGGTGTCGGCCCGAATCTCTGGGGTGTTGTGGGCGCGGACATCGCGACCCATGCCGGTTTCTCCTATTCCGCCGCCCTGCAGGCGCTGGAAGGCGAATGGACCTACGAGGCGCTGAACCACTTCATCGAGAGCCCGGCCTCCTACGCGCCGGGTACGGCGATGTCCTTCCGCGGCCTCGGCGTCGAAGCCCAGCGCTTCGACCTGATCGCCTATCTGCACAGCCTGTCGGACAACCCGCTGCCCTTCCCGGACCCGCTGCCGGAAGAGAGCGAAATGTCGGAGGAAGTCTCCGATATGGCCGAGCAGGCCGGTGAAGCCATGGGCGATGCCGGTGAAGCCGGCGGCGAGGAAAGCGCTGCCGTCGAGACCGAGGGCGACGCGCCGGTCACGGCTGAAGAGGCACCTGCCGAGGGCGAGGTTTCCCCTTCCGAAGACGAGGAACCGCAAGAGAACGGCGGCCACTAGTCTTCGCTACGGCATCCAGACCAGAAAACCCCGGACCATCGGTCCGGGGTTTTTCTTTGCGCACCGGTGTCCCGGATCGTCAGGCCGTCATGGCGCCGGGCCTGACGATGGACCGGACCGGGTTTTCCTTTTCCCGGATGCGCGCTTCGGCTTCCGAGAAGAGCTCCAGCGTCACATCCATGAAGCCGGCATTGGCGTGCAGCAGGTGTTCCGAGTCGACCATGATGCCGACATGGCCTGGCCAGAAGACGATATCGCCCCGTTCGCGTGCCTCGTCACCGGTGACGTCCTGCCAGGCCGCCTTCAGCGCCGCCTCCTGCTGGTCCGCGTCCCGCGGCACGTCAACGCCCGCGGCGCGGAGCGCCATCTGGACGAGACCGGAGCAGTCCAGCCCCAGACTCTCCTTGCCGCCCCAGAGATAGGGCGTCGCGAGAAAGCTTTCGGCCACAGCGACGAAATCGCCGGCATGGTCGTCTGGAGCGCCGGTATGGGCCTCGACGACCCAGCCCAGCCCCTCCGCCTCGATAAAGCGGCCCTCGCGTGCGCCTGTCGAAACCAGCGCGTTCAGGCTGAGCAGATGGCGCGGGGCCGATTTTATATCCGGCTTTGAAAAGGCGTAGGTGCGCAATGCGGTGATGCGCCGGTCAGGCTGACGGATCGTCGTGGAGAAGCCGGCAAGGTCGACCCACCCGACATAGCCGCCGGCGCGGGAAAAGCCCCAGCCCCAGCCATCGCGCGCTTCCAGAACCGCAAAGACCTCGCCGGCCAGCACCTGATCGTCCATGGCACCGTCGGGCGCGGGCGCCCGGCGGATCGGCGCGGCAGCGATCACGGATTGATAGTCAGTCGGCTTCACGAAGCGCGCCGCTTCGACCTGCCCTTTCAGATGGGCGGCGGCGAGATCGGGCCTGGCGGGCGTGAGGCGGGGATCCAGGTGGGACATGTGCGGGTTTCCTCGGCACGGACGGCAACGCGTTCACCGTAATCGTACAGGAAGACAGCACCTTTGACAGTGCGGTGCACCGAGACGTCGCGCTTGTCGTCACGGTCGCGCTTGCGGCGCACGAACCCCTGCCGCTCGAGCACGTCCAGGGCGCGTGTGACGGCGGGTTTCGGCAGGCCGAGCGAGCGCGACAGGTCCCGCACGGCGTGAGGCCCCGGCTGCATGAAGATCGACAGCAGCAGCGCGAACTGGCGGGCCGTGAGGTCCGCCGTTTCGCCCTGCAGCGCGTCCGCCGACACGCGGCGCATCATTTCAAGCGATGTCATCGCCTGGGATGCCATCCGGCACGCTCCCGTTCAGCCTGCGAATCGCCCCGAAGGGATCGCGGCTAATCCTGAAAGCGCTCCTTGAGCATTTGGTAAACGGCGCGTGCGGCATGCATATCGCCGCCCTTGGGACGCCCCGGACGGTCCTTCGGATTCCAGGCAAAGATGTCAAAATGCATCCACGCCGCATCGCCAACGAACCGCCGCAGGAACAGGCCCGCCGTGATCGATCCCGCCATCGGCATGACGGTCGAGTTCACGATGTCGGAAATCTCGCCGTCGATATCGCCCTCATAGCCATCCCACAACGGCATGCGCCACACCGGGTCGAACACTTTGACCGCGGCCCCGGCCAGATCGGCAGCCAGATCGTCCTGATCGGTGTAGAAGGGCGCCACTTCCGGCCCCAGCGCAACGCGCGCCGCACCGGTCAGGGTGGCGAAGTCGAGCAGCAGATCGACCTTGTCCTCGGTGGCCCGCGCCAGCGCGTCTGCGAGCACAAGCCGGCCTTCGGCGTCGGTATTGTCGACCTCGACGGTGATGCCCTTGCGCGATGTGAGAATGTCGCCCGGACGGAACGCCCCGGCACCGACGGCATTCTCGACAGCCGGCACCAGAAGGTGCAGCCGGACCGGCAGGCCGGCCGCCATGATCATGCTGGCCAGGCCCATCGCATTCGCCGCGCCGCCCATATCCTTCTTCATCAGCCGCATGAACTGCGCGGCCTTGAGATCCAGACCGCCGCTGTCGAAACAAACGCCCTTGCCGACGATGGCAACGCGCGGATGACTCTCCTCGCCCCATTCCAGTTCGAGCAGGCGCGGCGCCTCGCCGGCGGCCCGTCCGACCGCATGGATCATCGGATAGTTCTGGGCGAGAAGATCGTCACCCCGTACGACCCGCACCGTCGCGTCGAAGCGCTCGGCCAGCGCGCGGAAGGCGTTCTCCAGGCCTTCAGGCCCCATCCGGTCGGCCGGCGTGTTGACCAGGTCGCGGGTCAGCGTGACCGCACGCACCACGGCCTCGGCTTCCGCAGCATCCGCCCCAGCGGGCGGAACCAGCCGTGCCGGTTTACGATCCGCGGGCTTGTAGAGCGTGAAGCTGTAACCGCCCAACGCCCACGCGGTCGCTGTCAGGGTCGGGTCCCAGCCATCCGGCAGGGCTTCGATCTTCCAGTCACCACCGGCCAGCGCTTTCGCGGCAGCGCCGATCGCAAAGACATCCTTGCCCGGGCCGATGCCCAGCCAGGCGTCGCTGTCGCTGCCGGACGGAAAGCGTACGACCTGGCCCGGCTTGCCTTCGAAACCGGCCGCCAGGGGACGCAGCGTCTCCGGCAGGGCTCCGACCATGTCCGCACTGGCCTCCGCCGTTACGAGCCGCAGGGTGAGCGCCGTCTCGCCGGACGCGAATATCGAAGTCATGATCAACCTTTCCCGTGTGCCGCGATGCGGCCGAACTGCGATTAACCCATTCTTGACCGGGCAGGCGCAGATTCAAGAGACGCCCACAGTTGACCGATTCGTATCATGCGACCGATTTACGCCCTTGCCCCGCTCGTCTTCCTTGCCGTTTCGGCCTGCGCCACCACCACAGCGCCGACCGAACAGGAACAGGCTGTCATCGACACGATGAATGCCAACACGATCGTGCCGGCCTCGCAGACCGAACGCGACGCAATCCGCAGCCAGGACCTTCTGACCCAGGCCGCATTCTGGGCCGAGGCTCACGAACTGAACCCGTCGGACCTGGAAGCGGCAACCGAACTTTCGAGCACGCTGCGCCAGCTGGGAAATCACCGCCGCGCAGCAGAAGTGGCGCAGCAATCGCTCGCGCTTTACCCCGATAACGCACCGCTCTTGTTTGCCTATGGCAGTGCCATGGCCGCCGCCGGACGCGGTGCGGGCGGACTGGAGGCGCTGCGGCGGGCGACGCAGATCGATCCCGGCAACTGGCGATATCTCAACGCCCTCGGCGTAGCGCAGGAGCAAGCCGGCCAGACAGGCCCTGCCCGGGCCAGCTTCCAGGCCGCGCTGGAATTACAGCCGGGCAACCCGTCCATCCTGTCGAATATCGCGCTGTCCTACATGGCAGCCGGCGAGACCGAGACCGCCGAGCGGATGCTGCGCGAAGCGATGATCCGCCCGGGCGCCGATCCGACGGTCCGCCAGAATCTCGCCCTCGCCATGGCCCTGCAAGGCCGCTTCGAGGAAGCCGAAACGATGGCACGCGTCGATGTCTCGCCGCAGATGGCCGAGGCCAATATGGCCTATATCCGGTCGATGCTGACATCGCGCCGGCGCTATGACGCCGTACGTGCCGACTAGGCCTCAGCCTTCGACATACTCCGCTTCGTAATCGATCGGGAAGTTCACCGATCGGGCGATAAAGCAGAAGCGGTGCACCTCCTTGTGCAGCGCGTCGGCTTTTGCGGTGTCGGTTCCAGGCTCCACCGAAATTCGCGGCCGCAGCGTTGCTCTCAGGAAACGGCCAGACCCGTCGGGCAGCGTCTCGCCCACCCCGCCCGGATTGTCCTCATACCCGGTCACCACAATCCCCGCCGAACTGGCGAGATGCAGATACCAGAGCATGTGGCACGCCGACAGCGCACTGAGGAGCATGTCTTCCGGGTTGGGCAGACCGGGATCACCGCCCAGCAGCGGGTCGTTTGAGCAATGAATGACCGGCTTGCCGGGCGTTTCGACATTCCAGGTCCGGTCATAGCCCTTGTAGGTCCGCGTTCCCTCGCCCCGGTCACCGGTCCAGACGATGCGGGTGGTGTAGACGTGTTCCCGGCTCATGCGATCAGCTCCCTCGTTTGTCCCGGATCCGGCTGTCCGCTAGCGCAGAAAGCCACGCCGGTGCAGATAGGCGAGCGCGCATACCGCCACAAGATGGCCGATGAGATGGATGTAGCCGCTCAGATCGTTCGCCATTTGCGGGATCGAGGTCATCATCACCCAGTCTGCGATACCCGGCACCAGGCAGAAGACGAGAAGCGGCAGGGCCAGGCGAGCCCGCAGGACCAGCGCGATGAAGGCTGCAAGGAAGCTGGCGCAGGCCGCAACGAACACGGCCTCGTGCAGCAGGGTGGTCTGGCTGTAATACCCGTAGGCGTCGAAAGCGATGAGGTCCGGCGGCCAGATCTCCAGGCGCACCGCAATATCCACAACGCCCCAGAACGCGTAGGACAGCGCCTGACGGCCCACCAGCACAAGCGCAATCGCGAAGACGATCCAGTCGGCCCGCTTCGACCTGAGAAAGTGCAGGATGGACATCGACTTCGCCTGAACGCCTTCCTTTTGCGCCTTCACGTGTCAGCCAACGTTCAGAGGCGGCGGAGGGGGCGGAGGCGGTGGCCCGTCCTCATTGTCCTCGACATGTTTGAGAGGAAAGTCCTTGCGCAGGATGGGCGACACCAGGGTGTGATCGAAGCGGAAGTCTTCCACCATGTCCCGCAGCTCCGTCGGCGCCCGGCCGGTCTTCGAGGCTTCGGTTCCGCGATAGAGTGCATAGAGTTTGAGATAGTTCTTGTCGTCGCGCGACAGGGATGTGTCGTCGAGACGTCCGCATATCGTGACCAGACGCTGCAGCCCCGCACGACGCTTGCCGGCTTTCAGCTCGATCATCGCGGTCGCGAGACCAACCTTCCAGCCCATATCGGCATAGTGGGTCTTGGGCGCGGCGGACAGCGCCTTGCGGGCAGACTGGACATCGTCAGCCGACAGGGCCTGCATGGCCTCGCCAACGGCGCGGTCGGCAGCGCGGATGTCCTCGCGGATGGCTTCTTCCGTCTTGCGGCCCGAAAACATGGGCTGTGTCCACCTGTGCAGCGTGCGGCGAGTCACTCAAATAGCGCGCCAGAGCGAATTTTCACAGGCTGTTAAAGCGGATAATTGCCGGTCCGAGAATGACGACGAACAGAACCGGCAGGAAGAACACGATCATCGGCACGGTCAGCTTGGCCGGCAGCGAGGCGGCTTTCTTTTCGGCCGTCGCCAGACGCATATCGCGATTTTCCTTCGCCATGACCCGCAGGGCCTGTCCGAGCGGTGTACCATATCGTTCCGCCTGAATCAGGGAGGTACACACAGCGCGCACACCGGGATGGTTTGTGCGCTTGCCGAGGTTCTCGTAGGCCGACCGCCGGTCCTGGAGATAGGACAGCTCGGCCGTCGTCAGGGACAATTCCTCGGCGAGTTCGATGGACTGGGACCCGACCTCGGTTGAAACCTTGTGAAAGGCGGCCTCGATCGACATCCCCGATTCCACACAGATCAGAAGCAGATCGAGCGCGTCCGGGAAGGCGCCCATGATGGACTGCTGCCGCTTCTGGGCGGCGTTGCTCAGATAGACGTTCGGCGCGTAGTAGCCCAGCAGGCCCAGACCGAAGGCCAGGCACCAGCGGGTGATCGTCGGAAGACCGAAATCATTGATCATGAAGACGTAGATCGCCGTGCCCGCGAACAAGATGATCGGCGAGGCCAGGCGGAAGAAGTAGAAGGCGACGGCGGGCTTGTTGCCGCGCAGGCCGGCCTGCTGCAGCTTGTCCTGCAGGTCGGGGTCCTCGAAGGCCTTCTGCAGGTTCAGCGCATCCACGACCTTGCGCATCAGCCCCTTGGCTTCGGCGCCGCGGATCGAATTGTTGCGGCCGGACTGCTCCATCGCTTCGCGGCTCTTGCGGCGCAGTTCCTCACGACGGTTGCGCACGCCCTTGATCCGCTTGTCGAGGGAATTCGTGTTCATGGCCGGCGCCGCCAGCGTGACGATCGTCGCGAACACGAGGACGGCCGAGATCATCATCACCAGGTTTTCCGGCGAGATCAGGAAGTCTCGGATATCGGCGAAATCGAGCCCGAACATGCCGCCCTCAGATCTTGAAGTTGATCATGCCGCGCATGACCATGATACCGAGGAACATCCAGAAGGCGCCGCCCAGCAGCATCAGCTGGCCTGTGGGATGCTGGAACATCTGGCCCATATAGGACGGTGTCGTCGCATAGACGATGCCCAGCACACCCGGCGGCAGCGAGCCGATGATGAAGGCCGACGACTTGGCTTCGGACGAGAGCGCGCTGATCTTCTCGCGCATCATCTTGCGCGACCGCAGCACGGTGGCGAGATTGCCCAGGGTTTCGGCGAGATTGCCGCCGGTCTTCTGCTGGATCACCAGAACGGTACGGAAAAAGTTCACCTCGGGCAGCGGCATGCGTTCGCACATCCGGTCGAGCCCGTCCGCCAGCGTCACACCGACAGCGATCCCCTCGACGAGCTTCTCGAACTCCGTGCGAACCGGTTCCGGCGACTCGGTCGCCAGGATTTTCAGACACTCGTTCAGTGGCAGACCGGATTTCACACCACGCGTGATGACGTCGAGCGAGTTGGCGAATTCGGCGGTGAATTTCTTCTGCCGCCGGCCGCACAAGAAGCCCAGCCACCAGCGTGGCAGACCGAAGCCGCTGATCAGCGTGATCGCTGCGAGAACCAGCAGGTTCTGGCCAGTGATAAAGGCGATCAGCGCACCGGTGAGCGCGGCACCGGCCGAGATCATCCAGAAGACGCTCGGCGAGAACGACATGCCGGCCTGGCGGATACGCGCCTTGATGGTCAGCGACTTCTTGCGCTGGTCGCGCTGGCGCTGCTCCATGTCCTTGAGGGATTCCTGGACCTGGCGTTTGCGCTGCGCAGCCTGATCCAGCGCCGCCGTCTGGCGCTTGCCCCGCACGAGCTGGCCATCGCCCACCGCCCGGGTAATGCGCTTTTTCGACTGGGCGTCTCCCATCGAACCGACAGCAACCCAGCCGACACCGCCGACAGCCACAAAGGCCGCAACAGCTGCAAGCAAAAAGGCCATGTCCGGATTCATGCGTCAGGCCTCCGCTGCGTCGAGTGCGTTGGCGAGTTCGCGCTCCAGACCGAAATAGCGGGCGCGGTCCCAGAATTTCGGACGGGCGATACCGGTCGAGGCGTGCTGGCCGATAATCCGGCCGTGCTCGTCCTCCCCCTGGATCTCGTACAAGAAGAGGTCCTGGGTGACGATGACGTCGCCTTCCATGCCGACCACTTCGGTAATGTGGGTGATCTTCCGCGAGCCGTCGCGAAGGCGCGCGGCCTGCACAACAACATCGATCGAGCCGACGATCATCTCGCGGATCGTCCGTGTCGGCAGGCTGTAACCGCCCATGGTGATCATGGATTCGATCCGCGACAGGGCCTCGCGCGGCGAGTTGGCGTGCAAGGTGCCCATGGAGCCGTCGTGGCCGGTATTCATCGCCTGAAGAAGGTCGAAGGCTTCCGGGCCACGCACCTCGCCGACGATGATCCGTTCGGGACGCATACGCAGACAGTTCTTCACCAGGTCGCGCATTGTCACCTGCCCCTGGCCTTCCAGGTTCGGCGGACGTGTTTCCAGGCGCACGACATGCGGCTGCTGCAGCTGCAGTTCCGCGGCGTCCTCACAGGTCACCACGCGCTCGTCTTCTTCGATGAAGCCGGTCATGCAGTTCAGGAGTGTCGTCTTGCCCGAACCGGTACCGCCGGAGATCAGCACGTTACAGCGGCTGGCGCCGATGATTTCGAGAACCTTGGCGCCTTCCGGCGTGATGGAGGCGAACTCCACCAGGTTCCTCATGGTCAGCTTGTCTTTCTTGAACTTACGAATGGTCAGCGTCGGGCCGTCCAGCGCCAGCGGCGGGGCGATGACGTTGACACGCGAACCGTCCATCAGGCGCGCATCACAGATCGGCGAGCTTTCATCGACCCGGCGGCCGACCTGGCTCACGATCCGCTGACAGATATTCATCAGCTGGGCGTTGTCGCGGAAGCGAATATTGGTCCGCTCGACCTTGCCGTTCACTTCGATAAAGACATCGTCGGCGCCGTTGACCATGATGTCGGCGATGTCGTCGCGTGCGAGCAAGGGCTCGAGCGGGCCGAAGCCCAGCACGTCATTACAGATATCCTGGAGCAGCTGTTCCTGCTCCGCGATCGACATGGCGACATTCTTGATCGAGATGATCTCGGTGACGATGTCGCGGATTTCTTCCGCCGCTGTCTCGTTGTCGAGACGGGCCAGCTGGCCCAGATCGATCGTGTCGATCAGCGCGTTGAAGATCGTCGTCTTGATCGCGTAATACTCTTCCGACCGGCCATTGTCGGCAGGCGGACGGGCCCGGGCGGCTGCAGCGGCCACGGCTGCCGGCCTGGAAGGCTTGGGGGCCTGGAAGGTCTGCACAGACGGTTTCGGCGCAGCCTTGGCTGCGGGTTTGGGCGCAGGCTTGGGCGCGGGAGCAGGCGCACGACGACGTTCGACGCCCGCATCGCTGCGAGGCGCCTCCTTGACCTCCGCCGGCGGCGGGGTCGGTGTCGTCGGTCGGGTGGTGGGACCTCCGGCGCGCTTGCCGAACATGGCTGACTAGCCTCCGAACATCTTTCCGAACAGGGAACGCGAACGCTGCGGCGTACTCGCGCGACCGCTGACCAGACCGGCCAGGTGGGTGAAGCCTTCCGCCGCCTTGGACTTGGCATCGAGCTCGGTGATCATCTGGCCGTTATTGGCGGCCTTGCCGAACAGCTGCGGTTCGAACGGCAGGACAAGCGCCGGCTGGGTGCCCAGGGCTTCCGCGAAATCCTTGACCGGAATTTCCGGACGTTTGGGCATGCCGGCCATGTTGATCACGACCTTCGGCGGCTCGTCATTCGGGCGCGCACTGGTGATCAGATCGAACAGGTTCTTCGCATTCCGAAGGGAGGCCAGGTCCGGCGTCACCGTGACCACGACCTGGTCGGCGCTGAGCAGGGTCTGCTTGACCCAGGGCATCCAGATATGCGGCAGATCGAGCGCCATGAAGGGGGCCTGACGGCGGACCTTGTCGAGCACGATCTCGTACTCGGTCGGCGAGAACTCCCAATCCTTGTCGAGCGTCGCCGGCGCCGAGAACAGGCTGAGCCGTTCCGTGCAGCGCACCAGCAGACGATCAAGCAGGGCATCATCCAGACGATCGGGCTCGGCCAGGGCATCGCCCAGCGTCTGGGCCGGGTCCTGGTTGAAGTCCAGGCCCGCCGTTCCGAACGACAGGTCGAGATCGACCAGAACCGCATCGGTCTGGATGCCTTCGGTCAGGGCCCAGGCGCAATTGTGCGCGACGGTCGACGAGCCTACGCCGCCCTTGGATCCGATAAAGGCGATCGACTTGCCGGCGAAGGGCTGATCGGGATCGAGGAAGAGCTCCGAGATCGTGCGGATCAGGTGCAGCGGCGTCATCGGCGGCACCAGATACTCGCTCACCCCGCGCTTCATCAGCTCGCGATAGAGACCGATATCGTTCGCAGCACCGACGATGATCACCTTGGTGTCCGCATCGCAGACGCCGGCCAGCTCCTCGAGCTGGTCGAACAGGCCCCGCCCGCGCATGCCGCTCTCGACAATCAGCAGGTTCGGCGTCGATTCATCGTGATAGCGTTCGATTGCAGCAGGCAGACCACCGAGTTCGACAGTGACATGCGCTTTCGCAAGACGGCGGTCATTGCCCGCATTGTGAACCAGGGCGCCGGTTTCCGGACGCTCACAGAAGGCAGCGACCGTAATGCGCGGCACCGGCTGGTCGGAGACCTCGCCATCGACCTCACCATAGAAGGCACCGCTCGCCCCGACAGGCGCAATTTCGTCGTGCATGCCCTCATACTCGGCCGCGCTCGGATCGAAAGGCGCGCGCGTTGCGGGGCTAGCCGGATAGTCGCCGTCGTCGAAGTCGTCCTCGTCTTCAAGGAACGGATCATCGCCTTCGTCGTCATAGGCTGAACCGAACCCGCCCTGGGGCGCATTCATCGCCGGTGCAGGACGCGCCGGGGCCGCCTCGCCGAGCAGCATCCGCTCAACGTCTTCCGCCTCCAGGAACGGATCATCCCCGTCATCCATGAGCGGATCGGCCTTGAGGGCTCTGTTTGCGTCGTTCATCATTCGCGCCTTTCGCCCCCTAGTTTTCGCTGACTTCCGAGACCGCGCCGCTCTCGTGATCGGAACGCTCGCTCGCGGTCGACTCCCCGGCCCGATACGCATCAAGCACCGTCTGCCGCCGGCCCGTATCCGCCACCCCCATGGTTCTCGGCGCCACCAGATCGCGCGGATCGGCGATCATGGCGGCGAGATTGGCTGCCATCGCGCAGCCGAAATTGCTGTGTCCCTGATTGTCGCGCTCGACAGCGAGATTGTCCCAGCTGGTTCCGCATTCAGGCGCGACCGCTGCATAGCGGCGGAACGAGAAGATCACCTGCCCGTTCATTCCGCCCCGGGCGTCATACGCACCGCCGGCGATCTGGCGCCAGTCGATGCCTTGCTCGTACAGGAAGGTCCGCGCCTCGGCGATGGCGCCGATCGCGGCGTCCTGGCCGCTGCCACCCTGCGGATAGCTGATCACGAGCGGACCATGGCCACGCGCCTTGTACTCGCTGGCGATCGCCGCCAGCTGGCTGCGTTGCTGCCATGTCAGACCATTATCGCGCGGATCGATCATCATCTCGCTGCGGAATGTCTCGGCAACGGCGGTTGCGCGCGGCAGACCGACATCGGCACTCGGGGTCGATGCGCAAGCCGTGAGAGCGGCAAGCAAAGCCAGGGCTGCGAAACTTGTACGGAACGCCGTCATGACCAACTCCACCTACTCGAACAGATAGCCGACCGGACCGGACCAGGACTGGTCGCCGGTATCCGAGCCGGGCACGGAATAAACCTGATTGATCCGGTTGAAGAGGAAGGCCGTCGCCTCGTGCGGCGTGCGATAGCCATCAGCCGGGGTATTCAGCTGGTTCGGATTGGCCGGGTCGACCAGATAAGGCGTGACCAGCACGACCAGTTCGGTTTCCTGGTTCTCGAAATCGCGCGAGCGGAACAGTGTGCCCAGAACCGGCAGGTTGCGAACACCCGGGACACCGTCGAGATTCTGACGCGTCTCCTCCTGGATCAGGCCGGCCAGCACGAGGCTGCCGCCGGAGGGAAGCTCCACCGTGGTCTCGGCGCGGTTCACATTCAGCGCGGGAATGGTCAGACCGGGCACGGTACCGATCACTTCGCCGGCATCGTTCACGACCAGGCTTTCCTGGGCCGTCAGAGCGCCCTGAGTTGTCAGCTCGGAGACCTCCGTCGAAATGCGCAGGCTGATGCGCCCTTCCGAAAGGACCACAGGCGTAAAGCCCAATCCCACGCCAAACGGTTTGAACTCGATGATGACATTGCCGTCGCGATCGCGGCCGACCGGAACCGGGAATTCGCCACCCGCCAGGAAGTTGGCCGATTCACCCGTGATCGCAGTCAGATTGGGTTCGGCCAGCGTGCGGACCAGACCGACCCGTTCCATCGCCTGCAAGAGAGTCGAGACATCAGTTACGCCGGTCGGGTTCCCGCTGGTCCATTCCAGCAGGGCACCCATTCCGCCCAGGAAGGACCCGACCTGCGAGAATTGCGGCTCCGTCTCGACCTGGAAACCGAATTCGCCGGTATTGCCGCCCGCTGTCAGATTGACGCCCAGCTGGCGAACGATGGTCCGGCGCATCTCGACGATGCGCACTTTCAGCATCACCTGCTCGCGCGCCTGGACCGAGATCATGGACAGGATGTTTTCCGGATCGTCGACCCAGCGCTGGGCGATGCGCAGGGCGGCGTCGGCATCCGAAGCGCTCGGCACGGAGCCGGACAGCACGATATGGTCATTCATGGCCTCGGCCTGGACGCGCGCATTCGGCAGGAAACGCTCCAGCGCGTCCTGCAGCGGCGCCAGGTCGCGTTCGACGCGCAGGTTGAGATCGAGGATCAGCTGACCGTCGGCGTCGAAGAAAAAGGCATTCGTCTGGCCGATACCCATACCCATCAGATACGCGCGGCGGGGTGTGCGCACGACAGCGTCGACGACTTCGGGATTGGTCACCAGCACATCGGCAACGTCGACCGGCAGATGGACGACTGCGGCCTTGGACAGCGGCAGATCCAGGTTCTGCGAGACCGGGCCATCGCCAGGCTCGCGGATGTAGACCTGCATCGTGTTGCCGCGTTCGGTACCGGGCGCCTGGGCCTGGACCGGTGCGGCAACCGCTATCGCGGCGAGAAGGATCAGGGAGCGGATCATCGCGTCAGTCCTCACTCGTCTCCGGCCAGCGCGATTTGCTGGGCATGGCCGTAACGGATTAGCGTCACCTGGTTCGTGCGCGGTGACAGGCTTTCGGTCATCCCATCGGCGTCGGCCACTTCGCCGCCGGTCACAAGAACAGGACCGCCTTCATTGTCGGTCAGACTGCGCAGCACGAGGCTCACCTCGCCGCGGGCAACCGCGACGGCAACGGCACGGGCCTGCTCCGGAGTCAGCTCGAGCGTTGCGGTATCGCCGATGACATTTTCCTCGCCCTCGCCATCACCGAACATTTCGTCGATGGCCAGCACGCGTGCATTTTCGACGATGGTGCGGGCGACAAAGGCCCGGCGGCCACCGCGGGCGCCCTCCCCGTCATCCTCGAAGGAGACGATGACATCGACGCGGTCATTGGGAAGAATGAAGCCGCCGGCACCGCGCTCGGCCGAGATCGGCACGGCCACGGCACGCATTCCGGGCGACAGGACTGCCGCCATGAAGCCGGCATCGCCGGGCTGCACCAGGCGGCGGCCGGTTATCGGCTCACCCTGGGCAATCGGCGCGCGAACAACGGAACCGGCAAAATCCTCGATACCCTGCCCCTGCCCTTCGACGACATAGCCGTTGGAAACGGCTTCTTCGGGCCAGGCCTGCCAGTAGAAATCGGCAGCACCAACGCGCGCGCCCGTCGCCAGGTCGTTACGTGCCGCCAGGATGCGAACAGCCGGGCGTTCTTCCTGAACCTGCACGACCTGCGGAGCATCGGACCCCGACATGGCCTGCTTTACGAAGAAGGCCACGGCGATCGCTGCGATCGCGGCGGCGGCAAGAATGGCAATACGGACAGCGTTCATGGGACGCTTCGAACCTCTTGGGCGCACGAATACGCCCCACAGGAGAAGCCGAATTCCTCAAAGTCGCGTTAATGCTATCCGGACAATCCGTTTGAACTCGGGATTTTTCAGCATGTGCCGGTAATTCCGGATGATTCGCTTGCACGGCAAGGTTTACCGTGCCCGGGTCTGAGGCACTCAGACAGCCGCAAACAGCGCGCTTGCCGGCAAGGTCCACAAGGCACCCGCGGCGATCGCGATTCCATAGGGGACCGGCGCGCCTTCCGCGATCGCGGTCCGGGCGACCCACCCGGCCGGAAGATCGAAAACGGGAACCATGCGGCGGATGCCGATCAGAAGCAGGACCAGAACACCGCCAGCGAGCGCGGTATGGAAGGCGAAGGCCGCCAGATCCGCCCAGCCCATCCAGAGCGCGGCCGCGGCAATCAGCTTGGCGTCACCGCCGCCGATCCAGCCCGGCGCGAAGAGCGCGAACCCGAAAACAAGGGCGACAAATCCCGCGAGGACATGCAGGCCGGCATCGGCCCAGCCCAGTCCGGCCGCCAGGGCAACAAGCGGAAATCCGGCGGCGATGACGCCACACAGCCAGTTGGGAATTGTAAAGCGCGTCGCGTCGGAGAACGCAGCGGCGACCATCAGGCCGGCAAAGGCGAGCAGCAGGATATCGGTCAGCATGGTTTCCCTCCTGGACGAGGGCGATGCTGCCGCAAAGGCCTTAATATCGGGTTGGCGTCGCAACAAGGCCGCGCAAGTCATGGCCAGACAAGCGAAAAGAAAAGGGCCGCCCTTTCGGGGCGGCCCTTCCACTGCGCTGGGCAGTTTTTACGCGTCTTAGTTGACCGCGTCAGACACCGTCGTGAAGCCGGTGTTGATGCCCGTACCGAGCGTGGTCACGGCGCCGATGATAACGACGGCGATAAGGGCGGCAATCAGGCCGTACTCGATCGCGGTGGCGCCAGATTCGTCTTTGAAAAAGCGAGAAACGAGTTTCATTTTTCTACTCCCGTGTAGGTACCTCACCATCAGGAGCCGATCCGTCCCGACCCCTCCTGAACGAGGCCCATCAAACACGAGAACGCTTTCAGTTCAGTAAAAATACGTGCTTAATAAAATCTGTACGAACACCAATCTTCGCTATAGTTAACATTGAAATAACAATACCGTCCGATTTCAAAAACAAATACGCGCAGCGCCGTTTAGAAAAGATTCAGACGCGCGCGCGAGACTGGAGGCCATGTTCAGCCGACCGGGACGGAGTGCCCATCATGTTCTACAGGACCGCCGCCGCATTCACCTTGGCCATCGCCTGCACGATGCCGGCCGCTGCCAGCGAACTCTCTGTCGCTGTCGAGCATGCGCAGGTCGTACGCCTGCCCGGCGAGGCGTCTGCCATTGTAATCGGCAATCCCTCGATCGCGGACGCCCTGGTCCATGATGGCCGGACCCTTGTCGTGACCGGCCGCCTGCAGGGCCGCACCAATGTCATCGCGCTGGATCGCGTCGGACGCATTATCTACTCGCGCGAGATCGTGGTGACCAATCCGGTCGAGGGTCAGGTCGCCTATTTCCGCGGCACCGATCGCCAGACACTCTCCTGCGGCGATGTCTGCGAAAACGTCCCGCGCGTCGGCGACGCGGACGAACGCTTCAACCAGCTGACCGCCGCCCAGCAAGCCCGCCTCAGAACGGCCGAGGCCGGGCTGGGCGATGGCGGCGGCCAACCGCAATAGTGGCACCGCAGAACGGAGGCGCAGCATGACGTGTTCAGGCCAGCCGACGTGTTCCGGCTTAGCGGCAAAACGCACGCGCGCATTGCTGCGCCGGTTTGCCCGCAATCGCTCCGGCGTTGCCGCCGTCGAGTTCGCGTTGATCGCGGCCCCTTTCTTTTTCCTGCTGTTTGCGATGATCGAGATTGCGGTCGTGTTCTTTCTCGGCTCGGTCCTTGAGAACGCGGTACTGGAAACCGCCCGGGACATCCGCACCGGCAGAGCCCAGTCTTCCGGCATGTCCCAGGCTGCGTTCCGCACGGCCGTATGCGATCGCATTGTGGTGCTGGGCACTTGCGACAATGTCGAGATCGACGTGCGGGTCTTTGAGGACTTCGACAATGTCGACCAGTCCAGTCCGATCCAGGACGGCGCCATCAACACGGATGATTTCGGTTTCGATCCCGGCGATGCCGGTGACATCGTCCTGGTCCGCGTCTTTTATCGCTGGCAGCTGCTGACACCGGGCTTTACCGGTGCCCTGGCGAATATGAGCGGAAACCAGCACCTGATCACGGCGGCAACCGTTTTCCGCAACGAGCCTTTCGATGACTAGTTCGCTGACGCAATGCCTGCACCGCTTCTGGCGCGACTGCCGCGGCCTTTCAGCTGTCGAGTTTGCGCTTATCGCACCGGTGATGATCCTGCTCTATCTCGGCGCGGTCGATCTCAGCCTCGTCCTGTCGGTCGACCGGAAAGTCACGAGCGCGGCCAGCGCCCTTGCCGATCTCGTCGCCCAGGACGACATCATCACCGATGACGAGATGGTTGAAATTCTCAATGCAGGCGCTGTCATTCTTGCGCCCTTTGACCCGACGCCCATGCAGATCCGCGTGTCCAGCGTGATGATGGACAATGGCGGAGACGTCGAGGTGCAATGGTCGGACGCGCGCGGCATGTCGCCCTATTCGGAGGGGGCCGGTGTGGCGATACCCGGTGGCATCCTGCAGCCGAACCGTTCCATCATCATGGTCGAAGTGAATTACGAGCACGAGACGCTGTTCAGCGAGCTCGGCCTGTCGCGCTTCAACCTGAATGAGGCCTTCTATCTGCGGCCGCGGCGCTCGCTCGTCGTGTCACGCGAATAGTGCGGCGATCCGGGGCGGCAATTCACCGCTGCCCAGCGGCACCCCGTCCAGCGAGACCACGGGCACTGCGCCAATCGCGGCATTGGTGACGAAGACGGCATCGGCCTGCATCAACGCGCCGGGTTCGTAGCTTCCCGTCTCGACGGGAATGGAATCGAGAATCTCGGCCCGCACCGTCCCGGCCAGGACACCGCAGCGCAGGTCCGGCGTGAAAACCTCCTCCCCGCGTGTCCAGAACAGGTTGGCACAATCGCCGCCGGAGAGATTGCCCCGGGTGTCGAGCAGAAGTGCCATGTCGGCGCCGGCGCCGCGGGCCTGCCGCCGCGCCTGCAGATTGTCCATATAGCTCAGCGTCTTGTAGCGAGCCACAATACTCGCCGGAGATCGCCGGATCTCGCTCAGCGCCAGGCGGTATTGCGCTGGCGGGGACGTGAAAGGCGCGGCTGACAGGGCCAGGGACGGGATGATCTCGTCCGGCCGGTCAAGACCGCGCGGTCCCGGCCCGGCCGTCAGTGTCAGACGGACCACCGCATCCTTCAGCGCGTTCTCGGCAACGAGCTCGGCAATGAGGCCGGCAATGCCCTCCGGGTCCTTCGGGCCGGGCAGGCCGAGATCGGCACAACTGCGCGACAGCCTCTCCATGTGACGGTCAAAGCGCACCACCTGGCCGCGCACAACGCGCATGGTCTCGATCAGCCCGTCACCCAGCAGCGCGCCCCGGTCATTCAGCGCCCAGGCCTTGCGGGTCTCCTCGATCCAGTCGCCGTCCTTGAATGCGATACCGCTCATTCTGTCTCCACGCCGAACGCCCGGCGCAGGGCCGAGGCCTTGGTCAGGGTTTCCTCGTATTCTGCCTGCGGATCGCTGTCGGCGACAATGCCGCCGCCCGACCGCACACTAGCCCGCCAGCGCCCATCGGTCCGGCGCAGTGCCGCCGTGCGGATCATGACGTTGAGATCGAGCGCGGCAGATCCGTCGATCCAGCCGAGCGCACCACAATAGGGACCGCGCGGTTCACCCTCGAGTTCGGATATGATTTCCATGGCCCGGACCTTGGGAGCGCCCGTGATCGAGCCCGGCGGAAAACTGGCGGCCAGAAGATCGAAGACATCGTGATCCGCGGCCAGCTCGCCTTCGACGACAGAGACCAGATGGTGCACATTTGCGTAGCTTTCCAGGTCACATAAGTGTGGCACAACGACACTGCCCGGCCGACATACGCGTGACATATCGTTACGCATCAGATCCACAATCATCAGGTTCTCGGCGCGATCCTTCGCGCTGGCCGACAGCTCGGCGGCGAGCGCGGCGTCGGCGTCCGGATCGGCGGCGCGGCGGCGCGTGCCCTTGATCGGACGCGCCTCGACCCGGCCGTCCCGGACCTTCAGGAACCGTTCCGGCGAATTGGTCAGCACCACCCGGTCGGCGTCGAGCCGGAGAAAGGCCGCATGCGGCGCCGGACTGTCCGAACAAAGGCGGCAAAAGACCGCCCAGGGCGTGTCGTCCTCCGCCAGTTCGATATCGAAGGCCTGGGACAGGTTGACCTGGAACACATCGCCGGCATGGACGTAGTCGCGGGCCCGGCGGGCGGCGTCGAGATAGCGCTCACGGCTCCAGCGGGGCTCCAGCCGGGCGCCCGTGGCAGGGGAAACCGGGACGGGTTCCCCCTCCCCCAGCGCGCCGGCCAGCCGGTCGACCGTCCCGGCGGTTTCGCCATGGACGCGGCAGGTCCCGGCTTCCCGGTCAAACTCGGCCCAGGCGGGGTAGCGGGCCATGGCCAGCATCGGCCAGCATGGATCGAGATGCGGCAGGCGTTCGAAGGCGGCAGCGAGATCGTAGCCGAGAAGCCCGGCATGCGGCCCGCCCCTGGACCGTGCGGAGTGTGCGAGCGCGTCAAAACCGGCCCGGCCCTCTCCTTCAAACACGTCGTCCGGGAAGGCGAAAATCCGTGCGCGGCCATTGCGGCCATCATGCAGCAGCAGGGCGCGCGGCTCGCCGGCCAGCGGCGCAAAGGCTGCCAGCGGGTCCCGCCAGGGCAGGTCGATCGATTGGCCCGTCATGTGATGCGCGCCATGGCCGCTCTCAGGACGTCAGCCAGCGCTCGCGCAGCGCCTGGCGCTCGGCTTCGGTAATCCCCAGCTGGCCGGTCACATAACTGTCCGTATCGCCCATGGTGCGAAAAGCCTCGGCCAGATAGTCGGCGTCCACGCCCAGAAAGACCTGCATGATTTCCGCCGGCATCGCCTGGCCGTACTGGGCCGTGGCGCGTTGCTGGATGAGCGGGATCAGGCTTTCGAAATCCACCGCCTCATTGGTCAGCAGATAGTCCGCCATCACGGTATCCCGGTCGACGCCGAGCTCCTCCAGGATCAGGGCGCAGAATATCCCCGTCCGGTCCTTGCCGGCGGCGCAGTGAACCAGGAAACCGCCATCCGCCTCGCCCGAGGCCAGCGCCCGGTAGCCTTCGCGGTAGACCTCCTGATTGCACGCCTCCATGGGGATGCGGCGATAGGCCGACAGCATGTAGTCGCGCACGGCCTCGGGCGTATGGACGCCCTTGCGCATGAAGGCCAGATGCGGCGGCTCGCCGGCATCGCCCAGATCCGAGGCGATCACACGGACGGCCATGTCTTCCGGCCAGGCGGAGGGTTCGTTGGTGCGTTCGCGTGCCTTGCGCAGATCGGCGACGACGCGGATACCCAGCTTGCGCATGATCTCCAGATCGGCCGCCGTGGCCCGGCTGTGATGGCCGGAGCGGTAGAGCCCCTCGCGCACCTTCGCGCCGCCGGCTGCATCATAGCCGTGGAAATGACGAAAATTATGGACGCCTTCAAGCGGTGTAATCCGTGTCATGCCATGGAGGTACGCAATCCGCACCGCCGCGGCAAGGGGAGCGGCACCGGATGCCGCTTCGACCTACCCCCGGTCCAGCCCGGCTTCGCGTAGATCTTCGAGCAGGTGGCGATATTGGCCGATCAGGAAGCGTTCCTGTGAGGCCAGCTCGCTGAAACCGATCTGGGTGAAGCGCAGGCTGGCCTCGAGATCCTGTTCGCGCATCACCTGCGGCCCGGCGAACAACAGCTCGACGATCTGCCGCCATGTCGCCTCCACGCCGCTGGCCTGCATGCCGTAGACCCGCGCCGTTCCGGCCACGATGGCGTAGGGCAGCACGTCCAGCCGGCCATGCTGCTGGGCATGTTGCCAGGCAAAGCTGGACAGGCCGGGCGCATTGACGCCGCGCGGCATGAGTTCGTCAAACTCGTCGAAGGCGACACCGCGGACGGGCTCGCCGGCCGGCGCGATTTCGGCGAGGCGCTCGTCGATCCGCTCGACGACGCTCTCGTGATAATCCACCACCGCTTCGAGCTGGGCGATATTCGTCTCGATCTCGGCGACGACGCGGCCCATCGCCGCTTCGGCCGCACGCCGGTCGGAGACGTCCTCGCGCCATTCATTGACGACGAAACCGAGCACCACCGCGAACACGATGAGTGCCGCCTCGATGACCGCACGGCCCAGCCAGGCCTGGACGGAAGAAGTCTTCGACATGGAGCGCCCCTCGCAAACCAGGGGACATGTACCTCGGGTACGTGTCCCCATCCTCACCCAACGCTTTTACCGGGACACGTACCGCAGGTACATGTCCCTCTTTTCACCGGAAAGGCGGCTCGTCGAAACTGCGCAGTTTGCGCGAGTGCAGGGCCGAACCCTCGTCGCGCTTGAGGATCTCGATTGTCTCGAGACCGGCGGCGAGGTGTTCGGAGACCGAGCGCTGGTAGAAGAGATTGGCCGCACCGGGCAGTTTCAGCTCGCCATGCAACGGCTTGTCGGAGACGCAGAGCAGCGTGCCATAGGGCACCCGCATGCGCAGGCCGTTGGCCGCGATGGTGGCCGATTCCATATCCAGCGCGATGGCGCGCGACTGGTTGATGCGGCGCGACTGGGCGGCATAGGTGAGTTCCCAGTTGCGGTCGGCATAGGTGGCCACGGTGCCGGTGCGCAGGCGCGCCTTCAGCGCGTCGCCGCTGTCGCCGCTGACCGTGGCGACGGCCTCTTCCAGGGCGATCTGGATTTCCGCGATCGGCGGGATCGGGATCTCGATCGGCAGCGCCTCGTCCAGCACCGCGTCATAGCGCAGATAGGCGTGGGCCAGCACATAATCGCCCAGGCGCTGGGAATGGCGCAGGCCCGCGCAATGGCCGATCATCAACCAGCATTGCGGGCGCAGCACGGCCAGATGGTCGGTGATATTCTTTGCGTTCGAGGGACCGACGCCGATATTTACCAGGGTGATGCCCCGCCCGCCGGGCGCGATCAGGTGATAGGCCGGCATCTGGAAGCGCCGCCAGGGTGCGCCCTCGACCAAGGCATGGGCATTGGGCGTATCGGCATCGACGCGCACATGCCCGGCCGCCGAGAAAGCCTCGTAGTGATTGTCTTCCTTCAGCTGCCGGATGGCCCAGGCGGTGAAGACGTCGACATAGCGGTGATAGTTGGTGAACAGGATGAACTGCTGGGTGTCCTCGTAGGGCGTGCCGGTATAGTGGCGCAGCCGCTGCAGGGAATAGTCGACCCGCGGCGCCTCGAACAGCGAAAGCGGTTTCACCTCGCCCGGCACCGAGGGACGCTGGCCATTGGGCAGGTCATCGTCGATCCGCGAGAGGTCGGCATAGGGGAAGTGACGCACCAGCTCGGCCGGCGTCACCGCATTCATGTCCAGATCGTCGGCACCGTCGAGCACGTAGGAGAAGGGGATCTCCACCTGCGAGGGGCCGGTCTCGATGGTGATCTCGTACTGGTCCGCCAACAGGGTGAGCTGTTCGATCAGATAGGCCCGGTAGAGCATCGGATGCGTGATCGTGGATGAATAGACGCCGGTATCGGTGAATTTGCCGAAAGCGCGGCTGACCGGCGGCGGCGGACCGTCCGGCAGATAGGTGACCCGCAGCTCGGGATAAACAAAGGCTCCGGACTTGCGGTCCTGGTCCGACGGCGGTTTTCCGCCGGTCAGGAAGCTTCTCAGGGCTGTCTGGAGACGTTCAACGGAAGCCTGGTAGAGCGCATCGAGCTGCTCCACCGCTTCCTCGGGGCTGTTCGCAACCGTAAAGACTGTCATCGCGCACCTCATGCCCCAATTCTTGCGGGGGGTAAATCTCCCAGATCACGAAATATCGGCGACAGTGCCGGGTCCGGGCATCGGGCCCGGCTCGCCTGGCAGGCGAAGTTATTCACAAAGCGTTCAGCTCTGCCGTTTCATCGTGGAGGCTGGGAATAACGCGGGGGCGTCAATGTTTCTGGTTTTCAACTTCAAGGATCTGAGCAACGCGGTCCTCACCCTGGTGCAGCTGCTCATCCTCGCGATGATCTTCATCGTCTTCCCGTTCTGGTTCCTGCAGACACTCCTCTATCTCGCCACATCGAGCGGCTGGTATCTCGTGGCCGGCCTGGTCCTTCTCGTCGCGGGCTTCTTCTTCGCCCTGATGAAGAAGCAGATGATGCTGGCAACCCTGCTGGGTGTCGCCAGCCTGGCCATGGCCGTCTGCGTCATGGTGATCGGCAACAATATGCGCACCAACGCCGTCGAATTCGGATCGCCGCGCAATGTGCTGTGGGTGGAGAGCCTGGACGCGATCTATCCCTATCCGGTGTGCCGGGATGAGTGCGTCACCTTCCGCCCGATCCTACCGCAAGCCGTCCGGGCCATAACCGACAATGTCAATCTGGATGAGCGCGTCAATTACGATTTCGGCCAGCGCGCGCGCCGCGCACCCGGCTCCATCGAGATCACGAATTATCGCATCACGCCGGAGGATCTGTTCGACCGCTATATCGAGGTCGCCCGCACCGAGGGTGACTGGCTGGCCTTCCACGCCGAATGCGTGCTGGGCGACCGGCAATGCGGTGCCGATAGCGACACGGTCGCCGAAGCCGTCCGGGAAGCCCGTAGCCGGTATGGCATCGATGTGCCTGGCCGCATCGCCGCCCATCTCGGCATGGCTGAGCTGACGCCGGAGACGATGGAAAACTCGGCCGAATTCGCGGCCGCCTGTCACGCCGAGGCCCCCTGCCGCAGCGTCATGGGGGGGATCGGCTGGCCCGTCATTATCGGCGCCGCGTCCGGTCAGCCTGTCGTCGTCCACACGCCGCGCCGCCGCGACTAGACTGAGCCGCCAGCCGTTGGCGGATACCGCCGGAGGCTTTAAGCACGGACGCCTGACACAAAAGGATGGCGTCATGACGCAGGCCCGGATTTTCCACGACCGCGTTGCGGTTTCGCTCAGCGAGCATATCGCCCGGATCGAGATGATCCGCGAGGACAAGCTGAACGCGCTCGACCCGGCGATGTTCGACGCGCTGATCGAGGCCGCAGCCTGGCTGCGCGAGCAGCGCGAGGCGCGGGTGGCGATCCTGTCCGGCCGGGGCCGGATGTTCTGCGCCGGGCTGGATTTCGGCAGCTTCGCCGCGATGGCGGGCGAGGACGGCGCAGCATCGACCTCTCTGGAACCGCGCACGCACGGCCTGTGCAACACGCCGCAATACGCCGCTTATGCCTGGCATGAAGCGCCCGTGCCCGTGATCGTGGCGATCCAGGGCGGCGCGCTGGGCGGCGGGCTGCAGATCGCGCTGGGCGGCGATATCCGTATCGCCGCGCCCGACGCCAAGATCGCCATCGCCGAGACGCAATGGGGTCTGGTGCCCGACATGTCGGGCATGGCCCGCGTGCGCCGCCTGGTGCGCGACGATGTCCTGCGCCGGCTGACCTATACCGCCGAACGCATTGATGGTGGCCAGGCGCGCGAGGCCGGTCTTGTCACCGAGGTGCATCCCGATCCGCAGGCCCGCGCCCTGGAGATCGCACAGCAGATCGCCAATCGCAGCCCCTCGGCCATCCGCGCCTGCAAAGTGCTTCTCAACGGGCTGGACGACGCCAATGCCGGCGAGATCCTGGCCGCCGAGTCCCGCCTGCAGCAGGCGATCATCGGCAAGCCGAACCAGGTGGAGGCCGTAATGGCCAATCTGGACAAGCGGACGCCTGATTTTCAGGATTAGCCAGCATGTAAAATGCGCATGACGGGCATGCGGACTGAGATTCGCGCAATTATCTGTTGTTGCGCCGCAACAGGGCCTGTATGCACGCCGCGCCCCGAGGGCCACGCCGGCCCTGCGGCGTAATGGAGATAGTCATGAGCAACACGCAAAACTGGGTCGTACTGAAATTCGGCGGCACCAGCGTCAAATCGCTGGCGGACTGGCGTGTTATCTCCAAACGGATCGCCGATGTGCAGGCGGAGGGCAAACGGGTCTTCGTCGTGCACTCGGCCGTCGCGACGATCTCCGACCTGCTCGACACGCTGGTGACCCGCGCGGTCGCCGGCGAGGGCGAGGCCGAACTCGCGGCGATCAAGGCGCGCCATCTGGAGCTGGCGACCGAGCTGGGCGTCGAGGGCGAGGCCCTGCTGGCCCCCTATTTCGACGAACTGGACCGGCTGCGCGCCGGCCTGTCGCTGACCGGCGATGTGTCGCCGCGCCTGAAGGCGCGCATCATGGCCCAGGGCGAGCTGATGGCGACGACGCTGGGCCAGGCCTGGCTGGCGCGTGAAGGCGTGGCCTCCGCCTGGCTGGATGCGCGCGATCACCTGACCGCCGCCCACGCCTCCGGCGCCCGCGGCTATCTGGCCTGCGACTGCCCCTTCGATGCCGACGCGCATCTGCAGCGCACACTGGCGGACCTGCCGCCGGTGATCGTCACCCAGGGCTTCATCGCCCGGCGCGAGGATGGCGACACCGCCCTTCTGGGCCGCGGCGGCTCGGATACGTCGGCGAGCTATTTCGCCGCCAAGCTGGGTGCCGAACGTATCGAGATCTGGACCGACGTGCCCGGCTTCTTCTCGGCCGATCCGCGTCTGACGGGCGCCGCCCGCCAGATCCGCTCGCTCGCCTATGAAGAGGCCCAGGAACTGGCCTCGATGGGCGCCGGCGTGCTGCACCCGCGCGCCATCGGCCCGGTGCGCCGCGCCGGTATCGAGATGCAGGTGCTGTGCACGCACCGGCCGGAGATGACCGGCACGACGATCTCGGCCACCCCGTCGGAAGACACACCGCGCATGAAAGCGGTGTCGGTGAAGCACGGTGTGCGGCTGATCACGCTGGAGACCGACGGCATGTGGCGCGCCTCCGGCTTCCTGGCGCGGGCCTTCGAGCCCTTCTCGCGCCATGGCGTGTCGATCGACCTCGTCTCCACCTCGGAGACCTCGGTCACGGTGTCGCTGGACGATGATCCGGGCCTGACACCGGACGTGCTCGGTGCGCTGGAGGACGAGCTGTCGCAGATCGCCAGCGTCAAGCTGATCGAGGATTGTGCCGCCGTTTCGATGGTCGGCCGCGGCGTGCGCGCCCTGCTCGCCCAGCTCGGCCCGGCGATGGAAGCCTTCGCCCACTATCCGGTGCGGCTGGTCTCCCAGGCGGCCAATGATCTCAACCTCACTGTCGTGGTGGATGGCGATCAGGGCCGGCCGCTCTGCCGCCGCCTGCACGACCAGCTGATCCAGCCCAAACCGCGCGACAAGACTTTCGGTCCGTCCTGGCGGGAAATCGGCGAGAACCTGACCGGGGCGGCCCCGGCCGGCGCGGGCACGTGGTGGCGCGAAAAGCGCCAGGCGCTGCTCGATCTCTGCCCGGCCGACGGCGCGGTCTATGTCTACGATCTGGAGACCGTGCGCACGCGCGCCGAAGCGGTCTCCGGGCTGAAGCATCTCGACCGCGGCTGGTATGCGATGAAGGCGAACGGCCATCCGGACATGATCCGCACAGCCGTGGCTGCGGGCCTGGGCGTGGAATGCGTCTCGATCAACGAGGTCCGCGCTGCCCGTGCGGCGGTGCCGGGCCTGGAGGCCGACCGCATCCTGTTCACGCCGAACTTCGCGCCGAAGGCCGAATACGCCGAAGCGCTGGAACTGGGCGTGCATGTCACGCTGGACGGGCTGCACCCGCTGCGCGCCTGGCCGGAGATCTTCAAGGGCCGCAAGATCACGCTGCGGATCAATCCGCAGCGCCCGGAAGGCCATCACAAGCATGTCCGCACCGCCGGGCCGGAAGCCAAGTTCGGCCTGCATGCCGACGAGCTGGACGAGGCCCGCACGCTCGCCGCCAAAGCCGGCGCGATCGTCAACGGTCTGCACGTGCATTCCGGTTCGGGCATTTCCGATCCGGATCACTGGCGCCGGGTCGGCCTCTTCCTGGTGGAAACAGCGCGGTCGATGCCGGATGTGGAGATCCTCGATCTGGGCGGCGGCCTGTCGGTCGACGAGGCCTCGGGCGTGCGCCGTATCGACATGGCCGCGCTGGATGCCGTGCTGGGCGATCTCAAGACCGCCCATCCGCAATACCAGCTGTGGATCGAGCCGGGCCGCTATATCTCGGCGGAAGCCGGCGTGCTGCTCGCCCGGGTGACCCAGCTCAAACAGACCCCGGATGCGCGCTTCATCGGCCTGAATACCGGCATGAACTCGCTGATCCGGCCGGCGCTCTACGGCGCGCGGCACGAGATCGTCAATCTCACCCGGCTCGACGAGGACGCCGCCTGGATCGCCGATATTGTCGGTCCGATCTGCGAAACCGCCGACCGTCTGGGCGCCCAGCGCCTGATGCCGGAAACGCAGGAAGGCGATGTCATGCTGATCGCCAATGGCGGCGCCTATGGCCGCGTCATGTCGTCCAGCTACAACATGCGCGAACCGGCCGGCGAGGTGGCGATCTAGGGAGAGCCTTTTCTTCCCCGCATTGCGGGGAAGTGGGCCCTCCGTAGCCTTGGCGAAGGAGGGGTCGAAGGGGTCGCGGCCGCAGGCCGCGAAGGGCTTTGGAAACTGGCCCCACCATTCCGCCGCGTGCCGCGGCGGCCCCTCCCCCGCTTTCGCGGGTCCCCCTCCCCATGGAATGGGGAGGAAAGGCTTGCGCGGCCATGCGACCTCTCTACCCTGCCGCGAATGCGTAAAACCGACTATCCGAGCGTTGTTGCGACGGACATGGGCTGTCCCAAGGAACCTGATGGCTATTTCCGGGTGGCAACATCAGTCTCGTACTCCGGCACAGCACTCATTCTGTTTCAGCGCGACTTGATCCCGGACGACGCATTCAGCAGCGACAGGCACTACAAGCTGCTGATGGCCGCGCAGCAACAGGTCAAAGAGGTTCGCTTCACGGCACCCATGACCGATGTATCGCTACTGGACGTATTTTCGGATGGGCGGGTTCTCCTTGTCGCCTCGCGCACCGGGTCTTCCGACGACTTGAACGCCTGTGTTGTCGACCCAGAGACAGACGATTGCCGGTTCATGCACCTTGGGGACGGCATCGGGCATTGCCAGATCGACGACGCCGACATGATCTGGATCGCATACTTCGATGAAGGCATTTACGGGAATGTCGCGCTCGGAGCTGGCGGACTGGTATGTTTTACGCCGGATGGGGATGCTGTGTGGGCTGCTCAGCCCAATGGGCAGTCAATCACGATAGACGATTGCGAAGCGCTCAATATTTCATCTGAAGGGGCCTATTTTTATTACTACGCGGATTACGCGCTAGCCAAAGTGGTCGATAATGCCCCCAATCTAATCGACCATGTGAGCGTGCATGGCAGCCTTGCCTTCGCTGTGGACGGGAACCAGATTGCCTTCTCATCGGGCTACGACGATCCGAAAAACCTTTGCCACGGATATCGCCGTACGCAATCCGGCCTGTCGTATACGCGGTCGGTCGAAGTGGTCCGGCCCGACGGCTCGTCAGTCGCCGCTTCAAGCGTGATCGGAAGAGGCAAACATCTACATTTCATCGACGAGAATGGCTGGTTTCGAGTTGACGCGGAAACCATTGCGCCGGCCTGAGCAAGCACGCCCCGCCCCCTACTCGCTGCGCACCAGTTCGTAGCGGTCTTCACCAACGAGAAGCTCGGCTGAGCCGTTGTCGCCGAACCGGATCCCGGCGGGAATGCCGCGGATCTGGAACAGGCCGGGCTCGCGCTCGACAAGGCCGGTGCGGCGGACAAGCGTGCCGTCCGGCGCCGTTTCGACATAGATCAGGTCTGCCCCGTCCACCTCGATCCGGATGCTGTTGCCGTCCGGTTCGCTGGCAAAGCGGTATTCACCTGCATACTGCGCCAGCCCGGCCGCTTCACCCTCCGACCCGAAGACCGGCAGCGGAACGGACGGGTCGAGCAGGTGCAGGGCGATCTGCTGCAGCCCGTCATCGGCCGAGGCATTGCTCAGCAGCACCACACCGGTCGCCGTGTCCTGGCGGAAGCCGACAAAGACCTGATAGCCATTGGCATCGCCGCTGTGGTGGAAGACCTGGCGCTGGCCGTTGTCATGCACCTGCCAGCCCAGCGGCACGCCATCCGTGCCGGCGAGCGCCAGACTGACGATCGCAGCGGCGTCTCCTTCAGGCGCCAGATGCGCCTCGACCAACCGCGCGAGATCCCGCGCCGTCGAATGGAGGCCGCCCGTGCCGTGAGCGACGCTCACCGTCTGCGGGCGGCTGTCCGAAATATCGCGGCCGCCCGCATGCGGATGCGCCAGGCGCTCCGGCTGGCCCGGCGTATAGCCCGTATCGGTCAGCCCGAACGGCCCGGTCACCGCGACCGCCAGATTGCCGGCGATGCTGCGGCCGGTCGCTTCCGACAGGGCAAGCGCGAGCAGGGCCATGCCCGTATTGGAGTAGGCCGGAGCTTCCGTCGGCGCCGCCGACCGGGCCACCTCGATCAATGCGTTGGCGTCATTGGCAGACAGAACCTCGCCAGGCACCTGCCGCGGCAGGCTGGCGCGGTGGGTGGCCAGCTGGGCGAGCGTCACCGGGCTTTCGGCAAGCCGGTCCGGCCAGATGGCCGCGAGGGGCGTGTCCGGCGACACCTCGCCCTGTACCGCCAGGCCGGCGAGGGTTTCGGCGGTGAAGAGCTTGGTGACGGAACCGAGCTCGAAAACCGTGTCGGGGCCGATGGGAGGAGATGCCGGATTGCCCGTGCGGCCATGCGCCAGAAAAACACTCTCCCCGTCGCGGACATAGCCGAGCACAACACCGGGCCGCCCGCCCTGCTCGACCGCTGCCTCAAGGCTGGCCGCCACGGCCGGCGGGACGGTGTCCTCGGCGGTCGCCGGTGCACAGGCAACGCAAACACTGGCGACGCAAACACTGGCGGCCAGGATGGCCCACATGGAAGGCGTGCGGTTCATTCTTCGTCCTCTTCGATATCCAGAATGTCGCCGGGCCGGCAATCCAGCGCGCGGCAGATGCCCAGGAGCGTGTTGAAGCGCACGCCACGGACGTGCCCGTTCTTGAGCAGGGAAAGATTGGTGGTCGACACGCCGACTTCGGCCGCCAGCTGGTTCAGCGACATCTTGCGGCGGGCCATCATCTCGTCGATGCGTACGACAATCCGCATCACACGATCTCGTCGCTGTCGCGCTGCACCTCGGCGCCGACGCGGAAAGCCTGGGCGACCACAAGCAGGACGAGGCCCGCGACCAGAAGACCGGCATCGATGTCCGGCATCATGCGCAGGGCACCGCCTTCCGGCACGCGGGCGAATGTATGGATCAGGGGCGTCTCTGCCGGCGCGTGCGGGAACAGGATGACCTGCCAGACCAGCGCCCGCAGGGCCTGCCAGGCCGGAACCAGCAGGATCAGGACACCGGCAAGGGTCAGCCCCCGGGCCGTGTCCGGCGCGAAGGGTCGATGTGAGGCGACCTGCCGGCAAACCCGGCGCAGCATCCAGATCGCCGCGATCCAGAGCGCGCCGGTAACCAGCACGTCCGCTGCGCGAAACAGGTCTGCAACCAGGCCCGCCCCGGTGACGATCAGGCTGCCCTGGCGGATGTCGGCATGGGCGCCGGCGGCGTCGGACTGAACGGCCGGTGCCCCTTCCAGACGGACACTGTAGCCCGCGTCCAGCGGTTGGCCCGCAAGCGGCGCGATGATGACGAATGCGAGGGCGATCACACTCGCCGCCACGGCAAGCATGAGGACGGCCGTCAGCAGCCAGTCGAGAATCCGGGCGGTCATGGGCAACTCCTTCGCGCCCTGGATCGCATCCCATATTATGTTTTTCAAGAAAAATATTATGTTTTACGTAATAATTCGACTCAGATTTTCCCATCGCTTGCGCATGGAATTCCTGCCGGAGCCTTGCTAGCCTCACGAGTCACGGGACACGCACAGGGGACACGCATGTACGGGCTGATCGGGAAATTCATCGCGGCAGAGGGGCAGCGCGATGCGCTGGTCGATATCCTGCTGGAGGGCATGGCCAGCATGCCGGGCTGTTTCAGCTATGTCATCGCACGCGATCCGCAGGATGCCAGTGCGATCTGGATCACCGAGGTCTGGGACAATGCGGAAAGCCACCGCGCCTCGCTGGAACTGCCCTCGGTGCAGCAGGCGATTGCCCGCGGCCGGCCGCTGATCGCAGGCATGGAGCGGATCGCCGAGACCGCGCCCGCAGGCGGGCACGGCCTGGCGAAGGAACCGCTTTAGTCCCTGCTTTAGTCCCTGCTCTAGTGGCAGCTCTTTCCCAGCGCGGCGAGGCGCCAGTAATTATAGGGCAAGGGCGCCAGGAAGCCGGCCAGCAACATGATGGGCATCACCCACCAGGTCAGCTTGGCGCCGCCTGTCAGCAGCACGTCGACCGTGTTCATCACCGCCTCCATGGCGATCATGGAGATGAAGGACATGCCGATGGCGGTGCGGAACGCGGTCTTCAGGACCATCTGACGCGACAGGATGAAAGTCTCCAGCGCGATGGAGGTGAGCAGGCCGTTGACGATGGCCAGGCTCATGATCGCCAGTGTCGGCCAGGGAATGCCCGTGGCCTGGAAGAAGGCGATGGTGCCGAAATCGCCAATGGAGCAGCCCAGCAGACACCAGGCGGTGTTCTTCGAAGCCCGGCCCCACAGGGGGGCGCGTTGCCAGAAGCCCGGCCGGGCAAGGGAGGTCGCAGTCATGATGATGGTCTCCGGTTTACATCAACTGCCGCACTACCTAATCTTTCCTGTAGCTGGAGAGTCAAGGATATCGCCGCATGAATATCGGAAGCGCTGCCAAGGCCGCCGGACTGCCCGTGAAAACCGTGCGCTATTATGCCGATATCGGCCTGGTCGAAGCGCCGGACCGGACGCAGACCGGCTATCGGCGCTATGACGAAGCGGCTGTCCGCAAGCTGGCCTTCGTGCGCCGCGCCCGCGATTTCGGCTTCTCGATCGAGGAATGCCGCGAACTCCTGAGCCTGTACGAGGACAAGAGCCGGTCGAGCGCCGATGTCCGCGCCATTGCAGCAGCGCATCTCGAGGAGATCGAGGAGAAGCAGCGCCAGCTGGCCGCCCTGCGTGACGAGCTGGCGCATCTTGTCACCGCCTGCCGCGGCGACGACCGGCCGGACTGTCCGATCCTCGACCGGCTGGGCTAGAGCATTTTCAGCAGAAGTGGGAACCGGTTTTGCGGTTCGAAAATGTGATCGCTCAAAAAGCCGGAACCCGGCACCCCGGGGATATCCGGCGACTTATCCCCGCCCCCTCTCGCTCGCCTATACTGCCTCCACGGTCCGGTGACGCCGGTGCACAGGCGGGCAGGACCGGGTGGCGCTGACGCGGGAAGCGATCGTCCCGCGGCTTAATCCGCTTCACCGGGTTGCAGACGATCCTCCGGGACTTCGCGTGCCCATATTAAGTACCAGACACCCCCCGGCGGGTCGTCTGCAATGCCCGAACCTCCGGCGCCCGGCGCGTGCGGAGCCGTTGGCGCGATGTCAGTCCACCGCCGGCTGCGAACTCAGATCGATCGTGAAGGTGGAGTAGATCTCGCCGGCGTCCTGCCCGAGATGCACGGTGGCGGTCTCGCCCATCGCGACACGCAATTCCGGCGCGGCGGCAAGACCGAATGGCGTCTCCCCGGTGTCGTCCTGGAAAGCGAGATGGACGCGGTAGAGAATTTCGCCCGTTTCCAGCAGCGACGGCTGCACACCGACCATCAGCGTGCGCGGCGTTTCGCTGTCCATGTCAGACAGGTCGAAAAAGCCTGCGGGCACGTCCTCGAAAAAGGTGAAGAAGACCTCGTCGTTGCCGATTGCCGTGCGGAATTCGGTCTCGTGCCGGCGGGTCAGACGCTCGCCCTCGAACTGGGCCTCGAGGCCGACGGCGTAGGCGGTGAGGATTTCCGCGGGAGCGGCCGCCACCGGTTGATCGTCCACATGTGAGCAGGCGGCCAGGAGCGCCGTGCTCGCGCCGATTGCCAGAATACCCATCCGCATGGTGCGCCCTCCAGTCGAACACAATGGAAAAGACAGCTTGTGCGTGATTTGCGCTTCCGGGCAAGAAAAAGCCCGGAGCCTTGCGGGTCCGGGCTTTCCATTCTGCGTTCACACAGGGGCGCGATCAGGCGCCCTGCGGTTCCGGTCCGGTTTCCGGACCCTCATCGGCATCCGTCGTCGGCACGGCGCTGGTCGGCGCACTGGGCGGCGGGGTCGGATCGTCTTCCGGGCGGCTCGGCGGCTTGCCGTTCAGCAGGTCGATGATCTCGGCACCGGAGAGGGTCTCGTATTCCAGCAGCCCTTCGGACAGGGTCTCCCAGTCCTTGCGCTTCTCGGTCAGGATGCGGCGCGCCTCATCCATGCCGGCCTGGACCAGACCGCGAACCTCTTCCTCGATCTTGCGGGCCGTGGTGCCGGAGACGGACTTGCTCTGCACCAGCTGCTGGCCCAGGAAGACCTCGCCCTGATTGTCGGCATAGTCGATCGGACCCAGCTCGTCGGAGAAGCCCCACTGGGTGACCATGGCCTTGGCCAGACGGGTCGCCTGCTGGATGTCGGACGCCGCACCGGACGTCACCTTCTCCTTGCCGAACTTCATTTCCTCGGCGACGCGGCCGCCCATCATGATGGCGAGGCGCGAGGTCATCTCCTCGTGCGTCATCGACATCTTGTCGCCTTCCGGCAGCTGCATGACCATGCCCAGCGCGCGGCCGCGCGGGATGATCGTCGCCTTGTGGACCGGGTCGGCCGCCGGCACGTTCAGCGCCACGATGGCGTGACCGGACTCGTGATAGGCGGTGAGCTGCTTTTCCTTCTCGGACATGACCATGGAGCGGCGTTCCGGCCCCATCATGACCTTGTCCTTGGCGTCCTCGAACTCCTGCATGGAGACAAGGCGCTTGTTGCGGCGGGCCGCCAGCAGCGCGGCCTCGTTCACCAGATTGGCGAGGTCGGCACCGGAGAAGCCCGGCGTACCGCGCGCGATAACCTTGGGATCCACATCGGAGGCCAGCGGCACGTCGCGCATGTGGACTTTGACGATCTTCTCGCGGCCCGTGATGTCCGGATTGGGCACCACGACCTGGCGGTCGAAACGGCCCGGACGCAGCAGTGCCGGGTCCAGCACGTCCGGACGGTTGGTCGCCGCGATGAGGATGATGCCCTCATTCGACTCGAACCCGTCCATCTCGACGAGGAGCTGGTTCAGCGTCTGCTCGCGCTCGTCATTGCCGCCGCCCAGGCCGGCGCCACGCGAACGGCCGACAGCGTCGATCTCGTCGATGAAGATGATGCAGGGCGCGTTCTTCTTGGCCTGTTCGAACATGTCGCGCACGCGGGACGCACCGACACCGACGAACATTTCCACGAAGTCCGAACCGGAAATGGTGAAGAAGGGCACATTGGCTTCGCCGGCGACAGCGCGGGCGAGCAGCGTCTTACCGGTACCCGGAGGGCCGACCAGCAGCGCGCCTTTGGGAATCTTGCCGCCCAGACGCTGGAATTTCGACGGGTCCTTCAGGTATTCGACGACTTCCTGGAGCTCGTCCTTCGCCTCGTCGACACCGGCGACATCGTCGAAGGTCTTACGGCCGTGATGCTCGGTCAGAAGGCGCGCCTTGGACTTTCCGAAGCCCATGGCACCGCCGCGTCCGCCGCCCTGCATCTGGCGCATGAAGAAGATCCACACCCCGATCAGCAACAGGAAGGGGAACCAGTTGATCAGCATGGTCACCAGGAAATTGCCGTCCCGGTTCTCTTCCTGAACGCGGATATCGACATCGTTCTCGCGCAGGATGCGGACGGTGTCATTGTCCTGCGGCGGCAGGGTGGCGATGATCGTCTGGCCGGTCGCGGTCTGCGCCCGGATCGTGTCGCCCTGGATGGTCGCCTGGGAAATCTCGTCGCGTTCCACACGGTTGAGGAATTGCGAATAGGTGACCTCGCTGGAAGGCGTCGCGGGGTCGGAGGAATTCTGCAGCAGCTGGAACAGCGCCAGCAGCAGCACGAAGACCAGGGCCCAGATCGCGAGATTTCTCATTTGCATGCGTCAGTTCCGTTCAAGTTTCGGCCGTGTACGACCGATATATGGGCATTGCGGAGCCATCTTGCCAGCCGGTGCCGCGGTGGAAAAGCGCGTTCGGGAAAGAGCCTAAAGGCGAACTGGCCCGCCTGCCGCGTCATTTTGTATCAAACCATACCGCCGGAGCGGCCGATAGAAGCCGGGTGCAAAATCTGTGCGCCTGCAGCGGTTCGATCTGCACACGGCTGTCCTCACGACCCGGCATCCCCGCCAGGGCGACGACGTTGCCGTCTTCACGCCCGCCTTCCCGCACGGCCAGAAGCCCCGGCCGGGCAAAGCCGGGGATTGCGTCCAGTATATCACGCCGATCAAGGCCATCATATGTCCGGCCCAGAGGTCCGGCCGTGAGGCCGGCACCCAGCCCCGTGACGGCAAAGCGGCCGTCCCAGACACCGTCGGCATCGCGGCTGCCGATGCCCGGACGGTCCACCCGTCCTGTGACGGCGCCGGGGTCGCGTACCAGCCAGGTGCATCCCTGCCAGGGCGCCAGCATCACGCCGCCCGCTGTCGCCCGTTTTCCCGCGGCCAGCGCCGTGGACAGCCGGCCGATCGCGCGCCGGCCCGGCAGGCTTTCCCGCCCGGAGACGGCCAGCACGGCGGCTTCCAGTACGGCATGGCGGATCACCGGCGCCGCCGCGTTGAGGGCGCCCGGATCGATCCTCATCCCGCCCCAGGGCAGAAGCTCGCAGGCTTGCGCCGCGAGACGGGCCGCTATTCGCTGTTCGGCATCGCGCAGGGCGGAAAGCTCGCCCGCCAGTCCGCCGAGCCGGCGGATGTCGAGGCCGGCGGCCTCCAATGCCGTGAGACGCTGGCGGATACGCACGCGGGTGTATCGGGTATCGGCATTGGACGGATCGTCGACCCAGCGCTCACCCTGCCCGGTCAGCCAGTCTCTCAGCGCCTGCCGGCGCATCGTGAGCAGCGGGCGGCACAGAGTGACGCCCCGCCCGTCCGGCCAGACCGGTGACGGGGCCACCGGGCGCATGGCTGCAGCCCCGCGCCAGCCGCCACCGGCCGCGAGCCGCATGGCAAGGGTCTCGATCTGGTCGTCGAGCGTATGGGCGAGGAGAAGCCCCGTCGCCCCGGCCTCGTTGCAGGCCCGGGCCAGCAGATGATGACGAGCCTGACGCGCGGCCTCCTGCAGACCGCTGGCCGGCTTGGGTCCGGTCCAGACGAGACACTGTGCCGCATGCCCCAGCGCTTCGGCACGGCGCACCACGAAAGCCGCTTCATCGGCGCTTTCGCGGCGCAGGCGATGATCGACCGTCAGGACGTGAAGGGTGCGCCCGGCCTGCGCGGCCCAGCGGCTCGCCGCCAGCAGGAGGGCCAGCGAGTCACTGCCGCCGGAACAGGCGACCGCGAGCGGCCCGGGCGGTACATGCCGGCCGAGCCAGTCGCCGGCCGCGGCCGCCGGATCGCCCGCCACGCTGTATCAGCAGCCGGCGCGAACCGCCTCGCGGGAGGCCCGGGCGCGCGAGGCCGCAGATGCGTTGGGGAACTGGCTGTCGAACCGCTCCAGCGTGCCGCAGGCATCGGCCTGCCGGCCCATGCCGTTCAGCGAGGCCGCCAGGCGCACCAGGGCGTCGGGCGCCTTGTCGCCATTCGGCTCGGCTCGCAGCGCGGCGATATAGGCATCGGCCGCGCCGGTGAAATCGGAGCGCACGAAGAAGGTCTCGCCCAGCCAGTACCAGGCCTCGCCGGTGCGGGCGTGATCGGGATAGGCGTTCACGAACTGCTCGAAATCGACCTGGGCACCGCCGAAATCGCCTTCCAGCAGCTTGTCGCGGGCACCACCATAGAGGGTTTCCGGATCCGGCGCGGCAGGCGCACGTGTATCGCTGGACGGCTCGCCGGCCGGACGGCGCGACGGCGCCCCCAGCACACCCGTCGCTTCGGCACGGGCCTCGGCATAGGGATCGTCGGGGTCGACCACGGCAATGTCGCGGCCGCTTTGACCGGCCTCGTCCAGGCCTTCGCTCATCCAGGCGACGGCGTCCTCGTCGAGATCGCCACGATCGACGCCCTCGGCACCGGCAGCGTCCGGACCGCCATCCATACCGTCATACCCGCCCGGCGTACCGCCGCCGCGGTCGAGCTGAGCCTGCAGCGCTTCGACCTGGCTGCGCAGCTGCCGGTTCTCGAAGGTGAGGCGTTCGGTTTCGCTGGTCAGCTCGCGCATCTGGTAGTCCAGCTCGTCGAGCCGGCGCAGGAGCGTTTCAGCCACCGGGTCCCCGGCCATCGACGAGGTCTCGACCTCGGCGATCCTAGCTTCAACGGCATCGAGCCGTTCGGCCAGTTCACGGCGGGACTGGGAATGGGCGGGCGCCGCAACCAGGAGGGCGGCAGTCAGGGCGGACAGGCAGAGTGTCTTGATCATGGAAGGCACCATAATGAGGAGCGCGGCAAAATTACGGCGTCCGGGACGGTCTGCCGCCCCCGGACAAGCAGACGCCCGCGACATGATCTGCCGCGGGCGCCGGAATGCTTGCGGTCAGCGCGTCACCTAGTTGGTGTAGCTGCTGCCGACGATCGAGGTGGTCGCATTGCGGTTGATCGCCCAGCAACGTTCGCCCGACTGCGTGCAGCTCGGACGTTCCTTGCCGTAGGACGTCGTGGAAATGCGGGACGGATCGACGCCCTGGCTGACCAGATAGGACCGGGCTGCATTGGCGCGGCGGGCGCCGAGAGCCAGGTTGTACTCGCGCGTGCCGCGCTCGTCACAATTGCCGGCGATCAGGATGCGGGCATCCGGATAGCTGGCAAGCCAGGCGGCCTGGCGGCGCAGGGTCTCGCGGCCTTCAGCCGAAAGGTCATTGCGGTCCAGGTCGAAGAAGACGCGGTCACCCGCCGTCTGAACAAAATGCTCCGTCGTGCCCGGAACCGGGCCGGCAGGCTGGTTGGCCCCGGTATCGGCCGGCTCGACCGAGCGCGGCGGCTCGACCGGCGTGGTATCGTCCGCCGGCGGGGTTGATGCGCAAGCGGTCGCGAAAGCGCCGAGCGCTGCAATGGCAAGCAGTCTGATTTTCATGATGTTACACCCTCATCCGGCCAGCCCCGAAATGGGCACTGGCCTACTCTCTTCACGACACGCGTGACACGGTTTGCGCCTGCGGCTCCCCCAACTGGCGCCGCTCGGCAGAGACGTTAAGCGGAAACCGATTACTCGATCAAGGGCGACCACGCCGGGTCGGAGGCCATTCCGCCCGTTGCCAGCCGCCGCAGATTGAATCCCGCCAGATCGATACTCCAGATTTCGTAACGCGTACCGTCCGAGCGCGGTTCCCCGCGCGTGAACAGCAAAACACGCCCGTTCGGCGACCAGGCCGGTGTATCGACGAAATAGCCCTCGAACAGGATGCGCTCGATGCCCGAGCCGTCGGCCCGCACAACCCCCAGCGAGAAAGTGCCGCCGCTCTGCTTGGTAAAGGCGATCAGATCGCCGCGCGGCGACCAGACAGGGGTGGTGTAGATGCCGTCGCCGAAGGTAATGCGCTGCACATCCGTGCCATTGACATTCATCGTATAGAGCTGGGAGCCGCCGCCGCGCGCCGAGGAGAACACGATCCGCTCGCCATCCGGCGCGAAGGAGGGCTCCACATCGTCAGCCGGGTGCTGGGTCAGCTGGGTAAGATTGCGCGTGCGCAGGTCGAACAGGTGGACGTCGTGGCCCGACCGCCCCTGGATCGAGACGGCGAGCCGTTCGCCGTCCGGCGAGAAGCGGGCCGACAGGCTCTGACCGTCCGGATTGATCCCCGCCTGGCGCATGGCCGAGGAGAAGAGCGCCTCCTGGCGGCCGGTCTCGAGATCGTAGAGATAGGTCGTCGCCTGCCCGTCCAGGAAGGACACATAGGTGATTTCCTGCGAGTTCGGCGAATAGTTCGGCAGCAGCGCCATGTAGGAGCGGTCGGTCAGGAAGGACGGGTTGGCACCGTCCTGATCCATCCAGGCCAGCTGGCGCAGCGGTTCACCATCGGACCCGCGGCCTTCTGAGACATAGACGATGCGCGTGTTGAAATAGCCTTCTTCGCCGGTCAGGCGCTCATAGACCTCGTCAGCGACACGGTGCGCCACGCGGCGCCAGTTCTCCGGTGCCGTGCGGTATTGCAGGCCCAGAAGCTGTTCTTCCAGACGCGTATCCCAGAGCCGGAAGGCGACAACCAGCCGGCCATCCTCCTGGATCGTCACACTGCCGACCAGAAGCGCCGAGGCGTCGATCACACGCCAGTCGGAAAAGCGCGGGCGCAGATCGATATTCTCGATATCCTCGATATAGGCCGCCTGATCGACCGGCGCGAACAGGCCTGAAGACGCCAGGTCATTCGTCACCACGCGGGTGATATCCGCGCCGCGCGTGGCCGCCTCATCGCTCGAGCCGACAAAATCGGGCAGCGCGATCGGCAGGGGATCGAGATTGCCGCGGGTCACATCGACGCGCAGCGGCTCCTGGGCCACGGCCAGTCCCGCGAACGCCAGGCTGGCGAGAGCGGCGGTGAAGACGGCGATTAGTCGGCTCATGCGGCAAAACTCCAGTCTGATCGGTCAGCGGCTGTATAAGGACGGCGCGAAATTGACCTCAATTTGACGCCATTGCGAATAATGCTCCGGAGGCAACGGATAGGGCGCACATTGGTTCGCCGCCCGCAAGGCCCGTTCGCCCGCAACACGGAGATAGGGGTTGGGCGAATTGAGCACCCGCGCCTGGTCGACCAGGCGCGGCGGGCTCGTCAGTTCGCCATTGCGGTCGAGACTGAACACGATCCGCACAGCCAGTTCGTCCGGATCCGGGGCGTCGAGGGAATTGCGCCAGCAGCGCGCCAGATGGCTCTGCAGCATATCCTGCAGCGTCGCCGTCATCTGCTCGCCGTCACCGGCGGACCGGCGGCGGTCGCCGGTGTCGGGCGTGCCCCGATCGCGGCTTTGGGCAACCTGGCGCTCGATATTGCCCAGCATGTCTTCCAGCGACGGCTCGGCCGGACGCTGCGGCTCGCGGCGCACGGGTTCCGGTTCAGGCTGAGGCTCGGGTTCCGGCTCGGGCTCTTCCTCAACGGGGGCTTCTTCAACCGGTTCCGGCTCAGGCGCCGGTTCGGCTTCAGCCTCGGGTTCCGGAGCGATGGGTTCCGGTTCGGGCTCGGGCTCAGGTTCAGGCTCCGGAGCGGGCGGCGGAGTCTCGATCGCGTCCTCGACGGTCTCTTCTTCCGCCGGCTCTTCCTCGACGGGTTCCGGCTCGGGCGCCGCGGCGCGCACATTGGTCACGTCGGATACCGTGACGAGTTCGATCGGCACGATCGGCGTGTTCTCGAACACCTGCGCCGCGCGGGGCAGATAGACCAGTCCCGCCGCCAGAATGCCGGCATGTACGAGAAGGGAGAGAACAAGACCTCGCACGGATGGCTCCGCTACCGCTCGATCGGGTCCGTCACCAGGCCCAGATTGGTAAAGCCCGCCGCGTTGATGTTGGCCATCACGCGCGCCACCTCACCGTATGCCGCGCCATCGTCGGCACGGATATAGATACGGCTTTCATAGCCTGTGCCCGCAATGGCCCGCAGGCGCGGCGCCAGTTCGGCGAGTTCGACTTCGGTTTCCTGCAGGAAAATCCCGCCATCCGCCGTGATGGTGATGGTCAGCGGCTCCTCGCCGGAGGGCAGGTTGCGCGCCTCGGTTTCGGGCAGATCGACCGGAACGCCGACGGTCAGTAGCGGCGCCGTGATCATGAAGACGATCAGCAGGACGAGCATCACGTCGACGAAGGGCGTGACATTGATTTCCGCCTTGGGTTTCCAGCGGGCCCGGCCACGGCCGGATCCGCCGCTGTCGAGAGAAACGGCCATGGACTAGTCTCCATCCCGCTCGGCCAGCGCCGACAGCTCGTCGACGAAACCGTCCAGCCGGGCACCATACTTGGCGAGATTGGCGGACAGGGCGTTGAAGAAGATCACCGCCGGCACGGCTGCCAGAAGGCCCAGCGCGGTGGCGAACAGGGCCTCGGCGATACCGGGTGCGACAACGGCAAGATTGGTGTCCTGCGAGGCGGCAATCGAGCGGAAGGCGTTCATGATGCCCCAGACCGTACCGAACAGGCCGATAAAGGGCGCTGCCGAGGCAATGGTCGCCAGGATGCCCAGGCCGCCTTCGGTATTCGTCATCTGCCGGCCCGCTTCGGCGCCGGCTGCCTTGGACACACGGCCGCCGGCATTGTCGCCATTCCATTCGCGCAGCCCCGCCGCGAAGACGCGGGAGAAGGGCTCCTTCGGGTTCTTGGCAAACTGGTCGGTCAGCGCGTCCAGCGAGCGGCCAGCCCAGAATTCGCGCTCGAAATGACGCGCCTTGGCATGCAGCCCCCGTAGATGAAACGCCTTGTCGATGGCGATGGCCCAGGACCAGACCGACATGAAGGCCAGAATGGCCATCACGCTTTTTACCACCCAGTCGGCACGCATGAAGAGCGCATAGAAGCTGAACCCTTCGACCGCCTGCGCAACCTCGACGACACTCGATTCCATGAACCTACCCTCTGGATCGGCCGCTCCGTTCCGACGCGGCGAGACTAAACCGGTATGACACCATGCATATTGAGTGCCTGACGGCTACCCGGTCCTGCGGTCCGGCCCGCTATGCACAGCGAATAAGGCGAATTTCGGGAGAAATAGCACATCCGCGCAGCGATCAGGACTCGTCGTTATGAGCCACCGTGTGCGGGGCGACCGGCTGGATCGCGTCCCAGTGTTCCACGATCATCCCGTCGGCCAGGCGGAACAGGTCGCAGGCCCTGAAATTCTGACCTGCATCGTCGAAACAGGAGAAAACTGCAGCGAAATCGCCCTCTGCAACCAGGTCGTCGATTCCGTGATAACGCACACCGTCGCGCGGTCCGCGCCGGGCAATGAGCTGATCCAGCCGTTCGCGCTGGCCGCTCGGCCCGGCTCGCAGAAGATCGAAGGCGACGTGATCGATAAAGGGCTCGAGCGTTGCCCGGTCCGCACCGGCCATCACGGCGTCGATGAACCCGCGCACCTGGGCCCGGCTGGTGTCGGTGTTCTCCTGCGGCCCGTTCGGAATGGCATAGGCCGCCATCGACGATACGATCCGCTCCTCACAGACCGGACTTACGGAAATCTGCCGGCGTACCGACATCAGACCGCTGTCATCGGTCCGGATCAGGCTCATTGTCAGCCAGGCCTCGGCACCGCCTTCCGGCTCATGCACGGCTTTCACGAAAGTATCCGGCCCGTCCTGCAGAACACGGGTGACGGAAAAGCCGAAATTGGGCGGGCGACCAGACATGTCTGCCTGCTTGTCCTGTCCTTCGTCCAACCGGGGCTCCCTTTTGTCCAAGGGTAACCACCGATGTTGCTTTGCGGCAAGCCCCTGCGGAAACGAAGGAATTCAAACCGACGGCCAGTCGGCACCTGCCGGAAGGACAAATGACGCCCAACGCGCCGCCATGGAGCGCGGCGGCCGCTTGGCCCGGCCTGTCGCGTCAATACAGACGGCCTGCACCTGCGCACCGGCGATCGTTTCGGGACCGCGGCGGATCCTCTGGTCGATCATCAGGCGCGCGCCCTTCTGCGGCCGGTAGAGCGTCTCCACGACAAGAACGTCATCCACCCGTGCCGCCTTTTCGAATTCGACATTCATCCGCCGGACCGCGAAGGCGAGCGGCTCGTCGGCGGCGGCCAGTTCGGAGTGGTGAATGCCGATCGCGCGCAGGCTCTCCGTCCGCCCGCGCTCGAAGAAGTGCAGATACCGCGCATGGTAGACGATGCCGGAGAAGTCGGTGTCCTCGTAATAAACGCGCACCGGCAGCCGGTGAATGCGGTCCGGCCCGAAATGGCCGGATGCGGGCATCAAGTCTGTCATCGTTAATCCATTTTCAGCGTCCTGCCGCCAGAATGCGCACCGGGACAAGACAGAGATAGTCGGCAAGGGGGCCGGATGTCATGAGAAAGCTGTGGGAACTGGCATGGCCGCCGGTCCGGGACGGTGACATCCTGCGCGCAGCGCGCGAGCGCATGCTGAACATTATGGCGATCACCGTGGCTGTGCTCGGCGGCTTTGCCGGTGCCCTCAACTTCGTCGAGAACATCGAGGTTTATCCTGTCCAGGCGAGCGCCGGGCTTGTCATTCCGCTCAGCGCACTGTCGATCCCGCTCATCGCACGCAGTCCACGACTGGTGAAGCCGGCGGGTATCGCCTTGTGTGTCGCTCTCTACCTGCTAGTGACCGGGATGATCGGCACAATCGGTGGCATGTACCACCCTGCAGCCATCTATTTCGTTGGCCTGCCGGTCCCGGCTGCTTTCCTGATCGGTCACAGATCCGGCCTTGTTGCCGCGCTCTTGTGCTGCCTTACCATGCTGTTGCTCTACTCGGTCGGTGGTCCGGGCGGTCTCATCGAGAATCCCTTCGAGAACGATATTTCCGCCTACCAGGTGGGCTGGACAACCGTCGTCCTCGTTATCATCACGCTGGGTGTGGGCATCGCTGCATCCGTCTTCCAGCACGAGCTGGAGGGCGCCGGACGCGCACTCGACCAGGCGCGCCAGAGCGCCAACGCCGCCAATCGCGCCAAGTCGGACTTCCTGGCCGGCATGAGTCACGAAATCCGCACCCCCATGAACGCCGTGCTGGGCATGGCACAGGCGCTGGAGCAGGCCGATATTCCCGATGCTCACAAGCGGCAGGCCGAGACCCTGGCCCGGTCCGGCCGCCTGTTGCTGCGCCTGGTCAATGATGTGCTGGACCTGTCGAAGATCGAGGCCGGCAAGCTGGAGATCGAGGCCACACGCTTCAACCTCGCCGACGTCGCCGGAACGGTGGAAGCGCTCTACGGCCCGGCGGCGCGTGAAAAGGGTATCGGTTTCTCCATCGCGCTTGGTGAGGGCGCCCGGGAGGACCTGATCGGCGACCCGGTGCGGATCAGCCAGGTCCTGAACAATTTGGTGTCCAATGCCATCAAGTTCACGGCCGAAGGCGAGGTGCGCGTCGAAATCGACTGCGAGCGCGCCGCAAGCTTGCCGGGACGGGACATCCGGATCACCGTGCGCGATACCGGGATCGGCATCGCCGCACCGGACGTCGAACGCCTCTTCCAGCCCTTCACCCAGGCCGAGCCGGGAACGGCGCGTACTTTCGGCGGCACGGGGCTCGGACTGGCGATCTGCCGGCGCCTGTGCGAACTGATGAGCGGCGAGATCGCCGTCGACAGCACGCCGGGCTCCGGCTCGACCTTCCGTGTCCGGCTGCGCGTGGATCCGGCCGACACGGCGGCGCCCGTACTGGACTGCGGCTGCCCGTCGGCCTTGTGCGACACCGCCCTGCGCGGCCAGCGCCTCCGGGTCCTGGCCGCCGACGACAATCTGACCAATCGCATGGTGCTGAAAGCCTTGCTGGCCGATGTGACGGAGACGCTCGTGATGGTCGAGGACGGGCAGCAGGCCCTCGACGCCCTCGCAAGCGGCGATTTCGATCTTGTCCTGATGGATTCCCAGATGCCCGTTCTCGACGGGATCACCGCAACCCGGCAGCTGCGCGAGCGGGAAGCGGCTGCAGGCCGCGCGCCGGTGCCGGTCTATGCCGTGACGGCCAATGTGATGCAGACCCATATCAACGAGTATGTGTCCGCAGGCATGACCGGCGTGATCGCAAAGCCGATTTCGCGGGAAGCCCTGCTGGAAGTCCTGGGCCAGCATACACGTGACGCCGCAATGCCGGCCGCGACCAGACGCAGCGCCTGACGGGGCTGCGGTCTACTTGCCAAACAGGCCGGTCTGACCGGTATTGCCGCTTTGCGGCGGCGCCAGTCCCAGATGCTCCCATGCCCGCGCAGCGGCCAGTCGGCCACGCGGTGTGCGCTGGATGAAGCCCTGCTGGATCAGGAAGGGTTCGACCACGTCCTCCAGCGCGTCGCGCGCCTCGGCGAGTGCCGCAGCAAGCGTCTCGACCCCGACGGGGCCGCCGCCGAAGCTCTCGGTGAGCGCCTTGAGATAGCGGCGGTCCAGACTGTCCAGGCCCAGCGCATCGACTTCCAGACGCCCCAGGGCGCGATCGGCGACAGGTGCGGATATCTCGGTTGCCCCTTCCGCCTCCGCGAAGTCCCGGACCCGGCGCAGCAGACGGCCGGCCACGCGCGGCGTGCCGCGGGCGCGGCGCGCGATCTCGCGGGCCCCGTCCGGCGTCGCATCGATACCGAACTTGCTGGCCGCCCGCGAGACGATAAAGCCGAGTTCGGCCTCGTCATAGAATTCCAGCCGGACAGGCACACCGAACCGGTCGCGCAGCGGCGTCGCCAGCAGGCCAGCCCGCGTGGTTGCGCCGACCAGTGTGAAGGGCGGCAACTCGATCCGGACCGTGCGGGCGGAAGGCCCCTCGCCGATCACGAGATCGAGGCAGAAGTCCTCCATCGCCGGATAGAGGATTTCCTCGACCGCGGGGGCAAGCCGGTGGATCTCGTCGATAAAGAGAACGTCGCGCGGCTCCAGATTGGTCAGGATGGCGGCCAGGTCGCCCGCCTTTGCAATCACCGGCCCCGAGGTCGCCCGGAAGCCGACACCCATTTCCCGCGCCACGATCTGGGCCAGCGTCGTCTTGCCGAGGCCGGGCGGTCCGGACAGCAGGACGTGGTCCAGCGCCTCCTCGCGGCGGCGGGCCGCCTCGACGAAGACCTTGAGATTGGCGATGGCCGCCTTCTGACCGACGAAGTCGGAAAAGCTGAGCGGGCGCAGCGCACGGTCCCGCCCGTCGCCGGGTTGTTGTTCCCGGCCGATCAGTCGTTCGTCGTCGTCGCTGTCGGGCATGTCGCTCATCAGACCGGGTCTAGACCGATCCGCGCGCCGGAGAAAGCCGCCCGCATCACGGCGCCAGCTCCTTCAGCGACAGGCGTATGACGTCGTTGAGCGGCGTATCCTCACCCTTGTCCCGCAACACGGTGGCGACCGCCTGGCGTGCGAGGCTTTCGTGATAGCCCAGATTGGTCAGGGCCGAGACCGCGTCTTCCCGAGATGCGCCGCCCGCCGACCTCTCAGGCTTGCGAGCCACCGTCTCGCTGGAGCCTGTGTCCGCAGAATGCGGCGCCAGCCCGATCGAGAAGCTGCGCCCCTGGGGCGGTGCCTTGTCCTTCAGCTCGGTCGCGATACGCGTCGCCAGCTTCGGTCCGACACCCTTGGCGCGGGCAAAGGTCGACTTGTCCCCCAGCGCGGCGGCATTGGCGATCTCGGAGACCGGAACGGTGTCGAGTATCGCGAAGGCCGCCTTGGCGCCGACGCCCTGGATGTTCTGCAGGTGAACGAACCAGGCCCGCTCGATATCCTCCAGGAAGCCGAACAGGCGAAAGGCGTCCTCGCGGACATGGGTTTCAATGTGCAGCGTGACAGACTGGCCCGGTTCGAGCCGGGCGAGCGTGCGCGAGGCGCAGCCCACAAGATAACCCACGCCGTTGACGTCGATCACCGCTTCGTCGGCGCCGACGGCCTCGACGATACCCTTGAGCATGCCGATCATGCTGCGCTCCCGATTCTGGCGGCCTTGCGATGATGAGCGTGACAGATAGCAACCGCCAGCGCGTCGGCTGCATCGGCCTTCGCCTTTGTCCCCGGCAGGAGCACGCCGACCATCGCCGCCACCTGATCCTTGCCGGCCCCGCCGGTGCCGACGACGCTCTTCTTCACGAGCCGCGCTGCGTACTCGCTGACCGGCAAGCCGGCACGGGCGGGCGCGAGCAGCGCCGCCGCCCGGGCATGCCCCAGCTTCAGCGCAGATGCGGCGTTTGCCGCCATGAAGGCTTCCTCGATCGCGGATTCATCCGGCCGGTACTCGGCCACAAGGTCCGTCACGGCCTGGAAGATGTGATCCAGCCGTACAGAGAGAGCCGTATCGGTCGGCGGCGTGACGACGCCATGCGCCACTGCGCTCAGCCGCGTGCCGTCTGCACGGATGATACCCCACCCCATCCGGCGCAATCCGGGATCGATACCGAGAATAGTGACCGCTGCAGACATTCCGCCCCCTGTTTGCACCAGACTTAGCACCATCCGGCAAACCGGAACAAGCCGTGAACGCAAGCCGCCCGACCTGCGAATGAGACGCACAAATGGACGCAAGTGAAAATCAATAGCAATTACTTTGCGACACCCTCGCAGAAAAGCTCGTAATCTATTGTTTTGTAGTACAAATTAATTAGCTCATTTCGTTTGACCGGATCAGCGCGGCAGAGGAAGATTGTCGTAGCGCATTGTGCGTGCAGCACAGTCTGCATGGCGATTGCGCCGATGATGTGCAGACGGGACAAACGTCCAGCCTTTATTTGGCGGACGTTGGATTTCGACGACGCGCATCAGATCCGCGCGAGCGGGCAGAGGGACAGGGCGGCCCCTTGGGGAGGGTCCGCAGCAAGGCAGGGGAGCCGACATGGCCAAAAAAGGAAAGCTGAGCCGCCGTTCATTCCTGGCGCGCGTTGCAGGTGCTGCAGCGATGACGGGCGCCGCCTCGATCGTGACGGGTGGCGCACAGGCCCAGAACTATACGGGACGGACCGACAGCGACACGGGAAGCTATGCCGACCGGGCCGGCTATGGCCGTACCGGCCTGACCGACAGCGATACGGGTCCCAATGCCGACCGCGCCGGTTATGGCCGCGGCGGCTCGCGCTCCACGACGGGCATCACCGACAGCGATACCGGCACCTATGCCGACCCGGCCGGCAATGGCCGCGGCTCGTCCGGCAACAGCTGGACCGATGCCGACAGCGGTTCCTGCGCCGACCCCGGCGGGCGCGGACGCGGGCCGGTGCGTAACGGTACGACCGACAGCGACACCGGCTCCTGCGCCGATGCCGTGGGCCGTGGCCGTCCCGGCTACTGACCGGGAGGCGGCAGACCATGGCCAAGCGCGGTAAACTCAGCCGGCGCTCCTTTCTGACCCGGGTTGCCGGCGCGGCGGTTTCCGTCGGCGCCGTCGGAACGGTGACAGGCTGCGCCACGACCGGCTATTCCGACAGCGATCCCTATGATCCCGTTGGCGGCGGGCGCGGCTATCGCGGCGGCGGTATCACCGACAGCGACACCGGCCGCTATGCAGACCCACCCGGCCAGGGACGGGGCGGCGGCATTACCGACCGGGATACCGGCCGCTATGCCGATCCGGTCGGACGGGGCCGCGGCTCCGGGATCACCGACAGCGATACGGGCAGCTATGCCGACCCGCCGGGCGCCGGACGCGGCAGCACGGGGATCACCGACAATGACAGCGGCCCCTATGCCGACCCGGCCGGCCGCGGGCGCGGCGGTTACGGTTCCGGCATCACGGACAGCGATTCAGGACGCTATGCCGACCCGCCCGGCAATGGCCGGGGCGGTAGCGGCGGCTATAATTCCGGTTGCACCGACAGCGATACGGGCAGCTATGCCGACCCGGTCGGCAATGGCCGCTATTGCTGATCCCTGACGTTTCGACTGCCTCTCCTCCACGCTTTCGCTACACACGCGGAGTCCCATTGCCATGTCCCGTCCTGCCTGGCTGAGCGACCCGATCGCCAGCCTCATTGCTCCGTTCGACGCGGAAGCCTTTTTTCGTGACTATCATGAGCGCAAGGCGCTGATCGTCCACCGGGACGATCCTGCGCGCTATCAGGGTCTGCTCACGATCGACCGCATCGATGCGATTGTCGCCTCGCGCGACCTGCGCGCCGGATCGCTGGACATGGCGCGCTCGGAGCCGCCGGTGCGGCCGGACGACTTCACCTTCGAGACCGGCTATATCGATCCTGGCGGCGTGGCCGACCAGTATCGTCGCGGCGCGACCATCATCCTGCCACAGCTGCACCTCGCCGATCCGGTGCTCGGCGAGTTCTGCCGGGCGATGGAGGCGCTGCTTTCCTGCCATGTGCAGACCAATATCTATCTCACGCCGCCGCACAATCAGGGCTTCCGGACCCATTACGACGATCACGACGTCTTCGTGCTGCAGGTTTCCGGCGAGAAATACTGGCGCCTCTATAACACCCCCGTCGAAAATCCCTATCGCGGCGAAGGCTTCCGTCCGGACGACCACAAGGTCGGGGAACCGGTGGAGGAGTTTGTCCTGAAGGCCGGCGAATGCGCCTATGTCCCGCGCGGTCTGATGCACGACGCCTCGACACATGGCGACGAACCCTCCCTGCACATCACACTCGGACTGATCGTGAAGACCTGGGCCGATCTGATGCTGGAAGCCGTGTCCGAAGTGGCGTTGCGCCATCCGGCTTTCCGCCGCTCCCTTCCGGTCGGCTATGCCCGTCCGGACTTCGACCGCACTGATGCCCAGGCCCATTTCGCCAGCCTGGCTGAAACCCTGGCCGGCGAAGCCAGGCTGGACGAGGCGATGGACCTGTTTGCCGACAGTTTCATCCGTTCCCGCATGCCGGATGTCGGCGGCACGATTTCCGGTTTTGCCGCCCCGTCCGAACCGGGACGCAACTTCCGGCTCCGCCCCTTCGTGCCCTGGCGCCTGGCTGGCGATGGCGAGGATGTGGTGATTGTGACGGCGGGCGGAGAGGTTCGCTTCCCGGCAGCCGCCGAGCCGGGCCTGCACACACTGCTCGATGGCGGAACGGTCTCGCTGGAGACGTTCGCCGATCTGGATCCGGACGCCGCGCGCGACACGCTGGGCAAATTGCACGCCTTCGGCCTGATCGTCCCGGACGAGGCCTGACACCTCAGGTCATAATTCAGTACCGGAGTTCGCCTTGCAGGGGATACAGCTCTAACTCTACATGCGGCCCCTGCGCACGGCCCGCGACTGTCGGGACGTGCGATTCCTGTGGCGAACCGGCGAACGCATGCGTCTGAGACTGACCCTCATCCTGATCGGCTGCCTGGCCGCGTTTACCCTGTTATGGTCGATGTGGCCCTCGCCCATCAGCCCGACCTACTGGGACGAACCGGTTGCGCCGGCGATGACAGGCGCTCTGGAGCCCGATGGCGCGCTGGCCGATGCCGTCGCCATCAATGTCGGCCTGCCGGGAAGCGGCGAAGGCATCGCCGTTTCCGATAGCGGCACGATCTATTTCGGCACCGCAGACGGACGCGTCATGCGTCTTTCCCCCCACGAGGGCATTGACGAACCGGTCATCGAAGAAGTCGCGCGGGTCTGCGAGACGCTGATCCTCGGCCTCGACTGGATCGCTCCGAACGTTCTGGGGGTGGCGGCCATATCGGGCCTTTATGCGCTTGATGTGGAGACCGGGCATTATACGCTTGTCAGCTCCGGGGCACCGGCGCACCCGTTCGGCTATGTGAACGATCTCGCCGCAGCGCCGGACGGCCGGATCTTCTTTACCGACTCCTCCACCCGGTGGGGCCATGGCAGCAGTCGGGACGGCTATCTCCACGACATGATGGAAAACCGCCCCAGCGGTGCACTCTATGTCTGGGATCCGGCCACGCACCAGACCCGACTGGTCCGCAGCCGGCTGCATTACCCCAACGGAATCGAACTGGCCGCCGACGGTCGCTCGGTTCTCGTCGCCGAGACATTCCGCTACCGCATCGTTCGGATCTGGATCGACGGGCCGGACGCGGGCAGCAAGGATATCTTCATCGACAATCTGCCAGGCCTGCCGGACGGGTTGGCGACAGACAGCCAGGGCCGTCTGCTCGTCACCATGCCGTCACAGCGCGTGCCGCTTCTCGGCTTCCTGCATCGTCATCCGCGCGTCACGCAATTCCTGATGAAAGTGCCGGAATGGCTGCGCCCCGGCGCCGGCCCCGCACGCGCCTTCATTCTCGCGCTCGACCCGGAAACCGGAGAGGCGCTGGACAGCTGGCACGATCCCGAAGGGCGCCTGGGCTATCTGTCCAACACGGTCGAGGCGCCGGACGGAGATTTCTGGATCGGCACGACGGATCGTGGCCATCTGGTCCGGTTCTCGCCGGACCGTCCGGACACCGCCGGCGATACCGGCGCACCGGTATCGCTCGACGACTGACCACTGCGCAGTCGCAAAAGCCGCTAGCCCCGCACCAGGCCCCGCGCAGCTGCGACAATCGCGTCGGCCGTGATACCGAAGTGTTCGTACAGCGTCTCGGCCGGCGCACTGGCGCCAAATCCGTTCATGCCGACGAACGCCCCGCCGCGGCCGATCACGGCATCCCAGCCATAGCGCAGCGCAGCTTCTGCCGCGACACAGGGAACGCCCTGCGGCAGTACCGCGTCCTGATAGCCGGCATCCTGGGCCAGGAAACGCTCGACACAGGGCGCGGACACCACACGTGCAGCGATGCCCTCGCCGGCCAGCGTTGCGGCGGCGTCGACGGCCAGCGACACTTCCGATCCCGTCGCGATCAGCAGCACATCAGGCGCGCTATCGCTGTCGACCAGGGTATAGGCGCCGCGCGCCGACAGATTCTCGGCACCATCGTCAGAACGCAGATGCGGAAGTTTCTGGCGTGACAGGGCCAGCACGGTCGGACCGTCGAGACGCGTCAGCGCGGCTTCCCAGGCCTCGGCGGTTTCCAGCGCATCGCAGGGGCGGAAGACCTCGACATTGGGAATGGCCCGCAGCGCAGCCAGCGTTTCCACCGGCTGGTGGGTCGGCCCGTCCTCGCCCAGACCGATCGAGTCGTGGGTCATCACATAGATGACCGGCTGCTGCATCAGTGCCGACATGCGGATCGACGGGCGGCAATAATCGGAGAACACCAGGAAGGTCGCCACATGCGGACGGAAGCCGCCATGCAGCGACATGCCGTTGGCGCAGGCCGCCATGCCATGCTCGCGCACGCCGAAATGGATGTACTGGCCGGCATAATCGCCCGCCTTCACCACGCCGACGTCCGGCGTCTTGGTGAGGTTGGATCCGGTCAGGTCGGCCGAACCGCCCACCAGGCCGGGCCAGTCGCCGATAATGGCGCCGAGGGCCTGGCCGGACGAGGCACGCGTGGCCAGGGCCGGCTTGTCTTCGGCCACCTTCCGGCGCCATGCGGCCAAAGCGGCCAGCTCGGCTTCGCCCGGTTCACCGGACAGCTGGGCCACGAAGGCATCGGCCTGGTCGTGGTCGGCCAGGCGGTCGCGCCAGGCAGCGTGCGCGTCCGGAGAACCGGCGGCGCGCCAGGCGTCCAGGATGTCGGACGGCACTTCGAAGGCCGGATGATCCCAGCCCAGCGCCTTGCGCGTACCGGCGATCTCGTCCGGCCCCAGCGGCGAACCGTGGCTGCCTGCAGTGCCCGCCTTGGTCGGCGCGCCATAGCCGATCGTCGTGCGGCAGGCGATCAGCACCGGCTTGTCGCTCGTCTTCGCTGCCTCGAGCGCCGCGTCGATCGCCTCCATGTCGTGACCGTCAATGCGCGACACGGCCCAGTTGGCTGCCTCGAAGCGCTTGAGAACATCGGTCGACTCGGAAAGCTGCGTCGGGCCGTCGATCGAGATCTCGTTGTCGTCCCACAGGACGCAAAGACGGTTCAGCCCGAGATGCCCCGCCAGCGAGATCGCCTCGTGGCTGATGCCTTCCTGCAGGTCGCCGTCCGACGCGATAACCCAGGTGCGGTGATCGACGAGATCGTCGCCATAGCGGGCATTCATCATGCGCTCGGCCAGCGCCATGCCAACCGACATGGAGATGCCCTGCCCCAGCGGCCCGGTCGTCGCCTCGACGCCCGGCGTGTGGCCGTATTCCGGATGGCCCGCGGTGAGCGAGTCGAGCTGACGGAACTGCTTGATCTGATCCATCGTCATGTCCTCGAACCCTGTCAGGTGGAGGAGCGAATAGAGCAGCATTGAGCCATGGCCGGCCGACAGGACGAAACGGTCGCGATCGGCCCAGGCCGGTGCCGCCGGATCGAACTTCATGTGGCGCGACCAGAGAACGGTCGCCACGTCGGCCATGCCCATCGGCATGCCGGGGTGGCCCGAATTGGCCGCCTGGACGGCATCCATGGACAGGGCACGGATGGCGTTCGCCATCGCCGTGAGCGAGGTTCCGTTCGGTGCTTTCATGCGGCGATCTCCACTGGTCAGCCGGCCGGACACCGGCGCGCGATCGCCGGCACTAGTCCTGTATCAGACCCGTACGGGCAAGAAGGGCACGAGTCGAGGCGTCATACTCGGATATCTCGCCGTCCAAAATCCCCTTGGTCAGAACTTTTCCCAGCTCGACGCCCCATTGATCAAAGGGATTGATCTCGTACATCACGCTTTCGACGAAAACCTTGTGTTCGTGCAAGGCGATAAGGGCGCCGAGCGTGCGGGCGGACAGATCGTCGAGCAAAAGCGTGTTCGACGGACGCCCGCCCGGCATGGACTTGTGCGCCGCCAGCAGGGGCTCGGCCTCGGGATCGACCTGCCGGCCGTCCAGCAATGCCGCCCCCTGGGCCGCCATATTGGCCGCCAGCGCCCGCTCGCGCGGATCGGAACTGGCAAAATGCCGGGCGATGCCGATGAAGTCGACCGGCACGACATCCCTGCCCTGATGCAGCCACTGGAAAAACGAGTGCTGGATCTCGGTGCCGTTGCCGCCCCAGACAAGCGCCCCGCCGGGCGTCGGTCCCGGGCGATTATCCAGCGTCACCGACTTGCCGAGCGATTCCATTTCCAGCTGCTGGAAATAGTCGGCCAACTTGCCCAGGCGCGCCGAATAGGCGGCGACACAGCGGCTGGGATAACCCAGCGCCACCCGGTTCCACACATCGATCAGCCCCTTGAGGACCGGGATGTTCTCTTCCAGCGGCGCGACGGCAAAATGCGCATCCATGTCGCGGGCGCCGGCGCGAAAATCCTCGAACAGGTCGGGTCCCAGTCCGATCTCTAGCGCCAGTCCGACAGCGCTCCATACCGAATAGCGGCCGCCTACCCAGTCCGGGAAATCGAACACATGCTCCGGCGCGATGCCGAAGGCCCGCGCCTTGTCCGGTGCCGCGGAAGCGGCAACGAAATGGGCGCCGGCGCGTTCGGGCCCGACATGCCCTTCCAGCCAGTCGCGCGCGGCCTCGGCCGACATCAGCGTTTCCTGGGTCGAGAATGATTTCGACGCGACCACGAACAGGATGGCTTCCGGCTCGACGCCCGATACGGCCTGTTTCAGGTCGCTTGGATCGAGCGAAGCCACAAAGCGCAGCTCGGGCCCGTCACCGGCCAGGTCCGACAGGGCGTCTGCCACAAGCCGCGGTCCCAGATCCGATCCGCCGATACCGATATTGACGATGCGGGTGATCGGTCGGCCCGACGGTGCGTAGTCACCGGACCGGACAGTCTCCGCAAAGGCCCGCGTCTGCGCCTGGGTCCTGTCGACGAGCTCGGCCTCAGGCGTGCCGGATATCCTGGCGCCATGCCGATAGGCCATGTGCAGGGCGGGGCGATCCTCGGTCGGGTTCACGACACCGCCCGACAGGAGCCTGTCGCGCTGTTCTTCCAGCCCGGCTTCGCGGGCCGCCTTGAACAGCGCAGTGAGCGCCGCCTCGTCGAGCCGCTGCTTTGACGCGTCGAACTCGATGCCGGCGGCGCTGGCAAGCAGGCGGTTCGAACGCGTCTCGCCGCTGTCGGCGAGCGTGCGGAGCGAGACTTTGCCGAGGCGTTCGGCATGAGCGGCAATGTCGGACGTCAACACCATGAATATCCCGTCTTTCGGTCAGGTCGAGACCGTAGAGTTAGCGCTCCCATATGACAATATGAACCGCGCTCAGAGATGGCGTTCCACTTCCGCCAGAGCACCGACGAGGTGATAGAGCGTCGAGGCAGGCATGCCAGACGCCAGATCCTCACCACCTACGCCCCGCTTGTCGATCCAGCCGCCCGGAATGACGCCTTCGAGATGCCAGCGAACCAGCGTGCCGCAGGCCTGGTCGAGCTCGCCGCGGCTGCCCGCGACGGCGGCCGCGCGCACCCATTCGGTCTGCATCCAGGTACGCGAGCGGGCGTCGACGATATCGCCCTGCGCCGTCATGCCCGCCATCAGAAGGCCGGTCTGCTCACTGCGCCCCTGCTCCATGGCCCGCCGGTAAAGCATCGGTCCGGCCGGGTCTGCTTCGCGGCCCAGAAGCCGGCCATGCTCGGCAAGCAGCCAGGTCCATTCACACCAGTGCCCGGGCTCGACATGAGCGCCCTTTTCGCCATGCGGCTGCCAGTCCGGTTCGAAGAATTCCCGCAAGAGCCCGCTCTCGGCCACAAAAAAGTGCCGGTCGAAAAGCCCCTTGATCGCATCGATCCGCGGCACCAGACCGGTCTCGCCGGTCAGCTCGTAGAGCGACAGCAAGGCCTCGAACAGGTGCATGTGCGGGTTTTGCCGCCGGGGCAGAAGCGGCGCCCCGATCGCCTCGCGGTAGCCGCCGTGACCGGCCGGCATGTGCGTGTCGAGAAAGGCCAGCGTCTCGAGTGCCATGTCGAGGAAGCGCACGGCACCGGTTGCTTTCCAGACCCAGGCTGCCGCCAGAATGATGAAGGCATGATCGTAGAAATCGCGCCGGCTGTCGGCGACGCGGCCATCATCGTGGACCAGGTGCACCCAGCCCGGCTGGCCGTCGGGCGACCGGGCAATCCGTGCCAGCCGGTCCAGGCCGGCTTCGGCCAGATCGGTACGATCGAGCCAGCCCTCGCAGGCGGCGCGGGCGAAGACATAGGCCTGGCGGGCCTGGGCCCGCACGCGCCGGATATCGCCGGTTATGCCGGCTCCGTCCATGTCGAGTGTTTCAAAGAAGCCGCCATTATGCCGGTCCCAGCCCCGCTCTGCCCAGAATGGCAGAGCCTGGCTGCGGCCCCAGTCGGCAAAACGGCGTGCATGCTCCATGGATGTCCCCGGCAAACTGCCCCCTAAAGGAGGTCCTATCAGCCCAGGGCGGCCATGTCCTCGTCGGAAACGTCGAAATTGGCGTAGACGTTCTGGACGTCGTCGCAATCTTCCAGCGCTTCCATCATCTTCATCAGCGTCGCGACCTTGTCGCCGGTCACCTCGATGAGGTTCTGCGGCTTCCAGATCAGCTTGGCCGAGGACGGATCGTCGAACGTGCCGGACAGCGCCGTCACGACATCCATCAGATCCTCGCGGGCCGTGTAGATGATGTGTTCGCCTTCCTCATCCTCGTCACCGGCTTCGGAGGCTACATCCTCGGCGCCGGCCTCGATGGCGGCTTCCATCATCGCATCCTCGTCCGCCTTGGAGAGCGGATAGCGGATCTCGCCGACATTATCGAACATGAAGGCGACCGAACCGGTCTCGCCCATATTGCCGCCATTCTTGGCGAAGGCCGTGCGCACCTCGGCCGCCGCCCGGTTGCGGTTGTCGGTGGACACTTCCACGATCACCCCGATGCCGGCCGGACCGAAGCCTTCATAGCGGATGTCTTCGTAGGCTTCGCTGTCGCCGCCGGACGCCTTGTCGATGGCGCGCTGGATATTGTCCTTGGGCATCGACTGGCCCTTGGCATTGGCGATGGCCAGGCGCAGGCGGGGATTGGCGTCGGGGTCCGGGCCGCCCATTTTCGCAGCGATCGAGATTTCCTTCGACAGACGCGAGAACAGCTTGGAGCGCAGCTTGTCCTGGCGCCCCTTGCGGTGCTGGATATTGGCCCATTTGGAGTGTCCGGCCATGGTGACAATCCCTCTTCCTGCGGATTTGAGGGACACTGCATACTCAGATTGAGCGGCGATGGCCACTGCTCACGACACACGAAGCGCGCACCCGGCCCGGGCCGGATTGCCCGTCAGAGCAGGTCTGCCCGCCCCTCGGCCTGCAGCGCCTCGACGATCGACTTGACCGACTGGCTGGTCTCCCGGCGCGTCACCAGAACAGCATCGGCGGTTTCCACGACCACCAGGTCGTCGACACCGACCACACCGACCTTGCGGCCCGTCGAAAGAACGTAGCTGCCGCGCGTATCGACCAGATCGACATCGCCGCGCGTCACATTCCCCGCCGCGTCGCGCTCGGCGATATCCCACAGCGCACCCCAGGCCCCGACATCCGACCAGCCGATATCGGCCGGTACGACCGCCGCATTCTCCGTGCGCTCCATGACGGCGTAGTCGAAGGAGATGGACGGACAGGCGGAAAACGCCGCAGCGTCGAGCCGCAATGTCGACGGATCGCCGGCGGCTGCCTCGACGGCGGCCTGGCTGGCCGTCAGCACATCCGGGCAATGCTGCGACATTTCGGCGGCAAGATGACCCGCGCCGAAGAGGAAGATGCCGGCATTCCAGTAATACCCTCCATCGGCCAGGAAGCCCTTGGCACGCTCGAGGTCGGGCTTCTCGGTGAAGGCCCGAACGCGATAACCGCCCTCCAGCGGCTCACCGCGGCGGATATAGCCATAGCCGGTTTCCGGACGCTCGGGCTGGATGCCGAAGGTGATGATGTGGCCGTTGTCGGCAAGTCCGGCTCCGGTTGCGACTGCCGCCCTGAAGCCGGCCGCATCGCGAATGTGATGATCGGCCGGCAGCAGCAGGATCAGCGCGTCCTCGCCATGCTCGCGACGGACAAGTTCCGCCGCCACGGCTGCGACCGGGGCCGTATTCCGCCCCACAGGTTCCACCACGAGGCGGACGGCGCCGGCATCGATCGCCTCGAGCTGCGACCGGGCCAGGTCGCACTGACGCTCGTTGAGCACCACGATCGGCGGTTCGAAATGATAGCGCTCATCCGCGCCACTGACGCGGCGGACGGTTTCCTGCAGCATCGTCCGCCCGGACACCAGCGCGTGGAGCTGTTTGGGATGCGCGGTGCGCGAGAGCGGCCAGAGCCGCGTACCGGAACCGCCGGACATGATCACTGGTACGATACGGGTCACGCGCTCCCCCGGAGTTTCCTGCAGGCGCATCATCCCGCGCGGTCGCTTCAGATCAAGACCTTATCTCAGAACAGCGCCGGGATCTCAGGACAGCACCGGGGTCGGCCGAAGGCTCAAAGATAATAGCGTTCCTTGCGGAATCCGGTTTCCGCGGCCGGCGGGAAGTCGTGAACCGACAGATAGGCGAGAAAGCGGCCCAGCAGGTCGGCATTGTCCGTCTGGACCACGCGGATATAGGCCCCGTCATCCTCAAGCCGGGTCGTGAAGACACACGCCTCATCATCGCCCTGTGCGGTCTCCTTGTCGCACAGCCGGAGGAAATCCGTCATGTGCCGGTCGAACACATAGGCGTCCTGTGCGCGTTCGAAGCGGATCGTCTGCTTGAACATGAATTCCCCTGCACTCACTGACCTGACTGGCACCACACGCAAGAATCATTCCCCCGATTGCGAACGCATGCCGGCCCAAAGCGATCCACCTTGCGCGCAGTGCGGTCCGCCTGAGCGCCGCGCGCCTGGCCGGCACCGGACATCATCGCAGGCAGGCCGCGACAATCCGGTCTCGTCACGCTAGCGAAGGCGAGGAAACGATCAAGCGAGGCGAGCGGCTGGAAACGGAAGAAACCGCCGCTACGCATCATTTTTGTCACATCAATCGGGAATATATTCCGAAAGCTGACCGCCAATCCGCACAGGTTCGCACCGCACGGCCAGCCCGGTCGCATCGTCCGTCTCGACGAAAACGCCGCACAGGGTCGCCTCTCCGGTCGCCGGCTCGAAGCGGCCGGAGCGCATGCGGGTGGTGAAACGGCGCAAGGGCTCTTCCTTGTCCATGCCGATGACACTGTCATAGTCGCCGCACATGCCGGCATCGGTCTGGTAGGCCGTACCGCCCGGCAGGATACGCGTGTCCGACGTCGGCACATGTGTGTGGGTGCCGACCACGAGACTGGCCCGGCCATCGCAGAAGACGCCCATGGCCATCTTTTCGCTGGTGGCCTCGCCGTGAAAGTCGAGCAGCACCGCATCTGCGACCACGCCCATCGGTGCGGCGGCCAGCTCCCGTTCAACCGCCGCGAACGGGTCGTCGAGCGTTTCCATGAAGAGATTGCCCATGGCGTTGATCACCAGGATGCGGCGGCCGTCGGACAGATCGTAGAGATTGGCGCCGGCTCCCGGCGTCGACCCCACCGGATAGTTGGCCGGGCGCAGGAGACGCGGCTCCCGCTCGATATAGCTCAGCGCCTCGCGCTGGTCCCAGGCGTGATTGCCCAGCGTGATGACATCGGCGCCCAGGTCGAACAGCTGATTGCAGATCCGCTCGGTGATGCCGAAGCCGGCCGCCGCGTTCTCGGCATTGATGACCACGAAATCGAGCGCCAGGCGTTTTCGGAGGTCGGGCAAGTGGTCCTCGACAGCGCGACGACCCGTCTTTCCGACAATATCTCCAAAGAAGGCGAGGCGCATATTCCATCCTTTTTTCGTGCTCGATTGCGCTCTGGTGCCGCCGGCCGAAGGCGACATTGCAACCGTTCTTGTTCTGGTTCATTAGGAGGGCAAAGAAAAGAGTGGGTAACAATCCTTGAGCGTTCATCAGCCCGTGCCGCAGATTTCAGCGCCCCATGTCGGTGCAACGCCGGACGATGCCGACCTTCCGGAGATCGCCGTCATTGTCCCCGTCTACAAGGGCGCCGCGATGCTGGGAGAACTCGTTCGCCGCTTACGCGAAACGCTGCGCGGGATTAATGCGCGCTACCAGATCGTGTTGGTGGACGACCGCAGCCCGGACGACAGCTGGACCGGAATTCTCGCGGAGAGCACTGCTGATCCCGGCGTGCTGGGGGTAAGACTGAGCCGCAATTTCGGCCAGCACGCCGCGATCTCCGCTGGCATGGCACACGCCCGGGCCCGCTGGTATGTGGTGATGGACTGCGACCTGCAGGATCCGCCCGAAGCGATTGCGGATTTGTACCGCCATGCGATCGAAACCGGTGCCGACGTCGTGATTGCCGAGCGCGAGACATCCGGATTGGGCGCCGGTCGCAATCTGGGTTCCACCCTGTTCAACACCGCGTTGCGCTGGTCGTCCGGCCTCGAAGTTTCCAGCAAGTTCGGAAATTTCAGGATATTCTCCGACAAGGTCGCCGCGGCCTTCCGGGCCTATCCTGAACAGCTGCGCCTCTTTCCCGCAATCATGACGCAGCTCGGCTTCGAAACGCGCCGCCTGCGCCTGCCGCGCAATGAGCGGGCCGAGGGCAAGTCGTCCTACAACCTGTTCAAACTGGCCAAGCTTGGCCTCGAAACCATCATCGCCTATTCCGAAAAGCCGCTCTGGCTGATGACCGGGGTCGGCGTTGCGGTCTGTATCGCCAGTGTGCTCTTTGGCCTGACCATTACGGTCAACGCGCTGGTCAACGGCATTTCCGTACCCGGTTACGCCTCCCTGGCGAGCCTGATATCCTTCCTGGGAGGCCTGCAGGTCTTCCTGATCAGCCTGGTCGGCCTTTATGTCGGACGGGCACTCGCGGAGGCGAAACGGCGGCCGGTCTTCATCGTCGACACACTCGCAGCCGCGGACGCTCCCGGCACACCCCCACGCCCGAAGGACACGCCATGAGCGAGACGCGCTATCCCTCCCGTATCGACGGCACGATCGAGGCCGATGAAGTCATTATCGGCGAAGGTGCAGTCGTCGAGGAAGGGGCCATAATCCGGGGCAAGTCGGGGCCGGCCAAGCGTGTCGTTATCGGCGACTTTGCCTATGTCGGCGCCGGCGCCAAGGTCCTGTGCCCCGAGTTCGTCATCGGCGACTACACCAAGCTGCACGAGCGCGCCTTCTGCCACGGCGTTCACCCCCTGCGTATCGGCCGGAATTGCTGGTTCGGCGGCAATGTCATCCTCGACACGATGGGCGGGCTGGACATTGACGACAATGTCGGGATCGGCGCAGGCAGCCAGATCTGGACCCATGCGCAATTCGGCGATGTGGTCGAGGGATCGCGCTTTTACTCCCACAAATACATGCATATCGGAAAAGACGCCTGGCTGGTGGGACATTGCCTGGTCTCTCCCGTTCGCATCGAACCGAAGAGCATGGCCATGCTGGGCTCGGTCGTTACCGGCGACATGCTGGAGAACCGGATTTATGGTGGTGCACCGGCCAAGGACCTGTCGGACAAGATCGGCTTTCAGTTCCTGGACCGCTCGGTCGACGAGAAAATCGCCAAGCTGCAGGAGTTCATCGACGCATTTGAAGCCGAGAACCCGCGATTTGCCGGACAACTCGTCGCCGTCGACAGCCCCCCGGAAACCTCCGACCCGCAGATAACCTATTTCAACCTGTCGGACCGGACCTATACCCGCCGCCGTTCCGAGGCAGAGACCGCCTTCCTCCGGAAGAATGTTCCGCTGATCAAGTTTGTCCCCCACGACGTGCCGGAATTCTACCGCCCGTCTGCCCCGGCCGCCTGATATGTTTCCGGACCCGGCTTCATTGCCCAGGCCCGCCACCCATCCGGCGCTGTTCCGGCTGTTGCGCTATCTGGTGGTCGGTGGCGGAACCAATCTGCTGCTTTATCTGGCTTATCTCGGCATCACCTTTCTCGGCGTATCGCCAGAAATTGCGACAACCGGAGCCTTCGCGGCCGGCATAGCGATCACCTACCTGCTCAACCGGGGCTGGACGTTCCGCAGCACCCACGCCTGGCAACGCACAGCGCCACGCTATGTCGCTGCCTATCTGATGGGATACGTCGTGCAGATCGGCGCGCTGGCGGGGCTCTACCGGCTGCTCGACATACCACATCCGCTTGCCCAGCTCGTCGCAATGGGCCTGGCGGCTGTGACAATCTTTTTGTCGCTGCAGTTCTGGGTTTTCGCCGAGCAGACGCCGCAAGACTGAAGCGGCTCTCACTCGGAGATGCGCACGGCGCGTTTTTCCCGCACAAGATCGACTGCTGCCTGACACATCTCCAGCGGACGGCGGCACCGCAGCGCCTGCGCGTCCTGTTCGGTCAGAACGGGGTGACCGTAGAATATCTCGGCCTGCCGCGACATGTAGCGGCGTGTGTAGTCGACCTGTTCCTGAAGATATGCCGCATACCCCCACATCGAAGCCAGGCTGACCAGCAACATCGCACCGGCACCGGCCACCGCAGCGATACTCGACCACCGTGCAAAGCGCTGGCGGGGAGCACTGCGTTCAACGACGAGTGCGCGCACAGCAAACAGGAAAGCCAGCAGGACACCGATCCAGAAGAAGCTCAGCACACCTTGGTAACGCGGCGCTTCAACCACGCCTCGTACCAGTCCCGCACCGATGGCGGCGAGCACTGCATGCCCCATGAGTGCCAGCACAACGATATGTCCGCGGGCGATCAGGAATGGCGCCACGGCCGCGCTGCAGATTGCGCACAGCACCAGCAACCCTGTCTTGATCGCCTCGGCCTTGTCAGTGAGCTCTAAATAGTCCGTCAGGGTCGCCCCTCCGAGACTCTGATAGACGCCGGAGCGAACCCAGCCGACGAGATCGGCGATCCCGACACTGCCTGGATCGGGCGCCCGATAGCCGGTTTTCGCCAGAAGCACGTCATACAGCAGCCAGCTGGCCGCGAAACAGGCGATCACCACGCCATGACGCAGATAGGCCTTCGGCAAGGCAGCCAGGTCTCCGGCCCGGATCCGGGCAAAAAGATCCGGCAATGACACAAGCGCCATCGCGGCGAAGCCGGCAGCGTAGAAGGTCTTGAAAGTCGCCACGCCCACGACGAAGACAGGTACAATCGCCACGACGATGAAGATCAGGTGTCCGATCCGCCGGCGCACATAAAGCGCTGTACACACCAATGTCGCTGTGAATGCGACATAGGCAAGATTCCCGTTCAGGGCGAGCATGTCATAGCTGAAGTCGACCGAACGCAGCGGCGTGAAAACGAAAAAAGCAACCATCACCGCACCGATGGCCATCCACACGGCCCGGTACTGCGGATTCCCGATCTCCGCGTCACGTTCGAACTCGGCGATATACCAGCGGACGAGCATCACCAGCCCGATCAGGGCAAGCGGACCGGTCGCCGAGAACACAAGCGTGTTATAGCCGAACTCCTCAAGGAGCAGATACGACATGATCTTGTAGGAAAAGTGGAAATGGGGTCCCTGGCTGTGCAGCAGGTAGTCGGGTTCCAGCATGCCTTCGGCGCCCATTATCGCCGGAATGAAGAAGTTCAGGTCATCGGCATGGGGAATGCCGTTCTTGAACCGGAACAGGTAGACCACCCACATCAGCGCAAAGACCGCTGCGCAGGTGAAGTACACAAGCCCGGCCGGCCCGGCATTGAAAGGGCTTGTCCCCGACGAACCGGCCGGTCGATTATCTTGACCGGCGTCAGCCATGTCCGGCAGACCGGAGCGCAGTTTCGATGATCCGGTCCAGGTTCTGGCCGACCCCCGGATAGAGCGGAAGGCGTACCAGCCGATCAGAAAGCTCGTCCGTCACCGACATCGCCCCGTGCACCCGCGAACAGGTCCGGCCGAAAGGCGATGAGTGAAGCGGAACATAGTGGAAAGGCGTGGTGATACCCGCGGCCTTCATACTCGCGATGAAGGCCGTGCGCGCATCCAGATCCGGCATGAGCAGGTAGTACATGTGCGCGTTATGCTCGCACACGGCCGGGATGACAGGGCGCCGGACCCCGGCCGTTCGCTCGAGCGGTTCGAACGCAGCATGATAGCGGTTCCAGACAGCGATCCGCTCATTGTTCAGCGCATCCAGTTTCTCGAGCTGCCCGAAGAGGAAGGCTGCGACGAGCTCGCCGGGCAGGAATGAGGAGCCCATATCCACCCAGCTGTACTTGTCGGTCATGCCACGGAAGAACTGGGCGCGGTTGGTGCCTTTTTCACGAATGATCTCGGCGCGCAGCGAAAGCCCGGACCGGTTCACGATCAACGCACCGCCTTCACCGCTTATGATGTTCTTCGTCTCGTGGAAGCTGAATGCCGCCATGTCGCCGAAAGAGCCCGCAGGGCGGCCATTGCGACTTGCACCGAGCGCCTGTGCAGCATCTTCCACGACCATCAGGCCGTGTTCGGCAGCGATCGCGCAGATCGGATCCATATCCGCGACCACGCCGGCATAATGGACCGGGAAAATTGCGCGTGTCCGGTCAGTAACAGCGTCCCGCACCTGTATGGGGTCGATGTTCAGTGTCTCCGGCTCGATATCGACAAATACGGGCGTCGCACCACGCAGCACGACTGCGTTGGCTGTGGAAACGAAGGTGTATGAGGGCAGGATCACTTCATCGCCCGGACCGAGATCGCAAAGGATCGCGGCCATTTCCAGGCCGGCGGTACAGGAGTGCGTCAGATGCGCCGAAGCACCGCCGATGCGCTGCAACAAGGCTTGCTCGCACCGCTCGGTGAAAGGCCCGTCGCCGGCCAGCTGGCCGGAGTCGATCGCTTGCTTGATATAGTCCAGCTCCCGGCCGGCCAGAACTGGCTTGTTGAACGGGATCTTAGGCGCAGACATATCGTTCATTGAACTCCCCTGGGTGAACGATGGTGTATCGTTTCCCCAAGGTAGCAACAACCACTAAGACAGGCGCCGCACTCAGGCGCTCTGCCGGATATCGCCCGGGGCATAGTCCAGGATGGGGGCCAGCATCCGCTCGCATTCCTCGACCGTCCAGCCCTTGCGCGCGGCATAGTCCTCGACCTGGTCACGCTCGATCCGGCCAACGGCGAAGTAGTGGCTGTCCGGATGAGACAAATAGATTCCGGAAACCGACGAGGCCGGTGTCATCGCAAAGGAGTTTGTCAGGCTGATGCCCGCATTTTCCGGCGCATCGAGGAGTTTGAACAGCGTGACCTTCTCGGTGTGGTCGGGTTGGGACGGGTAGCCCGGCGCCGGTCGGATGCCGGCATAGGCCTCCTCGATCAGCTCGCGATTGGAGTGGGCCTCTTCCGGCGCGTAGCCCCAATGGTGCTTGCGAACTTCCTCGTGCAGCCATTCCGCCGCAGCTTCGGCCAGGCGATCGGACAGCGCCTTGAACATGATGGCGCTGTAGTCGTCCTTGGCCTTCTCGAAGGCCGCAAGCACGTCGGGATTGTCGCCGGCGGTGACGGCAAACCCGCCGATCCAGTCCTCATTGCCCTCGGGCGCGAGGAAGTCGAACTGGCTGAGATGCGGCCGGTCATTCGACTTCGCAGCCTGCTGGCGCAGCCCGTAGAAGCGGTCGAGCACGGTCTTGCGGCTGTCATCGGAGTACAGCACCACATCATCACCGTCGCGATTGGCCGGCCAGAAGCCGCAGACGGCGCGCGGCTTGAGCAAGCCCTCATCGACGATCTGCTTGAGCATCGCCTGGGCGTCGTCGAACAGCGACCGGGCCGCCTCGCCCCGATTGGGGTCGTCGAAGATGGCCGGATAGCTGCCCTTCATCTCCCAGGTGAAGAAGAAGGGCGTCCAGTCGATATAGTCGACGAGCGTCGCGACATCCGGCTCGAAAGTTTTCACCCCGGTCCAGTTCGGACGGGGCGGTGTGTATTGCGACCAGTCGCAATCCCAGCCCTTGCGACGCGCCTCGGCGAGCGGCACGCGCTTCTTCGAGGAACGGGCCGCCAGGCGGCGCTCGCGGATCCTGGCGAGATCGGCACGCACATCGCGGGCATAGTCGTCGCGACCATCGGAGAGGAGTTTCGACACCACGCCGACCGCGCGGCTGGCATCGAGGACGTGAACCACCGGCGCGACCGAGATCGCCGGATCGATCTTCACGGCCGTGTGGGCCGGCGAGGTTGTTGCCCCGCCGATCAGCAGGGGAATGTCGATCTGTTTTCGCTCCATCTCGGAGGCCACGAACACCATCTCGTCGAGCGAGGGCGTGATCAGTCCGGACAGGCCGATCACGTCGGCCTTCTCCTTGCGGGCGGTCTCCAGGATTTTCTCGCAAGGCACCATCACGCCGAGATCGATCACGTCATAGCCATTACATTGCAGCACGACGCCGACGATATTCTTGCCGATATCGTGGACATCGCCCTTCACCGTCGCGAGCACGATGCGGCCATTGGACGACTGCTCCTCGCCCGCTGCCTCTTTCTCCTCCTCCATGAAGGGAATGAGGTGAGCCACGGCCTGCTTCATGACGCGCGCCGACTTCACCACCTGGGGCAGGAACATCTTGCCGTCGCCGAACAGGTCGCCGACGACATTCATCCCGTCCATCAGCGGCCCCTCGATCACATGCAGGGGACGATCGAACTGCTGGCGCGCCTCTTCGGTATCCTCGACGATGAACTCGTTGATCCCATGCACCAGGGCGTGCCGGATACGGTCGCCCACTGCGGCCTCGCGCCAGGAAAGGTCGCGCTCCTTGCCTGCGCCGCCGCCCTGCCCGCGATACTGTTCGGCCGCCTCGAGCAGACGGTCCGTGGAATCGTCGCGGCGGTTGAGGATGACATCCTCGACCAGCTCGCGCAGCTCGGCATCGATATCGTCGTAGATATCGAGCTGGCCGGCATTGACGATCCCCATATCCATCCCCGCCTTGATGGCGTGGTAGAGAAAGACCGAGTGCATGGCCCGGCGGACCGGCTCATTGCCACGGAAAGAGAACGAGATGTTCGACAGGCCGCCGGAGACGTGACAGCCGGGCAGGTTCTCGCGGATCCGCTTGGTCGCCTCGATGAAATCGACCGCGTAATTATTGTGCTCTTCGATCCCCGTCGCCACCGCGAAGATGTTGGGATCGAAGATGATGTCCTCGGGCGGAAAACCGATCTCGTCGACGAGGATCTTGTAGGCCCGCTCGCAGATCTCGTACTTGCGGTCGGCGGTGTCGGCCTGCCCGGTCTCGTCGAAGGCCATGACCACCACGGCGGCGCCGTAGGCCAGACACTTCCCGGCGTGTTCGCGGAACTGGTCCTCGCCCTCTTTCAGGCTGATCGAGTTGACGATGGCCTTGCCCTGCACGTTCTGCAGCCCGGCCTCGATCACCTCCCATTTCGAACTGTCGATCATCACCGGCACGCGGGCCACATCGGGCTCGCCGGCGATCATGCGTAGGAAAGTCGTCATCGCCTCGACACTGTCGAGCAGGCCCTCGTCCATATTGACGTCGATCACCTGCGCGCCGTTCTCGACCTGCTGACGGGCGACCGAGACGGCCTCGGCATAATCGCCCTCCGTGATCAGCTTGCGGAAGCGCGCGGAGCCAGTGACGTTCGTCCTCTCGCCGACATTGACGAAGGTGGGTACAGCAACAGCCATGAAATAATTGCCTTCAGGCGGAAAGTTCGAAGGGTTCGAGGCCGGACAGACGCATGGCCCGCTCGCGTTTGGCCGGACGGCGCGGCTTGGCGCCCTTCACGGCCTCGGCGATGGCCCGGATATGCTCCGGCGTGGTGCCGCAGCACCCGCCCAGGATATTGACCAGGCCCGACTGCGCCCACTCGCCGACGAAACCCGACGTTTCGTCCGGGGTCTCGTCATACTCGCCCATGTCATTGGGCAGGCCGGCATTGGGATAGGTGATGATGCGGGTATCCGCGACCCGGGCGATCTCGGCGATATAGGGCCGCATCTCCTCGGCTCCCAGCGCACAGTTCAGACCGACAGCCCAGGGACGCGCATGGCGCACAGAGTACCAGAAGGCCTCGGCCGTCTGCCCGGACAGGGTGCGTCCCGACCGGTCGGTGATCGTCCCGGAAATCATGATCGGCCGGTCGATACCGGTCTCGGCCCTGAGGTCGAGCAGCGCCTTGATGGCGGCCTTGGCATTGAGCGTGTCGAACACGGTCTCGATCAGGAAGAAGTCGACATGCTCGGCCATGGCCGCAGCCTGTTCGTGATAGGCCTTGCGGATGGTTTCGAAGTCGATGTCGCGGAATCCGGGATCGTTCACATCCGGCGAGATCGACAGCGTCTTGTTGGTTGGCCCGATCGCGCCAGCAACACCGCGCGGCGTTCCGGTTTCCGCCTCGATCTCGTCGGCGGCCTCACGGGCCAGGCGGGCGCCTTCGCGCGCGATCTCCGGCGCGAGGTCCTGCATGCCGTAATCGGCCTGGGCGATGGAGGTGGCGGAAAACGTGTTGGTCTCGACGATATCCGATCCGGCCTCGAAATAGGCCTTGTGGATCGCCTTCACGGCTTCGGGCGTGGTGAGATTGAGAATGTCGTTATTGCCCTTGATCGCCGACGGCCAGTCGGCAAAGCGCTCGCCGCGATAGCCCTCTTCATCCAGTTTGAGGTCCTGGATCTGGGTACCCATGGCACCGTCGAGAATCAGGACGCGCTCGCGCCCCAGCGCGGCAAGCGCTTCAACCCGTTCGCCCGTCTTCATCACGCAACCCCCACCGGTTCACGCTGCTCGGCCTTCACGCCAAGCAGCTGGCAGGTGGAGAGCGCCAGCTCCGCCCGGTTGAGCGTGTAGAAGTGGAAATTGTCGACGCCGCCGGCCTGCAGCTTGCTGCACAGCTTGGCGGCGACATGGGCCGTCACCAGCTTGCGCGTGCCGGCGTCTTCGTCGAGCCCGTCATAGGCCTCGTGCAGCCAGACCGGCAGGCTGGCCCCGCACAGCCCCGCCATCCGCTTGAGACCGTTGAAATTGGCCTGCAGCATGATGCCCGGCACGATCGGGATGGTGATACCGGCGCGCTCCGCCCGCTCACGAAAGCGGAAATACACATCCGGTTCGAAGAAGAACTGGGTGATGGCGCGCGTGGCCCCATTGTCGATCTTCTTCTTCAGCAGGTCGATATCGTAGTCGAAGTCGCGGCTCTCCGGATGCTTTTCCGGATAGCAGCCGACGGAAATCTCGAAATCGCCGATCTTGCGGATTCCGCCCGCGAGTTCCGCAGCGTTGGCATAGCCGCCCGGATGCGGCGTGTAGGCCTCGCCGATCCCGTCCGGCGGATCGCCACGCAGGGCGACGATGTGACGGATACCGGCCGACCAGTAGTCGCGGATCACGTCATCGATTTCCTCACGCGTCGCCGAAACACAGGTCAGGTGCGCGGCGGGCCGGATACCCGTCTCGCGCACGATACGGCGCACGGTCCGGTGGGTCCGGTCGCGCGTCGAACCGCCGGCACCATAGGTCACCGACACGAAATTCGGCGACAGGGGCTCGAGCCGGGAAATCGACTCCCAGAGCGTCTCTTCCATCGCCTCGGTCTTGGGCGGGAAGAATTCGAAGGACACGTTCAGTCCGTTCCGGGGCTGTATCGTACTGCCGTCCGCACTCATGGGTCACCTTCAGTTGGCCCCGCCGGCGCGCAGCCGGTGTTTCAGGGCATGTCGAATTCGCTTGCGCCAACTTATAGCGCAATAACATGGCGACATAAAGATATCTTTATGTGCGATGGATTGAAAGGGGGTGGCTGCAGCGGAACCGCCGGGCATGTTTTCACCAAGAGGCTTGCATCCGGTGCGCGTATCTGTTCTACCCCACGCGATATAAAGCGATCTTTATATGAGGATATGCGCAGTGAGCAGACCGTCCTACATCTTTACCTCCGAGAGCGTTTCCGAAGGCCATCCGGACAAGGTGTGCGACCGTGTCTCAGACACGATCGTCGACCTTTTCCTGTCCAAGGACCCAGAAGCGCGCGTGGCGTGCGAGACCCTGACCACGACGAACCAGATCGTCCTGGCCGGCGAGGTCCGCTGTGCGGCGGAGATCGACAATGACGAAATCGAGCAGGCCGCCCGCGAGGCGATCCGCGATATCGGCTATGAGCAGGAAGGCTTCCACTGGAAGCACGCCAACTTCCAGAATTTCCTGCACGAACAGTCCGCCCACATCGCCCAGGGCGTAGACGCCGGCGACGACAAGGATGAAGGCGCGGGCGACCAGGGTATCATGTTCGGCTACGCCTCGGACGAGACGCCGGAACTGATGCCGGCCCCGATCCTGTATTCCCACAAGATCCTCAAGCGGATGGCCGAGCTGCGCAAAAGCGGCGAGCGGCCGGAGTTCGAGCCGGACGCCAAGTCCCAGGTGACGATGCGCTATGAAAACGGCATTCCCGCCGGGATCACCTCCGTCGTCGTCTCGACCCAGCACAAGCCCAATCTCAACCAGGCCCAGGTGCGCGAGCTTGTCCGTCCGGTCGTTGAGGAAGTCCTGCCCGACGGCTGGCTGCCGCCGGAGGACGAGTTCTACGTCAACCCGACCGGCACCTTCGTAATCGGCGGCCCGGACGGCGATGCCGGCCTGACCGGCCGCAAGATCATCGTCGACACCTATGGCGGCGCGGCCCCGCACGGCGGCGGTGCCTTCTCGGGCAAGGATCCGACGAAGGTCGACCGCTCGGCCGCCTATGCCTGCCGCTACCTGGCCAAGAATGTCGTCGCCGCCGGCCTCGCCAAGCGCTGCACCATCCAGGTGTCCTATGCGATCGGTGTCTCGAAGCCGCTTTCGCTCTATGTCGACTGCCATGGCACCGGCCAGGTCGATGAAGTGAAGCTGGAAAACACGCTGCGCCAGCTGGTGGACCTGTCGCCCCGCGGCATCCGCACCCACCTCAAGCTGAACCGCCCGATCTATGCCCGCACCGCGGCCTACGGCCATTTCGGCCGCAAGCCGGCCGAGGATGGCGGCTTCTCCTGGGAGAAGACCGACCTGGTGGACGCACTGCGCGGGCTCGCCTAGACCACCCCGAACCCTTATGACGGGGCCGGCCGCAGCCATGCGCCGGCCCCCGTATTTCCGGCGCTCATCCGGCGCCCGTCAGAAACCCGAAACACGAAGAGGACCTGAAGGTCATGACTGCTGTTGCGGATAAATCCCAGTTCGCCGCCGACCACCCCCACGTCATCAAGGACATCTCGCTGGCCAAATGGGGCCGGACCGAGATCGAGATGGCCGAGATCGAGATGCCGGGCCTGATGTCCCTGCGCGAGGAGTTCGGCAAGGCCCAGCCCCTGAAGGGTGCGCGTATCGCCGGCTCGTTGCACATGACGATCCAGACCGCGGTTCTCATCGAGACCCTGGTCGCGCTGGGCGCCGAAGTGCGCTGGGCGTCGTGCAATATCTTCTCCACCCAGGACCATGCCGCGGCGGCCATCGCCGAGCAGAAAATCCCGGTCTTCGCCTACAAGGGCGAGACTCTGGAAGAGTACTGGGACTATGCCGACGCCATCTTCCATTGGCCGAACGGTGAAACCGCCAACATGATCCTGGACGATGGCGGCGATGCCACCATGTATCTGATCCTGGGCGAGAAGGCCGAGGCCGATCATTCCCTGCTGGATCACCCGAAGTCCGAGGAAGAAACCGCGCTCTTCGCCCAGATCCGCAAGCGCTTCGAAGCCACACCGGGCTGGTTCACCAAGGCCAAGAACGCCATCAAGGGTGTCTCCGAGGAAACCACGACGGGCGTGATGCGTCTCTATCAGATGGCCAAGCGCGGCGAGCTGCCCTTCCCGGCAATCAACGTCAATGACAGCGTCACCAAGTCGAAATTCGACAACCGCTATGGCTGCCGCGAAAGCCTGGTGGACGCCATCCGCCGCGGCACCGACGTGATGATGGCCGGCAAGAAGGCCGTCGTCTGCGGCTATGGCGATGTCGGCAAGGGCTCGGCGGAATCGCTGCGCGGCGCCGGCGCCCGTGTCTATGTCACCGAGATCGATCCGATCTGCGCCCTGCAGGCCTGCATGGACGGTTTCGAGGTCGTGCGCCTGGACGATGTCACCGCCGATATGGACATCTTTGTTACCGCGACGGGCAATAAGGACATCATCACGGTCGACCACATGCGCGCCATGAAGGACATGGCGATCGTCTGCAATATCGGCCACTTCGACAACGAGATTCAGGTCGAGAGCCTGAAGAACTTCCAGTGGACGAATGTGAAGCCGCAGGTCGACCTCGTGCAATTCCCGGATGGCAACCGCATCATCCTGTTGTCGGAAGGCCGCCTGGTGAACCTGGGCAATGCGACGGGCCACCCGTCCTTCGTGATGTCGTCCTCCTTCACCAACCAGACGCTCGCCCAGATCGAGCTCTGGACGAAGGGCGACGAATACAAGAACGAAGTCTACATCCTGCCCAAGCACCTGGATGAGAAGGTCGCCCGCCTGCACCTGGACAAGCTGGGCGCCAAGCTCACCGAACTGTCCAACGACCAGGCCGACTATATCGGCGTGCCGCAGGCCGGCCCGTTCAAGGCGGAGCACTACCGCTACTAGGCGATGTCCGGACTTTGAAGAATGCGGAGCGCCCTGCCTTTCTGGCGGGGCGTTTCCTTTTGGGCTCAGGGGAAAGCCTGCCAGCCTTCGTCGGTGACCAGCGCATCGAGACGCTGGTCATGATCCTCGCAAGGCAGGCGGTCGACGCATTGTTCGGGATAGGCCAGCCCGACGACCCGCACCTCGCCGGCACCGCGCAGCCGGGCCAGCGTGCGGTCGTAATAACCCGCCCCGAAGCCCAAGCGGACACCCTGGCGATCCACACCGACCAGCGGCACAAGAACCAGATCGGGGACAGCTTCAGGTGCCCGGTCCGTGGGCTCCTTCACGCCGAAGGCCCGGGCTTCCAGCGTGTCGCCGGCGCGCCAGCACCGGAAGACCAGTGGCCGGTCCCGCCCCTGGACGACAGGCAGGCAGAGCTGCGCACCCGCGGCGGCGAATGACGCCATCAGCGGCCCCGGATCGATCTCGTGCGGCAGCGGATGATACCCCGCCACGACCATGCCGGCGCGCGGCCGCCAGTTGGGTGCAAAATGATCAACCAGCCGTTCGCCGGCCTCCGGCCGAGCGGCCGATGCGGCAATGCGGTCGGCGATCAGACGGCGCCTCAGGACGGATTTTGCGTCAGTCGTTTCAGTCATGATCCTGGCGGACAGCGGGTGTGACGGCTCCACTTGCGCCGGTGGTGCGTGTGTATCCCCACGGACCCGACAATTCAGGTGGGCGCCGCGTGAAAGGGACCACGGTCCCGAACAGAGGCAGCTCCCTCGTGGAGATGTACGGTCAGCGGGATAAACGCTCCTATCGCACGCAGCAGATAACCGTCACGGTTTCTATGTGGCGTTTTCCGGCGTCAGTCTCAAGCGCGCGCATCTGCGAGGTGTGCAGCAGCCGCGCCCTCTTCCTCGCCCGGACCGGCCGGCGGCTCACCCTCCAGATCGGTGGCAAAGGCCTCCAGGCGCTCGGCCACATCGATCAGGCAGCTCACCATGCGCTGGCGTTCTTCGGCCTGCAGGCTGGCTGCGCCATGGCGTTCATGGCGCAGACGCTCGATATGGCCCTCCAGCGCCTCGACCCGCCGCTCCGCATCCTTCTGCTCGTCGATCAGCATCAGGGCTGCCATCAGCAGGAGCCGGACATCGCCGATCTGGCCGACCTGCTCGACTATCCCGCCGACGCGCTGGTCAAGCTGTCCGGCGAGCTCGCGCAGATAGGCTTCCTGGCCGTCTTCGCAGCCAATGGTGAACTCGCGGCCATTGAGTGTCACGGTGACCTTGGACATGCCGCCTACTCCTCACCTGCCAGACCGCGCAGGTCCTCGATCGCCCGGTCGAGCGCATCGGACGCTTCCTGGGCGGCCTGATGCAGCGCCGCCTCGCGGCCGCGCGCCTCGTCCAGCGCTTCGGCCAGCCGCGCCCGGTCGTCATCGGCATTGCGAGCCTGGTCGGCCGCCGTCTCGGCGCGTTCGACGCGCGCCCGCATACGGCCGGCCACGCGCTCGACACGCGTCATCGCACCATCAAGCCGGGCGACGGCCTCCTTGAGCGGATCTGAGGGCAATTCCGGACGCACGTTCATACGTCCAGAATCGGCTGCGTCGGTGAAAAGTTCAAGTGACCTCTCAAGTTTTCCGCCGGACACACTGGCGTTGACGGCAGATATCATCAGCAAAACGCGGCCATTTTGAGTCCGTGACAGGCCATCCGCGGGCAGGGCGGCGCGATTGACCTTCTCCGCATCACGGGCCAAACAGTCGCACCGGTAACGCGATCACGGGATGCGCGATGTTCTCCTTGCCTGACTGGGCCTTTTACCCGATCGCCGCCCTCGTCACGGGCGGCATGGTCGCCGGCGCCCTCGCTTTCGGCGATTCCACCAAGCGAACCCCGGAGCAGATCCAGGCGGAGGGCCTGGTCTATGAAGGCGACACGCTGAATGCGATCGGCACGGGTAACGGGCTGGAAGCGACCTTCCTGACCGAGGGACAGACCGCTTTCGTGCGCATCGCGGCATCGCGCGGACCGCTGGATGGCATGCAGTCGGCGGGGGCCTTTTTCGCACTGGCGCCCAATGAGCTCGAAGCCCTGCAGGGTCACCGCCTGCGCCTGACTTTCCGCGTACGCGCCGCCTCAGACCAGCCGGCGGAAGGGGTACGATTCAACGTCTTCCTGCCCGGCATCGGCCAGGACGGATGGGAGCGCCATGCCGTCAGCGACGACTATCAGGACATCACTTTCGACGTATCGCCGCCCACCTGTGTCTGGGATCACGGCTATATCGGCATCTGGCCGGACTGGGATTTCGAGCGCAACACGATCGACCTGCAGCGCGCGGAGCTGATCGCGCTCGAGGAAATCGAGTGCTGAAGCCCGGTCAGCGCTGAACCGGCCGGATATCCGGCTCGCGGGTCAGAAGCGCCCGGGAGTTCCAGCACATCATCCGCGCAAAGACTGACGGCTTCACCGTACGCGCCGCCTGAAGCTCGCGACGCTCCCGCATGATCCGCGGCCAGTCGGCCAGGGCATCCCGGACAGCCCGGCCGTAGAGCCCGAACTGGCCCTGCCGCGCCGACGCCCCCCAAAGGGCGAGATTGGCGATGACGTGAAACGGGACCAGCACCGGAAACAGCCAGCCCGGCATGTCGCGGGCGAACACCCAGATCCGGTTGCGCACGCCGTGATAGGTGGCAAATTCCGACCGCCGCCCCGACGAAGCATACCCCATATGCTCGACGGCTGCCTCACGCAGCTGGATGGCCCTATGGCCCAGCAGGCGGGCGCGGAAAGCGAGATCGACGTCTTCATTGTAGCAGAAAAAGCTTTCGTCGAAGCCGTTCAGCGCCTCGAAAACATCGCGCCGGACCATGGCCGCAGCACCGCAAGGCCCGAACACCTCGCCCTCCTCCGGTAGAAGGGAGACAGGGCGCATATAGGCCGCCCGATAGGCCAGACCGGCCGCGTGATAGACATCGCCGGCCCCGTCCAGCAGGTCCGGGCGCTCGGCGCTGTACTGGGTGGAGCCGAACAGGGCGACGTCCGGATAGCGCTCGATGGCAGCTGACAGCTGCTCGATCCAGTCGGGCCGCGCGAAGGCGTCGGGATTGAGAAAGACCACCCAGCGCCCTGCGCTTTTCTCGACCAGCCGGTTATTGCCGGCGGCAAAGCCCAGATTGGTGTCGGACTCGATAAAGGTCGCCCAGCCCGGCAGGTCTGCAGCGGTTACCCGCTCGCCTTCCGGAGATCCGTTCTCCAGCACCAGAACTTCACCCGGCCGCACGGTCTGGGCCTCGAGCGCAGCGAGGCAGCGCCCGATCGTGTCACGGCTGCGATAGGCGACAATATGCACGCTAATGTCCGGCGCCTGCGTCACACCCTGCTCCCGTCCTGATCCGGCCCGCGCCGGAAACCCTGCATACAGGCTTGGCGCGGCAGGGCAATTCCCCTATGCCCCAAAGCACACTTCTTTACGCCGTTTCTCACCAGGTTATGCCGACGATGTCCCTGCCCGCCGACCGCAATGCGCTTGCCTTCGAATTCGCCCGTATCTGCAGCCTTGCGGCGGTGAAGGTGATGGAGGTCTATAACAGCGATTTCGATACGCGCGGCAAGGCCGACCGCTCGCCGGTCACCGATGCGGACGAGCTCGCCGAAGCCATTATCCTGGAAGAGCTGGCAAAGTGCGTGCCGGATGTGCCGGTGCTCGCCGAGGAGAGCTTCAGTGCCGGTCTGCGCCCGGATACGGGCCGCGCCTTCATCCTGGTCGACCCGGTCGACGGCACCAAGGAATTCATCAACAAGAATGGTGAGTTCACCATCAATATCGCGCTGATCGAGGACCGCACCCCGACCGCGGGCTGCGTTTATGCGCCGGCGCGCGAGCGCATTTTCGTCGGCGGCGAGACCGCCTGGGCCGGCGCGCTGAAGCCCGGCCAGCCGGTCAGCCGCGACGCGCTGGAGCCGATCACCACGCGGCTCGCGCCCGAAGGCGGTAAGACGGCCGTGATGAGCCGTTCGCACGCCGACGAGAAGACCGTCGCCTTTGCCGACAGTGTCGGGGTCACCGAAAAGGTCTCCGCCGGGAGCTCGCTGAAATTCTGCCTGGTGGCGGAGGGTTCGGCCGATGTCTATCCGCGCTTCGGCCCCACCTGCGAATGGGATACCGGCGCGGGCCACGCCGTGCTGAAAGCGGCCGGAGGCGATGTCCTGACGCCCGAAGGCACGCCCTTCCTCTACGGCAAGTCGGACACCGATTATCTCAATGGTGCCTTTGTCGCCTGGGGCCGGCCGGACTCTTTGACGCAGGGCTGATCGCGGTTACCTCATTTTTACGCTCACGGCGCACAAGATCGGACCAGTCCGGAACACCCGGAAGTCCGCACAGCAGCCAGGGGCGTCTTCACCGTGACCCTTTCGATCAAAGGCCGTTTCGTCGTGATGGTGGTCACCGCAGGTGCCATCATGATGGGCGGTACCGCCTTCGCCTTCTACGCCTTCCGCCAGGCCATGCTCGGACAGCTCGGCTCGCCCGAAGCGGCCCAGGCCTTCGTCTCCGGTGATATCGCCGCACATATCGACGGGCTGATTGCCGACCAGATGCTGGTGATCGGCCTGACCTGTGCGCCGGTGGGCCTGGCATTCCTCGGTCTGGCCGTCTGGCTGGCCCTGGGCGTTGCGCGCCCGCTGGGACGTTTGCAGACGGGGCTGGACCGGCTGCGCAGCGGCGATCTCGATATCGAGATCGACGGGGCCGACCGCGGGGACGAGATCGGCGCCATCGCCCGCTCGGTGATCGAATTCCGCACCAATCTGGCCGACCGTGCCCGTGAAGAGGCCGAACGGCAATACGCCCAGCAAACCGAGATCGCGCGCGAACGCGAAGCACTGATGCGCCAGGTCGCCGAGGATTTCGAGCGCTCGGTCCTTACCGTCGTGAACACGCTGACCGATGCAGCCGGCACGGTCGGGCGGCATTCCGGTGACCTGCAGACAGCCGTGGAACAGTCCCTGGCCTCCCTGCAGGAAGTGCGCACGGCGTCCGGCGAGTCGCGCACCCAGGTGGAAACGGTCTCCCGCTCGGCGGATGCGCTGTCCCTGTCGGTTGCCGACATCAACACCAATGCCGACCAGGCCGCCGAGATCGCGGCGACGGCAGTCGCCGAGGCCCGCAAGACCGACGAGATCGTCGGCCGCCTGTCCGAGACAGGCCGCACGATCGGCGAGATTGTCGAGCTGATCAGCCAGATCGCCAGCCAGACCAATCTTCTCGCGCTCAATGCCACCATTGAGGCCGCCCGTGCCGGCGAGGCCGGCAAGGGCTTCGCCGTCGTGGCGAGCGAAGTGAAGGCCCTGGCCGAACAGACCACGAAGGCCACCGAAGACATCACCGCCCAGGTGGCCTCGGTGCAGGACGTCGCCCGTCAGTCGGAAACCGCGATCCGCAGTATCGCCGCAACGATCGACCGCATCAGCGCCCTGTCCGGAACGATCCGCCAGGCCGTCGAGGACCAGTCCAGCGCCACCCATCAGATCGATGACAGCGCCCGGATCGCCAGCACCAGCTCCGAACGCGTCGCGGAGAATGTCGCCCGGCTGGACACCGCCATGACATCAAGCCGGAATGCGACCGCCGGGATGCAACGCGCCTCAAGCGACCTCACCTCGGCCTCCGGCGAGCTGCACGTCCAGGTCACCCAGTTCCTGGAAAGCATCCGGGCGGCCTAGGCCAGACCGGCCTATTGCTCGCGCAGGAAGACTTTCGAGACGGCACGATAGCCCCGCGCCTCGAAGAAGCTGTGGGCGCGGTCATTGGCAATGCCGCTTTCCAGCATGATCCGGTCGGCATTGTTTTCACGGCAGAGTGTCTCGGCCGCCTCGAGCAGCCGGGACCCTAGTCCACGCCCCCGCCCGTCTTCACCGACCAGCAGGTCCTCGATCGTCGCGATCCGGGTGCCGGCAGCGCTTTCGAGCGCAACCGCACACAATCCCGCGATCGAATCGCCCCGCCGCGCGACAAGCACAAACCCGCCGCCTTCCAGGCACGCCGAGAAATCTCTCGCCAGCACAGTATCCAGATCGTCCGCCCAGCGCTTTCCGTCCGGACTGCGGCCGGACAGGATCTCCCCGTGGGAGATGTAGGCCGGCATCGGCCGGAGCTGGGCAGCCGCCCATTCGGCTGCCGCGGCAATTCCGGCGGGCTCAAGCGGGCGGATATCGATATCAGGCATTGTCGAGCCACTTTCTGACCGTGCGGCACTTCATCTGCTTTGCCGCGGCTTCGAAGAAGTATTTCCGGCGTTCCTCGAAGGGAATGGAGAGGTCCTGAACGGTGCGGAAATAGGTGTCGAATATGCCCCGCATGTCCGGTGAATAGTGCAGCCGGTAGTCAGGCCAGTTGCGCCGGAACCAGCCCATCTCGGAAACCTCGAGAAACCAGGACACCCAGGTCCCGAAAATCATCGGATCGAGATTGCCCCGGCTGCGCAGACGCACCGCAATCTCGAACAGGTTCAGGATCTGGAGAAAGTAGTTGTTGGCGACAACGGTCTCCTCGTCGTCCAGATCGACCGGCCTGTCCTCGGGCTCGTTGAAGATCCGGGCCAGAACGGCGCGATGCTCCGCTTCGAAGCGGAAGATGTTCAGCGCTTCGGTCTCCAGATTGATATAGGTGGAACGACGGGTTTCCCGCGCATTCCACATCACGCCGATGATCAGCGCAGCAAATGCCGCGATGTCCAGCGTCCCGAGTATCGGTGGCAACCAGTCCGGCATGATCCCTCCCCCGTCTGCGATCTGCAGAATATCCCCCCGGAGCGCGCGGGACACACCTTTCCTCAGCCCGCCCACAGCCAATTTGCATGACTATCCTGCAAAGCCATGCGCGAGAAAATCCGTGACCTTTCTGCGCGCTCCGGTTATGCGGGCGGCCACAGACAGGAAACCGGCATGCTCGAACTTTTCACCTCTGCCCTGGTCACCTTTTTCGTGGCCATCGACCCGCCCGGCGTGGCGCCGATCTTCGCGGCGCTGACCGATGGCGCGCCGAAATCGCACCGCCGTTCGATGGCGATCCGCTCGGTGGTGATTGCCTCGGGCGTACTGCTGGGCTTCGCTCTGGGCGGGGCCTGGCTGCTGAACGCCATGCATATCTCGCTGGACGCTTTCCGCGCCGCCGGCGGTGTCCTCCTGTTCCTGATGGCGCTGGAAATGATCTTCGAGAAGCGTACCGAGCGCCGCGAGGAGCGCGCCGAGGAGATCATCGGCGAACACGATACGCATCCGGAAAAGTGGGACGACATCTCCGTCTTCCCGATGGCCATCCCGATGCTGGCTGGCCCCGGCGCCATCGCCACGATGATGCTCTTCATGTCCGACGCCACCAGCCTGACCGAGCAAGGCATTGTTCTGGCGGCCGTGGCGATCATCCTCGTCTTCTGCCTGATCGTCTTCCTGATGATCGGCCCGGTGATGAAGCTGATCGGCGAGTCGATGGCGGCCATGATCACCCGGATCCTCGGCGTCATCCTTGCCGCACTGGCCGCGCAATTCATCTTCGACGGGATCAAGGGCGCCCTGATGGGCGGGTAACCGCCCCCGCCCGGCTTGCACGGCAACGCCGAAGCGACTATCTCCGAAAACCTGACTTTCGGAGACTTTATGTCCATCAGCCAAGAGGCCCGGTAGGGCCCGGTCAAGACCGACCGGGCCTGATCGATCAACGCTGCCGCATGCGTGAGCTGCGGCCGGCGTTTTCGTGTGCCTTTTTCAAGCTGACATCACCATGGACATTTCCAAACCCGAGCAGCGGGTCCTGCACCTGCTCGCCCAGGGCGGCCGTATCGATTTCGAGAAGGACGAACGCGGCCGCATTATCGATATCACCACCGTCACGCGCGACGGATGGGCCTGGAGCGGCTGCTCCCTCGCCCTCTTCGCCAAGCTGCGGCGCCGGCGCTATATCGCGTCGCACAGCAGCGGCCCCTACCGGATCACCCGGCTGGGTCTGAAGCGCGTCCGGTCTCAACCCGACAACCGGTAACAGACCGCCGCCGGCGCCCTTCAAGGCGCCGGCGGCGGAAACCGATCGTTAGCCAACACCTGCCATGATAAGGCCCTGAAGGACCGCTACCGGTCTCTTGAGGGGGGACTGGAGGAGTAGATGGCATTCCGCCTGATCGTGCTGCTCACGGCAGCCACCCTGTCATCGGCCGGCTTCACCGCCGCCGCCTGGAGCCTGACCCGCGGTCAGACCGATCAGGCGATCGCGTTCGGCTGGCCCGCCATTGCGGTCGCCATCACTGTTGCTATCCTCGTGCCCTTGGGCAAACGCCCGGGTGCAGACAGCTAGAGCATTTTCAGCAAAAGTGGGGAGGACCGGTTTTGCGGTCCGAAAATGCGTCCACAAAAAGCTAGACCTTCGGCGAAAAGAACGGCGCGTAGAGGTCCGGGCGGCGATCGCGGAAGAAGCCCCAGGCTGCGCGGTGACGCTGCAGGAAGTCCAGGTCATAGGTCGATGAGACCACGCCGGTCTCGTTCCGGCCCAGCTCTTCCAGTTTTTCACCCGTATGATCGGTGACGAAGGATGAACCATAGAAGACCTGGCCATCCTCATTGCCGATCCGGTTGGCGGCGATCACGGGAATGACGTTCGAGACGGCGTGCCCCTGCATCGCCCGCTGCCAGCGAATGGCGGTGTCGAGGCTGTCATCGTGCGGTTCCGAACCGATCGCGGTCGGATAAAGCAGCACCTCTGCTCCAAGCATGGTCATGCAACGCGCCGCCTCAGGGAACCACTGGTCCCAGCAGATGCCGACACCGATCTTGCCGGCCTTCGTATCCCAGACCTTGAAACCGGTATCGCCCGGGCGGAAGTAGAACTTCTCCATATAGCCGGGCCCGTCGGGGATATGGCTCTTGCGGTAGACGCCCAGCGCCTTGCCGTCGGCGTCCAGCATGACGAGCGAATTGTAGTAGTGCGGCCCGTCGCGCTCATAGATCGAGACCGGAATGACCACGCCCAGTTCGGCAGCCAGCGGCGCCAGCGCCGTCACGCAGGGATGTTCCATCGCCGGCCAGGCCGTCGCGAAGAAGCGCTCGTCCTGGACCTTGCAGAAATAGGGCCCCTGGAAGAGTTCCGGCGGCAGCACGACCTGGGCGCCGCGGCCGGCAGCCTCGCGCACGAGTTCTTTCACGGTCGCGATATTGGCGTCCATGTCCTCGCCGAATGCCGCCTGCAGGGCGGCCACCGAAATCGTACGGGCCATCCCGTCAGTCCTCCATAACCTCTTCGATCCAGTCGCCCGGCCCGTCGCCGGTGCGCAGATCCATCACGGTCGGCCACAGCCACCAGGCCGGCCGGTTGTCCGAATTCCACAGCGCCACAAAGGCAAAACCGGTCTCCGGTTCGAGCACGATCTGGGCGCCATAGCCGGACAGATAGCCCGAGTGCAGCACCAGCGTGCGGTCGCCCCATTCATAGATGCGCCAGCCGAGCCCGTAGGCCGTGCTGTCGACCCGATCGCGCAGCCGGCCCAGACGGCGCGTCTCGCGCAGCGTGTCGGTCAGCGGGCTGTGGATGCGCACCCGCACGGCCTCGTCCAGCCCGGGCAATGTTCCCAGCTGTACCTGCGCCCAGGCGATCAGATCGTTCAGCGACAGGTTCAGGCCGGACGCCGACGGGATAGAATCATAGGGGGTGGTCGGATTGCCCGGTGTATTCGCCGTACGCCGCCAGCCGCTGTGCGGCCGCGCCCAGGAGGGTGACGCTTCGAGCGCCGCCGTTCCGACCGACGCGGCCGGCAGCCCCAGAGGCTCGATCACATAATCACGCAGCGCCGTGTTGAAATCGGTCCCGGTGGCGTCCTCCACCACGCTTTCCAGCGCCGAGAAGGCGACGTTCTGGTAGGTGTAGCAATCGCCGACCGGGCACAGAAGATCGACCCCGGCAAGACGCATGCGAATGCGGTCAGGCGCCTGTCCGGCTTCCAGGTCCAGATCGTAGGCATTGGGCGGCAGGCCAGTGCGGTGGCTGGCGATTTCCTCCAGCGTCGGCTGGCGATCGCCGCGCAGCTGCAACACATCGACCGGCACCGGCGCGCTCATGTCGACCAGGCCCTGCGCCTCGAGCACGCCCAGCAAGGTGCCGGTGAAGGTCTTGGACACCGAGGCGGCGCGGAACATTGTCTCCGCAGTCACGGTCTCGCCGGAGCCGGCAGCCGTTTCGCCATGGGTATAGATGAAGACCGGTTCGCCGTGCTCGATCACGGCCGCCACAAGGCCGACCACACGCTGGTCTCCAGCGGCCTCGTCCAGCCTTTCGCGCAAGGCGCCGAGATAGGGATAGTCTTCCCGCTCGGTCGGGCTGGCGCTGTCATGGCCAGCAGCAGCCGGCACCGTCGAGGCGAGCACAAGGCCCAGGGCAGTCAGTACGCTTCGCATCAATCCTCACACTCCGGGCTGATGGCATGTGACACAATGGAAAGCCCCTCCGCCCGAAAGTATGGCACGCGCTGACGATCCGACAACGGTGTGATGCGGAAACAGCGGGCGCAGCGCTGCAACGGCCGCAGCCGCACTGGCCGTGCCATAGGTCGGCACGACCACATTGCGCGGTCCGATCACCCAGTTCATGTGGCTGGCGGGCACGATCTCCCCATCGCCCAGATCCACCCGCCCCGGCGACGGGATGGTGTAGACTTTCAGCCGCCGGCCCTTGGCATCGGTCATGCGCGAGAGCTGCCGCGCAATCGATGACAGCACCGCCGTCTGCGGATCGTCCTCGCCCGACGGCGCCTGGCAGATCACGACGCCCGGCCGGGCAAAACGGACGATATTGTCGATATGCCCATCGGTGTGGTCGGCGACCAGGCCCTCATCGATCCACAGCACCTTGCGCACGCCGAAGGCCTGCTTGAGCACGTCCTCGACCTGCGCCTCGGTCAGGCCGGGATTGCGGTTCGGATTGAGCAGGCATTGCCGCGTCGTGATCAGCGTGCCGTCACCGTCGAACTCCAGCGCGCCGCCTTCGGCGACCAGATCGACATGACGCTCGGGCGCGTCCGCGATGCGGGCGATCGCGCCGCCCACCGTATCATCGCCGGGCAGATCATACTTGCCGCCCCAGCCATTGAAGCGGAAGCGGATGGCAACGTCCTTCCCGTGATCCTTCACGAAGACGGGACCGGTGTCGCGTGCCCAGACATCGCCGAAGGCTTCGCGCACAACGCGCGCACGGCGGCCCATCGCCTGGCGCGCCGAAGCCTCGGCCTGGACCGTCGCCGCGAGCACGACCAGATCCAGCGTTTCGCCGCGGACGGACGGTTCGGCGAGCGCGTTGAGAAAGGCGCCGAACTCGGCCTGGGCCGGTTCGAGATCCTCTTCCCACAGATCGGCCGCGGACGGCCAGCAGGTGAAGATCCGCCGGACCGGTGCGGTCTCGTGCGGCAGGGTGAGTGCGGGGGGAAATGGCAGGGTCGTCATGGGCCGCGGCTCTATCATGACGCGGGCCGCCGCGCGAGACACAAAACGAAGAAGGGCGACCACAAGGGCCGCCCTTCCACAAGTCCGGTCGTCCGGAAAGTCTGGCTTAGAACTCGTAGCGCAGACCGACGCGGATGGAGTACAGCGAGCTACCACGGCTGGCCGTCGAATTGGCGCGGCTGCCGTTGAAGGAGTTGAAGCGGTACACACAGTCACCAGCCGTCAGGCAGGCCGTGCGCGGCGCATCACCCGTCAGGGCCGTCGCACCGTCGACGCCGTTGACGGCGACGTCGGCAGCCGAGACCAGATCGGCAGACACGATGTTGGCCTGACCGAAGGACGGGCCGTTCACTTGCGTGCCCCACTCGTCGTTCAGCAGGTTGGCCACGTTGAAGATGTCGATGACCATGTTCAGGCGGTTCTCACCGACCCACTGCTCAACAGCACCCGAGAAGAAGGGCAGTTCCTGCTGGATACGCAGGTCCCATTGCTGGTTCCACGGCGAGGTCAGCGAGTTGCCTTCGAAGATCTGACCGCGGGGCACACCTGCGCTGTCGATCAGGTCGTTAAAGCCGGCTTGATCGAAGCCGCTTGCGTAGACGACGCGAGCATCGGTAGCTTCCGGGATGTACAGCAGGTCCGCATCGTACGGGCTTTCACCCTGACCGGCGCGGCCGAAGAGCGGGTTCGAGGAACCCACGTCGAAGGTGTAGCTGTACGGGGAGCCCGAGGTGAACTCGCCGATCAGGTCGAGGCGGGTCGTCAGATCGCCGAAGAACTCACGCTCGTACCAGAAGGCCGTCACGAAACGATCTTCAACCTGGTAGAGCGAGGTCGAGGCGGACACATCGTTCCGGTCCGACGTGGTCTGCGAACGCCAGGAGGAAATGCCGCGTGAAGACGTGTCGTACAGGGCCGACTGGACGTCCTGGTAGGCATAGCTGACGTTGAAGCCGAGACCGTTCTCGTATTCCTTCGACAGGCCGACGGTGAAGACGTGGCTTTCGCCGCTGTCGACATTCGTCAGCATGGTCAGGTTGGCTTCACCCAGATCGTCGAGGTCGGCATAGATGGTACGACCGTCCGGAGCCACGCCCGGGGCGTAGCCGAGTTCCAGCTGAGCCAGGTTGTCCCAGGCGAAGCTGTTTTCGGACTTGGAGTACAGGTACTGCGCCGTGAAGACGTAGTCGCTGCCGAAGTCCAGACCACCGAAGCGCAGGTCGAAGCTCTGGTCGAGACGCAGGGACGCACGCCAATCGGCCGGGATCTCGAAGCTCGGATCGATCATGTCGATCGAGACCGGAGCCTGGCTGGCGACGTCATCACGCAGAGATTGCGGGACGCTCAGGTCGGTGATGGTCGCACCGTCGAGACGCGAGTAAACCGTCGGCGTCTGGAAGGCGTTGGAGATCCAGACCTGCGGCGCACCGCCCGAGAACAGGCCGAAACCACCCGACACCGTCGTACGGTCCAGGGCATCCCAGCGGAAGCCGGCCCGCGGCATCAGGATGTCTTTGCCATCCAGGTTGGCCGAGGTGTCACGGCCGTACTGAGCGGCGATGACCGGGTCGGCATACGGCTCGTCGTCCTGGCTGTAACGCTCGTAGCGGACACCGTAGTTGACCGTCAGGTCGTCACGCAGCTGCCAGGTGTCTTCGGCGAAGGCCACGAAGCGGTCGAAGCCCCAGCTGGAAGCACCGTCAACAGCATTGTTGGACGTCACGTTGCGGTATTCGACGCGACCGATGCCGTCGATCAGATCCTGCGGGCTGGAGAAGGTGAATTCGCCGTTCGACTGCTGACCGAAGAGGTTGAACAGGTCGAACTGCTCGTATTCACCGCCGACCGTGAAGATGTGGTCGTTCCAGGTGTAGTCGGCAGAACCGAACACGACGAAGCGGGTGTCGTTGTACTCGTTGCCGTGACGGTAGATGTCGCAGCCTGCGACGATGTTGGACAGGTTCTGGGTGGCCAGGCCTTCCAGCGGGGTGCCGACGAGTTCAGCAACCGTCCAGCCATCGAAGGAGAGCTGCGGCTGGTCGGAACCGGCGCCACAATTCTGGCCCTTCACGAATTCCGTGTTCGAAATCCGCAGGGTGGTGGACAGGCGATCAGACCAATCGGAGTAGACCTGCAGGGTCATCGCCTCGATTTCCAGCGGCACGCCGTAGAAGGCCGTGTCGTAGTTGTAGGCCGAGGTCGAGGTGTCGAGTTCTTCGGTCGACTGGTAGGTGAACGAGGCGCGGTGGTTCTCGTTGATGTTCCAGTCGAACTTGGCGAGCAGACGCTCGGACGTCGACGGATAGGATTCCTGGAGCGGACGCGAGCCGATGTCAAAGCCGTACTCGTTCTGGACCATGCTGGCCAGCGTCGTCCAGAAGGCCGGGTCGATGCCGGCGTTTTCGTACGTGGCCGAGCGGTCGGTCGGGGTCGCCGCGGTATACTCGTCATAGGAGACCAGGAAGAACAGCTTGTCTTCGATGATCGGGCCGGAGATCGAGATGCCGTACTCTTCTTCTTCGTACGGAACGGCCGGGACGAGAACGCCGTCGGTCACATTGCCGCGGAAGTCTTCGTCGGCACGGTAGTAGAAGGCTGCGCCGTCGAACTCGTTCGTACCCGAGCGGGTCACGACGTTGATCAGGCCGCCCTGGAAGTTACCGGAGGTCACCGAATAGTCGGCGGCCACGACAGACGCGGACTCGACGATATCGATGTTGATCGGCGAACGGCTGGTGGCATAGGTGTTCGAACCCAGGCCGAAATTGTCCTGCTGCAGCGAACCGTCGATGGATACGGCGTTGAAGCGCGGGGACTGGCCGGCGATCGACATGAAGCTTTCGCCCGACTGGGAAACCAGCGGATCAAGGCGCAGCGTGTCGATCAGGTCGCGGTTCAGCGACGGGGCGTTGGCGACGTCACGCGCGGAGTAGGTCGAACCCACGCCATTGTTCAGGTCCAGCGTGTTGATGGCCTGGCCGGTGACGGTGATCACGTCTTCTGTGGCGGAGCTCAGACGGATGGTCAGCGGAGCTTGCGAGCCCGGCTGGATCATCAGGTCGTCGATCACGTCGCCCTGGAAACCCGGAGCCGAAACGAAGATGCGGTAGGGACCGCCGACGCGCAGACCGCTCTCGAAGAAGGAGCCGGTCGAGGTCGTGGTCGCCGTGCCGGACGTACCGGACGGCAGGTGCATGATGGTGACGGACGCACCGGACACCGGAGCGCCGTTTTCGTCCAGCACGGTGCCGCGCAGCTGCGCGGAGGTCACCTGGGCGTGAACGGCAGCCGGAGCGGCGGCCAGCAGGGCGATGGTCGCCGCGCTATAGGAAAGCTTTTTCATAAAAGACATGGAGCATGTCCCCCAATGGATGATCAGATGGGGGCACGGCCCCCGGGTACGAAGCACGCGCCTCGTACGCCGGGCGTAAAAACTTTCCAAGACGTATATGAGAAGCTTTTGTGACGCTCCGGCAGGTTAACCCTGACAACCAACCCGTCGCTGCGGTGCAGCAATCACAAAATATGTGTGTGCAGCCGCACAAAACCTCAAAATCCGGGATGCCGGCCTGTCCGGAACCCGGAATTTTCTCCACGGGGCCCCTTTACCGGCCCGTGCGAAAAGCGCATAGGCTGCGGCGAAAATGTTACACTTTTCAGCAGCGGAAACGGGACGTCCGAATGACTGATTCCACCTTCGCCGAATCTTCACGGACGAATCCCTGGCGACAGGCAACGATCGGCCTGATTATTGGCGTCGCGTTGATGCGCCTTGTGGCATTGGCGGTCTCGCCGGTTGCGCTCTACGCAGACGAGACCCAGTACTGGATCTGGTCCCGCGAATTCGACTGGGGCTATTTCTCCAAACCGCCCATGATCGCCTGGCTGATCGCCGCCTCGACCGGTCTTCTCGGCGACAGCGATTTCGCCGTCCGCCTTCCCGCACCCCTGCTGCATTCGGTAACGGCGGCATTCCTTTTCGCAAGCGCACAAAGGCTCGCGGACACCCGAACCGGCTTCTGGGCAGCGGCTGTCTATCTCACCCTGCCCTCGATCTGGCTGTCCGGCGTCGTCATCTCGACCGACGCGCTGCTGCTGTGCGCCTGGTCGGCTGGCCTCTACGCCCTGCTGCGCCTGCGTGAGGACCGCGGCTGGGTTTCCGCGGCGGGTCTGGGCCTCGCTATCGGCCTCGGCTTCCTGTCCAAATACGCGATGATCTATTTCGTCGTCGGCACCGCCATCGGCATTGTGATCGACGCGCCGCTGCGCCGGGCGCTGCTGAGCGTGAAAGGTGCCATCGCCGCACTCATCGCGCTCGCCTGCTTGGCCCCCAATCTCGCCTGGAATGCAGCAAACGATTTCGCCACCGTCACGCATACCGCGGCCAATGCAAACTGGGGCGGCGACCTGTTTCACCCTGCAGAAATGGCCGAATTCCTTGTCGAGCAGACCGCTGTTTTCGGCCCGCTCCTGTTTCCGGTCCTGATCGGCCTGCTGATCGCCGGCGCGCTGAAACTCCGTGACATCGCACCCAAACGCCGCCTGCTCGCCGCCTTTATCGTGCCCGCGATTCTCGCCGTGTCCATCCAGGCCTTCATCAGCCGCGCCCACGCCAACTGGGCGGCCGGTGCCTATGTCGCCGCGACGCTCCTGGTCACGCTCTTCCTGCTGAACGGGCCGGGCTGGCGCCGCTGGGTGCTGATCGGTTCGATCGCCCTGCACAGTGTTGTCGGTATCGGCTTTGCCATGGTGGCCGCCAGCCCGGCTCTGGTGGAGATGGCCGGCCTGGACAATGCGACCAAGCGTATCCGTGCCTGGCCGGAAACCGCGGCCGCCATCGCCGACGCGGCTGCCGCAGACGACTACGCCTTCATCGTGTTCGATGACCGCAATGTCTTCCACCAGACCCAGCGCTATGCGCCGTCCCTGCAGGGGCAGCTGCGGATGTGGCTGCGCTATTCCGGGCCGGTGAACCATGCCGAGGATATCTGGCCGCTGCCGGAGACGATCGACGGCCCCGTGCTGATCGTCTCCCACAGGCCACTCGAAGTGCCGCGCCTGCGGGAGGACTTCCGGACTTTCGAAAGCGTAGGCGAACTGGCCATTCCGCTCGACGGCGGCCGCACGCGTGACTTCACCCTCTGGCGGGCCGAAGGGCATGTCCGGGTCGAGCGCGATGCTGCGTATGAAGACCGCTGGCAGGCGATCGACGCCGAAGCGGGCGTCGTGCGCGGCTACTCCAACGACGACGGCTAGCCGCGCAGCTCTTCCAGCCCCAGTGCGAGGGTCAGATTCTGCATCGCCTGGGTGGCCGCGCCCTTGAGAAGATTATCCAGCGCGCTGACGATCACGGCACGGCGGCCGCTCTCATCGACCGCAAAGCCGCCGATCACCGCGCCGGGATTGCCGGCGCCATCACGCACTTCCGGTATGCGCTCGACGACTTCGATCAGAGGTTCGTCAGCATAGGCATCACGAAAACATCTGATCAGCGTGTCGCGATCCATCGGCTCGGCCAGCTCGACATGCACCGTCGCCACGATGCCGCGGAAGAACTGGGCGACATGCGGGGTGAAGCGGACGCTCTCGCCGAGATGCCGGCTCATCTCGCCCTCATGGATATGCCCCATCAGGGCATAGGGCATCAGATTGTCGGCCAGCGCATCCGGGTCGTTCTTGCGCGATGGCGTCGTACCGGCGCCGGAATAGCCCGACACGCCGAACACATGCGCCGGACCGGCCAGGCGGCCGCGCAGCGGCGCAATCGCCAGCTGGCCGGCCGTGGCATAGCACCCCGGATTGGCGATGCGGCGGGCCTGGCGGATCGCCTCGCGGCCGTGGATTTCCGGCAGGCCGTAGACCCAGGCATCGTCAAACCGGTAGTCGGCCGACAGGTCGACGATCACGGTTCCGGCCGGAATGGCCGCGACGAACGGCGCCGAGGCCCCGTTCGGCAGCGCCAGGATCACGGCATCGACGGGCCGCGCGGCGACATCCTCCGGCGAGAGGGCTTCAAAGGCGAGATCGCCGCCGATTTCCGGCGCCATGTCAGCCACGGGCTTGCCGGCAAACTCGCGCGAACTGGCATAGGCCAGAACCATATCGTCGCGGCTGCCGATCAGGCGCAGCAATTCCCGGCCGGTATGACCGCGTGCGCCGATCAGTCCGATCCGGGCGGTCATTTCGGTGCCTCGAGCGTGGGCGGCAGGGAGAAGGCCTTCTCGACCACGGCGTCGATCCCGGTCAGGCTGACATCCTCGCCCCGCCAGAACACGGTCCATTCATCGCGGCGCACTGCGCCGTCACATTCGTCGAAGTAGAAGCCATTGACCGGATTGCTGGTGCGCGACCGCCAGATCAGGCGCGGCGCGTACTCGACCAGCCGGTGCCAGACGGCCCGGCCCAGCCCCTCACCGCGCGCATCGTCGAGCACGGCGAACTTGTCCAGATAGATCCAGTCGTCCAGCCGTGTCGTCAGCGCGGCAGCCCGATAGCTGTCGGTCACGAAGGCCTGGTCGAGAACCAGGCTGTCCCAGTAGCCGGCGATCGGCGGACGGCCGAACGCCTTGGTCACCAGACTGTCCAGCTTGGCGATATCGAGTTCGTCCTTCGATGCGGCCGCCTTGATGCGTTCGCCGCGGCGGATCAGCGTACCGGCACCAGCATGGGTGAAGAGCTCACGCGCCAGTTCGGCCGGACGCGTGATCGAGACCGAGGAGGACAGCGGCAGATCGTCGAGCAGACGCTTGATCTCCTCGAGCTTCAGACGCATGCCGCCATTGACCCAATCGGCATCCATCAGCTCGGCGAAGTCGGTCGCCAGGTTGATGGAGGACAGGATATCGCCGTCCTCGTCGAGCAGCCCGCCCGTCCCGGTGAGGAAGACGACCTTGTAGGGCTGCAGCGCATGGACCAGGGCACGCACGGCGGTATCGGCATTGACGTTGACGAGACACCCGTCAGCCGTCTCCCCCAGACAGGCCAGGATCGAGGCTTGGCCGGCCCGGGCCGCAGCCGCCACCAGGTCCAGCCGGACCCGGCTCGGCTCGCCGACCCGTCCGAGGGTCTTCTCGTCGACCAGCTCGGCCTCGAACACACCGCGCGGGATGGCCGCCGCCCGGCCGCCGGCGGCGCGGATCGCGTCCACCAGGGCGAGATTGGCTTCCGTCAGCGTATCGCGAATGATCGGGATGGCCGGTTCACGCGTGACGCGCAGGCCGTTGATCCGTTCGGTGGCGATCCCCGCCGCATCGAGCGCTGCATCCAGCTGCGGCCCGCCGCCATGCACCACGACCGGCGTCAGGCCGACCGTCTGCAGGAAGGCGAGCGCCGAGGCGAGCCCTTCCAGATCGTCCTGGATGACCGCGCCGCCGACCTTGATGACGGCGAAGCGTTCCTGGTCGACGCCGGAGAAGCGGTGCAGGTATTCGCGGATCTCCTTGCCGTCGCGCATGTGCGACAGCAATTGAACAATGGTCTGGCGAACCGGGGGCTGGGCCGGGTCCTTGCCGCTCATTCCGCCCCCCCTTGCAGGGCCAGGGCTTCCATCACGGCTTTCTGGACGTGCAGCCGGTTTTCCGCTTCGTCGATCCCCATGAAGGCGTCGCTGTCCACCACGGCATCGGCGATCTTCACATTACGGCGCATCGGCAGGCAGTGCGAAACGACGGCATTATTGGTCAGCGCCATCTTGTCCGGCGTGATCATGAAGTCGGCGCCCTTCGCCCGGAACGGCGCCTCCTCACCCCAATTGCCGTAGAAGGGCAAAGCCCCCCAGCTCTTGGCGTAAACGACATCGGCGCCGGAATAGGCCGCCTCGACATCGGTCGTCAGCGTGACCGAACCGCCGCCTTCGGCCGTGAAGCGTTCCGCGGCCGACATGTAGCGCTCGTCGAGACGGTAGACCTCATCCGGCACCAGGATGCGGACATTGGCGCCGAACTTCGACGCGATCAGCAGCGAGGAATTGGCCACGGCCGTATTCAGCGGTTTCGGATGCGGCACCCAGGTCAAAAGATAATTCTTGCCCGCCACCGGACCGGAGCGCTCCTGCAGGGCCAGCATGTGAGCCAGTTCCTGACAGGGGTGCACAATGGTCTCCATATTGATGACCGGCACCGTCGCGTGTTTCGCAAAGGCGGAGATCATCGGATCCTCGCGCTCGTCCTGCCAGTTCTTGAACTCAGGGAAACAGCGGATGGCGATCAGGTCGACATAGCGCGACAGCACGCGCGCGGCCTCGCGCACATGCTCTTCCTCGGCACCGTCCATGATGGCGCCGTCACCGAACTCCATCGGCCAGGTCGCGCCCTTTGCGTCCAGCACGATGGCATGGCCGCCCAGCTGGTGCGCGCCGATGTCGAAACTCGATCGTGTTCGCAGCGAGGGATTGAAAAACACCAGCGCAATCGACTTGCCCTCCAGCGATCGGCTCTTCACGCCCGACTTGAAGGCGGCTGCTCGGTCGAGCAGGCCCTGAAGTTCGTTGCGGGACCAATCTTCGGTGGACAGGAAATGGCGCATCTAACGTCCTCGTTTCGCCTTCAGTGACAGGAGTCCCGGGCTGTTCAGGTTCCGGGCGGCGTCATGTGTACACATCAACGCCGCGAGTGCACGGGGAAATTCTGCATCCAGGGTCGTGGATACAGCCAATATGGCAATTCCCGGCGGAGTGTGGAACAAGCCGGACCATTGCAGGGAGTTTGCGCCACATGTCCGTTCTTGCCGTCATTCCCGCCCGCTACGGGTCGACCCGCTTTCCCGGAAAACCGCTGGCGAAGATCGCCGGCCGGATGATGATCGAACGGGTCTGGCGGATCGCCGCGGCCGCCGACGGGGTCGACCGCGTCGTGGTGGCAACCGATGACGCGCGCATCCTGGATGCCGTGACCGCTGCCGGCGGCGAAGCCGTGATGACAGACCCCGCCTGCCGTAACGGAACCGAACGCGCGCTCGACGCCGTGCGCCGCCTCGACAGCGATGCCGAGATCGTCATCAACGTGCAGGGCGACGCGCCCCTCATCCCGCCATGGGTGATCGGTGGTGTCGCCGAGACGCTGCGGGCGGATCCCTCACTTCAAATGGCCACACCCGCCATCGAACTGCCCGCGGAGACCGAAGCCCGGATGCGCGCCGACAAGGCGAAGGGCTCGGCCTCGGGCACGACCGTCGTCTTCAACAAGGCGATGGACGCGATGTATTTTTCCAAGGCCGTCATCCCCTTCCGCCGCAAGCCCGGAGAAGGCGCACCCACCTATCAGCATATCGGCCTCTACGGCTATCGCCGCGACACGCTGGAGCAACTGGTGGCGCTGGAGCCCACGCCTTTCGAACTCACCGAGAGCCTTGAGCAATTGCGCGCCCTGGAGAACGGCATCCCGATCCGCGTCGTGCTGACCGATTATCGCGGCCGCTCGGCCTGGTCAGTCGATGCACCGGAAGATGCGGTGCGTGTGGAAGAGATCATCGCCCGCGAGGGGGAGCTGGTGGCATGACGAAAATCCTGCTCGCCCGCCACGGCAATACATTCGGCCCCGGCGACACGCCGGTCTGGGTCGGCGCGAAGGAAGACCTGCCGCTGGTCGAGAGCGGCGAGGCCCAGGCCCGGGCGCTGGGCGAAGCCCTGGCGGCGGCCGGACTGACACCGGGCCGTATCGTCTGCGGCCCCCTGAAGCGCACGCGGCGCGCCGCGGAGATCGTATCCGGACTGACCGGCTTTGCCGGCACGCCCGAAATCGACGAACGCCTGAAGGAGATCGACTACGGCGCCTGGGGCGGCAAGTCGAATGACGAGATCGTCGCCGCCTTCGGCCAGGACGCGCTGGACAGCTGGGACACGCATCACCGCCGCCCGGAGGGCTGCGACTGGTCGCCGGACGAGATAACGCTGAAGGCCAATGCGCTCGCGGCCATGCGCGATGCGGCACAAACACCCCTCACCCTGGTCGTCACATCAAACGGTGTGCTGCGCTACATGCATGCCGCGCTCACCGGTGCAGACAGCAATGCGAAGGTGAAGACCGGCCATATCTGCGCCGCCGATATCGAGGGCGAAACCGGCACCCGGCTGTTCTGGAATGAGAAGCCGGATGCCGGACTGCTTGCACAGACCTTGGGTTAGTCGACCCGGTCCAGAAACGCGTTGATCTCGGCCCAGGCTTCCGGCTCGGTCATGAAGGGGGCGTGACCGACATCGGGCACTTCCACCACGCCCAGATCGGGCTTGCGCCGGCGCATCTCGGCCACCGTTTTCGGCGAGAGAAGATCGCTGATCCCGCCGCGCACGACGAGGGCCGGAATGGTACGGAAGGGTTCCCAGAACTCCCAGAGCTCCGGTAGGGGTCCGTCATCGCCGCCCAGCATGGACAGGATCGCGCCGTCATAATCGAGTTCGACCGCGCCGTTCTCGCCGTCGATCCAGGTCTTCTTCGCGAAATCGAGCCAGAAGGCGTCATCGTCCGCCCGTGCCGGGAAAGCGGCCAGATTGCTGTCACGCGTGCGCGCTGCCGCCTCGTCCCAGCTGGCCGCGGGATCGCGGCTGGACGTGTTCAGCTTGATCCGGTCCAGGCCTTCTTTCGAGACCACCGGTCCGACGTCGTTGATCACCGCCGCGGCGATGCGCTGCGGCTGGACGCCGGCAACGACAAAGGTCATCAGCCCGCCCATCGAGGTGCCCACAAACACCGCGCGGGCAATCCCCAGCGCATCAAGCAGGCCCAGCATGTCGGCAGCATAGACCGGCGGCTGGTAGCGCTCGACCTGCGGATCGGGATCCGACCGGCCGCGGCCGCGCTGGGAGGCGACGATCACCCGCCGCCCCTTCGCCGCGATCTTCGGTGCCAGATCCTCGAAGTCCTTCACATTGCGCGTCAGCCCGTGCAGGCACAGCACCGGCACGCCGGTCTTAGTGCCCTGGGCCGGGTAGTCGCGATAATGGATGCGCAACCCGTCGGCATTGGCGAAGAAATGGTCCGTGAACATGTCGCCAGGCATCAGTTCGGTTCAGCCTCGGTCGGCGGTTCCGCTTCCGGTACCGGGACGGTCTCGCCCTCACCTTCCCAGTCACGGGCCAGATAACGCGCGGCCCAAAACATGAAGAAGGCAGCCACCAGATAGAGGCTGGCACCGATCAGGATCGAGATCCGCAGCGAACCGTCACCGAAGGTCGGCTGCAGCGCGGTCGACAGCCGGCCCAGCACATAGACGCCGCCGCCGATACCCAGAAGATTGTTGATCAGCAGGAAGACAGAGGACGCGCTGGTACGCATGTGCGGCGGCACGAGATGCTGGAAGGCCGAGAGAACCGGTCCCAGCCAGGCCAGGCCCAGCGCCGTCGGGATGAACAGCAGGGCGACCGCCATTGTTGCCGACGGCGACAGCACGCCGGCCCAGTAGAGCGGCGCGCACAGCAGGAAGGCGACGGCAGGAACCGTGGCGAAGGCCGAGCGCTTGCGCTTGCCCATCCAGTCGCCCATCACGCCGCCCAGGAAGATGCCCAGGCTGCCGGCCACGAACAGCACCCCGCCGAACAGCCAGCCCGTCTCCGTGAGCGACAGCTGGAAGCTGCGGGCGAAGAAAGAAGGCAGCCAGAAGAAGACGCCATAGCCCATCATCGACGAGGCCGAGGCGCCCATGATCATCAGCCAGAAGCTCGGCTTGCGCAGGGCCAGCATCATGAATTCGCGGAAGGTCGCGAAGAAGAAGCCGATCAGGGCCCCCGCAATGGCCCGGCCGATCAGCCAGGCGATTGCCGCCGTGCCGACAGGGGCACCGCCCGTCAGGGCCGGCACCAGCCAGGCCACCAGGCCCGGCAGGACCATCAGGACAGACAGGCCCAGCGCCAGCGGCAGCCCTTTCGACTGGCGGCCGATCCACTGGCCGCCGAACCAGCCGCACACGGCGGCGACGACTGCGGTCACGGCGAGGAGGCCGACCGACTGCACCGGCGTCCCGCCGAACACGACCGTATTGAAGATGGAGAGCAGGCTGGGCAGGGCGAGCAGCGCCGCACCGGCAATCGACAGGATGCGGATGCGGTCGGCCGGATAGACACCGACTGTTTCCTGCGGCGCCTCGACTTTCGCGGCCACAGCCGGCGCGTCGTATTGGCCGCGCTTGGGCTCGCGCACGACGAGCTTGAAGATCGGTGCCAGAACGATGCCGGCAATACCGACGATGAAGAAGGCGGAGCGCCAGTCCAGCGCGTCGGAAATGCCGCCGCCGGCAATCTGCGAACCGGCAATGACGCCGAAGGCGCTGCCCACGGGAATGCCGAGCGAGTAGATCGCCAGCGCCCGGGCGCGCTTGGAGGGCGGATAATAGTCGGCAATGATCGTGTAGGCCGGTGCGACACCGCCCGCTTCGCCCACGCCCACGCCGACGCGCGCCAGGAAGAGCTGCATGAAGTTCTGGGCGAAGCCGCTGAGCGCCGTGAAGCCGCTCCAGATGGTCAGCGCCGCGGTCATGATCCAGGTCCGGTTGAACCGGTCGGCAAACCAGGCGATCGGCACGCCCAGCGTGGAGTAGAGGAGTGCGAAAGCGATGCCGCCGAGGAGGCCGAGCTGTTCGTCGGTCAGGCCCAGATCTTCCTTGATCGGAATGGCCAGGATGGAAATGATCTGGCGGTCCAGGAAGTTGAACGCATAAACCAGGAACAGCAGCACCATGACCAGGCTGCGATAGCCTGCTCCGGGCAAGTTGCTGCCTTGCGCAGCACCTGCATTCGTATCCGCCATGATCTCTCCCCTCAGGCGTACCGGTCTTTCGACCCACTCTTCTTGTGTGTGGTCAGCACCAAACATGAATGGTCATTCAGGTTTGGTCAAACCCCATTTCCGTACGATCTCAGTGACGCCACCCCTTGTGCGCGACGAGCACGAATGCAGGATGTGCCACAGTTTTGCGCCAAAGCCCAAGGCCCAGTTGGCCGCAACATGGGGGAGAACCATGAAACGACTAGTTTTGAGCACTCTGGCGGGCGGGCTTCTGCTCGCCGCCTGCACCCCGGCAGACGACGCGGACACGGACGCCGCGCCGGCACCGGAGACGACCACCGAGACGACTGACGCGGGCCATTCCGCGCCGGCGGACAATACCGGAGTTTCCAGCGCTGCGATCGCGGAAGCCGATATGCGCCGCATGATCTCGACCCTCGCGGATGATGAATTCGAGGGCCGCGCGCCGGCCACGCCGGGCGGGATCGCCGCCAGCCAGTGGATCGCCGACGAGATGGCCCGCATCGGTCTCGAGCCCGGCTATGAGGGCAGCTATTTCCAGCCGGTGCCGCTGCTGGAAGTCACGCTGGACGAAAGCACGTCCAGCTTCGACATCGCCCACAATGGCGAGCCGCTCGGCCTGACCACGAATGAAGACGTGGTGTTCTGGACCAAGCGCGCCGCCGACGAGGTCTCGCTCGACAGCTCGGACCTGGTCTTTGTCGGCTATGGCGTCGTCGCGCCGGAGTACGGCTGGAACGATTACGAGGGCGTCGATGTCGAGGGCAAGACGGTGGTCATGCTGGTCAACGACCCCGGCTATGCCGATCCCGATTCCGGCCTCTTCAACGGCAATGCGATGACCTATTACGGCCGCTGGACCTACAAGTATGAGGAAGCGGCCCGCCAGGGTGCCGCCGGCGTCATCCTGATCCACCAGACCGCCCCGGCCTCCTATGGCTGGAACGTGGTCTCGGGGTCCTGGACCGGCGCCCAGCTGGATCTCGCGCGCGAACCGGGCGAAGGCACATTTGCTGCCGTTGAAAGCTGGGTCACCGAGGATGTGGCCCGCCAGCTGTTCGACCTGTCCGGTCTCGATTTCGATACTCTGACCGCTGCCGCCTCACAGGCGGACTTCGAGGCCGTGCCGATGGAAGGCCTGACCGCCTCCGCGACGCTGCACAATTCCACCCGCACGCTCGACTCGCGCAATGTCGTCGGTGTGGTCCCGGGCACGACGCGGCCGGACGAGTACGTCATCTACACCGCGCACTGGGACCATATCGGTATCCGCGACGTGGCCGAGGGCGAGGACGGCATCTATAACGGCGCCGTCGACAATGCGACCGGCACCGCCGCCATCCTGGAAATCGGCGAAGCCTTCATGGCCAATCCGCCGGAACGCTCGGTGATGATCCTGGCCGTGACGGCGGAGGAATCCGGCCTGCTCGGCTCAGCTTATTACGGCGAGAACCCGATCGTGCCCTTCAGCCAGACCGTCGGCGGGATCAATATCGACGCCATACTGCCCACCGGCCGCTCGCGCGATATCATCGTCGTCGGCCATGGCGCGTCGGAGCTGGAAAACGTTCTGGAGAGCGTCGCCTCGGAGCAGGACCGCTACATCGTGCCGGATCCCAATCCGGAAGCCGGCTATTTCTACCGCTCCGACCATATCTCGCTCGCCAAGCACGGCGTGCCGATGCTGTATGCCGATGGCGGCGAAGACCTGCGCGAGGGCGGCACGGAAGCCGGCCAGGCCGCCGGCGAGGACTATCGCGCCAACCGCTATCACGGCCCGGCCGACGAATACTCCGCCGACTGGCCGATGGACGGCATGATTGAGAATGTCGAGCTGTTCTACGAGGTCGGTTCGCGCCTCGCGAATTCGGACAACTGGCCGAACTGGTATGAGGGCAATGAGTTCCGCGCCCTGCGGGATGCCCAGCGTAGCGAGTAGACCGCTGCACACGAGCAAAACAGGGGCCGGGCCGCGAGAGCACCCGGCCCTTTTTTTTGCCCTCAGGAGTTCGCAGACAGAAAGGCGTCTATCTCGGCGAAGACCTCGTCCTGTCGCCCGACCCAGACATGCCCGCCCCGCTCGAAAGCAGCAAGACGGGCACCCCGGACCTGGTCGGCGATGTGACGAGCCGCCGCCATCGTTTCGAACCGGTCGTCCTCGAACGACAGCGCCAAGGTGGGCGCCGAAATCGTCTGCAACGCCATCGGCTCGGGCGTCCCGGCCTGCCGGGCGTCGTTCAGCAGGCCCCGGTAGCGTGCGCTGACCGGCAGGATATGGTGCAGGATCTGTCGCACCCGTTCCCGTTCGGCGGGCGCGGCGGCTCGGACAAGGGCGGGATCCGTCGCCAGCAGCGAGGCAATCATCGCGTCCTCGCCGGTCTTCATGCCCAGCCAGAAGAGAAAGTCCGACTTCAGCGCGTACTCGATGATGGCTGCCGCCACCATGTTTGGCGGCCGCGGCGGATCACGGTCCGGCGCGAATGCGGCCGGGACCAGAGCAACGAGCGCGCTGCAGCGGTCGGGGTGACGGATCGCGAACTGCATCGCGGACAGCGCGCCGGCCGATCCGCCGATCGCCGGGACACGGTCTATGCCCAGCCAGTCCAGCAGGTCGACGAAAGCGTCGGCCTGGTTCTCGACTGAAGGATGGTCGGGAAAGGCGGAACGCAGATAGCCGAAGCGCGACGGCGCCACGACCCGCCAGCCGGCGTCGATCAGCGGACGGGCAAAATCCAGCCCCTGGTCGAACCCCCCGCCCGTGCCGTGGATCATGAGAACCGGCGGCCCGTTCCCGGCCACCGTGTATTCCATACTGCCGAAGCGGGAGGTGAAGATCTCGCTGCCCCCGTGAACGCGCGCCTTGGCACGCGCAAGATCGCGACGGAAGGCGACAGCAACCGCACCGGCGCCGCTTGTCGCGCCCAGTCCGGCAAGCCCGGCGAGGAGGAGATGACGTCGGTCCATCGGCCTTCCCCTTATGGTCCCGGTCGCGGTTAGAAGGTGCGCCGCAGGGTTACCTTGTCGCCGCGTTCCTCGAGCCGTGCCGTATAGCGGGACTCGTCCAGCACCGCGCCGGAATGGATGCAGTAGACGGTGCGTGCTTCGGAGATGCGCGGCCAGTGCAGGAAATCGCACAGGCGCGACTGCATGCCGGCGGAAACGTTGATCTCAATCGAGCCGAGACTCTGGGCGTAGGCCAGATTGCTCTGGAACATGCCCTCCTCGCGGATCCGCTCCAGCGCCGACATGAAATCGCCGCCGACGAAGTCGCGGAGGTTGCGCCCCTCGATCTCGTGACGCGCCATGCCGAACAATTCCAGCGCACCCCGCGAGATCGCCTTCACCATGCCCATCGAATCCGTCACGAACTCGACCGACGGATTCAGCGTGATGAGATCCACCCAGGTGGGTGCCGGCGCCACGACGAAGGCGTCCTGCACCAGCTCCGCCATGCGGCGCTTGACCCGTTCGGGCGGATCGCTGTCGCCGTTCTCCCAGCGCGAGATCATCGCCTGGGTCACGCCCAGATCCGCCGCCAGCGCAGCCTGCTTCAGCCGTTTGGACATCCGGAAATTCCGGATCACCGACGGCCAGTTCACCTTGCTGGAAGACACAGACAGTTTGATATCCTGTACCAATTCTGCCCCCCCCCTTCAGGGCTCAGCGTGCCGGATGGAGCGCGACCTTGCCGGCCCGCTCGCGGCACAGTGTTTCGTATTCGCCCTCGTCGATCGGGGCACCGGACAGCATCCAGCGGATCGCCCCATCCTCGCCCGTGTGCGGCCAGTGCAATCCTTCGATGCACAGGCTGCTCACCTGTCCCTCGCGATCGACGAAGGTATATCGATCCACACTTTCGACGCTTTCGAGCCTGCCGTCAAAGAATCCCGACGCGCCAAGCGTTTGGAAGAGGTCCGGCAGGTCGCCGGAGACCACGTCTTCCAGCCGGGCGCCCTCAACCTCGGCGCGCTCGCGCGCCAGCAGACGCAACAGCCCGGCGCTGGCCGTCTCGATCATGCCGGCCCGGTCGATTACCGCCGCAATACCGGGCTGGGCGGCGGTGTGACTGCGCCAGTCGATCAGCGGTGCCGAAACCTCGCCGGTTTCGAACAGGCCCATGATACGGGCGCGCATCTCGGCACTCGGGGTCACCACACCCGATTCCCAGCGCGACACCATGGCCTGGGTCACGCCCAGATCGGCCGCGAGGGCCGCCTGCTTGATATTGTGGGTGAAGCGGAACCGGCGCAGCCGCGCCCGCCAGAGGTCCGGCGGCTCGCTGGCAACAGCCCTCTGCGCCCGCCTCGGCATGTCAGATACCCTTGCGGATCACGCGCGGACCGCCCAGCCGCAGCCGGACATCGTCGAAGACGGCCTGGGTGACTTCGGCCGCCGACAGCAGCCAGACGATACGCGGACCGGGCAGAAAGGTCGGTCGGTGCAGACCGTGCACGAGCCGTGTCACCGGCGCCCCCCTGCCCGGCGGCAGGAACTCGATCCGGTCCATGCTTTCCGCGGAGGCGACACGGCCCTCGAAGAAGCCGCTGGCGTCGAACGTGTCGAACAGGTCGACGAGATCGCCCTGGAACGCCTCGGCCAGATAGCGGCCCTCGACCGCGTGACGTTCGCAGCCCAGCGTCCTGACAAGACCGCGGCTGGCGCGCTCGATCCGGCCGCGACCGTCGATCACGGCAACGAGGGAGGGGTGCCGCCCGATCCGGTCCATCCAGTCCGCCCGCGAGACCGATGTGTGTGACGACCAGTAGAGGTCGAAAATGCGCTCCTGGATCCGCGGACTGGGGAGCGCCACGCCGCTTTCCCAGCGCGACACCATGGTCTGGGTGACATTGAGATCGTGTGCCAGCGCGGCCTGTTTCAATCCCTTGGACAAGCGGTAATGGCGGATCACCGATGGCCAGTGAATGGCCTGGGTCTCGATCGTTCGTGTCATCGAATTCATGCGCGCGTCTCCGTTCCGGACGGGGCGCCGGCCAAGTGGGGCAGCGGTTATATTTTATAACCCTAAACCGGCCCGATGTGAAGATAGATGCTTAATGCTACTTTCCGGACGCAATGCCGGACATGCATCACGACAGTTTTGTGAAATTGTCATCCGGCGGCCGTTTGCCGATTGATCCGCCGACAGGGAACTTGCTACCTGCCCCCGCGCTTCCCGGAAGAAAGGTAGTCCGTCATGGCTGATCTCACGCTTGCAGCCTGGGTCTTCTCGATTGTCGGCTTTCTGATCGCCTCCTACTCGATCGTCGCCAATGACGCGATCCAGACGCTGGGCACCTTTCTGTCCTCCAACGCCAAGCGCCCCTGGTGGATCCTCTGGCTCTACGCCTGCTCCATCCTCACGGCGGTGATGCTCTGGGGTTATTTCGGCGGCAATCAGGACATCGCCTTCGACCGGCTGAACGAGCTGCCTTATCCCGAAGGCGGCGTGAAATGGTGGCATGCCATTCCCCCGCTCTTCCTGCTGATCCTGACGCGGTTCGGCGTGCCGGTCTCCACGACCTTCCTCGTCCTGACGATCTTCGCCCTCACCGGCGGCGCCGAGACCGAAGGCGTGCTGCCGAAAATGCTGACCAAGTCGGCGCTCGGCTACATCGTCGCCATCGGCGCGGCCTTCGCGGTCTATCTTGTCATCTCGCGCATCTTCGAGCGCTGGGTGCACCGCACCCACTCCGAGCCGCACAAGCCCTACTGGTTTGTGCTGCAATGGCTGTCGACCGCCTTCCTGTGGTCGCAATGGCTGATGCAGGACCTGGCGAACATCTTCGTCTTCCTGCCGCGCACGACCGAGCTCGTGCCGGTCATGGAAAACGGCGCACCGCTGCTGCAGGACGGCGTCGCCGTGATGCAGACCCAGGTCAGCTTCTCGCCGATGCTGCTGGTCTTCGCGACGCTGGTCATGCTGGCGCTGCACGCGATCATCTTCGCGACGCGCGGCGGGGAGATCCAGAAGATCGTTCTGAGCAAGACCAATACGACCGATGTGCGCGCCGCCACGCTGATCGACTTCATCTACGGCGTGATCCTGTACTTCTTCAAGGAACTGAACGACATCCCGATGAGCACCACCTGGGTGTTCCTGGGCATGCTGGCCGGCCGTGAGATCGCGATCTCCTATATCGCCGGCCTGCGCTCGCACATGGATGCGCTCTGGGACGTCATCTCCGACATCCTGCGCGCCTTTGTGGGCCTGGTGATCAGCGTCGTCCTGGCCATCCTGCTGCCGGCCATCGCACGCGGCGAATTCGGCCTCCTGATGTCAGACCTGCCGGGCTATGTCGGCCGCGCGCTCGGCTTCTGATTTTCATTCGCGAGCAAAGTTCATCAAATATGAGTGCCGTCCCGCGGCAGGCTTCCCTAAGACCGGATTCACCTTGGGGACTGGAAGTGACTGCGGAATGGACTGGGCATCACGCGTTCGTACCGTGCGGCAGAGGCTGCACCTGAAACAGGTCGCCCTGGCTCAACTCATCGGAGTGAGCCAGACCTATGTATCAAGACTTGAGGCCGGCAGTGTCACGCCGCCCGATGATATCGTCGCGGCGCTGGAACGCCTGAGCGAGGATCCGCGCACGCGCAGCCCGTTCGACGATCTGCTGGCGCTGGTCCGCTTCAGCCCGTTTGCCTGTTTCGTCGCGCGTGCGCTTCCCGCCGACGGCCGTTTCCCCGTCGAAGCAGCCAGCGTCTCCATGCGCGAGACCTATCTCGGACCCGAGTGCCTGGATCTGGCGGATGACGACAGGCTCGCGGCGCTCTGCGCGCACGCGGCCGCGATCCATGAAGCCGGGCTTTGCGAAGGCCGGGTTGTCGCCGCGACGGCACCGTGGACAGCCCCGAACGGCGAGACCGTGACGCTGCACTATGTGCCGCTGCGCGACGGGGCGGGCGGCTGCTTCATCCACGCCAGCCTGGCCGCGCATGACGGGTCGGACCGGCTGCGCATCACGCCGGCCGACCACCTCTCCGCCACCGGCTGACGCCGGTCAGCGATAGCGCTTCTGCAGGGCCGCCAGCGCGCCCGCGCCCGGGTTCAGCTGGTCATAAGGCAGCGTGTTGAGCGGTGCGTCCGGCAGCCGGTTGGCGGCATGCATGTCGGCCATATCCTCGTTGAGATAGAGCAGGCCGGTGCGGATCTCGCCATCGCTGCCGCCCAGCATCAGCGTCTCGATCGCCTGGGCGCGGTCGCGCGGATCATAATCACTGTCGGTCTTGCGCAGCAGCAGCTCGCCGCCATCATGCATGGTCACCCGCATCGCACCGTCATCGGCATACTCGCCGGTGATCTCCTCGGCATGGGCCACGAAATCCGTGTGCACCAGCGGGTGATAGTATTTGTAGGTATGGGCATAGCTCTTGGTCGAGCCGGCATGGTCGTTGAAGGTCACGCAGGGCGAGATCACATCGATCAGGGCAAAGCCCTTGTGCATCAGCCCGGCCTTGATCAGCGGCACCAGTTGCGACTTGTCGCCGGAGAAGGCCCGCGCCACGAAGCCGGCCCCCAGGGTCAGCGCCTGCACGCACGGATCGATCGGCGTCTGCTCGTTCGGCACACCCTTCTTCGACTTGGAGCCATAATCCGCCGAGGCCGAGAACTGGCCCTTGGTCAGCCCGTACACGCCGTTGTTTTCCAGCACGTAGAGCATGTTGAGATTGCGGCGGATGGCGTGGGCGAACTGGCCGAAACCGATCGACAGCGAGTCCCCGTCACCGGAGATGCCGATATAGTGCAGCTTGCCGTTCACGGCATTGGCGCCGGTCGCCACCGAGGGCATGCGGCCGTGCACGCAATTGATGCCGTGCGACTGGCCCATGAAATAGGCGGTCGTCTTGGACGAACAGCCGATACCGGAGACTTTCGCGGCGCTTTCCGGCGCCAGGTCCAGCTCCCAGAAGGCCTGCACCAGGGCGGCCGTCACCGAGTCATGGCCGCAACCGGCGCACAGGGTCGACATCACGCCTTCATAATTGCGCACCGACAGGCCCAGCTTGTTCTTGGGCAGGTGCTTGTCGATGAAGGGTTTCGGCATGGAGGTCATGCGGCGTCTCCCACAATTTCGAGGTGCGCAGTGATGCCCTCGACAATGAATTTCGGATTGGCGGCCATGCCGGCATAGTCGAGCACCGGAATGAGGCGCGTCTTGTCGGCCGAGGTCTCGTTGATCAGCAGGGTGCGCAATTGCGCATCGCGGTTCTGTTCGACGACGAACACCTCGTCATAGCCGGCGATGAAGTCGTCGACCTCCTGGCTGAAGGGGAAGCCGCGAACCCGCAGATAGTCCAGATGCACGCCGTCGGCGGCCATCCGGTCCATTGCCTCGCGCACCGCGCCGTCACAGCCGCCGACCGAGACAATCGCCCGCCGCGCAGGCTTGCCGCACTTGATGATGACCGGCGCCGGCACGGCGGCCGCGGCGTTCTTCCACTTCTGCGTCAGCCGGTCGAGCACTTCCTTGTACTCGTCCGAATCCTCGGTATAGCCGCCCTTCCAGTTATGCCCGGAACCGCGGGTGAAATAGGCGCCCTTGGGATGCACACCCGGCAGGGTGCGGTAGGGAATCGCGTCGCCGTCGCGGTCTTCATAGCGGTAGAATTTCTCGATCGCCTCGAGCTCGTCCTTGCCCAGCACCTTGCCGCGATCGGGCTGGTAGCTGTCATCCCAGGTGAGTTCCGGGATCATCCAGTCATTCATGCCGATATCGAGGTCGGTCATGAAGAAGACCGGCGTCTGGAAACGTTCGGCCAGATCGAAGGACTGCACCGCCATCTCGAAGCATTCCTTCGGATTGGCGGGGAAGACGAGGATGTGCTTGGTGTCGCCATGGCTGGCATAGGCCGCCAGGGTGAGATCGCATTGCTGGGTGCGCGTCGGCAGGCCGGTCGAGGGCCCCGCCCGCTGCACGTCGAACAGCACGACCGGCACCTCGCCATAATAGGCAAAGCCGATGAACTCGCTCATCAGCGAAATGCCCGGCCCGGAGGTCGGCGTGAAAGCCCGTGCGCCGTTCCAGCCGGCGCCGATCGCCATGCCGATCGAGGCCAGCTCGTCCTCGGCCTGGATGATGCAGAACTTCTTCTCGCCGGTATCCTTGTCGACGCGGAATTTCTCGCAGAACGACTTGAACCCGTCCATCAGCGAGGTCGAGGGCGTGATCGGATACCAGGCGCCGAAGGTCGCTCCGGCATAGACACAGCCCAGCGCGGCGGCCGTATTGCCGTCGATCAGGATATGCCCGGCCGTCCCGTCCATCGCTTCCACGCGCAGCGGCAGCGGGTCGGGATAGTGCTCGCGCACATAATTCAGCCCCAGCTCGATGGCTTTCATGTTGGCATCGATGAGATGCGCCTTGGTGCCGAACATCTCGGTTACCAGGCCGCGGATCACCTCGACATCGATCCCGGTCAGCCCCGCCACAGCGCCGACATAGGCCATGTTCTTCATCAGCACGCGGGTGCGCGCATTGTCGAACTGCTCGTTGCACATGCGCGCCAACGGCACGCCGATGGCGGTGATATCGGTGCGGCCGTGCAGGTCCGGACGCGGCCAGGTCGAGTCGTACAGCAGGAAGCCGCCCGGCGAGACCTCGGCGAGATCGCGGGCATAGGTTTCCGCATTCATCGCGACGACGAAATCCGCCGTGCCCGAACGCGCGAAATAGCTATCCCTGGTGATGCGGATCTCATACCAGGTCGGCAGGCCCTGGATGTTGGACGGGAAGAGGTTCTTGCCGACCACGGGCACGCCCATGCGGAAGATCGCCTTCATCAGCAGGCCGTTGGCCGAAGCCGAACCGGTGCCGTTCACATTGCCGATCTTGATCACGAAGTCGTTCACACGCACTTCGCCCGGCGTTTCCACGACGTCCTTCATTCCGCCGCCACCTTTCCGGCTTCATTGTCGACATGCGGAATGAAAATATCCGCATCCTGCATGTCCCACGCGGCGGTGGGGCAGCGTTCGGCGCACAGGCCGCAGTGCAGGCAGAGATTCTCGTCCTTCACCATCACCCGGCCGGTATCCTTCAGCGGCTCGGAGACATAGAGCGCCTGGTCCTTGTTGGCCGCCGGCACCCGCATGCCCTGGCGCAGGGCCGCCTCCTCGCCATTGGGCAGGATCGACAGGCAGTCGACCGGACAGATGTCCAGGCAGGCATCGCATTCCTTGCACAAGGGCGCCTCGAACACGGTCTGCACGTCGCAGTTCAGACAGCGCTGCACCTCGGTCGCGATCCGCTCGGCGTCAAAGCCCAGCTCGACCTCGGTCTTGCGGTTGGAAAGCCGTTGCTTCAGCTCGACCAGCGGCATGTCGCGGCGATGGGCGCCGGTATAGGCGTTGGAATACATCCACTCATTCACGCCCATCTTGGCGGACTGGAGATTCACCCCGCGCGGCATGCGTTCGGTGATCGCCTCGTCCTGGCAGTGTTTGTGGATGGAGATCGCCGCCTGGTGGCCGTGCTCGACCGCCCAGATGATATTCTTCGGCCCGAAGGCGCTGTCGCCGCCAAAGAAGACACCCGGCAGGGTCGACTGGTGCGTCGTCTCGTCGACGACCGGCACGCCCCATTTGTCGAACTCGATACCCAGATCGCGCTCGATCCAGGGGAAGGCGTTTTCCTGGCCGATGGCGAGGATCACGTCGTCGCAGGGGATCACCTTGGTGCCCGCCTTGCGCGTCTCGGTGATATTGCCGTCATCGTCGAGCTCATACTCCATCAGCTCGAATTCCATGCCCACGAGCTTGCCGTTCTCGACGACGAAGCGCTTGGGGGAATGATTGACGACGATCTCGACATTCTCGTCCTCGGCATCCTCCAGCTCCCAGGGGGAGGCCTTGAAGAATTGCCGCGGCTTGCGGGCCATCACCTTCACATCGTCCGCGCCCAGGCGCAGCGAGGTGCGGCAGCAATCCATCGCGGTATTGCCGACACCGATGATCAGGACGCGCTTGCCGATCTTGTCGATATGCTCGAAGGCGACGCTTTCCAGCCAGTCGATACCGATATGGATATTGGCATCGGCCTCCTGCCGTCCCTCGATATCGAGGTCCTTGCCCTTGGGCGCGCCGGAGCCGACGAAGACCGCGTCATAGCCGCCTTCCATCAGGGCGCGCAGGCTTTCCACCCGGCTGTTCAGCTTCAGCTCGACACCCATGTTCAGGATGTAGCCGATCTCCTCGTCCAGCACTTCTTCCGGCAGGCGGAAGGCGGGAATATTGGCGATCATCAGCCCGCCGGGCCGGTGGTGCGCCTCGAAGATCGTGCATTCATAGCCCAGCGGCGCGAGATCATTGGCCACGGTCAGCGAGGCGGGGCCCGCGCCGATCAGGGCGATTTTCTTGCCATTCGTCTTGTCCGGCTTTTGCGGCAGGAGATGGCTCACCTCGTCGCGATGGTCCGCGGCGACGCGCTTGAGGCGGCAGATCGCCACCGGCTCCTCCTCCACCCGGCCGCGCCGGCAGGCCGGCTCGCAGGGCCGGTCGCACACCCGGCCCAGAATGCCGGGGAACACGTTGGAGCGGCGATTGACGAGATAGGCCCCGGTGAAGTCACCCTGGGCGATCAGACGGATGTATTCGGGCACCGGCGTATGTGCCGGACAGGCCCACTGGCAATCCACGACCTTGTGAAAATAGTCGGGATCGCGCGTATCGGTCGGTTGCATTCTCCTCACCCCGGGCGATACCGCCCGTAACCTGTTGGCGCATGTGGTCCTTGCCGGCCACTTTGTTGCGCTCATTCTCACATGGTCACGGCCGCGCCGGTCAAGCGAATTCCCCTTGCATCACAGCGGATTTGAACGGGTTTGTTTGTTTATGAGAGTGAGTTGCAGGGCGTGAGCCTTTCTTCCCTACATGTGGGGAAGTGGGCCGCGGCGTCAGCCGCGGGTCGAAGGGGTTGCGGCCGCAGGCCGCAATGAACCACCGGCATCACCCCATTGATCCCGCATATTTTTCCCGGCCGCATGCCCCGCGAAGGCGGGACGAAGAGCCGGGACCGACAGAACGGCATCGGGCTGGCCTCCCGCTCACTGGATCCCGGATCTTCAGCCTGCCTCCGCAGGCTTCCGTCCGGGAAAAGTGAGAGAGGGACAGCCCCCTACAACTCATCCACCGAGTGCTCGTGCACCCGCGCCTCTGCCCGCAGCCAGGCAATGAACGCCTCCGCATCCGGGCTCAGCGGGCGGTTGCGGGCTGTGACGATGTGGTAGGCGGAGCGTACGGGTGAGGTGCCGTCGGCGAACAGGGCCACCAGGCGGCCGGAGGCCAGGTCGTTCTGGGCCAGGGCGCGTTTGGCGAGCGCCACGCCGCGGCCGGCCACGGCGGCATCGATCACCAGGGCGGACTGGTTGAAGCGCACACCGCCCGCCGTATCGACCCCGCGGATGTTGCGGGCCTTCAGCCAGGACGGCCAGTCGGCGCCATCGACCTCGCTTTCCGGCGAAGCGTCGTGCAGCAGGGTGTGGCCGTCCAGATCGCGCGGCGTTGCCAGGCGCGGCCCGTCGCGCAAGAGGTCGGGCGAGCACACCGGCAACACTTCCTCGGGCAGGAGGGCTTCCTCGTTCAACGTCATGTCGCCGCCGGGCCCGTAGCGTATGCCCAGATCGGCCGCCCCGGCCGACAGGTCGACCCGTTCCGAGGTTGCCGCGATCCACACTTCCACGCCCGGCTGGGTCTCCTGGAAACGGTGCAGGCGCGGCGCCAGCCACTTGCCGGCAAAGGAGGGCGCGACCGACACGGTCAGCGCGCGGCGCTGCACGGGCTGGCGCATCAGCGACACGGCGCGCTCCAGCGTCTCGAAGGCATCGGAGGCGACATTGGCTGCCGCACGGCCGGCCTCGGTGAGGGAGAGCCCCCGCCCCTCGCGCACAAAAAGCGGGGTCCCGACATGTTCCTCCAGCGAGCGGATCTGCTGGGAAATCGCCCCCGGCGTCACCGCCAGCTCGTCGGCGGCGCGGGCGAAACTTTCCAGGCGCGCCGCAGCCTCGAAGGCACGCAGCGCATTGAGCGGAGGAAGGCGGGAAGAGCGAGCCATGCCCTCAGTTTAGTTTTTCTAATCTGAAATGCCAAGAAACGTCGTTTGAAACCGCAGCATCGAATAGAAATATTGCACTCGTCGCGCCACGAAGGCGCAGGATCGGATGAGTGAACATGCAGGTCTTTCCAGCCTCCATTCCCCTAGATGGGCGCACGGTGATAGTCGTCGGACGTGGACCGATGGCCGAACCGAAGGTCCGCCTGTTCGCTGCTTCTCCTGCCCGGTTGCTGTGGTTCACCGGAAACACGGACGATCCTGTTCCCGCGGATATCGCCCAATATGCGCGGATCGAACGCCGCATGCCGACGCGGCGGGACCTTCGTGGCGCGACTTTGCTTTTCATCGCCGGCAGCGACGACATCCCCGTCGACGCACTGGCCCGCACCGGCCGCCGTCTGGGCATTCCGGTGAATATCGTCGACAGCCCGTCGGCCTCCGATTTCCAGACCCCTGCCATTGTCGACCGGGACGGCATTGTCGTCGCCATCGCGTCGGGCGGTGCCGCGCCGGTCCTGTCAGTGGATATCCGCGCTGCGGTGGAACAGGTCCTGCCCGCGCGCATCGGCACGCTGGCCGATCTGGCCCGCGAACTGCGCGGCACGGTGAAGTCGGTGCTGTCGAAATTCGACGACCGCCGCGCGTTCTGGGAACGCGCCCTGCGCGGCAAGGCCCGCGATCTGGCGCTCTCGGGCGACAAGGCCGGTGCCCGCCGCGAAATGCTGCGCGAGCTGAACGGTGAACGCGCCGAACGCCGCGGCGTCGTCCACCTGGTCGGCGCCGGTCCCGGCGATCCCGATCTTCTCACCCTCAAGGCCGCCCGCCTCTTGCGCGAGGCCGATGTCATCGTGCACGACCGCCTGGTCTCCGACGGCGTGATGGCGCTGGCGCGCCGCGACGCACTGCGCATCGATGTCGGCAAGACCAAGGGCCATCACCCTGTGCCGCAGGACGAGATCGGCGAAATCCTGGTGCGCGAGGCCCGCAAGGGCCAGCGCGTCGTTCGCCTCAAGGGCGGCGATCCCTTCATCTTCGGCCGCGGCGGCGAGGAACTCGACGTGGTGCGCGCTGCCGGTATCGCCGCTGAAGTCACGCCCGGCATCACGGCCGCCATGGCCTGCGCCGCCTCGGCCGGCGTGCCGCTGACCCATCGCGATCATGCCCAGTCCGTCACCTTCGCGTCCGGCGTGGTGAAGAAGGACGGGCCCGATGCCGACTACCGCGCCCTGTCGGCGCCCAATTCCACCGCCGTCTTCTATATGGGCGTCGGCGCTGCGCCGGAGATCGAACGCAAGATGATCGCTGCCGGCCGGGCACCGTCCACGCCCGTCGCCCTGATCGAGAACGGCACGCACGACACCGAACGCCGCGTCTTCGGCACGCTGGGCGGCCTGGCCGCGCTGGTCGAGCGTGAAGGCATTGCCGGCCCCACCGTCATCATCGTCGGCGAAAGCGCCGGCACGGCCGCGGCCCAGGCTGCGGCGCAAGCCTCCCTGGAGAACTACGCATGAAAGCGATCACCGCAAACCGCCTGACCGACGGCCGCGTGATCTACCGCACGGCCGAGGGGCAATGGTCCAGCCGCCTGGACGAGGCCGAACATCTGGACGGCGACGCCGCCGAGGCCCGCCTGGCCCAGGCCGAGGCCGAGTTCGGCATCGCGGTCGGCCCCTATCTCATCGACATCGAGGACGAGCGCCCCGGCGGCCAGAAATGGCGCCGCGAGGCGATCCGCCTGACCGGCCCGACGACCGGTTCCACCCACGAGCCCGCCTGATCCCATGTACAAGTACGACGCCTACGACCATGCCCTGGTGCGCGAACGGATCGAGGAATTCCGCGACCAGGTCGCACGCCGCCTCGACGGCCGGCTGACGGAAGACCAGTTCAAGCCGCTGCGCCTGATGAATGGCGTCTATCTGCAGCTGCATGCCTACATGCTGCGGGTGGCCATCCCCTATGGCACGCTGAACGGTCCGCAATTGCGCACCCTGGCCCATATCGCCCGGCGCTATGACCGCGGCTATGGCCACTTCACCACGCGCACCAATATCCAGTTCAACTGGCCGGCCCTGGTGGATGTACCGGACATTCTCGACCATCTCGCCAAGGTCGAGATGCACGCCATCCAGACCTCGGGAAACTGCATCCGCAATGTCACCGCCGATCCCTTTGCCGGGGCCGCGGCCGACGAGATCGAGGACAGCCGCCCCTGGGCCGAGATCATCCGCCAATGGTCGACCTTCCACCCGGAATTCACCTTCCTGCCCCGCAAGTTCAAGATCGCCGTCAATGGCGCCCGCGACGACCGGGCCGGCATCCGGGTGCACGATATCGGCCTGCAGATCGTGAAGAACGAGGCCGGCGAGACCGGGTTCGAGGTCTGGGTCGGTGGCGGCCAGGGCCGCACGCCGCGCCTGGCGCAGAAGATCCGCGACTTCCTCGAGCCGCGCGACCTCCTGTCCTACCTCACCGCCATCCTGCGCGTGTACAATCAGCACGGCCGCCGCGACAATCTCTACAAGGCCCGGATCAAGATCCTGGTCGAGGCGCTGGGCGCCGAGGAATTCGGCCGCCAGACCGAAGAGGAATGGGCCGAGATCCGCGAGGGCGAGCTGGAACTGCCCGCCGCCGAGATCGCCCGCATCCGCGCTTTCTTCGACCGTCCCGCCGTGTCGAAGGCGCAGCCGGTTCCGGTTTCCGGCAAGCCCGGTTTTGCCGGCTGGCTGCGCCGCAATCGCCGCGCCCACCAGGTCGAGGGCCTGTCCTCGGTCGTCATTTCGCTGAAGCCGGTCGGCGGCACGCCGGGCGACATCACCGACGACCAGCTGGACATCGTCGCCGACCTGGCCGAGCGCTACGGTTTCGACGAGGCCCGCGCCACGCCGGACCAGAATCTCGTCCTGCCGCATGTGCGCAACGAGGATCTGGAAACCGTCTGGGATGCGCTCGTTGCCGCCGGTCTGGCCACCGCCAATGCCGGCCTGGCGACGGATATCGTCTCCTGCCCGGGACTGGATTATTGCAGCCTGGCCAATGCCCGCTCCATCCCGATCGCCCAGGCGATCTCCAGCCTGGTGGAGGCGGAAGGCCTGGCCGAACCCGTCGGCGATGTGACGATCAAGATCGATGGCTGCATCAATGCCTGCGGACACCACCATGTCGCCCATATCGGCGTGCTCGGCGTCGACAAGCGGGGCGAGGAATTCTACCAGATCACCCTGGGCGGCGCCTTCGGCAATGATGCGTCAATCGGTGGCATTGTCGGCAAGGGTCTGGCAGGCGAAGACGTACCCGGCGCAATCGTGCGGGTGCTGAAAACCTATCTGGAAATCAGGGACGAAAACGAACGCTTTATCGACACGCTGCGGCGCGTCGGTGCCGATGCGTTCAAGGAGTCGATCTATGTTGCAGCTTGAGCGCAATCCGCAATCCCGCAAGCGCGTCGAGGCCCAGATGGAAGCCGGTGGCGGCGCCGTGGTGGAAATCCCCGGCGAGACCGACTGGCGCGAGGCCGCCGAGCAGGCGCGCGGCGCGGTGCAGGTCGATATCCGTTTTGCCAGCTTCAAGGACGGGCGCGGTTTCTCGCTCGCCGCCCTTCTGCGCGAACGCGCCGGCTATGCCGGCAAGCTGCGCGCCGTCGGCGATCTCATCCCCGACCAGGCCATGCATCTCAAGCGCGTCGGCTTTGACGATGTCGCCCCGGACAATGACAATCTGGACGCCGACTGGGCCCGGGCCCGGGCGCGCTTCTCGCACGCCTACCAGCCCGCCCAGGACAAGCGCACGCCGGTCTTCCGCCACCGCCAGGCCGCGCCGGCCGGAGACGATCTTGCCGCCCTGAATGCCCGCTATCGCGGTCTCGACGCGATGGAGATCCTGGAAGACGCGATCCGCAATGAGTGGACCGGCAAGATCGCCATGCTCTCCTCCTTCGGCGCGGAAGCCGCGGTCGGCCTGCACATGATCGCCCAGATCGCCCCGGACACGCCGGTCGTCTTCCTCGATACCGGCCGCCTCTTCGCCCAGACCGAACAGTATCAGCGCGCGCTGAGCGAACAGCTCGGCCTGACCAATATCCGCGTGCTGGCACCCGACAGCGCCGAGGCCGCCGCCGAGGATGGCGATGATCGCCTCTGGCAACGCAATCCCGACGCCTGCTGCGCCCTGCGCAAGGTGCGTCCGCTGGCGCGCGCCATCGGCGATTACGACGCGCTGATCACCGGCCGCAAACGCTTCCATGGCGGCGAGCGCCTGGCCCTGCCCGTCGTCGAGCGCATCGACGGCCGCATCCGGGTCAATCCGCTGGCGGCCTGGGATGCCGAACGTGTGAACGCCTATTTCAAGCGCTTCGATTTGCCGCGACACCCCTTGAGCGATATGGGGTATGCATCCATCGGCTGCTGGCCGTGCACCGCCCCGGTCGAGGATGACGGCGATGTGCGCTCCGGCCGCTGGCGCGGACGCGACAAGACCGAATGCGGCATCCATGCCCCCGCCGAGCGTATCGCGGCGGAATAGGCTGGACACACAAACCTGGAAGGACACACCCGCGTGTCACATGTGCTCGACCTGATCGGCAATACGCCGCTGATCCGGCTGGACGGCCCGTCGAAGGCCACCGGCTGCGAGATCCTCGGCAAGGCCGAATTCCTCAATCCGGGCGGTTCCGTGAAGGACCGCGCCGCGCTGAACATCGTGCGCGAGGCCGAGGCCGACGGCTCGCTGAAGCCTGGCGGCACGATCGTGGAAGGCACGGCCGGCAATACCGGGATCGGGCTCGCCCTGGTCGGCGGCGCGCTGGGCTATGACGTCATCATCGTCATGCCGCGCACCCAGTCGGAAGAGAAGAAACAGGTCATCCGCTCGCACGGCGCGCGGCTGATCGAGGTGGATGCCGCGCCCTTCTCCAGCCCCAATCACTTTGTGCACTATTCCCGCCGCCTCGCCGAGGAGCTCAACGACAGCCAGCCCCATGGCGCGATCTGGGCCAACCAGTTCGACAATCTCGCCAACCGGCGCGCCCACGAGAAGACCACGGGTCCGGAAATCTGGCAGCAGACCGGCGGCAAGATCGACGGTTTCATCTGCGCGGTCGGTTCCGGCGGCACGCTCGCCGGCGTCGCGGCCAGCCTGCGCGCCAACAGGCCGGACATCGCCATCGGTGCCGCCGACCCGGCCGGTGCGGCGCTCTATAATTACTACACGAAAGGCGAGCTGAAGGGCGAAGGCTCCTCGATCACCGAGGGGATCGGCGTCAATCGCATCACCGGCAATCTTGAAGGCCTGGATGTCGACCACATCTTTCGCATCGAGGATGCGGAAATGCTGCCCATCCTGTTCGAACTGGTGAAGACCGAGGGCCTGTCGCTGGGCGGTTCGGCCGGCATCAATATCGCCGGTGCCATCCGCCTCGCCCGCGAGCTGGGCCCCGGCAAGACGATCGTAACGATGCTGTGCGATGCCGGATCCCGGTATGCCGGCAAGCTGTTCAATCCGGAATTCCTGTCCAGCCGGGGCTTGCCCGTCCCGCCCTGGGCCGATAGCGAAGCGCCGCGTGCCACGGCCTGATCTCGGGCCGCCAAGGTAGAAGAGACGACGATGAACGACATGACGATGACCTCGACCGCCCGCGTGAAGAACGCGATCAGCGCCAAGCCGGGCCCCTATACGATCGAGACCGTGCTCGAGGTGAAGCACTATACCGACCGGCTGTTCTGGTTCCGCATCACGCGGCCGGACGCCTTCCGCTTCCGCTCGGGCGAATTCGTCATGATCGGCCTGCCCAAGGAAGACGGCAAGCCGCTGCTGCGCGCCTATTCCATCGCCAGCCCGTTCTGGGACGAGGCGCTGGACTTCTACTCGATCAAGGTCGCCGACGGTCCGCTGACCTCGCGCCTGCAGCACATCCAGCCGGGCGATGAAGTCCTCCTGGGCAAGAAGCCGACGGGCACGCTCGTGCTCGACGCGCTCAAGCCCGGCAAGCGGCTCTACATGGTCTCCACCGGCACCGGCATCGCGCCCTTTGCCAGCCTGATCCGCGATCCGGAGACCTATGAGAAATTCGACCAGGTCATCCTCACCCACACCTGCCGCGAAAGCGCCGAGCTGACCTATGGCAACGAGCTGGTGGAAGCTGTGAAGTCCGACGAGCTGATCGGCGAGATGGCGCAGGAGAAACTGGTCCACTTCGCCTCGACCACGCGCGAGGACAGTCCGGTGAAGGGCCGCGTCACCGATCTCATCGAGAGCGGCGAACTGTTCGGCCATCTCAACGTCCCGCCGCTCGACCCGGCAGTCGACCGCGTGATGATCTGCGGCTCCGAAGGCCTGCTGAAAGACACCCGGCAGATCTGCCTCGATCGCGGCTTCATCGAAGGCTCCAACGCTGCGCCCGCCGACTTTGTTGTCGAAAAGGCCTTCGTCGCGACTTAGCAGACGCGCCCTCGCGCCCCTATATAGGTCGGACCATACAGGTCAGGACTGGCAGCGACGGGGAGCGAACACGCCATGACGGGAATGATCAGGGCCGGGATCGGCGGCTGGACCTATGCGCCCTGGCGCGGCGTCTTCTATCCGGAGAAGCTGAGCCAGAAGCGCGAGCTGGAATACGCCTCGCGGCAGATGAATTCGCTGGAGATCAACGGCACCTATTATTCCGGTTTCAAGCCGGACACCTGGATGAAGTGGCGCGACGAGACGCCCGAGGATTTCGTCTTCGCGGTGAAGGCCAGCCGCTTCTGCACCAACCGGAAGCTCCTCTCCCAGGGAGGCGAGAGCGTCGAACGCTTTCTCGACCAGGGGCTGACCGCGCTGGGCGACAAGCTGGGCCCGATCAACTGGCAGTTCATGGCGACCAAGAAGTTCGATCCGGAAGACTTCGAGGGCTTCCTGAAACTCCTGCCGCAGGAGAAGGACGGCATCCGCCTGCGCCACGCGCTGGAAGTGCGCAGCCCCACTTTCGACACCGAAGAATTCTACGATCTCGCCCGCAAATACGGCGCCGCCATCGTCTATGCCCATGATGACGAGGCCCCCGACTGGCCGCGCATCGACCAGGACACGGCGGACTTCAGATATGCCCGCCTGATGTCCAGCCGCGAGGACGAACCCACGGGCCTCTCCCCGGAAGAACTCGACGGCATCGCCGGCCAGACCCGCGCCTGGGCCAGGAGCGGCGACGTCTTCGCCTATTTCATCGCCGGCGCGAAGGTGCGCAATCCGGCAGCAGCGCAGGCACTTCTGGCGAAGCTCGGGGCGTAGGGCGCAGCACAGCCCGCCTTTCTTCCCCACCTCGTGGGGAAGTGGGCCCTCCGCAGCCTTGGCGATCTGATACGTCAGGCTTCCCCTGCGAAGCGGGGGAAGTGCCGAGCGAAGTGAGGCGATGGGGGTTAGTGCGCGCTTCGCGCTCTGCGCTGCTCACGCAGCGCCCCCTCAGTCGGCTGCGCCGACAGCTCCCCCGCAAGCGGGGCGAGCCCTGTTTCGCGTCCATCCACACACTTCGCTTGACACACATAAACATATCTTTATACGTGAAGACGCGCCGATTTGATGTTCAGCTTGCGGGCGCGGAATAAGTACGGCTAAAGCGGAGCGACCGGAGGAATATCAACGGCTTGCCGCCAATTCTCCGTTTCCGCAGATCGGCGTTCGTTCTTTTCCGCGCATATGGAAAACGACATGACGCAACTTGCGGCCCTCGATTTCGAGCTTCCCTCGCACAATGTCCGCCCCCTCCGCACCCGCCTGCGGGCGGTGCTGCTGGGTTGCGGCACGGTGAATTCCGGTGTTCTGGACGGGCTGGCAGAGATGTCCGAAGCCGTCGAGGTGTCTGCCGTGGTGACGCGCCGCCCGCGCCCGGGCAAGGATGGCCGCACCGCCTGGCTGACCGATATCCGCGACGCGTTCGACACCGGGCCGGACCTGGTGATCGACGGCCTGCCGGACTGTCCGGCCGCCGAGAAGGCGCTGGAACTGGCCGTCGAGCGCGGCATCCATGTCGTCTCCGCCAACAAGGCCGTGATCGCCCGCCGCCCGGATCTGGAAGTGCGCGCCCGCCGCAAGGGCACGCGCTTCGTCTATTCCGCTGCAGTTGGCGGCGGCGTGCCGGTGCTGGAAACCGTTATCCGCCTCACCTCGGCCGGCGAGCGTATCGCAAGCGTGCGCGGCGTGCTCAACGGCACCTCGAATTTCGTCCTGGGCCTGCTGGAACAGGGCACCGGTTTTGACGAGGCCATCGCCGCCGCCCAGGCCGCCGGTTTTGCCGAGGCCGACCCGTCTGCCGATATCGACGGGCTGGACGCGGCGGCCAAGCTGGCGCTGATCGCCCGCAAGGCCTTCGCCTTCGCCCCGGACGCCGCCAGCATTCCGGCGCAAAGCCTGCTCTCGCTCGACCCCGGCCAGGTGTGCGGCGCCCGCGAGAACGGGCTGCGCTATCGCCAGCTGGCCGAACTGACCCGTCTGGAAGACGGCACGATCGACGCGCGGGTCAGCCTCACGGCCCTGCCGGAAGACCACCCGCTCGCCCGTCCGGAAAACGAAGAGAATACTGTCGAGATCGTCTGTGAAAGCGGCCTGAAGGTCGTGCTTCACGGCAAGGGCGCCGGCCGTTCCCCCACGGCCGGCGCCGTGCTGGCCGATATCCGCGATCTCGTCGAAGCCGGAGAGGTATGATGGCCGTGACCCTGGAATGCATCCCTTCCACCCGATGTCGTGACATCACCACGATCGCCCTGGCCGGCAATGGCTCGCCGGTGCGCGTGACCGGCCGGATCACCGGTCCGGACGAAGCCCCGGCGGTCGTCGTGCTGGGCGGTATCTCCTCGGGCCGCAATGTCACCGATCATGAGGGCGCGCCCGGCTGGTGGGCCGCCCAGGCCGGACCGGCCCGCGCCATCGACACCGACCGCCGCCGCATCCTCTCCTTCGACTTCATCGGCGAAGAGCTGTCCCCCTTCCCCACCACACAGGACCAGGCCCGCGCCATCCTCGCCCTGGCCGACGCGGCCGGGATCGACCGGTTCGACATTATCGGCTCTTCCTATGGCGGCATGATCGGCCTCGCCCTGGCCGCGCTGGCCCCGGCCCGCATCGGCAAGCTGCTGGTGATTTCCGGCGCCCATCGCCCCTGCGCCATGGCGCAGGCCTGGCGCTCGATCCAGCGCGAGACCGTGGAACTGGCCCTGCGCCTGGGCGACGGCGCTGCCGGGCTCGACCTCGCCCGCCGTCTCGCCATGACCACCTATCGCACGCCGGACGAGCTGGAAGACCGGTTCTACGCGCCCGATCCGGACAGCCGCGACGCCTGCGGCATTGCCGGCTATCTGGAAGCGCGCGGCCGCGACTATGCGCAGACCGTGTCGCCGCAGCGCTTTCTCGCCCTGTCCTATTCCATGGATGCCCATGATGTGGACCCGGCCGGCATCGCCTGCCCGGTCACCTATCTGGCCGTGCTGGAAGACCGGCTGGTGCCCGCCTCGCAGATCGCCGAAGCCGCCGGCCGCACGCCGGACGGACGGCTGAAAACCCTGCATTCGCGCTATGGCCACGACGCCTTCCTGAAGGAAGAGACGGTCATTGCCGACACCATCACCGACTTCCTGCGGAGCTGATATGAGCCAGGATCCCCGCACACGGGCCATCCGCGCCGGTCTCAACACCGACCGCAGCTGGAACGCCGTCATCCCGCCGATCTCGCTGTCCACCGCCTATCGCCGCGAGGACCCGGCGGTGCAGCCGGCCTATGACTATGCCCGCACCGCCAATCCGGGCCGCTCCCTGCTGGCCGATGCCATCGCCGAGCTGGAGAATGCCGCCGGGGCCGTGGTCACCGGGTCGGGTATGTCGGCGATCGACCTCCTGCTGCACGATCTGCCCTTCGGCGCCCGGGTGATCTGCTCGCACGACGCCTATGGCGGCACGCGCCGCCTGCTCGATGCGCGATCCTCCGGCGGACGCCTGGTGCCGGTCTATGTCGACACATCCGACCTCGACGCCGTCTCCGCCGCCCTCAACGAGGACGCGGCCCTGATCCTGGCCGAGACCCCGTCCAATCCACGCCTGCGCATCACCGATATCCGCGCCCTGGCCAAACTCGCCCGCAACGCCGGCACCGAACTGGCCATCGACAACACCGTCATGTCGCCCGCCCTGCAGCGGCCGCTCGACTGGGGCGCGGACTATTCCGTCCAGTCGATCACCAAGCTGATCAACGGCCATTCCGACATGGTGGGCGGTGTGGTGTGCTGCGCCGATCCGGAACGGGTCGAACGCCTCACCTGGTGGGCCAATTGCGTCGGCACCGGCGCCGGGGCCTTCGACAGCTATCTCGCCCTGCGCGGCCTGCGCACCCTGCCCCTGCGGGCCAAGGCCCAGTGCGAGAGCGCACAGGAAGTCGCCACCTGGCTGGCGCAGGACGATCGCATCGCCCATGTCGACTATCCCGGCCTCGACACCCATCCCGGCCACGACATCGCCGCGCGCCAGCAGGACGGGTTCGGCCAGCTGATCTCGATACAGCTGTCGGACAGGGCCGCCAGCGCCCGCGATGTCGTCTCCCTGCTCGACCTCTTCACCCTCGCCCAGTCCCTGGGCGGCGTGGAAAGCCTCGTCTGCATCCCCGCCCTGATGACCCACGCCTCCATGTCGCCGCAAGCCCGCCAGGAGGCCGGCGTCCCAGATACGCTGATCCGCCTTTCGGTGGGGCTCGAAGGCGCCGCCGACATGATCGCCGATCTGGACAGGGCGCTGGGTTAGTTTCCCCGGCCTCTCCATTTTTCCCGGATGAAAGCCTGCGCAGGCAGGCTGCAGATCCGGGACCGACCGAAGGCGGTTTCAACTGATGAGTCTCCCGTCGGTCCCGGCGCTTCGCCCGGCCCAAGGCCGGGCTTCCGGCCGGGAAAACGCGGAGAGGTTTTCACAGCGTCAGGAATGCAAATGCCGGCCACCGGACAAGGCTTCCCCTGCGCCAGCGGGGGAAGTGGCCGAACCCGGCCTCGGGCCGGGTGAGGTCGAAGAGGGTGAGTCACAGATGCGCGCTGCGCGCTCCGCGGTGCTTTCGCACCGCCCCCTCAGTCCGCTACGCGGACAGCTCCCCCGCAAGCGGGGCGAGCCCTTGAGCTCAGCACCCTCCATACCGTCATCCTGACGAAAGTCAGGACCCAGATCGCAAAACGAAATCCTGGCTATCGAGACTCCAGCGCACCCCGTCGGGCTGGCAAGACAAGTGCGAACTCCCGGCCACCGCGCCCTATGAACTGGGCCCTGACTGAAGCCTGCGCCCGCGAAAGCGGGTGTCAGGGTGACGGTGCTTGTGGGGGTGTTGGCGCCCCCTCTCCCCGACCGGGGAGAGGGCAGGGTGAGGGGCGGCCGCGGGAGCGGCCACTCAAGACTCTTCTATAGCGCGGCGCTGCCGCGCACCCCTCATCCGCCCTGCGGGCACCTTCTCCCCAAGTCGGGGAGAAGGAGAAACCCCGCCTATTCCCCGCCGAGGGCACCGGGCAGGTGCGGCGGGGTGGTCTCGTTATTGGCGGCGGACCAGACGTTCGGCAGGATGTTGCATTGCAGGCCGTCGGAATCCTGGCCGATCTGGTAGGGGCCATCATAGAGGGGGCACTGGCATTCGGCGAGGCCGTCGCCGTCCTCGTCGGTGCAGGGCGCGGTCATGCAGCCGGCATAGAGGCGGATATCGTTCTCGCTGCAGTCCTGCGAGCCGAAATTGTGCACTTCGCTGGAATAGAAGGAGAAGGTGGAGATCAGCGTCGCATCGCCCCCTTCATAGAGCGACTGGGTGGCGCCGGTCTCCAGATCGCCCAGCAGGCTGCACACCGGTGCTTCCTGGCAGAACTCATACTCGTCGATATGCGGATCGTCGGCATTGTTGCAGATGCCCGAGGCCAGATGGGCCATGTTGAGGCAGTTCGAGCCGTCCTCATGGCAACGCAGCTCGGTTTCCGCGCGGGCGACCGGATTGAGGATCGAGCCGATCAGCACGAAATTATAGCGCAGGCCGGGCTCGAGCATCTGCTCGTTGACGGCATAGCAGGTGCAGTCGGCATGCTCGGGACCGCCGATCGTGCACGGCAGGGGCGGCGTTGCGCTCTGGCCCGGCGGCGTGGGCTCTTCCGGCCCGGAATAATAGCACAGCGCATAGGCATTGCCCGAGCAGGCGAGGAATTCGGACAGCTCGTCATACTGGTCGGCGCGCGGCGGCGGATCGTCCTGCGCGCTGGCGGCCGGGATGGCCAGAAGGCCGGCCAGGCAAAGCCCCCTGAACAGGTGTGCGGCAAGCTGGCGGGCGGCGAACAGGCGGCTGACGAGCAGGCGGGCAAGGGTGGAAGGCATGAGCGTCTCCTCGAGGAGCCGGGGCTCCGGGGCAGCGTTAAAGACCTACGCGTACAGACGCATCACACCTAACATTCAATGTCCCTTCCTGACAACCCAAAATAGAATTTATCGGAGCAAGCCGGCGCTCGCCGGAAACCGGTCAGGCCGGGTATTTCAGCAGCAGGGACAGGGTCCAGCCATCGCCGGCCACATCGTCGATCTGCCAGCACCCCTCGCGCGTCCGGTCGAAATAGAAACGCAGGTCGCGCGGCTCGCCGAAATTGGTGAAACGGGCCTCGACCACCCGCCGGTCCTCACGGCCCCAGACATCCCGCCCGGTCACGGAGACATCGTCGATCAGCCAGTCCTGCCCGTCGACCCAGAAGCCGAAACCGAGCCGGTCCGCACTCTCGTCGAACAGGGCGTTGAGCCGGCCGGTATAGATCACCCCGCCGGCAGCCGGCGGTGAACCACTGCCCTGCAGCCGCTCATAGCTGGCCGCGATGAAGTCGACGGGCGGGCCATAGTCCGCGCCGCAGACCGGTGTCTCGCTGTCCGCCGCCACACCGGCTGCGCTCGCCGCAATCGCCAGAACCATGGCCGATCCGATTGTCCGCATCGCTATCCCCTTCTTTCAGACTATTCCCTGTCAAGCCGCGCCGGATGAACCCGGGCTGACCCGGCTCACCGCAGTCTTCCATCCAGCCCGTTCGGCGTCGCGGCGCGCAATGTCGCAGGCCGGCGTGAAGCTGCGGTCCTGTGCCCACAGACGGCGGCCGTCTTCCAGGCTGGCGAAAATTCCCGCCCCCAGACCGGCCAGGAAAGCCGCGCCCCAGGCGGTCGCCTCGGACTGGACCGGGCGCACGACCTCGATCCCGGTCAGGTCGGCAAGGCGCTGCATCAGGGCATTGTTGGCGGTCATCCCGCCATCCACCCGCAGGCGCGTTGCCGCGACACCGTCAGCGGCGATGGCATCGAGCAGATCGCAGGTCTGGTGGACGGTCGAGTCGAGCGCCGCGCGTGCGATCTCGGCCCGGCCGGCCCCGCGGGTCAGCCCGACAATCGCGCCGCGGGCATCCGGGTCCCAATAGGGTGCGCCGAGCCCGGTGAAGGCCGGGACGAGATGGACGCCGCTGTCCGGATCGGCGGCCGCCGCCAGCGCCTCGATCTCCGAGGCCTTGGCGATCAGGCCCAGCCCGTCGCGCAACCATTGCACGGTCGCGCCGGCCGACAGGATCGAGCCTTCCAGCGCATAGACGGTCTCGCCGCCGATCCGCCAGGCGATGGTGGTGAGGAGCTGGTTCTGCGACAGCACGGGTTCGCTGCCGGTATTGATCAGCAGGAAGGCGCCGGTGCCATAGGTCGACTTCATCTCGCCCGGCGCCAGACAGGCCTGGCCGATGGCAGCGGATTGCTGGTCGCCGGCGACGCCGCACACCGGCAGGGCCCGGCCCAGAACCGCCGCATCCGACACGCCGAATTCGCCCGCACTGTCGCGTACCTCCGGCAGCATCGCCGCCGGGACGCCGAACAGGGAGAGAAGCGCCTCATCCCAGGCATTCGTGCGGATATTGTAGAGCGCAGTGCGGCTTGCATTGGTGGCGTCGGTGGCATGCACAACGCCGCCCGTCAGCCGCCAGATCAGCCAGGTGTCGACCGTGCCGAACACCAGCTCGCCCGCCTCGGCGCGCGCGCGGGCGCCGTCGGCATGGTCGAGTATCCAGGCGATCTTGGTGGCGGAAAAATAAGGGTCCAGCACCAGGCCGGTCTTTTCGTGCACGAGATCCGCATGACCCGCCTCGCGCAGCGCGGCACAGGTCTGCGCCGTGCGCCGGTCCTGCCAGACGATGGCATTGTGCACCGGCTCGCCGGTCTTGCGGTCCCAGACGAGCGTGGTCTCGCGCTGATTGGTGATGCCGATCGCGGCCACCGCATAACCCGCCTTATCCGCCGCCGCGAGCGCCTCGCGGGCCGTCGCGCGGACGGTCGCCCAGATCACGTCCGGATCGTGCTCGACCCAGCCGGGCTCGGGATAGATCTGCTGGAACTCGCGCTGGGCAACGGCAATCACCTCATAGGTGTCGGTGAACACCACTGCGCGGGAGCTCGTCGTGCCCTGGTCGATCGCGAGGATCGCCGTCTTGCGCTGCGCCATACTTGTCCCCCTCTGCAGTTTTCGTGCGACTATAGCCATGACGCGACTGGAAGAAACGCGCTAGGCTCGAAACCAATACGGGGGAGCATGCATGACCGACGCCGCCTTCACGCCCGAAAGGCTCGCCAGCCCCACCGGCGCCGACCTGTGTGTCTATACGCGCGAGGCCGACGGTGCGGCACGCGGCATCGTGCATATCAATCACGGCCTGGCCGAACGCGCGGCGCGCTATGCCCGCTTCGCCAACTATCTCGCATCGCGCGGCTATCACGTCATCGCCCACGATCATCGCGGCCACGGCCTCACCACCGCACCGGACGGCGCCCCGCGCCGCTTTGCCGACGCGGATGGCTGGAACAAGGTGATGGGCGATGTGAAAGCGGTCGAGGACGAGGCCAAACGCCGCTGGCCCGGCCTGCCGCTGGTGGTCTTCGGTCACTCCATGGGGTCGGTCATTGCCGTCAATCACGCCCTGCGCGAGCCGGACAGCCTTGCCGGGCTTGCCGCCTGGAACGGCAATATGGCGCTGGGCGGGCTGAAGTCCGTGATGCGGTTCGTGCTGTGGTGCGAGGCGCTGGCGGGCGGTCCCTTCACACCCAGCACCACGATCGACAAGCTGACCTTCAAGGCCTGGAACAAGCGCTTTCCCGAAGGGCGCACCGACGCCGACTGGCTGTCCTCCGATCCGGCCGAGGTCGACGCCTATGTCGCCGACGAGCTGTGCGGCTGGCCGTCCAGCGTCTCGCTCTGGCGCGACTTCCTGGACGGCGTCGCCCATGCCGAGGATGACGGCAATCTGCAAAACCTGCCCCGGGATCTCCCCGTCCACCTGATCGGCGGATCGCTGGATCCGGCGACCGAGGGCGGCAAGACTGTGCGACATCTCGGGGCACGAATGGAGCGCCTGGGGATGACCCATGTCACCCTTAAAGTGCTCGAAGGTTACAGGCACGAGACAGTCAACGAGGCCGGACGCGACGCCGCCATGGCCGATTTCGCCGACTGGCTCGACAGTGTCTGCGCCAAGCCCGCCTAGCCATGACCCGCTACGACGTCGTCATTGTCGGCGCCGGGGCTGCCGGCATGATGTGCGCGATCGAAGCCGGCCGCCGCGGCCGGTCGGTCTGTGTCATCGAGCATGGCAAAGCGCCCGGCGAGAAGATCCGCATTTCCGGCGGCGGGCGCTGCAATTTCACCAATCTGCACACCGGGCCGGGCAATTTCCTGTCGGCCAATCCCCACTTCGCCAAGTCGGCGCTGAAGCGCTACACGCAATGGGATTTCATCGACTGGGTCGACCGCCACGGCATCGCCTGGCACGAAAAGACGCTGGGCCAGCTCTTCTGCGACCAGTCCGCCCGGCAGATCGTCGACGGGCTGACAGGCGATATGCGCGACGCCGGCGCGACGCTGCGCCTGGGCGTCTCGGTGACCGCCCACACGCGCGAGGGCGAGCGTTTCCGGCTCGACCTGTCCGACGGCAGCACCCTCACCTGCCAGTCGCTGGTGATCGCCTCGGGCGGCAAGTCGATCCCCAAAATGGGCGCGACCGGTTTCGGCTATGACGCCGCCCGGCAGTACGGGCTGGCCGTCACCGAGACCCGCCCGGCGCTGGTTCCGCTGACCTTCGACCCGGACACGCTGGCGCGCTTCCAACCCCTGTCCGGGGTGGCGGCTGACGTCTCGGCGCGCTGCAACGGCACCGCCTTCGAGGAGGCGATGCTGTTCACCCATCGCGGTCTCAGCGGCCCGGCCATCCTGCAGATATCCTCCTTCTGGCGCGAGGGTCACGACATCGTGATCCGTTTCCTGCCCGGCCGCGACTGGTTCGGCACCCTGCGCACGGCCCGCTCGGAAACACCGCGCCAGGCGCTGCAGAGCGTGCTTTCGGAACACCTGCCCAAACGCCTCGCCCAGCTGCTGGCCGAGGAGGCCGGCCTCGCCGGCAATATGGCCGATCAGTCCGACAAGAAACTGCAGAATACCTGCGCTATGCTTGAGGGGTGGACGGTGCGTCCGACCGGCTCGGAAGGCTATCGCACGGCAGAAGTCACGCTGGGCGGGGTCGATACAAACGGGCTGGACAGCCGCACCCTGCAGGCCCGCAGCGTACCCGGCCTGTACTTCATCGGCGAGGTGGTTGACGTGACGGGCTGGCTTGGCGGATACAACTTCCAGTGGGCCTGGTCATCCGGCTGGAGCGCCGGTCAGGTGGTCTGAATGCGACAGGTCCCCAAGAACATTTCGTGCCGCGAGAAAACCCTCGTCATGCGGCACATCGAGCGCTATCTAGAGGGGCAAGTAAACACTGTTCTCCGCAAGCAGGCCTGCCTGGTCTGAGGCGGGCAAGCCGATCGTGACATGAACCGTTCCTATATCGCCGCCCTCGCCATTTTCGTCGCCGTGGTCCTCTTGTTCACGGTGGGGACGCTGCTCAATGGCGAGGCGGATTCCCGCGACGCCGAACAGACCGAGACCAGCCACCGCTTCGAGGTTGTGGTGCGTTCGGTCGAGGCGCAGATGCGCCCGGCCAACCTGTCGCTGCGGGGCCGCACCGAAGCCTTCCGCGAAGTCGTCGTGCGCGCCGAGACCAGCGGCCGGGTCGCCGAGGCCGAACGACTGGAAGGCACGCCCGTCACCGCAGGCGACGTGCTGTGCCGGCTCGATGTCGACGCCCGCTCGGCCTCGGTCCAGCAGGCCGAAGCCGATCTGCGGGCGCGCCAGCTGGAGTATGATGCCGCTGCGGAACTGAACCAGCGCGGTCACCGCTCGGCCAACCAGGTCGCTGCCGCCGAAGCCGCCCGCGATGCCGCCCGGGCCCGCCTGAGCGCCGCGCGCGAAGAGCTGGCCAACGTCAATATCGCCGCGCCCTTCGACGGAATTTTCGATGGCCGGACCGCCGAAGTCGGCGATTTCCTGCGCGCCGGCGATGCCTGCGGAACGGTGGTACAGCTGGATCCGATCCTGGTGGTGGCCGAAGTCGGCGAACGCCATGTCGCCGAGCTGGAACCCGGCATGGCCGGCACGGCCCGTCTCGTCACCGGCCAGACGGTCGAGGGCACGATCCGCTTTGTCGAGCGCCGCGCCGATCCGACCACCCGCACTTTCCGCGTCGAGCTGGAAGCGCCCAATCCCGATCACGCCATCCGGTCCGGCATCACGGCGGAAATCCGTCTCGACCTGCCCGAAGAGCCGGCCCATCGCATTCCCGCCTCCATCCTCGCCCTCAATGCCGACGGCGTGCTGGGCGTGCGGATCGTGGAGGACGGCAATCGCGTGCGCTTCGTGCCGGTGGAGCTGCTCAACGATGACGGCGAGCAGGTCTGGGTCGCCGGACTGCCGCGCCGCGCCGAGGTGATCGTGCTGGGACAGGATTTCGTGGCCGACGGGGTCGAGGTCGATGTCTCCCGGGAGGGAGCGGCCCGGTGACCGGCGTCGTCGACTTCGCGATCAATCGCGCCCGCATGGTACTGGCGATCTTCGTCTGCGCCCTTGCCGCGGGCTTTCTGTCCTTTGTCAGCCTGCCGCGCGAAGCCGATCCGGACATCCCCTTCCCCTTCGTGATCGTGGTCGTGCCGCTGGACGGCATTTCCCCGGAAGACGCCGAACGCCTGATCGTGCGGCCGACCGAAACCGAGATGCGCTCGATCGAGGGGCTGGAAGAGCTCAACGGCACCGCCGCGCTGGGCGCCGGCACGCTGATCGCCGAATTCGACGTGCCCTTCGATGCCGACCAGTCCGTGCTGGACGTACGCGAAGCCGTCGACATGGCCCGCCGCGAATATCCCGAGGATGTGCGCGAACCGGTGATCCAGGAGTTCAACTCCGCTCTCGCCCCCACGATCGCCGTGCAGGTCTATGGCGAGGCGCCCGAGCGCACGCTCTACCGCATTGCCCGCGATCTGGAAGACGAGATCGAGGCCCTGCCGCAGATCCTGCAGGTCGATGTCCAGGGCCTGCGCGAGGAAGTGCTGGAGATCGTCATCGATCCGGCCCTGCTGGAGACCTATGGCGTCACCTATAACGAGCTGTTCAACGCCGTGCAGTCGAACAACCGGCTGATCGCGGCCGGCTCGCTGGACAGCGGCGAGGCCCGCTTTCAGGTCAAGGTGCCCGGCCTGTTCGAGGATGCCGAGGATGCGCTGCGCCTGCCGCTGACCCGGTCCGGCGACACGGTCGTCACCCTGGAAGACGTCGCCACGGTGCGCCGCACCTTCAAGGATGCCGACAGTTTCTCGCGCTATAACGGCGCACCTGCCTACACGCTGCAGGTCGTGCGCCGGTCCGGCGAGAACATCATGGACACCGCCGCCGCCGTGCGGGCGCTGACCAACGAGATCTCGGAAACCTGGCCGGAAACCGTCCGCCACGATTTCAGCCTCGACCTGTCCACCTATGTGCGCGACAGCCTGCAGAGCCTGACCTCGTCGATCATGCTGGCCATCGTGCTTGTGCTGATCCTGGTCGTCGCAGCGCTGGGCGTGCGCTCGGCCCTGCTGGTCGGCATCGCGATCCCGTCGAGCTTCCTCTTCTCATTCCTGCTGCTGAGCATCTACGGGCTGACCGTCAATTTCATGGTGATGTTCGCCATGGTGCTGGCCGTGGGCCTGCTGGTCGATGGCGCCATTGTGGTGGTCGAATATGCCGACCGCAAACTCGCCGAGGGCGAAACCCGCAAAGCCGCCTATGCGGCTGCCGGCAAGCGCATGTTCTGGCCGATCGTCTCCTCGACCGGCACAACGCTGGCGGCCTTCGTGCCCTTCCTGTTCTGGAACTCCATTCCGGGCCAGTACATGGCCTTTCTGCCGCTGACCCTGATCTTCGTGCTGACCTCGGCACTGGTCATGGCGCTGATCTTCCTGCCCACGCTGGGCTCGGTCTTCGGCCGCAAGGGCGGCGTGGTGGACGAAAACTCCGCCGTCGCCCACCTCAACGCGACCGAGGAAGGCGATCCCAAATCCCTGCCCGGTTTCACCGGTGCCTATGCCCGCATGATCTCGACGCTGGTAAAGCGCCCGATCCTGGTCAGCCTGGGGGCGCTGGCTCTGGTCGTGGTGATCGTGATGAGTTTCGGCGCCCGCGCCTCGACCATGCGGACCGAGTTCTTCCTCGATGCCGAGCCGGAACAGCTCTACGTCTTCATCCGCGCCCGCGGCAATCTCTCCCCGGCCGAACAGTATGAACTCGCCCTGGAGGCCGAACAGCGCCTGGAGGGGATCGAGGGGATCAAGGGCTATTACACCGTCGCCGGCGAACCGCCGGGCCAGTCGCCCTTCGATGGCACCGGTGCCGCGCCTGCCGACAGCGTCGCCCGTATCTTCGTGGAGTTCGAACCCTTCGGGCAGCGCCCCAATGGCCGTCTGATCGAACGCCGCATTCGCGAAGCGATGACCGGCATTCCCGGCGTCATCATCGAGGTCCGTCCCTTCCAGCAGGGTCCGCCCGTGGGCAAGGACATCCAGGTCGAGCTTCGCTCGGACGATGCCGCCGCGCTGGAGCAGGCCGCCCGCCTGATCCGCTCCTATATCGACGCGATGGAGGGCACGACCGATATCGAGGACACCCTGCCCCTGCCGGGCGTGGAATGGCGCCTCGACGTGGATCGCGAAGAAGCCGGGCGCTTCGGCGCCGACGTCACCCAGGTCGGCGCAGCCGTGCAGCTGGTGACCACCGGCACGCTGGTCGGCCGCTATCGCCCCGACGACGCGGACGAGGAAGTGGATATCCGGGTGCGCTTCCCCGAAGGCGACCGCGACATTTCACGGCTCGACGATTTGCGTGTGAACACCCAGACCGGCGCCGTGCCGATCTCGAACTTCGTCACCCGCGAAGCCCACCAGCGCATCGACTCCATCAATCGCCGCGACGGCAAGCGCGTGCTGATGATCCGCGCCAATGCCGATGAAGGCCATGCCGGCAATATCCTGCTGGCCGAGCTGCGCAGCTGGATCGACGAGCAAGTCGAGAGCGGCGCCATCGACCGCCGGGTCGATATCGACTATCTCGGCGCCGACGAGGAGAATGCCGAAGCTGGCGCCTTCTTCGGCAATGCCATGCTGGCCTCGCTGTTCATGATGGCGGTGATCCTGCTCTGGCAGTTCAACAATTTCTGGCATGTCGTGCTGACATTGCAGGCCGTCGTGCTGTCGGTCGTCGGCGTGCTGCTGGGCGTGCTGTTGACCTTCCCCTACATCTCCATCCTCTTCCTGGGGACGGGCGTGGTGACGCTGGCCGGCATTGTCGTGAACAATAATATCGTGCTGATCGACACCTTCCAGCGCCTGCGCGGCCTGGGCATGGCCGTCGACGAGGCCATCGTGCGTACCGCCGCCCAGCGTCTGCGCCCGGTCATGCTGACGACGGTCACGACGATTTTCGGCCTCTTGCCGATGGTGTTCCAGATCAATGCCGATTTCGCCCATGGCGTATTGTCGATCGGCGGACCGGCCTCGGAATGGTGGGTGCAGCTGTCTTCGGCGGTCGTCTGGGGGCTGGGCTTCTCGACCCTGCTGACACTGGTACTCACCCCGGTCATGCTGGGCGCGCCCTTGCGGCTGGGCAATTGGCGGCGAAAAATGCTGTCCGGCACGCCGCTGGCCAGCCGGAGCGACACGCAGCCGGCGGAGTAGGCGCGCCTACTCCCGGCTCACCCGGACCAGCCGGCCGTTCTCCTCGTCGGTGACGAGCCAGACGGCGCCGTCGGGCGCCACGCGGACATCGCGGATGCGCGCCTCCAGCTCGCCGAACAACACCTCTTCGCCGGCCACCGTGCCATTCTCCAGATCGACCCGGCGCACATGGCCGGAGGGCACATCGGCGTCGCCGGCAATCAGCGCTGCGACCAGCAGATCGCCATCCCAGTCCGCGAACATCCCGCCGCGATAGATCGCCATCCCCGCGGGCGCGATCGAGGGCACCCAGACATGGATCGGATCGGTCATGCCGGCATAGGTCTCGAACGGCGTGACCAGTGCGCCGGTATAGTCGATGCCATGGCTGGCAATCGGCCAGCCATAATTATTCCCTTCGGCCAGCACATTGATTTCGTCGCCGCCCTGCGGCCCGTGCTCATTGGCATAGACCGTGCCGGTGACGGGATCGACCACGACGGCCTGCGGATTGCGATGGCCGATCGAGAAGACGCCCGGCGCCGCACCCTCGAAGGCGGAGCCCAAGGGCGACCCGTCGTCGGCGAGGTGGACGAAACTGCCGAAATGGCTCTGCGGATTCTGGGCCTGCTCGCGAAAATCGAACCCTTCGCCAATCCCCAGCAGCAGGCTGCCATCCGCAAGAAAGGCAACACGCCCGCCATAGTGGACATCGGTCCGGCGGCGCGGCGTGGCCGAGAACAGGATCTCGAAGTCCCTCAGCGCGCCAGCCTCCAGCCGGCCCCGGCCCAGATGCAGCGTATTGTCCCGCGGGCGCCCTTCAGACCAGGTCAGATAGACCCAGCCATTGGTTTCGAAATCCGGGTGCAGCACGACATCCAGCAGACCGCCCTGGCCTGAATAGAGAACCTCCGGCACGCCGGAGACCGGATCGGACAGTCTCCCGTCTGCCGCGACGATACGCAGGCGCCCCGGCTTCTCGGTGACCAGCATGCGGCCATCGGGCAGGAAGGCGAGGCTCCAGGGGTGTTCCAGCCCTTCCACCCGGGTTTCCAGATGCGTCTGGGCATGCCCCGGCACGGTGGCCAGCGTCAGGGCCAGGCCCAGCACGATCGATTTTCCAGCCATCTCATCCCCCAAGCGAATTGTCGCGATTGACGCCACACTATAGGCTCGGCCCATCGCTGTTGAGCCCAATTCGGGGGACGCCATGGCCACGGCCCGCATGATTGCCGTCTACCTGCTCGCCGTCGTGACGGGCACCGTGCTGGTCAGCATCGCCAACACGCATGTCGTCCTGCAGGCCCTCGTGCGCGCCGGAGCCAGCATCCCCACCGCCGTCCGTCTGGACGCGATCCAGCAGGACCTGGCCGGCTTCGCACCGACGCTTTTCGTGCTGATCCTGGTCGGCTTTGCCGTCGCCTTCCCGATAGCCGGACTGCTGGGTCGCCTTCTGGGGCGCGGCTGGCGGCGACTGGGCTTTACCCTCGCCGGCGGCGCGGCGATTGCCGCCATCATGCTGGGAATCACGGCCTTCTACGGCCAGGTCCTCGACGCGACGATCACACCGGTCGCCTCCTCACGCGATCTGCCCGGCCTCTTGACCCTGTGCCTGGGCGGAGCTGCTGCCGGCTTTCTTTTTGCCAGCCTCAAACCGCCCGCTCACGCCGCGTCCCGGCGATAGATCGCATTCGACTCAATTCCGACAGCCGCGGCAGACCCCACCTTAAGTCGAGCCGGGCTATGACACCTGCCTGGGAGGGTCCTCGATGGCACGTGTCCGCGAAACCATGCGCTCGGATCTGCGCAATATCATCAAGGGTGGCGCCACGTCGCGCATCCTGGACCTGTACTCCATTGCCCAGCGCTATGGCGAATATGACCGCCACGGCGCCAACCCCTTCTTCCTGCACCCGCGCCTGAACCGCTGTTTCATCATCAAGCACACCGTGCGCGTCCATGAACGCCCCTATGTGATGTCGTCGCAGCCGGTGGTGACCAAGGTTCTGGTGCCGCTGGCCGACAGCGACCTGTCGCTGGGCGGACATGCCGTCTTCGTCGAGGAGATCGGCTTTGCCCAGAAGATGCGCACCCTGTTCGAGCGCCCGGACGAGCCGCACCTGATGGATCTCGACCTGATCCGCCTGCGCGAGCTGGCGGCGCTGCCCAGCTTCGACCCGTTCATCCTGGCCGAGCGCTATCGCGATCACGTCCGGCCGATCGACGAGCTGTATTTCAACATTTCCGATCACGAGAAGGAGCGCATGGAAGATTCCGTGGCGCGCCAGATCGTCGACGTGGTCAGCCTAGCCTTCGGCGATCATTCCCAGCAGGACAAGGAACGCGCCCTGCGTTTCACCCGGCAATTGCTGGCCTGCGATCTGGACGGCCGCCTGAGCGATCTGCGCCGCTCACTGGACATGACCGAGATGGAGTTCCGCTCCGGCATCTTCGGCTGGCGGGGAATTCTCTACTATCGCTATCACATGAATGAGGCGCTCTCGGCACTGAAAGGCTTCATCCAGCAGATCAAGGCGGTCTCGATCGTCGGCGCCAGCGAGCACGAATATTCCGAGCTGCAGCATATGCGCCGCGCGATCATCGACGAGACCCGGCATCGCTGGGCCTGCCTGACGACGGTGATGGAGGAATACGAGACCGTGTTCGGCCGCTTCTGCCGCGGCGAGGATGCGCATGGTTTCCGCAACTTCCTCCTGAAGGCGCCCTCGCTCTTCTACGATGTGGGGAGCGATCTGTCGGTGGTGGGGCATGTGCCCGGCTACTGGCGCTACTGGGCGAAGCAGAATTCCAAGGGCTTCCTGCACGCCCGCGAGGCGGTGACGCTGTTCTCGGACTTCATCGCCAGCGTGACCCGCACCGCTCCCGGCGCGAGCCATACCGGCACGGAAGCCCGCCGGCGCCTGCGCTCACCCATCCCCCAACCGGTCGTCGTGACGACGGACGCGGCCTGAGGCCGCCCCGTCGTCCTGCCCGCCGGGGCTGCGGCCCACCGTTCAGGCCGCAGCCCCAACGCAGCGCAAAAAGCCACAAGGTCATCCGATATTAAGCTGTTCCCGCTAGCGTTGCGGCGCTGGGGCAATCAGGACGGAATGGATGAGCGGGTCAGACAGAAGCAGCCTTCGCCGGATCGTGCGCGGCGGTGCGACACCCCGCATTCTCGACCTGTGGTCGATCCACCGCAAATACGGCCAGACCCTGGAATTCGCGGCGAAGCCCTTCTTCCGCAATATACGGCTGAATGCCAGCTTCATGCTGAAGCACACCGTCCGGCCGCATGACCGTCCCTATCTGCTGACCGAGAACCCGGTCGCCACCAAGCTGATCATTCCCGTTTCCGTCGATGATCTGGCGATGGGCGGGCATTCCTTCTTTGTAGAGGAAAAGGGGTTTGATCGCCGGCTCAAGGAATTCCTGGGCACCGGCTCGATCAATCCGAAATTCGAGGCCGACCTGCAGCGGGTGAAGGACCTCGCCGCGATGCCCTCCTTCGACCCCTTCCTGCTTGCCGACCGCTATGCCACCGGCGAGCGTCCCGTCGGCCGCTTCTATTTCAACATCTCGCCGGACGAGCAGGAAGCGATGCTGGGCCATGTGACCCGGCAGATTTTCGGCATCGTCAATCTGGCCTTCAACGACGAGATCCTGAGCCCGAATGACGACCGCGCCCGCAAGTTCGCCCGCCAGCTTCTGGACGGCGAGGACAAGCAGAAACTGACCGGACTGCGCGAAACCCTCGGCATGAGCGAAGAGCAGTATGAAGAGGGTATTTTCGGCTGGAAGGGCATTCTCTACTACCGCTGGCGCATCCGCGAGGCCCGCGACGGGCTGCGGCAATTCCTGGTCGAACTGAACAATGTCACCGTTCGCGGTGCGACCTGGGAAGAGAACAAGGAAGTCAACGACATCCGCCGCGCCATACTGAAAATGGCCAAGGATCGCTGGACCGCCCTGACCCGGGTGATCGACGACTACGACGCCCAGTACACGCGCTTCTGCAAGGGCGGCGACCCGACGGCGATCCGCGACTTCCTGCTCAAGGCGCCGGCCTATTTCGGCCAGCTGGGCAGCGACCTCTCGGCGGTCACCCATGTGACGTCGTTCTGGAATTACTGGTGGACCGACCGGGAGAAGGGCAGCCTGTCGGCCGACGACGCGCTGGACATCTTCCCCAGCTTCCTGCGCTCGCTGACGCGCACCTCCGAAGACATCCACTACACCGACGTCCGCACGGCCATCTGACGGCCAGACCCGGACCCGGGAATCAAGACGGCCGGCCCGCCTGGCGGGCCGGCCGTCCTGTTTTCTGCCTGCACTACTCGACAGTGACGCGGACGAGATTGTCGTCTGAGTCGCGGTCGATCAGCTTGTTGTAGGGATCGATACCGGCATAGAGCGGCTGCTCGTCGACGATGAGCTCGATACGCATCGTGGTCTCGTCGATCCGGTGTTTCTCCATGTAAAGCACGTGATCGCTGCCTTCATAGGCATCGTCGAGATTTTCCGAGAACAGGCCGATATCGATCATGTAGTCGATATCCTCCTCGGTCTGCTCACCGGCCCCGTCGGCCTCGAACTTGTGGGCCTCGATCTCGATGGCGACATCCCAGCGGCCGTCCTCGCGCTCGCTCGCGGTCGCCGAAACGGCTTCCAGGTCGAACACGACGATCCGCTCGAAAAAGTCGTGGATCACGCTTTCCCATTCCGGCCCGGCTTCAGCGCGCAGGATGCGCAGGAAGTCGAGCGTCGTGGCATACGGGTCGGTCGAATAGGCCCGTTCGGCGATCAGCTGCTGCATGACGCGGTTCACCGCATCCTCGCCGAGATAGTCGGCCAGGGCATACATGATCACCGCGCCCTTGCGGTAGTGGATGTAGGGCTGGTTCTCGACCCGGTAGAGCGGCAATTCCTCGATCGACTCGGAGCCGCGAGCCGACAGATAGCTGTCGAGCTCGTATTTGAGGAAGCGGCGCATATGGTCTTCGCCATACGCCTCGCGCATCACCATCAGCGCCGAGTACTGGGCGAAAGTTTCCACCAGCATGGTCGAACCCTGCACATTCGCCCCCAGCACCTGGTGTGCCCACCACTGGTGCGCCGCCTCGTGTGCGGTCACGTAGTAGACATAGTCGATCTCCGACGGGTCCGAGAGATTGGCGATGAAGCCGATGCCCTCGGAATACGGAATCGTATTCGGGAAGGACTGGGCGAAGGTCTGATAGGCCGGGAATTCCAGGATCCGGAACTGCCGGTACTGGAAGGGGCTGAAATGCTCCGAGAAATAGGCCAGCGAATCCGCCGAGGCCTCGAGCATCCGGTCCACATTCCAGGCATGGTCGGGATGATAGAAGACCTGCAGATCGATCCCGTCCTGCTCCTGCTCGGCCACCGCATAATCGGCGGAGAGCCACGAGTAGAAGTTCAGGATCGGCCGGTCCATCACGTATTCGAAATACCGGCGGCCATTCTCCTCCCATTCGCGTTCCAGATAGCCCGGTGCGACGGCGATCTGGTCGGCCGAGGTCGACACGATCGTGCGGAAGGTGACGTAGTGGGACCCGGTCAGACCGTTCTCGTCCCAATGGCTTTCGTCTTCCAGCGGGAAGGCCCGGTCGATCGGCTCCAGCCCTTCACGCCGGCGTTGCTGGCGGTCCTGAAGGCGCCAATTGCCGTTGAAGCCGATATTGGCCATCGACTCGCCATTGTTGAAGAAGGTGCCGTTGTAATTGACCGTGCTGACATTGCCCGCATTGCGGAAACCGGGATTGGCCCGCTCGACCGAGAAGTCGAACGTACGCGTCTCGCCCGGCTGCATGGGCGTGTCGAAGCGGAAGGAGTAGGTCAGGAAACGCGGATCTTCCGCATCTACCTGCGCACCTTGCGCCTCTTGTGACAGCACCGTCGTACCGTAGCCATAGGACACCCACAGCGTATCGATGGGGGCGTCCGTCTGGTTTTCCAGCACATACTGGCCCCGCGCCGTGTAGCGGCGTTCGGAGGGGTAGATATCCACCTCATAGGCCGTTTCAACAATGGTCGGCTGATCGACATCCTCCAGGTAGAGATACTCCCGCTCATACTCGGCCTGAAGCCCGCGGAAGTCGTTGGAGGACAGGTACTCGTTGCGGATATTCGTATTGTAGAAAATCCAGCCACCCGTACCGGCAATGCCGGCGAGGGCCACCACGATCAGTCCCACCGTTGCCGGCGTCATCCCGCGGCCGAATGCTCCAAGGCGGGCCAGGATCGGCGACAGGGACCCGCGGCTCCACAGCCGGTAGGAAATGACGAGCAGGAGCAGCGCCCAGAACGACCAGTAGGCGTAGAACCAGAGCGAAATGCCGAGGAAATGGCCATAGCCGTTCATATCCGAATAGGGCGCACCGGGGGTGCTGCCATACTGGTAGAGGTTATGGTCGAGCCCCATCTGCGACATCACGATGGAGACGATCAGGAAGACCAGCATGAAGGCCATGCCGAGCCAGCGATTGTTCATCAGGACCTGGGCGAAGATCGCCAGGGCCGCGAAAATCGCGGTCGGCAGGATCATCCCGACCAGGCCGCGCAGGGCGTACTGATCCCACTCGACCGGGGCAAAGCCCTGGATCATCTGGGATACGCCACCGGCAAGCAGAGCCAGGCCGATCAGGCTGACGACAACCAGGCAAAGCGCGAGGAATTTGGTCGCCATAAACACCCAGCTCGGTGTCGGCGTCGCATCCACGATGTAGGAGAAACCGACCCGGCGCTCGCGCCACATCACCTCCGCTGCGTAGTAGATCACCACGACACTGGGGAGCCATGAAAAGGCGCCGTTGATGACGTCGATCATGATCCGCGTCACCGGATAGTTCGGTGTGCCGTAATACTCATTGCCCAGGAAGAAGCCCGGAACGGTGTTGAGCAGACCCAGGACCAGAAGGATCCAGAAAGCGACATTGAATACCACGCCCTTGAACTCGAAGCTCAGCCGGGCGAGGAATTGCTGGAAGGCGGCTCCACCATCGAGACGCGGCGTCACACGCGGCAGCTCGATTTCGGAAATGGCGTTGGCAGAGCCCGCTGCAGCGACCGCACCGGCCCGCTTGCGGCCCGGCAGTTTGAAACTGCCCTGGCGGAAGCGGAAGGTCGCGACGTTGATCGCCAGCAGCACCAGGCCGAAGCCGATCCAGAGCAGGCGGTTCTGCATCATCACGCCCTCGAACGCGACAACCCGCTCGTTCTGGTCGAACACGGTCCAATAGCGGGTGACCTCGCCGAACGTGTTGAAACCGAAGGGGTCGATGAGCGCGAGCATGTCGCGCAGATCCGGTTGGGACTGGGACAGGCCCACGCCGAGGAAATACAGCACCAGCAGCGCCACGAAGGCCGCATAAGTCGCGATGGTCGAGCGCGTGAAATTCGCCACCGTGAACAGGATCGTGCCGATCACCCACAGATTGACCAACCCGAACACAGCAAAGAGATAGGGATACCAGGCGAGATTTGTGGGCCCGATCAGTTCCGGGTCGAGCCAGGGCATGACGCTGCCGATGAGGAAGGCCAGCGGCACGGCCGAGAAAACCAGGGCCGTGATCACGAAACCGCCGATGAAGCGGCCGAGCACGAAATCGAATTCCCGCACCGGGCGCGAATAGAACAGTTCCGAGGTCTTGAACCCGAAGTCACGCAAAACGCCTGACGACAGGAAGACCGTCGGTATGATCGCCCCGAAGATCGAGAAGATCAGGATGTTGATGGTCAGCGCGTTGGGCGAATTGATGTTGACGGACCCACCGCCGCCGACCTGGATCTGGTCGATCGTCACCCCGCCGAATACGAGCAGGAAGAAGATCGCGAAAATGGCAATGGATGCCGGCGAAAAGAGCTGAAACCGGAACTCGAATCCGGCGATTTTCCAGAGCATGGCTAAGCCTCCCTCGCGCCGCTTATGCAGCGTTGGCGGCCCGGCGGCCGTCGGTGATGGTGGCGAAATAGACATCCTCGAGATCCGGCGTCGCGGCTTCGAACCCCTCGCCCGGATCGGTCTCCGACAGGACCCGTACCAGAACCTGGCCCATGGTCAGGCGTTCGGAAATCACGTTGAGACGGGAGCGGACAGCCGGCAGTTCACCCTTGGCCACCGTCTTCGCCCAGACCTTGCCGCTCAGCTCGGCGATCAGATCGGCCGGAGCGCCCTGCGCAACGATCTTGCCGTCATTCATGATCGCCATGGCCGGGCACAGATCGGCAACGTCCTCGACGATATGGGTCGACAGGATCACGACGACATTCTCGCCGATTTCGGACAGGAGGTTGTGGAAGCGGTTGCGTTCTTCCGGGTCGAGGCCGGCCGTCGGTTCGTCGACGATGATGAGCTTGGGATCCCCGAGCAGCGCCTGGGCAATGCCGAAACGCTGGCGCATGCCGCCGGAATAGCTGGCGACGGACTTGCCGGCATGCTGGGTCAGATTGGTCTGTTCCAGCAGGGCTTCGACGACCTGCTTGCGCTCCTTGCCGTTCGAGATCCCCTTGAGCACGGCCAGATGGTCCAGCATAGCGCGGGCCGACATGCGCGGATAGACGCCGAAATCCTGCGGCAGATAGCCCAGCACCGAACGCAGGGCCTTGGGCTCGCGCACGATATCGATACCGTCAAACGTGGCCGTACCGCTGTCCGGCGCCTGCAGGGTCGCCAGCGTGCGCATCAGCGTCGACTTGCCCGCACCGTTCGGGCCGAGCAGACCGAACATCCCCTTGGGAATGTTCAGCGTGACACCGTCCATGGCGCGCACGCCACCTGCGTAAGTCTTCGTAAGATTGTTGATTTCCAGCATATCCCGTCGCGGCCCCTGTGAGCCGCCTCCCCTGAAAATGGCAAAATTGGGGCAAGACTAGGCTTGTCCCGGTTCGCGCACAAATGAGCCTTTGTACAGAAACCCCACCAGAGGGACGGTTATTCGTCTTGTCCCCCCTTCGTTCGCCGAGTGCCGGAAACCCGTGACGGCAGGCCCGCGCAATTGTATGCGTCGGCGCATGGCACCACCGCTTCTCACCCTGCAGGGTATTCATCTCACCTTTGGCGTTACGCCACTGCTCGACGGCGCCGACATGCAGGTCGGCGAAGGCGAGCGCCTGTGTCTCGTCGGCCGGAACGGGTCGGGCAAGTCGACCCTGATGAAGGTCGCCGCCGGACTGGTCGAAGCCGATGGCGGCGAGCGGTTTGTGCACCCCGGCGCCACCATCCGCTATCTCGAACAGGATCCGGATCTCAGCGGTTTCGCGACGGTGCGGGACTATGTCGTGGCCGGACTGGCGCCGGGCGATATGGATTATCGCGCCGACTATCTGCTCGAACAGCTCGGCCTGACGGGCGAGGAAAAGCCCGGCGTGATCTCGGGCGGCGAAGCCCGCCGTGCGGCACTGGCCCGGGCGCTCGCGCCGGATCCCGATATTCTGATGCTCGACGAGCCGACCAACCACCTCGACCTGCCCGCCATTGAATGGCTGGAAGGCGAGCTGGCGGCCTGCCGCTCTGCCCTCGTACTGATCAGTCACGACCGGCGCTTCCTGGAAACCCTGACCCGCAAGACGCTGTGGCTGGATCGCGGCCGTACACGGCTGCTTGAAAAAGGCTTCGGTGCCTTCGAAGCCTGGCGCGACGAGGTTTTCGAGCAGGAGCAGGAAGAGCTGCACAAGCTCGACCGCAAGATCGTGCGCGAGGAAGACTGGCTGCGCTATGGTGTGACGGCGCGCCGCAAGCGCAATGTGCGCCGTCTCGCAGACCTGCAGGATCTCAAGCGCCAGCGCGCGACGCATCGCGGTCCGCAGGGCCAGGTCAAGCTGGAAGCGAGCCAGGCCCAGGATTCCGGCAAGCTGGTGGCTGAAGCCAAACATGTCTCGATCGGCTTTGGCGGCCGTTCGATCGTGACCGACTTCTCGACCAAGATCGCCCGCAAGGCGCGGATCGGCCTGGTCGGGCCTAACGGCGCCGGCAAGACGACGCTGCTCAACATCCTGACCGGTCAGCTTGCGCCGGATACCGGCGAAGTAAGGCTCGGCACCAAGCTGGAGATCGCCAGTCTCGACCAGAAGCGGCTGGCATTGAAGGACGACTGGACCGTCTCGGAGGCGCTGACCCAGGGCGGCGGCAGCCAGGTCGAGGTGGCGGGCAAGACCAAGCACGTCATGGCCTACATGAAGGACTTCCTTTTCCCGCCGGAGCAGGCCAACACGCCGCTGCGCGTGCTGTCGGGCGGCGAGAAGGCGAGGCTGATGCTGGCCCGCGCCCTGGCCCTGCCCTCCAACCTGCTGGTGCTCGACGAACCGACAAACGATCTCGACCTGGAAACGCTCGATCTCCTGCAGGGCCTGATCGACGACTATGCCGGAACCGTCTTCCTGGTCTCGCACGATCGCGACTTTCTCGACCGGGTCTGCACGAGCGTGATCGTGTCGGAGGGCAATGGGCGCTGGCGTGAGTATGCCGGCGGCTATTCCGACATGCTTGCCCAGCGCGGCCGTGGAGTCTCGCCGGACGACCGCACGGCGAATGTGACAACCGGCAAGCCGGCGTCGAACGCCCCGGCCAAACCGCAACCGGCAGCCCCCAAGCAGGAAAAGCGGCGCATGGCCAACAAGGATCGCTATGCGCTGGAACGCCTGCCCGGCGAGATCGACGCGCTGGGCGAGACGATCGCCAAACTCGAAAGCCGGATGAACGACCCGGCGCTGTTTGCCGACAGCGCCCGTTTCTCACAAGTCTCTCAACAGCTGGCCGACGCGCTCGCCGAACGCGATGCGAAGGAAGAACAGTGGCTGGAGCTGGAAGCCCTGCGCGAGGAGATCGAGGGCGAGGGCTAGTTTGCATGACGCGCCAGGAAGGCGTCGAACCGGGGAACGGTAAAGGCGAGCTGCCCATAGCTGGGCGCGTAGATCATGCCCTTTTCGATCAGGTGCTGGCGCGTCGAATTGAGCTGGCTGGATGAGCCGACACCGAAGGCTTTCGCCACCGCGCCGGGCCGGTGCTCGCCCGGTCCCAGCGTGGCCAGCGCCCGCATATAGTCCATCTCATGGGGCGTACACCGGTCCAGACGCATCTGGAAGAAGCCACGATCCAGCGCTTCACGTACCTGCCCCGCTGCACGTTCCACGTCACGGCGGCGGACCGGTGAGGCTTTGGCAACGGCCCAGCAGCCATTACCCCATTCCTGAATGAAATGCGGATAGCCCTCCGTCTCAGCCCACAACGCATCCAGCGCCCCGTTTCCGATTTCCACATCTTCCAGTGCCAGCGTGTCGCGAAAGACCGTATCGGCCGCCTCGCGGCTCAACGGGCCGATCGTCTCCGCCATGAAGAGCCGCTCGGAATAGGAACGGCTCTCGCCCAGCTGCCGCAGTATGTTGGGAAGGCCGGCGCCTATCAGGATGACCGGCAGCCGGCGCTGGGCAATCCGGTGCATGGAAACGATCAGGGCATTGAGGTGCCCATGTCCGACGAACTGGAGCTCATCCACGATCAGTACGACAGCCGTGCCGGCATGCCTGGCCGCCACGCCGACGGCTTCGAACAGATCGGGCAGATCGGTCTCCAGATCGCCGCTGTCGGCAATACCCGGCTCGGGCTCGAATTCGACACCGACGGATCCGCCGGGAAAGTCGATATTCACCGACCGGACGAGGCTGGCCAGCGCCCGGCCCGCCGCCCGTACAAACGTCCGGGCCTTCTCGACATTGTCGAGCCCGATCAGGACCTTGCGCAACTGGGCGACCAGTTGCTGCAGGAAGGGCCTGTCGGGCACCGCCTCGATCCAGGATACCAGACAGCCCAGAGCCTCGGCTTGCTCGCGCGCCTCCAGAAGAATGGATGTCTTTCCGGTTCCGCGCAGCCCGTGCAGTACCAGGCTGCGCGCCGCCCGGTGTTTCAGTGCCCGCCGCATCTGCGCCGTCATGGCCGCCACGACCGCGTCGCGGCCCGCCATCACGTCGGGCATGACGCCCGCTCCGGGCGTAAACGGGCTGTCCTCGGCCTTCACCTGCCACCCCCGAACTTAAGATTGCAGTCCATAGAGTGGTCAACTCGGTCAACTCGGTCAACTCGGTCAACTCGGTCAACTCGGTCAACTCGGTCAACTCGGTCAACTCGGTCAACTCGGTCAACTCGGTCAACTCGGTCAACTCGGTCAACTCGGTCAA
>Ga0189275_100085_pt1 | contig 158197 bp, 142 predicted proteins | sample N19A6minimetaG_FD_130329 | JGI IMG/M metagenome (GOLD analysis project Ga0189275, IMG submission 130329) | Marine microbial communities from the Costa Rica Dome - N19 A6 mini metaG | ecosystem: Environmental > Aquatic > Marine > Oceanic > Photic zone | place: Costa Rica: the Eastern Pacific...
ACTGTTCTCGGTCTTGGTGGAACTGAAGTTCTTACCATTAATGGTCACTTCGGTGCCCACGGTTCCGGATGTGGGGGAAAAACTAGTAATTTCAACTTCTTGAGGTTCTGGATCAGGAGTTGGCCCATCATCCTTGCCACACGAAAGAATTAGGCATATACTCATTATGGGAAGGCCCATCAATATCGCTTTTTTCATAATCAAAACATTTATTGGGTTACTAATTAGAGTTAGCCCCTAAAATCGATACTCTGGAACAAAAAAAGACCCATCAATATACTGATGGGTCCTATGAATTGACGGATGCGGGTTTTGAGTTGACGGAAATTTTATCCTCTCAAGATTTTTTTAATAGTTACACGTTGAAGCGGAAATGCATCACATCGCCATCCTTAACGATGTATTCCTTGCCTTCCACCCGCATACGGCCAGCTTCCTTGACCTTGGCTTCGCTGCCATGTTTCACATAGTCATCATAAGCGATGACCTCGGCACGGATAAAGCCTTTTTCAAAATCGGTATGGATCACACCAGCGGCTTGGGGTGCCGTAGCTCCCACAGGGATGGTCCATGCACGGACTTCCTTGACCCCAGCGGTAAAATAGGTCTCCAAATCCAACAAGCGGTAAGCTCCGCGGATGAGTTTGGCAGAACCCGGTTCAGAAAGACCCAAATCTTCCAAGAACATCTGGCGTTCTTCGTAGGTTTCCAGTTCGGTGATATCGGCCTCGGTACCCACGGCCAAAAAGATGACCTCTGCATTTTCCTGGGCCACGGCTTCCCTAACTTTTTCCACATAGGTATTCCCGGTAGCTGCGGCTTCTTCCCCTACGTTACAGACATACATCACGGGCTTGTCCGTGATCAATTGGAGAGGTTTTACATATTCCTGTCTATCTTCATCACTGAGTTGAATGGCCCGTACCGATATACCGGATTCCAAACCTGTTTTCAAGGCAGAAAGAACAGCTTCTTCCTTCTGGGCCTCTTTGTTTCCGGTTTTGGCGGCACGTTTTACCTTGTCCAATTTTTTCTCCACGCTCTCCAAATCTTTCAATTGGAGTTCCATATCTATGGTTTCTTTGTCCCGGATAGGGTCTACGGAACCATCTACGTGTACAATATTATCATTGTCAAAACAGCGTAAGACATGAAGAATGGCATCTGTTTCACGGATATTGCCCAAAAATTGGTTGCCGAGCCCTTCACCTTTGCTCGCACCTTTTACCAAACCGGCTATGTCCACAATTTCCACGGTGGCGGGAATTACGCGTTCAGGATTCACCAATTCCTCCAATTTTTCCAAGCGGGTATCGGGTACGTTTACCACCCCAATATTGGGTTCAATGGTGCAAAAAGGAAAGTTGGCACTTTGCGCCTTGGCATTGGACAAACAGTTAAAGAGGGTGGATTTTCCCACATTGGGCAATCCTACGATACCGGCTTTCATCTATTCAGGTGTATTTTAAGGCTGCAAATATAAGTTGAAGTTTTGTTTTGAACGTTTTAAAACCCTTTTATCAGGAAATAAAAGCCCATGGCAAAAAGACCGATTATTCCAAAAATGGCCACAAGTGACAAAATACACCCGGCCTGCTTCCAAAAACCATTGTATGTTTTTCTTTTTTCTGCATAAAAAAACCCCGAAATAAATTCGGGGCTAAATTACGTGTTTTTTATGGGTTACCCGTTGGGGTGCATAAACTTCTGTTTGCCCAAAAGCTCTTCTTCGCTTTCCACGTGATCTTCGTCCGGCACACAGCAATCCACAGGACAAACCGCCGCACATTGGGGTTCTTCATGGAAGCCCATGCACTCGGTACACTTGTCGGGTGCTATATAATAGATTTCGTCACTGACGGGTTCCTGGACCTCCTCGGCATTCACGGCCTTTCCGTTGGGAAGGACCACATCGCCCTCCAAGGAAGTACCGTCACCATATCGCCATTCGTCGGCTCCTTCGTATATTGCTGTATTGGGGCATTCTGGCTCGCAGGCCCCGCAGTTAATGCATTCGTCTGTTATAATTATCGCCATAATTTTCTTTTTCCGTGGTGCTGATTCATTTCAGCATGCGTATTTTTGGCAAAAATAAACCCTACCAAATTAGTATACAAATATAATGAGGGCACATCTCCCAATATTGAAAGCTTTTGTTAAACTTGGAAGTTACCTTGCCGATTTTTGTGAAAATGACAATGGTGCATCGGCTTCATTTGAAGAGGCCCTGACCAAGGCTGAACAGCAAAATGGATGGTTTACCCGGGACAACATCATCGTTGCGCTAAAACAATGGAGCGAATTGTTGACCGAAGAAACCCTATCCCAATGGCTTTCCAAGTATGAGCTTACGGTTGATAACGCTCCAAAGACCATCGGTATTGTCATGGCCGGTAATATTCCCTTGGTGGGATTCCATGATTTTTTGTGCGTGCTGCTCTCCGGAAATAAAGTATTGGCGAAGCTTTCATCCAATGATAAGGTATTGCTCCCCTTTCTTTCCGATTATTTGATAAAACAAGAGCCCTTATTGACTGAGCGGATTGAATTCACCGAAGGTAAACTGGAAAACTTTGATGCGGTCATTGCCACGGGAAGCAACAATACCGGACGCTATTTTGAACACTATTTTGGTAAAAGACCGAATATCATCCGAAAAAACAGAAGTTCGGTGGCCATCCTAAGCGGGAATGAATCCCAAGCTGAGCTGGAAGCCTTAGGTGAGGATATTTTTAGGTATTACGGGTTGGGCTGCCGGAATGTGGCCAAGCTTTTTGTGCCCAAAGGATATGATTTTGATGCGTTTTACAAGGCCATGTTTACTTTTCAGGACGTCATCCATCATCATAAATATGCCAATAACTACGACTACAACAAGGCAGTGTACCTGATGAGCGATTTCAAGATTTTGGACAATGGCTTTTTGGTGCTCAAGGAAGATGAAGGGTTCTCTTCCCCTATCGCGGCGTTATTTTATTCCCATTACGATTCGTTGGAAGAACTACGTGAACAGTTGTTGGGACAAGAAGAGCAAATCCAATGTGTCGTGTCTGCAGAGAGCCAATCCAATGATGTTGCTTTCGGGGAGACTCAAAAACCCAAACTGGAGGATTATGCGGATGGTGTGGACACTATGGAATTCTTACTTCAATTATAAAAAAACCCATTGCGGAAACCGTTTTTAGATCCAAGTTTTTTTTAGACCTTTACCCTTTAAATTAAGGGAATGAAAAAACACAATTTTAGCGCAGGACCTTGTATTTTACCCAAAGAGGTCATGCAGAAGGCTTCCGAAGCCGTAGTGGAACTGGACGGCATTGGTCTATCACTTATAGAAATCTCTCACCGCAGCAAGGAATTTGTGGCCATTATGGAAAAGGCCCGTTCGTTGGCCCTTGAACTTTTAGGCTTGGAAGGGAAGGGGTATCAAGCCCTATTCTTACAAGGAGGGGCCAGTATGCAGTTTTTGATGGCGGCCTATAACCTTTTGGACAAAAAGGCGGGCTACGTCAACACAGGGACCTGGAGCCAGAAAGCCATCAAGGAGGCCAAATTGTTCGGGGACATTGTTGAAGTGGCCTCATCACAGGCAGAAAATTTTAACCATATCCCAAAGGGATACCATATTCCCACAGAGTTGGATTACCTGCACCTTACCTCCAACAATACCATTTTTGGGACCCAGATCAAGGAATTCCCCGAAACGGATGTGCCTTTGGTCTGTGATATGAGTTCCGATATTTTTTCCCGTCAGCTCGATTTTTCCCAGTTTGACTTGATTTATGCCGGGGCGCAAAAGAATATGGGCCCTGCTGGAGCCACTTTGGTAGTGGTTAAAGAAGATATTTTAGGCAAGGTTTCCCGTAAAATCCCGTCCATGTTGGATTATGCCGTGCATGTATCAAAAGAGAGTATGTTCAACACACCTCCTGTATTTGCGGTATACGTGTCCATGCTTACCATGCAGTGGTTAAAGGATTTGGGAGGGATAGCCGCCATTGAGGAAATCAATGAGCGAAAGGCCAGCCTTATTTATTCCGAAATAGAATTGAATCCGGTATTCTCTGGTTTTGCAGCCAAGGAAGACCGTTCTACCATGAACGCCACCTTCAACATCACAGACGATGGATTAAAAGAGCTTTTCGATACTATGTGCAAGGAAGCTGGTATCAGTGGAATCAATGGGCACCGTTCCGTTGGAGGGTATCGAGCATCCATGTACAATGCACTTCCATTGGAAAGTGTAGGGGTTTTGGTCGACATCATGAGCGAATTGGAGAAAAAAGGATAGATTAGTGTTGAGTTTTTAGTTCTAAATCGTAAATATTGATCGAAGAAAGAAGTTTTGAATTTTCGTTGCGCATCATCAAGTTGGTTAAAAATTTGAAGGAAAACAACGAGTATGTCTTCGCCGATCAATTATTGCGTTCATCCACCAGCATTGGAGCCAATGTAGCCGAAGCAGGTGCAGGTCAATTCAAAAAAGATTTCATTTCTAAAATGCCATAGCTTCAAAAGAAGCACGTGAATCCAGATATTGGTTACGATTGATTCATAAAGCCAATTTATCTGACCTTGATTTGAAAGAGTACTTGGAAGAAATAGAGCAAATCATCAAAATTTTGACCAAAATTGTCAAAACCAGCCAAGAAACTATTTAAAACTTAAGACTTAGAATTTAAGCCTATGAATATTGTACTGGCCAATGATGGCTTAGCCCAATCGGGAATAGATGCACTTCAAAAAGAAGGTTTTGAGGTGGTTACCACCCGGGTGGCCCAAGAACAGTTGGCAAATTTCATCAACGCCAATTCCATATCGGTCCTTTTGGTGCGAAGTGCCACTGAGGTAAGAAAAAAAACTATCGACGCTTGCCCTGGCCTCAAATTGATCGGCCGGGGCGGTGTGGGTATGGACAATATTGATGTGGACTATGCCCAATCCAAAGGCATCCATGTGATCAATACGCCTGAAGCTTCCGCGGGGTCGGTGGCCGAACTGGTCTTTGCCCACATGCTCAACGGAGCTCGATTTTTACATGATTCCAATCGGAACATGCCCTTGGATGGCGATAGTCAGTTCAAGCAGCTCAAAAAAAGCTATGCTTCCGGAATGGAACTGCGCGGAAAGACCATGGGTATAATCGGTTTGGGCAGGATAGGACAGGCCACTGCAAAAATGGCGATTGCTTTGGGAATGGAACTGCTGTATCATGATCACCATACCAAAAAAATAAGCTTGGAGCTTTCCTTTTATGACGGACAGACAGTGCAATTCAATGTAGCCGATAGCCCACTTGAGGATGTTTTAAAGAATTCTGATTTTGTCAGCATCCATGTTCCATCCCAAAATGGTTATGTCATCGGGAAAAAAGAATTGGCCCAGATGAAACCCACGGCAGGAATCATCAATGCATCACGTGGTGGAGTTTTGGACGAAGTGGCCCTAGTAGAAGCCTTGGATGCAGATAAATTGGCCTTTGCAGGATTGGATGTATATGAATCCGAACCCCAGCCTGAAATCAAAATATTGATGCACCCCAAAATATCACTTTCCCCGCATATTGGGGCATCAACCCTAGAGGCACAGCAACGAATAGGTCTGGAATTGGCGGAACAGATTATTAAATTGCTAAAATAACTGGTTTTTTAGCCCCTGTACGGGTTCAAAACCTAGTTTTTCACTACATTGTCTTCCTAACCTTAACACAAATACAATGTCAGGATTATTGGATTTACTAAATAGCCCCATGGGCCAACAATTGATCAGCGGGGTGGCCGGACAAACCGGGCAATCGGAGAATAAGACGGCCGACGTTTTAAGTATGGCCATGCCTTTATTGATGGGCGCCATGAAAAAAAATACCTCTACCCCTGGGGGAGCCCAAGGGCTTATGAATGCGCTGTCCTCCAAACATGATGGCAGCATTTTGGATGATATGGGTGGTTTCTTCGGAGGTGGAGTGGACCAAAACGTAATGGACGATGGAGCTGGAATCTTGGGCCATATCTTAGGGACAAAACAGCCCCAAGTGGAAAATGCCTTGAGCAGCAAATCGGGTCTGGATGCCGGGACCGTTTCCCAAATCCTTAAAATCGCGGCCCCTATCCTATTGGGTTATTTGGGGAAACAAACACGTCAGCAAAATGTAAGCAGCCCTGATGGACTGAACGGTCTTTTGGGGGGACTTATGGGCGGCGGCAGAAGTGCCTCCAAACAACAATCCCTTATTGAGACTTTTCTTGACTCGGATGGCGATGGTAGCGTTATAGACGACTTGGCCGGAATGGTATTGAACAGTGGTGGACAGAAAAAAAGCGGCCTTGGCGGAATGCTGGGCGGACTTTTTGGAAAATAGTCTTTCTACTTAACGATATTTAACAAAGCCGTTTGAATTTTCAAATGGCTTTTTTTGTATCTTAAAGCTATGAAAAAGAGAATTTTATCCTTATTGGTGGCCTTTATGGCCACTTTTGGCCTATTGGTGTCCTGTTCTGCACAAAAAGAGGCCTTGGACATTTCCAATGAAGAACAGGCCGTTTTCAATTCACAGGAAGAAAAGGAAGTAGAGATCAAAGATGAGGAGAGTGAGTATGAAATCATCATCATTGAACCTGGTTTCTACACTTGGTTGCAGAGTATTGCCCGACCCGAAGGCTACTACTCCCAATCCTTTCTGGAAAATAGGAATCAACTTCTTGTAATGGAATGGAACAGACGTGTGGTGCAGCCCGGAAACTTTAATCCAAACCTGTATATGTTTCAAATCGATTACGATTCAAACATTGATTATGGCTATGAGGTAAATTATAAGCTCTATAATTATTTTGTTTATTTCCAACGGAAGTACAAACAGCGTCTTGGCCCCTTTCTTCCAAGGATTTAAAACCGTATTTTTGCATCGGAACATTCTTGCCGATGAAAAAAATAAAGGACCGCTGGGAAATTCGTGAAAACTGGCAACTTTTCTTTCCCTTTCTGGGGTTCTCTTTGGTGCTCCTTACCGCCTACTGGATTTCCAGACGTTTGTTACACACTTTTGGGCTTAACAATACACTAGTGGAATGGGTTTTTACTTTAGGGTCCACTATAGGATTATCTCTGATTATGATTCGATTTTTTCTGTGGTGCTTTAAAAAATTGGAGCATAAGTGGAAGGTATCCCATAAATGGGAAATGATAGCCATTTTCATTGTCTTCGCCATAACCGGAAGCCTCTCCGGAAAGCTTGCTGGACCTTTGGTTGAATGGATCGGACTTGGAGAAAACAATACCCATGGCGCCATCTATTGGACCGCACGAATTCTTTTGATATTTCCCATATACCAATGCATATTGGTCTTTGTTGGATGGCTGTTCGGGCAATTCAAATTCTTCTGGGAATTTGAAAAGAAAATGTTGAAACGCATGGGGTTAGGATTTCTCCTTCCATAGTTTTATAGTTTTGTTAACACAGAAAAAGTATTTGGATAGGTTACTTTGCCAAGATGACCTCATTGCTTCCTAAACGCATCATTGCTGTAGTTTCCTTTGTACTGGCCTTGGGGATACTTACCCCATCCGCAGTAAAGCTATCGCATGCGCTCTTTGGACACTCCAAGGAAAAACGTTGCATTGCTGAGGGCACAAAGCACATCCATGAGGCGGATATCCATTGTGAGTTTCATGATTTCACGCTGGTTTCCAAAGTATTTGTGGCATCTTCCTATGAATACGTTTGTCTGGAAATACCGATTATTGGGCATCAGCACAATTTTCACAACTCCTTTTTTAAACCTTACCAAAAGGAATATTTAGCCTTACGAGGTCCCCCTACTGTTTCGTTATAGTTTTCCTTTCCATTCAACACATTCAATAACGTAGTAATTTTTATAATGAAACAATTATTCACGTCAATGCTTTTGGCATTGGCTCCAATATATATAGCTGCACAGAGCACAGTTACGGGTAACATAACAGATTCGGAAAATGGACAACCCTTGGAACAGGTTTCCGTTTATATTCCCCAATTGGAGAAAGGAGCCGTGACCGGCGCTGACGGAACTTACACCTTAAAAGACCTTCCTGAAGGTTCCTATAAACTCGTAGTGGCCTATTTGGGCTACGAAACCCATTCCATGACCTTGGAAATCCACTCGGGCAGTAACACCTATAATTATGCCATGACTCCCTCGGCCATTGAGATTGACGAGGTTGTCCTTTCCACGCCTTTTCACAAACTTCAGCGGGAAAACGTGATGAAAGTGGAACAAAAGTCCATCGCAGAGCTCAAAAGTGAAGGTGCCATTACTTTGGCCGATGGTATTACAAGAGTTCCCGGGGTAACCTCGGTTTCCACAGGGGTAGGTATTGGAAAACCTGTGATCAGGGGACTGAGTTTCAATAGGGTTTTGGTCTATACCCAAGGCGTACGATTGGAGAACCAACAATTTGGAGGGGAACACGGTCTTGGGGTCAATGATGCCGGGATTTCCAGTATAGAGGTCATCAAAGGCCCCGCTTCCCTACTCTACGGTTCGGATGCCCTAGGTGGTGTACTCTACCTAAACCCTGAAAGTTTTGAACTTCCCAACCAAACCTCAGGCGACATCAACCTAAACTATTTTACCAATACATTGGGGTATGGGGCCAACGCAGGTTTTAAGACCTCCGGTGAAAAACTTAAGTTTTTGGTCAGGGGTGCCTATGCATCCAATGTCGATTATGAAACCGGCGATGGTACCGGTGTGACCAACTCTAGGTTCAAGGAAGCTGATATTAAAACCGGACTTGCCTATCAGGCCACCAAGTTCAAGACGGAACTGAGATACAATTACAACGAATCCAATTTGGGGATTCCCGAGGAAATTGGAGTACAAGACAATGGTAGGGATCCTTTGTTACCGAATCAAGAGATTGCAACCCATATCTTGAGTTCGAAAAGTAATTTTTTCTTTAGAAAATCCAGTTTGGAGGCTACGTTGGGGTACATTTTGAATAATCGGAAAGAGTTCGAGGAACACCACAAACATGAAGGCGAAGAACCTGCGGAAGAGGAAGAGCATGAAGAGGAGGAAGGTCCCGCCTTGGACATGGACTTGAGCACGTTTAACTACAACCTGCAGTTCAATCCCCAATGGGGCAGCATGACCACTATCTTTGGTGTGCAGGGCATGCATCAAAAGAACGAGAATTTTGGGGAAGAAGTGCTTATTCCCAATGCCATCACCAATGATTTTGGGGTTTTGGCCACCTCGCATGTCCATTTTAATAAAAGTGATCTGCAATTTGGGCTACGATATGATTTAAGGTCAATAAATGGGGAAGAAAGTGGCATTGTTGGCGATGAGGAATATATTCCCAGTTTGGACAAAAACTTTAATAGTTTTAATGCTGCCGTGGGATATAGGGCAGATTTAACGGACAATATTTTGTTCCGTTTGAACATTGCCACGGGATTCAGGGCACCCAACCTATCCGAATTGACCTCCAATGGCCTGCATAGCGGAGCCAACCGCGTTGAGATAGGAAACCAAGATCTGGATAGCGAGCAAAATGTACAGGTAGATCTGGCCCTTGAATATGGCAATCAACATATTGAGGTATATGCCAATGCATTCTATAACAATGTGAGTGATTATATTTATTTGCAACCTACTGGAGAGTTTAGGGATGATAACCCCATATACGTTTTCCAACAACAGGATGCCAAACTATATGGTGGCGAATTCGGGTTCCATTTGCACCCCCATCCTTTGGATTGGCTGCATTTGGAAAGCAGTTTTGATATGGTCTTTGGGGAACTGGAAGACAAGACCGACCTTCCGTTGATTCCTGCTAACCGATGGAACAATACACTACGGGTAGAATGGAACACGGCAAAAGGGACGAAATCCAAAAGTTATGCCTTTGCCACGGTTCAATCCGTGTTTGACCAGAATAAAGTGGCCACTTTTGAGACACCTACATCTGGATATAGCCTATTCAATATGGGTTTTGGGGGTGAAATCAACATTTTCAACCAACTGGTGGGCTTCAAGATAAGCGGCAACAACCTTTTTGATAAAACCTACATCTCACACCTATCCCGATTAAAGACCGATGGCATTGCCAATATTGGCCGTAACATTGCCTTTAATCTGAGTATTGGATTGTAAAAACGGAATTAAAATTTGGAGAGCGGCAGATAGTTTTACGATTTGTCGCTCTTTTTTTTGCTCAATAGATAGGTGTAAATCCATGTCAGGGTAAAGGTAGGCACGATATCCATACCGGGTATCAGCTCTTCGGCAAAGGTGATGAGACCTGCAGCCTGCCCTACCCTGCCCTTATACAATCGGGTCATGAGCCACCCTGCAATCGGAGCCCAGATTACATCCGAAAACTCCCCTATTCCGGGAATCGCGAACGACAGCATTCCGATGCCGTCGAACAAAAGTCCTAAAAGTAGATTGCGGTACTTGGGGTCTTTTTCTTCTGTCATTGTGGTAAAATAGAAAATCCAAATGAATTGAAGAAATGCCTTAAGACAAATCGGAGCTAATAAGTTTTAGAAACTCGTTTCTGGTCTCTTGTTTTTCAAACTGACCTCGGAATCCAGATGTTGTGGTGACCGAGTTTTGTTTTTGAACCCCGCGCATCATCATGCACATATGGGCGGCTTCAATAACCACGGCCACTCCTTTAGGTTTAAGGGTAGTGTTTATGCACTCTAAAATATCATGGGTCAATCTTTCCTGAACCTGAAGCCTTCTGGCAAAAACATCCACCACACGGGGTATTTTGCTGAGTCCTACAATATGTCCATTGGGAATATAGGCAATATGGGCCTTTCCAAAGAAAGGGAGCATATGGTGCTCGCAAAGGGAATATACTTCGATGTCTTTAATGATCACCATGTCGTCATAGCTTTCCGCGAACATGGCACTTTTAAGGATTTCCGTAGCATCCTGTTTGTACCCTTGGGTAAGGAACAGCATGGCTTTTGCAGCCCTTTCCGGGGTCTTTACCAAACCATCACGGGATATATCCTCCCCAATGTCCCCCATGATCTTGGCAAAGTGGTCTTTTACCTCGTTTGTAATTTCAATATTGTATTCTTCCAGATTGCGATACGGTGCCATAGGCTTTACTTGATAGTATTTATTTTTTTTGAAAAATAAGTATTCAACTTTTTAATCTTGGGCTCTATAATAACCTGGCAATAGGGTTGTTGTGTATGGTCATTATAATAATTTTGGTGTTCTTCCTCGGCATTGTAAAAAGGTTTCTCTTCGGAAATGGCCGTTACAACGGGTGAAGCAAAAATCTGCTCCTTTTCCAACAATGCAATGAACTCCTCCGCTTGTTGCTTTTGTGCAGGGTTTGTATAGAAGACTTCACTCCGATATTGGGTGCCCACATCATTTCCCTGACGGTTCAAGGTAGTGGGGTCATGGGTGGCAAAGAACACTTCCAACAATTCCACATAAGAAACTTTTGAAGGGTCGAATGTAATCTTGATGGCTTCAGCATGTCCTGTGCGCCCCGTACAGATTTCTCTGTAGGCCGGATTCTTAATGGTTCCCCCAGTATAGCCAGAAACAACTTCCATCACCCCATTGAGTCGTTGAAAAACCGCTTCAGTGCACCAAAAACAACCGCCAGCGAATATGGCGGTCTCCCAATCCATGTTGACTTGTTTGTCCATGAAGTTTCAAAATTAGGTAAAGTTTAGTATCCCGCAATCCAGATAAAAAACTAATTTCCTGACATCAGTCGGAAAGATGCCCAAAAACTTAGTAAAAATTCCAATCTTTGTTACCGCATGGTGCAATGGTTACGTTCACCGGAAGAAGCTGTTTTCATGATCAAGGCAACAAACATTCAAAAAAAATACGGCGACCTGAAAGTACTTAAGGGGGTCGACCTGGAAATCAAAAAAGGGGAAGTGGTGTCCATTGTTGGGGCTTCGGGAGCAGGAAAAACCACCTTGCTCCAAATTTTGGGCACTTTGGATTCCCCCTCCAATGGGGAAGAAAGTAAGCTACTGATCAATGACACGGAGGTGACCCAGTTGAATGATAAAAACTTGGCCCGTTTCCGAAACGAGCATATTGGTTTTATCTTTCAGTTTCACCAATTGTTGCCTGAATTCACTGCATTGGAAAATGTTTGTATTCCTGCTTTTATCAAAAAAACACCCAAGGAGGAAGCAGAAAAGAGAGCCATGGAGCTTTTGGACTTTTTGGGTCTGAAGGACCGGTACCATCACAAGCCCAACGAGCTTTCCGGAGGGGAACAGCAAAGAGTGGCCGTAGCACGTTCCTTGATGAACAAACCATCTGTTGTACTGGCCGATGAGCCCAGCGGAAATCTGGATTCGGAAAGTGCGGATAACCTGCACAAGCTTTTTTTTAAGCTTCGGGATGAGTTTGGACAGACCTTTGTATTGGTAACCCACAATTTGGAGTTGGCCAATATGGCGGATCGTAAGTTGACCATGGTGGATGGTTTGATAGTTTCCTAGCGTACCATGACAAAATCAGAATTAAAACTTTTTTTGGATGAAAAGGTCGTCCAATACAACCATCCTCGTTTTTTGGAGGATGATCCCCTTCAAATACCCCATCGGTTTACCCGAAAAGAAGATATCGAGATCAGTGGATTCCTAACGGCGACCATTGCTTGGGGCAATCGGAAAAGTATCATCAACAATGCTTCCAAGATGATGGAACTTATGGGGAACACCCCGTACGATTTTGTAATGAACCACTCCGAAGATGACCTGGAAAAGCTTTCTCCCTTTGTACATCGCACTTTTAATGGAATCGACCTGCAATATTTTATCCGCGGCATTCGGCATATCTACCTAAACCATGGTGGATTGGAGCCTATATTCAGTCAAAACAGCGAAAAAGACTCCCTGCAACCCACCATTTCCAGTTTCAAGAAGGTATTTTTTGAACTGCCCCACCCTACCCGGACCACAAAACATATTTCGGACCCTGTGAAAGGTTCCGCCGCCAAACGCATCAATATGTTTTTACGTTGGATGGTCCGTGACAACAACACCGGGGTTGACTTTGGCCTGTGGAAAAGCTTGAGACCAAGTCAACTTTCCTGCCCTCTTGACGTACATTCCGGCAATGTGGCCCGAAAGCTGAAACTGCTCAAACGCAAACAGAACGATGCCAAAGCTTTGGCTGAATTGGACCAAAACCTACGAAGGTTGGATGCCTCGGACCCGGTAAAGTATGATTTTGCTCTTTTCGGCCTTGGCATATTTGAAAAGTTTTAGTCGAGACTATAACCGTTATTTTCCATCAACAAACTCTTTGTCCGTGAGCGTTTTCATGAAAGCCACCAACGCTTTTTGCTCACCATCGCTTAGGTTCAGCGAATCGGGCGGCAAGGTTTGGTAAGGCACGTCAAGGCCCATTCCCTGTCCTCCCCCAACATTATAGAAGGTGATTACTTCTTCCAAGGTCTTATACACCCCATTGTGCATGTAGGGTCCTGTCAATTCTATATTTCGGACGGTTGCCGTTTTAAAGAAATTTCGTTTTTCTTCTACCTTGTAGGGATGGTACATGCCTGGGTCATCATCCAAAATGGGATGCTCAAAGCTCGGATTTTTGGGAACGCCCAAATTTTCAAATTCCGTTTCGGCATATTTGGGAGGCACCAATCCGTTGAAGGCAGGTGGAAAATGACAGGTGGCACAGGCCGCTTTCCCCATAAAAAGATTGAAACCCAGTTTTTCTTCCTGGGTCAGTGAGTTCTCCTCTCCTTGCATGTTCCGGTCAAATTTGGAGTTGAATGGGGCAAGACTCCGAATGTAGGTGGCAATGGCATGGCGTACGTTCAAGTTATTGATTTCCCCTCCATACAAGCTATCGAAAGCAGCTTTGTATAACGTATTCTCCCCTACTCGCTTTTCAATGGTGTTCAAATCAATATGAAACTCATTTTCATCATTGACCACATTCACGATTTGGTCCTCCAAGCCATCCGCCCTACCATCATAGAACATGGTGGTCTGATATACGGCATAGGTCATGGTAGGGGTATTTCGCTGTAATTCCACCCCATTGATACCCAAGGCTTTGGGATGACCGTCCGTAAATGCCTTTTCCTTGATGTGGCAAGTGGCGCAGCTTATGTTTCCACTACTGGAAAGGGAAGGATCATTGAACAGGTTTCTCCCGAGGTCAATGCGTTCAGGGGTAATGTCAGGGGAGCCTGGTGTGGAAAATTGGGCAATATTGAAAAAGTCCTTATCAAAAAGATTGGTGGCCGTGGGGTTCAATGATCTTGATGTATTCAAGGCAATGTTCCAATCTGTTGCGGTTGCATTGATCAACTCCAATTGCCTGTTCGTATGGTCTTTAATGAAAGTGTATCGGTCAAAATGGTCAAAATCCCCAGATTGTAAGGTTGCTATAGTGCTCTCTATTTCAGCGGACCACTGATCCATAAGGGATTTGTCCGTGAATGCTTCCGTATAAATTGCTAATATTTCAGCAATGGATTCATACGTATAGATGGCCTCATTCAGGGAATTGGCCAACATGGGGGAATCAAAACCGGTAATACCCTTCGTGGCAACATTCACAATGGCATCACGTATCATCTTAAGATGATGTCGGTCCCGTTGGGTATAGAGCATATGGTTTCTGCGGATATAGGGGATACGGACCTGTAAATAGGTCAATACCAAATCCAATTCGTTATTGGAGATGGGTTCTTCGGTATACAACAGCTCTTCCAAGACCTGATAGCTCTTGGGCTTCAATTTTTTAATGTCCGTGTAATCATCGATTTCCACTTTAAGGAGATTGGGGGCGTTCATGGATAGGTAGTTTTCATAATCGTAAGCGATGATCATGGGTTCTGCCCGTTTGTACCATTCCCTGCTTTTTAGAAAATTGGCCCGGTTTACTTCCAAGCTTTGGGTCGTATCCATTTTTTGAATGTAGTATGCCGCACTGTCCAACGTCTGGAAATAGTAGTTTTTAATGTCTTCATTGAACACGGATTCTTTGTCCATTGAAGTGGTACGACTTGCATTTCCTTCTTGTTTTTTACAAGATCCCACCATCAAAAAAAGGAATGCAAAGAAGATAGTATATATCGATGATTTCATGGGTTGATGAATTTAAAAATGGAAACAAAAAGGTTCCCCATAACAGGGAACCTCTTCATTTTAAAAAATGTTATGATGCGAAATCAATGGATTATCTGGGAAGCCCTGTTAATTTGAAAAGGAAGGAGCCTTCCAAGGTGGCCGCTGCCTCATCAATGGCGGTTGGATCCACAAATTTCTTTCCGTCTGCTCTATAGGTCATGGGGTTACCACTGTCAAAAGACCATCCGTGTACCTGTGCTCCACCCACAAAAGTTGGCTCGGAAGCTCCAATGATATCGGTCACATCGATCATACCGGTGATCTCCCAGTAAGAATCGGTATTCCCAATACCAAGTCCGGCAGCAACCGTTTGGTTACACTCCATCACTTCCTTGAAAGTTCCCGTAGCAATGTCATATTGCCACAACTTGGCATAACCTTGTATATCTGGGTTGGCATCTGCATAACCATTAGGGTCCTCTTGAACATATACGTAGTTCTCGGTTACCACGATATTATCGGGAGAATGCATCCCATCTCCTTTTCCACCTTCCAAATCACCATCTACGACAACGGTCAATTTTGCATCTCCAGTGGGATCACTTGGATCAAGTTCCAATTTGTATACCCTTCCGAAGGAAGTACCTCTATTGGCCAAATCAGGATTATCCGAACGGATTCTTCCTGTAGCGTTGAAGAACACGGTCCTGTTGTTTTCGGCAGAACCTCTTCTCCAGTCAATATCCTCAATTCTCTGGAATCCAATGGCAACGGAATCTATGGCCTCTTGGTTCAATTCGGCAAGGGTACGCTCGGTAACTTCAACCCACTCCACATCGTATTCAATATCTTCGGCCATACCCATTTCAAACTTAAGGCCTCCACCTCCAATAGCTGTTTCAGTTGGGTTCTTTCCTCTCAACACATATAGCTTTCCGCTATACAGATCACCTCTGTTACCCACATACATTCCAAAATGGGCTTGTGGATAGGTGTTGTTACTGTCATCATCACCCATAAAAACCACGGTTTGGGTTGGGTAGGCATCTTTACCGATAGCTACGGCATTTTCAGTGGCCCATTCACCCAAAGCAGGCAGTCTTTCGGCCTCCACCCTTTCATCAGGGGAACGAAATGGATTGATTTTATATACTCCTTTTGCATTTCCACCCCACTCTCCACCAGAAAGATATAGAGGTCCAAATCCATGCTCTTCCATAGTGATGGAGGACCCGGAGCACATTGCAGTAAAAGCGGTGGCTGCTGAGTTTACAATATAATCACCTTCCAATGGTTGAAGATCGGAGTTCATTCGGATACGTGCAATGGAATAATCGGCCTCCAAATTATTGATGAAGGCATAGGTGCCATCTTCATACGGATACAATGCCGCACCGTCCATATAAGCGCCATAAACAAAAGTGGAATCAGATTCAAGGATGTCCGCAGAAGACATGATCATCTCCAATTGGGCCGAGGTACTGAATTCACCTTTTAATTCAAATACGGTATTTGGGGTCACGGAGCTGGTAAGGGGAACCAAATCGGCAACGGTAAGGTCATCGCCATCTTCACCGTCCGCTCCGTTGACACCATCAACTCCATCGACACCGTCCACGCCATCAATACCATTTTTTCCGTCTTCCCCGTCACAACTGGTAAAGCCAATGGCGACCACCGAAGTCAATACCAATCCTAGAAATAATTTTTTCAAATTCATAAAGTTTAGTTTTAAGGTTACTGTTTGTCCAAAACTATATATGAACCTTTAGGATTGGGTTACCCCTATATATTGATTGGTTTATGCTTGTTTTAAATCAATGTTAGCATGTAAAGTTTGGGGGGCTTCTGTGTTTCTAGGATTTGAATTTAATGTTAATCCCTTCTTTTTTGGTCGTGTGGCAACCCATGTTACCCAAAATACCTATTTTTAGGCTTAGACTAATTAACCTTAAAAATGAAAAATATCCATCTTCTCTTGGGCATGGTCCTATGCTCATCGATTGCTTTTGCACAAAACAGAAAAATACCTGTTGACACTACGGTGACCACGCAACATTCCGTTACCATAAACGGTGTCAATATTAGCTATACGGCCACAACGGGAACACAACCTGTTTGGGATGAAATGGGCGAGCCCATAGCGGCACTCCATTATACGTATTACACCCGGAACAATGTAAAGGATAGGGCCAGCCGTCCCCTTTTGATCTCCTTCAACGGTGGTCCAGGCTCCGGTTCGGTTTGGATGCACTTGGCCTATACCGGTCCCAGAATCCTTAAGATCGATGATGAAGGATACCCTGTTCAACCTTATGGGGTAAAGGAAAACCCATTCTCCGTTTTGGACGTTACCGACATTGTATATGTAAACCCTGCCAATACCGGGTATTCCAGGACCATTCCTGAAACGGGTGAGAAAGTAGATCGTGAAAGATTTTTCGGCATCAATGCCGACACGGCCTATTTGGCCGAATGGTTGAATACCTTCGTGACACGTAACAATCGATGGCGATCACCCAAATATATTGTTGGGGAAAGCTATGGAGGAACCCGGGTGATGGGACTTTCCTTAGCGCTTCAAAATCAACAATGGATGTACCTCAATGGGGTAATTATGGTATCTCCCGCAGACTATCGTGTGTTCCGTACCGAAGATCCCGTTTCCAGTGCCCTGAACTTACCTTATTTCGCCGCCACCGCTTGGCACCATAAGGCTTTACCATCTGCTTTGCAAGGCAAAGATCTTTTGGAGGTCTTGCCCGAAGTGGAAGACTATACCCTAAATACCTTATTGCCTGCCATTGCCAAAGGAGGTTTTATTGCTGATGCCGAAAAAACGGCCGTGGCCAAAAAGATGGCCTATTATACGGGGCTTAAAGAACAGGATATCCTAGATCACAATCTCGATGTGCCTACACAGTTTTTCTGGAAAGCCCTGATGAAGGAAAGAGGTGCGTATACGGTGGGTCGCTTGGATAGTAGATACCTTGGTATAGACAAGCAGGTTTTTGGTGATAGTCCGGATTATTCGCCAGAATTGACTTCTTGGTTGCATAGTTTCACTCCTGCCATCAACTACTATCTACAAGAAGAATTAAATTTTAAAACAGATATCAAATACAATATGTTCGGCCCCGTTCATCCATGGAACAACGACGATGACGACGTACGCGATAATCTACGTCAGGCCATGGCCCAAAACCCTTATTTGAACGTATTGGTACAATCTGGGTATTATGATGGGGCCTGCACCTATTTTGCCGCAAAGTATAGCATGTCGCAAGTAGACCCTAGTGGCCGCATGAAGGATAGGTTTGAATTCAAAGGCTATCGTTCCGGGCATATGATGTACCTAAGACGGGAAGATCTAAAAAAGGCCAACGATGATATCCGAGCCTTCATTGTACGGACGCAGGCCAATGGAAAGAGTGCCAAGTATTAGGGTGTAAATCATAAAAAAACATTCGAAGCGGTAAAGTCGACATTAAGTTGATTTTATCGCTTTTTTGTAACAAAAATCTGTAACTTACTACCAATAGGTATACTACAATACTATGGGTGGCGGTGGTTACATGTTGGATGCGGTAAAGTCTTTTAAGGCCAACCGGGATTTACTGAAGAAACGCAAGTTGAAAAGTAAAGGGGATGTGTATGGTTCTGAAGTAAAGACCCAATTGAACTTGAAGAAGTCCACTCCATTGGATATGCTCCGCATTCGAAGAAAAATAGCCCAGGGGAAAAGAAAGGAAAAAAATGCAACCTTCCTTGCCATCTTTATCATGATTTCGATGGGTATAGTGATCTATTACCTGTTCTTCTGATTTTGGAATATGATTATTTGCTTATTTTTAGCAAAACCTGTCATAGATGTACAAAATCAAAATCCAATTCATCCTTTTAGTCTTAATAATGTCGCTCCCCATAGCTGTTCAGGCCCAGGACTGGCCCAATCTTCAAAAGTTTCAGGAAGCCAATGCCGAAGTACTAAAGACCAAAAATTTGGAAAGCCGCGTAGTTTTTATGGGAAATTCCATTACCGAAGGCTGGTCCAATGCCAATCCAGCATTCTTTACTGATAATCCTTATATCAATAGGGGAATCAGTGGGCAGACCACTCCCCAAATGCTGCTACGATTTCGGCAAGATGTCATTGATCTGCACCCCAAAGCCGTGGTTATCTTAGCGGGAACCAATGATATAGCCGGAAATACAGGTCCGATGACTTTGGAACAAATTAGGGACAATATCCTCTCCATGGTACAATTGGCAAAGGCCAGTGAAGTCCATCCCATTGTGTGCTCCGTACTTCCTGCCTATGATTATCCGTGGCGACCTGGATTACAGCCCAATATCAAAATCCCTAAACTCAACCAACTCCTAAAAGAAATGGTCACTGAGCAAAATGTAACCTATCTGGATTATTTTTCAACAATGGCCGATGAACGAAACGGACTTTCCAAAGCCTACACCACGGATGAAGTCCATGTCACCAAGGAAGGTTATGCCGTGATGGAAAAGTTGGTCAATAAAGCGATTACTCAAGTAATCCAAAATGAAAACTAGGCTCTTTGTTTTCTTTTCCATTTGTTCGCTGACCATTTTTGGTCAAGCCAAAATAACCGTAAGTCCTGCTATGGATGTCCTTAAGGAGTTTAACAAGGTCAGGGACTTTACCATGGATGCAAGTGGTACCGAGGCCTATTTTACCGTTCAATCCCAAACTGAAGAGGTTTCCGTGATTTCCACCTCTTTAAAAACTGAAAATGGATGGGATTCTCCCCAGATTGCATCCTTTTCAGGAACATATAAGGATATGGAACCCTTCATGTCACCTGATGGTCTTCGGCTTTATTTTGTGTCGAACCGCCCGTTGCATGACTCCATTTCCAAAACCAAGGATTATGATATTTGGTATGTAGAACGAAAGGGTCCTGACCAGAAATGGTCCAACCCTATAAATCTTGGAGCACCTATAAATACGGAGCATAACGAGTTTTATCCTGCCATAGCGTCCAACGGGAACCTTTATTACACTGGTGACCGTCCAGACTCCAAAGGTGAGGATGATATTTTTTTCAGCGCATTTCAAAATGGGGAATATAGTGAGCCTATTTCGCTGGACGAGAATATCAATTCCAAGGGATTCGAATACAATGGGTACATCTCCAAGGATGACTCTTATTTGATTTTTGGGGGATATGCGCGTGCGGATGGTCGAGGAAGCGGCGATCTGTACATTAGTTTTAAAAATGAAGGGCAATGGACCAAAGCCCAACCCCTTCCCCAACCCATTAACTCGCCTTCTATGGACTACTGCCCCTATGTGGATGAAGTTAAAGGCGTGCTGTATTTTACGAGCCGGCGTACCCAAAACCCGGAAGGAACATTGGAAACCATGGGGCAACTTATACAATTTCTGAATTCCTACGAAAATGGAAACAGCAGGTTGTATAAGGCCAATATAGACGATGCCCTATTACGACCATAGCCACAGAATTCCTATCCATTTATATAACCGTGTACGCCAAACACACAAAAACTTTGAGGATATACTGCCCTTCTGTACACCATAGGTGATCTTTTGTATCTTTGATCATACAATTATTCTCAGGTGGAACTAGTTGGTAACAAGGAAACTACAATTGCAGTATTGCCCTTTCAGATTATTGGGGTGAAAAACGACATGAGCCCTGTTATAAAAGGGTTCACGGAAGACCTTATCATTAACTTTTCCAAATTTGTGGGATTATCGGTCATTTCCCAGTACTCCACCTTGGGTATTTCAGATATTTCCGATACCGAATCCATTGCCCAATTAGGCGCTGATTATATCATTACAGGTAGTTTTAGACCTTCAAATGATGGATACCGAATTGGGGTGCAACTAATACGGACCCGGGACAATAGAGTGGTCTTTGCCGGGAATCATATTGAGACCCTTGAGACCCTGCTGAATGCCGAAGACACCATTACCCAACAGATGGTCAGTGTGTTACAGCAACAGATAGAACACGATCTGCTCTCCTACTCCTACAAAAAAGAATCTTTTGAGCTCGCTGCCTATGAAAATTGGCTTTTGGGCATCAAGGAACTAAAAAAAGGAACCGTTGAAAGCGACCTTACCGCTAGGGAATATTTTGAGGCCGCTTTGCAAATAGACCCTCTGTTCGCCAGAGCCTATACCGGAATATCCCTTTCCTATTTCAATGAATGGAGTTGCCAGTTATGGGACCGTTGGGAAGTAAGTCATAAAGGGGCGCATGATTATGCCCTTAAGGCTATTGACTTGGATGAAAATGATTATGTGTCGCTGGCCGTTTTGGGAAGAACCTTTCTGTATTTGGGGGATTACGACAAGTCCGAACACCTTTTGAGAAAGTCATTGCGGATGAATCCCAATGATGCCGACAACCTGATCCTGATTTCCAATTGCTTTGTTTGGCTGGGCCATTTGAAGGAAGCCGAGGAACTCTATCTCAGGGCGCGTAACCTAAACCCGTTGCAACCCGAAGCCTACCTCCCCATTGGCATGTTGGTTTATTTTGAAAAGGGAGATTATAAAAAAGCCATTGAACTGGGTGAAAAAGTGGCCATACTTTCCATTTGGACCGATTTCCCGGCGTACTTGTCCGCCGCATATTATCACCTTTCCATGTATGACAAGATGAAGGTCTATTGGAAAAAATACTTGGAACTTCACAAACAAAACATCAACAAAGGAAAGGAGCCTACCGACCAAGAGGCGGTGGAATGGCAAAAAGTGGTGAATCCGTATAAGGTCAAAAACAATTTAGAACCTTTCTGGGAATACATTTCGGGAGAATCTTCCCGAAAAAGTATATCGACTGCTCTAAAACCCCAAACAAACGATACCATAAAAGGAAGTTTCTTGGACAATGGTGAATTTTGGGAACTCCACTACTTAAACCAGTCAGCAACCCTAAAAGATTCCAAGGGACTCCATGACATCACCAAATTATTGGAACAGCCCGAAGAACAGGTCCACTGTGCCGAATTGATGGGTGTGGTGTTGGAGACCAGAGGAACTTCACTGATCGATGAGCAGGCCATGAAAGAGTACAAAACCAAGCTTCGGTCCCTAAAAATCCAAATTTGCGATGCCGAAGAAATGAGTTTGTACCAAAAGGCAGATGAACTAAAAGGGGATTACGATGCCTTGGTAGAACACTTGTCCCAAGTAACCGGACTCTCCAATTCCATTCGAAAAACGGGGTCTTCCATAGAAAAGGCAAGAGCGGCTGTAACTTGGCGTGTTCGAAGTTCCATCAAGAAAATTGAAAAGGTACACCCTCAATTGGCCAAGCATTTGACCAACTCCATCAAGACGGGCACCTGTTGTAGTTACGAGCCGGAAACGCCGCATGAGTGGACCACTTAATGGCCCTTACGACACTTTCCTTACAATGTAAGGCGGAAACTTTTGCCTATTAGGGTGAACAACACATTAAAACTAGACAAGATGTTTGAAATCATTAAAAGTTTACCCAATCCATGGGAAGTGCTCATCGACCCAATTTCCTTGATTGTATTGGGCATGTACGGCGTATTGATGCTTTGGGAAGCCCTATTTCCAGCCAGGGAACTGCCCAAAGTAAAGAATTGGAAACTGCGGGGACTGGCATCCTTCGGCGTATTTTTTTACTTATCCACCTATTTTCCCTTGGTATGGGATACCTATTTGGTGGATTACCAACTATTTGACCTTACCGCTTTGGGTGCCGGTTGGGGAGCGTTTGTTGCGGTCATGATCTATGAATTTGGACTGTACATTTGGCACTATGCCATGCACAAGAATGATACCTTATGGAAGATTTTCCATCAGATGCATCACAGTGCAGAACGCATGGATAGTTATGGTGCCTTTTATTTTAGCCCGATGGACATGATTGGGTTTACCCTATTGGGAAGCCTATGCTTGGTGGTCGTGGCAGGATTTACCCCGGAAGCGGCAACTCTTTTCATTCTGATTACTACCTTTTTGGCCATATTTCAACATGCCAATATTACCACACCAACGTGGATAGGCTATATCATACAAAGGCCGGAAGCCCATACCATTCACCATGCTAAAGGGATACACGCCTACAACTATTCAGACATTTCCCTTTTTGATATCATTTTTGGAACCTTCAACAATCCAAAAGGATATAAGCACGAAACGGGCTTTTACAATGGGGCCTCCAAACGAATTTGGGAAATGCTGACGTTTAAGGACGTTTCAGAGAAAGCGTAACCTTCTGAATATATCGCCACAGGCAATTGCATCTCATGTTGATTTCCTGTGGTGATACTTTTCATTTCCTCAATTACCCAATCTAAAATTAAACAGTATGTCTTGCACGCACCCAAATTCATGGTATGGTAAAAATTATACCCATCATTCCCAACTCAGTGATGAGGAATTTGTGGAAGCTTTTGAAAAAGCCAGTTTGCACCCAAAACTGTTCAACCATGAGGCCCATATACGATTGGCATGGGTATATCTTCAAAAGTACGGGGAAGAGAAGGCTGTGGAGAAGACTTGCGCGGGTATAGCTCATTTTGATGCTATATATGGCAATAGGGATAAATTTCACGCTACCATAACCGTTGCTGCCGTGAAGGCGGTACATCATTTCAACAAAAAATCAAAGGCCACCAACTTTTTTGATTTTATGGAAGCGTTTCCACGATTGAAAACTGCTTTCAAAGAATTGCTTCAGCAACATTACACCCCTGAAGTGCTGACCCATGAAAAGGCAAAAACGGATTATATCCCTCCAGATTTGCTACCTTTTGATTGAGACCATGCATTTGCCTTTGGAATTTAGTTTCTTTGCAGTATGCAAAATCCCAAGGTAAGCATTGTGATACCCTTTAAGGATACCGCACATTTTCTTCCTGAATGTCTGGATTCCATCCTGAAACAGACGTACCCCAATTGGGAAATCCTTGCCGTAAACGACCATTCCAGTGACGATAGCCTTGAACTTTTGAATTCCTATGGACAAAAAGACTCCAGGGTAAAAGTATTCAACAATTCAGGAAAAGGCATCATTCCGGCTTTGCAGACCGCCTATGCCCAAAGTACTGGCGATTTTGTGACCCGAATGGATTCGGATGACATCATGAAACCCCATCGTTTGGAGGTCATGGTCCGGGCACTTTTGGAATCGGGAAAAGGTCATGTGGCTGTTGGGCAGGTCCGTTATTTCTCTGAACGTGGTATCAGCAATGGCTATGAGCGCTATGAAGCTTGGCTGAACCAATTGACGTCCATGGGTGCCAATTACAGTGAAATCTATAAGGAGTGTGTCATTCCCTCCCCTTGTTGGATGGCCTATCGGGAGGATTTTGAGACCAGTGGTGCATTTCACCCTCTCCGATATCCTGAAGATTATGACCTCACTTTTCGTTTTTATGAAAACGATTTGAAAATCATTCCTTGCCATGAGGTGCTCCATTTATGGCGCGATTACGATACCAGGACCTCCCGTACCCATGAGCACTATGCCCAAAACTATTTTTTGGACATCAAACTCCATTATTTTCTAAAATTGGATTATCAACCTAACCGCCCATTGGTCATATGGGGTGCCGGATTCAAGGGAAAAACCATTGCCAAAACCCTTTTGGAACGGCATATTGACTTTACATGGTTGTGCGATAACCCAAAAAAAATCGGAAAAAAAATCTATGGGAAAGTATTGGTCCATTTTAAGATGCTTAAAGCGTTGGAACAACCCCAAAGTATTGTTACCGTAGCCAACGAGGAAGCACAACGGGAAATCACAGCATATTTTTCCAATATGGGCCTAAACCCCATGGAGGATTATTATTTCTTTTGCTGAGCTCCTCTCCTTACCTCTCCTCACATTTACCACTCCCTTAACAGTGAAATTTATGGGGCTGCACTATTTTAATCCCTATATTTGTCCAATCAAAGTTGGGAATGCAGTTTAAACATCCAGAAATCCTTTGGGCCCTTTTTCTCCTCAGTATTCCCATTCTAATCCATTTATTTCAGTTAAGACGGTTTAGAAAAACACCCTTTACCAATGTGGCCATGCTACAAAAGGTGATCTCTGAATCACGGAAGAGCAATGCCCTAAAAAAATGGCTGTTGCTTATTACCCGATTACTCTTATTGGCCGCCTTGATCATAGCCTTTGCCCAACCATTTTCTTCCACAGTTACGGCATTACAGCAAAAGGAAACTGTGGTTTATTTGGACAATTCCTTTAGTATGCAGGCCAAGAACAATGGTCTTTCGCTGATGGAAAAGGCCATTCAAGATCTTATCAAAAACATGGATGCAGGGACTGTTTTTAGTTTGTTCACCAATGAAAACACTTTTAGGGATGTTTCTGTAAAGGATATTCAAAACCAGCTATTGTCACTTCCTTATACGGATAGGCAATTGAACCTTGAAGATATCCAGTTGAAGGCCAATACCTTGTTTTCCAACTCCAACGCCACCATAAAAAATTTGATCGTCATCTCCGATTTTCAGCAACGTATGGCGGCTGGACAAATCCCATCGGATTCCACCGTCCATTCCTATTACGTACCGATCAGATCACAGGACCGCACCAATGTTTCCATAGATTCCATATATCTTGAGGAAGATTTTTCAGATCAGACCCGACTCCATATTCTCTTGAGTGGCGGTTCCGATGGGCAAAATTTGCCCATTTCGCTCTACAATGGCTCGTCCCTGATTGCAAAAACTGCCGCCAAGTTCAACACTGCCCATACATCTGAAGTGATGTTCTCTATTCCCAGTGGACAAGAGATCAATGGGCGGATCATCATCACAGACAATGGTTTGGGGTACGATAACCAGTTCTATTTCAATATCAACACCAAGGAAAAAATAAAGGTGTTGGCCATAAGTGCATCCACTAGTGATTATTTGGAACGCTTATTTCCCAAAGAAGATTTTGACCTGACCAAGGTAACTCTTGACCAATTGGACTATAGTACCGTGGAAGGACAAAATATGGTTATTCTTGATAACTTGAACACCATTCCCAATAGTTTACAAAATGTGCTTGTCTCTTTTAAAGAAGCCGGGGGTACATTGGTAGTGGCGCCTTCAGATAATAGTGACCCCACTTCATACAATAGCCTGTTTTCCCAGCTTTCCAATATTCAATTTCTTGAAAAAGTCGATAATAGTGTGAACATTACCGCCATTTCATTTGGCCATCCCTTATACAAAAACGTGTTTGAAAAGGAAGTGGCCAATTTCCAGTATCCGAAGGTAGAGCAGTATTTCAGAATCCGTTCCAATTTACCACGGATACTGTCTTTGGATAACAATGAACCATTTTTATTGGGAAGTGATGGATGGTATTGCTTCACCGCATCCTTGGAACCGGAAAACACAAATTTCACGGCTTCCCCATTGATCGTTCCCACGTTTTACAACATGGCCACCTCCAGCTTGAAATTACCCCAGATTCAACATACTTTGGGCCAAGCGGAATCGGTTGACATATCCACCCAATTGACCAATGATGCCATTTTAAGCGTATCCAAAGGGGATGAGACCTTTATTCCACTACAACAGAGTCTCCCCAATAAAGTGAGACTTGTTTTTGAACAGAACCCTACCACCGATGGCATTTACACCATCACCCAAAATGGGCAGGCCTTAAAGAACATAAGCTTTAATTATCCAAGATCCGAGAGCCAATTGGCCTATATGGATGTGGAAAGTTTGAACCAGACCCATACCCAAGAATCCATTGACTCGCTTTTTACCTATTTGGAAGCTGAAAACAACATTGCCGCTTATTGGAAATGGTTTGTTATTTTAGCGTTGCTTTTGGCACTGGTAGAGGTAATCATCCAAAAAATAATCCCATGAACATTCTGCTGAAGTCCGCAAAAATAGTGTGCCCCGAGAACAGGGATTTGCACTTGAAAAAACGCGACATCCTTATAAAAAAAGGCATCATCGAAAAGATTGCCGCATCCATTGATCCACCGTCCAATACCAAATTGGTTGACCTGAAAAATCTTCATGTCTCCTTGGGGTGGTTGGATACCGGGGTAAGTTTTGGGGAACCTGGCCATGAGGAAAGGGAAACCATTTCCCACGGGCTTCATGTGGCCGGCAAAAGCGGTTTTACCGATATTGTACTGTATTCCAGCACCAGCCCCGTACCGGACACCAGTTCCGATGTGGTTTTTTTAAAGGAACGAGGACAAGGAAAAGCTACCAGCTTATATCCCTTGGGGACTTTGACCAAGAACTCGGAAGGAAACGATTTGGCCGAACTGTTCGATATGAAAAATGCCGGAGCCGTGGCCTATTACGATTTTAAACAACAGATCAGTAACCCCAATCTACTGAAAATAGCGCTGCAATACGCCCAGAATTTTGGCGGATTGGTCTTTTCCTTCCCGCAAGAAGGTTCCATTAAAGGGATAGGTGTGGCCCATGAAGGAGTAGTTTCCACTACCTTGGGACTGAAGGGCATTCCGGCTTTGGCCGAAGAACTTCAGATTGCCCGGGACCTCTTTATCTTGGAATATACCGGCGGAAAACTACATATCCCAACGATTTCCACGGCAGAATCGGTAAAATTGATTGCCAATGCCAAGAAAAAAGGACTGGATGTAACCTGTAGTGTTGCGGTTCATAATCTAGTTTTCACGGATGAAAGTTTACAGGATTTTGATACCAACTACAAGGTATCCCCTCCCCTGAGGACACAAAAAGAAATCAAAACGTTGATCAAAGGACTCAAGGATGGGACGATTGATTATATCACTACGGACCACATTCCCATGGATGTTGAGGAAAAGCGGGTGGAATTTGACAATGCCGCCGATGGAACCCTGGGTCTGGAATCCGCTTTTGGAGCCCTTAACCCCATATTTGGTGTGGAGGAAACTGTGGCTTTATTGACCAAAGGTCATGAGCGATTTGGGATACAATCCCCTTCCTTGGAAGAAGGCCAAAAAGCTTGCCTTACCTTGTTCGACCCAGAAACGGAGTATACTTTTGGGATGGGAGATATCCTGTCCACTTCCAAAAACAGTATGTTCTTGGGAACGCCCTTGAAGGGTAAGGTATACGGTATCATCAACAACAGTCATATTTTAATCTGATATTTTGAACGAAACCAAATCCGGTAAGACCACTGCAGTAATAGCCTACATCACCTTGGTGGGTTTTTTGATTGCCATGAGTAGGAACATGGAACCCCGAAATGCGTTTGCGCGCTTTCATATTAGGCAAGCCTTTGGTATGCATTTGGTGTTCCACGCCATGGCCATCGTGCTTTCCTTCAGCCAGATTGTTTTTCTGACCCTCCCGCTTTATGGATTATATATTGTAGGACTCATATACGGAATCACCCAAGCCTCATCCGGAAAGAGCAATCCCCTGCCTATTCTTGGGGAGCATTTTCAAAAATGGTTTACCTTTATTTCCTAAAACAATACCATGTCCCCCACCCCATTGTCCCTGGAATATCTTATACGTCCATCATCTGTTGAATCTGGTAAAAAGTCCGCTATTTTTATGTTTCATGGGTATGGCAGCAATGAAGAAGATCTCTTTTCCTTTGCTTCTGAACTCCCTGAGGAACCTTTGGTGATTTCAGTAAGGGCACCCTACCACTTAGATCCTTTTGGATATGCCTGGTATGCCATCAATTTTGATGCGACCCATGGCAAATGGAACGATGTGGAACAAGCTTCGGAATCCCGTGAAAAAATTGTTGCGTTCATCGATGAGGCCATTGAAGCCTATGATATCGACCCAAAAAACATTACCCTTTTGGGATTTAGTCAAGGAAGTATCCTGAGCTATGCCGTGGCCCTATCCTATCCTGAAAAAGTGAAAAATGTAGTCGCCCTAAGCGGTTATATCGATGAAAAAATAATAAAGCAGGGGTATGTCAACAACGACTTTAACCATCTACATATCTATGCTTCCCACGGTCAGGTAGATCAGGTAATCCCCTTGGAATGGGCCCAAAGGACCCCGGATTTTTTAAAGGAACTTTCCATAGACATTACCTACGAAGAGTTCCCCATTGGGCATGGAGTTTCACAACAAAACTTTTATTCCTTCCGTAAGTGGTTGGTAGAGCACCTTTAATTGCTACGGGTGTACAACAAATGATCCAATAGGGTAAAGTCTACGCTCAGGTCATCCTTGAGTTCATATTTGATGATGAGATCTCCCCAGTATTTCCCATCCGAGAAATCGGCCAAGATCCATTTGTGGTTCAACACCTTGATTTTATTGATTTTAAAATCGCTTTCCATCCCTGCATAAGGAATCAATGGATTGTCCCCCGATTTTTCATTGGTCTCCAAAAGCTTGTCCTCAATGTAGCGGGCAGGGTGTTCCAGGTTGAGATGGTCATAATAGGCCAAGGCATCATCATTGTTTTCCAAGGAAAAATACTGCATGTCCAATAGCTTCAATTGGGTTTTTTGAATGGAATCCTCAAGCTGCTCCACCTTGGCTTGCAACTCATTCACATCGGCAGTCATGGCTTTTTGTAGGTTATTGGCACTCACAAATTGATACAGGGCCAAAAGGGCTGCAAATACAAATAGATATAAAAAAAGCTTGTTCTTCATGGATTAAATCTTCAATTTCAAATTATCGTAGGCCAAATGTACGTTCTTGGGAAGTTTTTTTTCCACTTCCGCATGAAATCCCAACATATGGCTAATATGGGTCAAATAGGTTTTTTCCGCTCCTACTTCTTCGGCAAAGGCCAAGGCTTCCTCCAAGTTGAAATGGGAATGATGGGGCTCTTCCCGCAGGGCATTGACCACCAAAACCTTAACGCCTTTCATCTTGGCCATTTCATGGGCATCCACACGTTTCACATCGGTGAGATACACAAAATCCTTAAAACGGTAACCAAAAACCTGTAGTCGATTATGATAGGCTTCTATGGGGATGATATCCATGTCTTCCAATTGAATGGGGGTGTCCTTGTATACTTGGATTACTTGAACCGCGGGAGCACCGGGATATCGGTCTTCATCGGCAAAAATGTAGTCGAAACGTCTTTTCAAAGAAGCAATGACACGCTCATGGGCATAAATGGGAATATCGCCTTGCCGGAAGAAAAAAGGACGGATGTCATCGATTCCAGCGGTATGGTCGGCATGTTCGTGGGTAAAAAAAATACCATCCAAACGATCTATGGGGTTGGTCAACATTTGCTGCCTAAAATCGGGGCCACAGTCTATTACATAATGGTAATCCCTCCAAGAAACCAAGACCGATACCCGTAATCGTTTGTCCTTTGGGTCCTGGCTTAGGCACACGGGGTGGTTACTGCCAATGACAGGTATTCCCTGTGAGGTTCCGGTGCCCAAAAAGGTGATGGTCATCACGTCGTCCATTAAAATCAAAATTATAACTTATTTATTTAATAGATTGAATGAAGAGTGTAACTTTGTGGTCAATAAAATACCGGATATGCCTACTGTACTCAGCAAAGAAGATGCTTTTGAAAACATCCCTTCGATAAAGGCAAAAACGCTGCGCATAAATCTTAACCCCAACATCTACGGAACCTTTGCCGAAATTGGTGCGGGGCAAGAAACCGCAAGACATTTTTTTAGGGCCGGTGGTGCGTCAGGGACCATTGCAAAGGCCATGAGTGCCTACGACAAATCCTTCAGTGATGCCATCTACGGGATTGAGGAAGACGGACGGTATGTGACCCAGTCCCGCTTGAAAAAGATGTTGGACCATGAGATGAAGCTGGTTGAGGAGCGTATCAGTAGGGATAACAACCCCAATTATTTGTTCTTTACCTATGCCAATACCGTGGCGACCATTGATTTTTCCAAACGCTACAAAGGCCATGGTTGGGTGGGTATCCGATTTCAATTGGATCCCGATCAAAAAGAATACGATGAGATTGTCCTGCACATTCGCTTTAAGCAAAATGAAGCCCGTTTGCAGCAGGAAACCCTTGGGATTTTGGGAGTGAATCTTATTTATGGGGCCTATTTCAAGTTCAATAAGCCCAAAAAACTTCTAAAATATCTTTACGATCATATCGACAAGGACACCGTTGAAATTGACATGGTCAATTTTACAGGTCCTAATTTCAAAGAAGTCGATAACCGATTGATGAGCTTGCAGTTGATCAAGAACGACATGACGGATGCCGTGATGTTTGGTCCTGATGGCAACAACCTATTGCCTGCTGCTGCCCTCTATAAAAAGAACATCTTGGCCTTACGGGGAAGTTTTAGACCTGTGACCAAGGTGAATATGGACATGTTCCAGAAGTCTTACGATATTTTTATCCGGGAACAGACGGTTGACATGGACAACACTATTGTGGTCTTTGAGATAACCCTGTCCAATCTAAAGGCTGCTGGGGAAATTGACGAACAAGATTTCATGGACCGTGCAGAACTGTTGTGCTCGTTGGGCCATACGGTTCTCATTTCCAAATTCCAGGAATATTACAAGTTGGTGGAGTATTTCAACAACTACACCAAGGCCCGAATTGGTCTTACCATGGGTGTGAACAATTTGGTGGACGTTTTTGATGAAAAATACTATCGCCACTTAAGTGGTGGTATCTTGGAGGCCTTTGGAAAATTGTTCTTCAAGGATTTGAAAGTGTACCTCTACCCCATGAAAGATCCAGAAACCGGACAGATCATGACCAGCAACAATGTCAAGGTGCATCCGCGGATGAAGGAACTCTACAAGTTCTTCAAGTACAACGGTAAGGTAATGGACATTATTGACTATGATCCTGATGTAATGCACATTTTCTCCAGGGATGTTTTGAAGAAAATCATGAACGGAGAACCAGGTTGGGAAGATGAGCTTCCGGAAGGAATTGCTGAAATCATCAAGGAAAAACACCTGTTCTCCCAAAAGGAACTTAGCGAAGGAGAATCCCCGGAACAGAAAAAAGAAAAGGAAAAAGCATAATTCCCTGCTATAACAAACACCGATTCGCTCTCTCACCAGAACATTTAAAAGTTGAGCTATGAGGTAGAATTTGGATTGTTGGTATTTTCGATTTTTGGAATTCTTCTTGGTTCTTGCACCTTTTGTCTTTTATAAGAAGTTTGACATCCGATATTTGAACCCGACAAATCTATCCTTCATCCAGCAATTGCGCCGCATGGTCCTTGGTCTTCACTTTCTCAATGACCTTTTCCACGACACCTTGCTCGTCAATGACAAAAGTGGTTCTATGGATACCATCAAAAGTCCGCCCCATGAATTTTTTGGGTCCCCATACGCCAAAGGTATTGATCACGGTATGATCCACATCGGCCAATAAGGGAAACGGAAATTTGTACTTATTCCTAAAATTGGCCTGCTTGCGCTCGGTATCGGCACTTACGCCCAAGAGTTCATAACCTTCATCGGTCAAGACCTTGTAATTGTCCCGTAAATTGCAGGCTTCCATGGTGCAACCTGGCGTACTGGCCTTCGGGTAGAAGAAGACCACCAGCTTTTTGCCTTTGTAGTCGCTCAGATTAATTGTGTTTCCATCTTGGTCTTTTGAAGAAAATTCAGGTACTTTATCCCCTACTTTTAACATGTTCATATGCGAATGGTCTTAATTTTATTGTTTAATATTTATATTTCAAAATTAAACAAAAATGACTAAACAGGAAAAAGTTGATTTCACTATCCAAACCTTGGATGAGCTCTACCCTACCATTCCCATTCCTCTGGACCATAAAGATCCCTATACGCTGTTGATTGCGGTATTGTTATCGGCCCAAAGTACGGATGTACGGGTCAACCAGATTACTCCACTGCTTTTTGAACGAGCCGATAATCCCTTTGATATGGTAAAACTTTCTGTGGACGAGATACGGGAGATCATAAAACCCGTGGGGCTTTCCCCCATGAAATCCAAGGGAATTCATGGGCTGTCCCAAATCCTGATTGAAAAATACAACGGTGAGGTACCCAGAAATATTGAACTTTTGGAAGAGTTGCCCAGTGTGGGGCATAAAACCGCCAGTGTAGTGGTTTCCCAGGCTTTTGGGATACCCGCTTTCCCTGTGGATACACACATTCACAGATTGATGTACCGTTGGGGCTTCAGTAACGGAAAAAATGTGGTCCAGACCGAAAGGGATGCCAAACGCCTGTTTCCAAAGGAAATATGGAACCGTTTGCATCTACAGGTTATCTGGTACGGAAGGGAATATTCACCGGCAAGGGGCTGGAATCTGGAAAAAGACATCATTACCAAGACCATTGGCAGAAAAACGGTTCTTGACGACTATTATAAAACAAAAAAGAGCCGCTGATCGCGGCTCTTTTTAATTCTCTTTTGAAGTACTTAGTTTAAGGTAACTTCAAATGCATGTTTTTTACAATCAACTACATGAATCGATTTGGAATAGCTAAGCAAAAAATCGATAGTCTTTTGGCTAGCTCTTACCGATGTAACGGCTTTTTGTTCTTCAGAGTAAATGTTTTCCATATTCTAGCATTAATGTTTCAAATAGATAACGCCGCTAGAATGGAAATATTGCAGGCTTCGATGTAATGCCCGATTAATTCGTTAAAACGATATTCTTACGATCTACGATTTTTCGAAGATTTATCAAGGCATATCGCATTCTTCCCAAGGCTGTGTTGATGCTCACCCCAGTGTTTTCGGAGATTTCCTTAAAACTCATATCCTTATAGATACGCATGATCAACACTTCTTTTTGATCTTCGGGCAATTCCTCGATCAAAAGGGTAAGATCACTGTCTATTTGATCTTTGATGAGTTGTTTCTCTGCATTGAGCTTCTCATCCTTGATCACGGAAAAGATGTTGAAGTCATCACTTCCCTCAAACTTGGGCATCCGTTTGTTCTTACGGAAATGGTCAATGATCAGGTTGTGGGCAATTCGCATTACCCAAGGCAAAAACTTGCCTTCTTCACTGTATTTACCCCTTTTCAAGGTCTTGATCACCTTGATAAAAGTGTCTTGGAAGATGTCCTCTGCAACATCCCTATCCAAAACTTTGGAATAAATAAAACTGGAGATTCTTTGGTTGTGCCTGTTGATCAAGGTCTCAAGGGCCTTTTCGTCACCGGCAATATAGCTCTTTACTAAGATCGAGTCATTAATCTGTAGTTCCATACAAATTACTTTTTTTTGGTTAACATCTAGGGTTTCCCTTTTCCAAGGAAAGCCTTTAGGTATTTAGTTTATTGTAAAAAAGTAATTATCGCTGTATAGGCCTATCAGATTTTTAATTACATCCCAAATATAGAAAATTAGGTAGGTGACCTGAAAATCTATGTTGTGATTTGCCCGTTTTTATATGTTAACTGATACAATATACGTATTAAGTGGGGGGTATCGTATCTTTGGGGATTTAATTTTAACAGATGGCAACCCCTATAAACGTAGATCCCAAGCAGAATATTATCATTAAAGGTGCCAAACTGCACAATCTCAAGAATATCGATGTGGTCATCCCCCGCAATAAGCTGGTGGTAATCACGGGATTGTCCGGTTCGGGAAAGTCCAGCTTGGCCTTTGATACCCTTTATGCCGAGGGACAACGCCGTTATGTGGAAAGCCTCTCGTCGTATGCCCGACAGTTTTTAGGGAAACTGGACAAACCCAAAGTAGATTATATAAAAGGTATAGCCCCTGCCATCGCCATTGAGCAAAAGGTGAACTCCACCAACCCAAGATCTACGGTGGGCACCACTACCGAAATCTACGATTACCTAAAATTATTATATGCCCGTATCGGGAAGACCATCTCCCCTATTTCTGGCAAAGAGGTAAAAAAACATACGGTAACGGATGTCATTAAGTATATAAAGTCATTGCAGGAAGGTGCCAAACTATTGTTATTGGCCCCGGTTAACATCAAGGAAGACCGCGACCCCATAAAATCTTTGGAGCTTTTTTCCAAGCAGGGGTATGCAAGGATAAAACACAACGGCAAGGTTATCCGAATAGATCAAGTACCCGAAGATATAGGTCGGACTTTTGATTTGGTAGTGGACCGTATCATTATTAAGGAAGATGAAGATTTTTACAACCGTTTGGCCAATGCGGTGGACAATGCCTTCTTTGAAGGCAAAGGGCAATGTGCCATTGAAAATTTGGAAAATGGGGAGACCAAAATATTCAGCAACCAATTTGAACTGGATGGCCTAAAGTTTTTGGAACCCAATGTACACCTCTTCAGTTTTAACAATCCCTATGGGGCCTGTCCCAAATGTGAAGGGTATGGGGATGTTATCGGTATCGATGAAGACTTGGTCATTCCCAACACTGCACTTTCGGTGTATGAAAATGCCATTTTTCCATGGCGGGGCGAAAGTATGGGTTGGTACCGTGACCAATTGGTCAACTCTGCCTACAAATTTGACTTTCCCATCCATAAACCCTGGTTTGAACTATCCGATGCCCAAAAACAACTGGTGTGGGAGGGCAACAAGCATTTCACGGGCCTCAATCAATTCTTTGAACAGCTCGAGGAGAAAAGCTATAAAATCCAGAATCGGGTCATGCTCTCCCGTTACCGGGGGAAGACAAAATGTTCTGTCTGTAAAGGAAAACGACTCAGGGCCGAGGCCAATTATGTGCAGATTGCCGGGAAATCGATTTCAGATATCATTGAACTTCCCATCAAACGGTTGATTCCCTTCTTTGAGGAACTCCAACTTTCGGAGCACGACAGGACCATTGCCAATCGTTTGCTCAAGGAAATCACCACCCGTTTGGACTTTTTGCACAAGGTGGGATTGAGCTACCTCACCCTCAACCGAAAATCGAATACCCTCTCGGGCGGGGAAAGTCAGCGCATCAACCTGGCCACTTCGTTGGGTAGTAGCTTGGTGGGTTCCATGTATATTTTGGACGAGCCCAGCATTGGTCTGCACCCCAAGGACACCGAAAACCTGATAGAGGTGTTGTTATCCCTTCGGGATTTGGGCAATACCGTGATTGTGGTGGAACACGACGAGGACATCATGAAAGCCGCGGACGAGGTCATCGACATAGGTCCCGAGGCAGGTACCTTGGGTGGAGAGGTGGTGGCCACTGGAAGTTTGGAGGCCATTCTCAAGGCCCATTCCCTCACAGCGGACTACCTGAATGGCACCAAGGCCATTGAAGTACCCAAAGAGCGTCGCAATTCCAAAAGCTATATCCAAATCAAGGGGGCTCGGGAGAACAACCTTAAAAATATAGATGTCACCTTTCCTTTAAATATGTTGACAGTGGTCACGGGAGTTTCAGGAAGTGGCAAAAGTACCTTGGTCAAAAAAATACTCTATCCTTCTATATTAAAGGAAGTGGGGGGGTATGGCGAAAAAGCGGGCCAGTTTACTTCCATGGAAGGCAAATATGCCCATATCAAACATGTGGAATTTGTGGACCAAAACCCCATTGGGCGTTCGTCCCGTTCCAATCCGGTCACCTATATCAAGGCGTACGACGATATCCGAAACCTCTTTGCATCACAAAAACTGAGCAAGCTTCGGGGTTACCAAGCCAAGCATTTCTCCTTTAATGTGGACGGAGGCCGCTGCGAAAAATGCAAGGGTGAAGGCGAGATCACGGTGGAAATGCAGTTTATGGCCGATGTCCATCTGGAATGTGATGCCTGCGACGGCAAACGCTTTAAAAAGGAGATCTTGGAAGTACAGTTTGAAGGGAAGAACATTGACGACATCCTTAATCTCACCATTGATGATGCCGTGGCACACTTCAAGGCCCACCAGCAGGACAAAATTGTGACCAAGTTGCAGCCCCTACAAGATGTGGGGTTGGGCTACGTGACCTTGGGGCAGTCCTCCTCCACCCTATCCGGGGGTGAGGCACAGCGGATAAAACTCGCCTCCTTTTTGGTCAAGGGAAACACCAAGGAGAAAGCCTTGTTCATCTTTGATGAACCTACCACGGGATTGCATTTCCATGACATTAAAAAACTCTTGAAGTCCTTTGACGAACTCATTGCCAAGGGGCATTCCGTGATTGTGATCGAACACAATATTGAACTTATCAAATGTGCCGACTACCTCATAGACCTTGGCCCCGAAGGCGGGGAAAACGGGGGGCATCTGGTGGCCGAAGGCACACCCGAGGAAGTCGTCCAAAACCAAGCATCCCATACTGCGGTCTATTTGCGTGAAAAACTCTGACCCATTTACGTTTCCCTATTGCATGATCCTATAGCAAAAGCTTGGGCCATGGTTTCCCTCCTTTTCATTTAGGTTGATTTTTCCCATCAACCCAAAACCCCTTTTCGTCAATTCGTAAGGGGCATCCATCAATTTACACCCTGTAAAAATGGTCCCACACCTTAATATAGTAGGTTAAAAGCGGACAAAATGATCTATCCATGATCAACAACCTTATGTTACACCTATTGGAAACGAAAACATCTGGGGCACTTCCCTTCAGATGGAGGCTTCTCAACCCCCAAAACCTACAAACTCAAAAACTATGTACTCCCTAAAACGCAATCTAATACCGTATAGAAAAAGTCTTGTTGGGCTGTTGCTGGCCCTTTTTGGACTCAGTTTTTACCATTTGGGCCGAGGTGCCATGGAGCCCAAAGGAACTCTTTCCACCACTACACCTAACCTGACCACAAAGGCAGATGGACTTTATGTACCTGGTATAGGAGTCGTCTTGACCAGTATTGTAAATGCTGACTGTACCGAAATAGATTTTCAATTATTAATTAGGAATACCAGCACCAACAATGAATCCCTTACCCTTAGTTCCGTAGTTGACATCAATGATCCATTATTTGTGGCCAACCTCAATCCTATAGCTGGTGATGTGGGCAATGATGGCATTATGGGTCCTGGAGAGTCTTGGATCATAACGGCTACTAGAAGTCTTAGTCCCGATGACTTGCTACAAGATTGGATTCAAAATCAGGCCACGGTAACCGCAGATGTTGTGGGGCAACCTGGTATATCGGCAATAGACCTTTCTCATTTTGACAACCCCAATCTCGATGATTTCACCAGAACCTATCTCATATCATGCCATCCCACCATAGGGGTAATATTGAAAGCCAAAGCAAATGACTTCTTCGGCAACTCTCCTGGTTGCACTTATGTTGGATACGATATTAGCGTTGCCAATACCGATGCCAACGGAACAGCCTTCAACAACATTTCAATCGACTTGGGCCCAAATGTCACCATTGGCGATTTACAATCTGGAGACGATAACTCCAACGACCAATTGGACACTAATGAAATATGGGTCTATACCGCCACAAGGAATATACAGCCCGCGGATATTGATGACGACAAACTAGTGGATCAAGCTGATGTACAGGCCAACGTGGTGGGTACGCCTGGATTTACGGTGAATGACCTTTCCCATTTTGACAATTTTGATCTGGACGAAGTCACCACAACCGACCTTACCCATTGTGCCAATGGCATTGCTTTGATAAAACAACCTGGTATTACCGTGGGGCCTATTGGGGATGGAGATGGATGTACTTCTATTAAATACACCTATCTGATCTTTAATATGGGAAGTACAGAATTAACGGGATTGACCTTGGAGGATACCCTTGATGGCACAATACCGGTTAATCCCATAGAAGGTGATTTTGTTCCGCTTGGTGTATTGGATCCCGGTGAAACTTGGGAAGTTGAATATAGTCACACTATTACCGTTGACGATATCCAACAATCCATGATAGAGAGCCAAGCTTATGTGGAAGCCATTACGGCAATAGAACCAGGCGTAATTTATTCTGATGTTTCGGACCATTCCGATTTTACCTTGGACCGTCCAACTGTTACGGATATAGGCGGTTGTCATCCACGTATAAGCTTGATTAAAACCGGAGTGGCAAAGGACGGTCAGGGTTTGGAAGATGGTTGTGTCTTTATTGATTACACCTTTTCTGTGACCAATCATAGCGATAAATTGATACTGGAAAATGTGACTATTTCTGAATTGGACTTGCCAGTCATTGTTCCCGTTGACCCTGATTTGGGGGACGATGTAAACCCCGGACAACTGGATCCAGGAGAAACTTGGATATATACCAGTGTTGAATATCAATTGACCACCGCAGATCGTATTGCCAAAGAAGTGACGAATTCTGCTGTCGTCAATGCAACCGTGCAGGACTTTCCGGGCATGACCATAGAAGACTATTCCGACTATCAAAGTATTGACGAAGATAGACCTACCGTAACAGTCTTACCTGACTGCGAGCCGCGCATCGGTTTGGTTAAAACTGGCATAGTCAATGCGGATTGCTCAGCCATTGATTATACGTTTACTGTTACCATTGAAAGTGATTTTAATGAAAGTTTTGAAAATGTAAAACTCACGGATCTAGACCTACCCTTAGACATACAAGGTCCCCAAGGAGACGGCGGTCTTCTCGGGGTTTTAGAACCTGGTGAAACTTGGACCTATACCGCTAAACAGTCCATTACACCAGATGATATTAATTTTGGCTGTTTCCATAACCAAGCACAAGTAACCGCCAATGTACTGGCCTTCCCTGATTTAATGGTAGAAGATCTTTCGGACGATAATAGCCCCGATGAGGACGATGTCACCGAAGTGGACCTGAGCGGTTGCCAAAACCCCGCCGTGGGCCTCATAAAACAAGCCGAACTGTTGGACATCAACAACGATGGGTGCCCAGAAAGTGTGGCCTATACCTTTACCTTGGAAAATACTGGGGATGCAGACCTGCATGAAGCCGTATTAAATGATGATATGCTGAACGGCGAGGTGCCCGGTCCTACCCCAGAAAGTGATGATGGCGGAGACGGTATCCTTTCCGTAGGCGAAATCTGGACTTACCAAGCCGTTTACAACATTGTCCAAACGGATATCGATAACGGTTTTGTGGAGAACACCGCTACCGTGACCCTGTCCAATCTCTGTGCCACGGCACAGGCCGTAGATACTTCGGATGACAACTCCAATACGGAAGACGACCCCACCCAAATAGAAATCCCCGCAGATGCCTGTACCGATGGTAATGTGAGCCTCAGTCTGATTAAAGTAGGAGAACTGAAGGACTTTAACCAAGATGGTTGCCAAGAAAGTATTTTATACACTTTTACGGTCACCAATAATGGGGATGTGGACTTGGTCAATGTATTCTTGGAGGATGATAAATTAAGTCCCAACCCAATACCTGGGCCTGTTGATGGCACCGATGACAATGATGATGATATCCTTTCGATAGGAGAAAGCTGGACCTATGAGTTCGTCTATGCCATTGTACAAGAGGATATCGACCTGACTTACGTGGAAAATACGGCATGGGTAACCGCACAACCCGAAGGGATAGATATTTGGGTAATTGATTTTTCCGATTTTGAAGATCCTTTGGATGATAGGCCCACAAAAACCGATGTCCCAGGTACAGCATGTACCAATGGGGCTCCCAGTTTGGGATTGGCCAAATCTGGACAGTTGGTGGACATCAACTCGGACGGATGCAGTGAAAGTATCCTCTACACCTTTACCGTGACCAATACGGGAGAAGTCGACCTGGAAAATGTGACCTTGGAAGATGATAAGTTGAATGGTACGGTAAACGGCCCCACAGATGGAAGTGATCTTGGGGAAGACGGTATTCTTTCCGTTGGCGAAAGCTGGACCTACCAAGCCCTGTATGCCATACAACCAGCCGATGTTTCCAATGGTTTTGTGAACAATACAGCTTCCGTTTCGGCCAATCCAGTGGGGCTGCAGGCAAACGTTTCACAAAATGCTTCCGCGAATACGGTAGTGCCCAACGATGCCTGTACCAACGGCTCCGCAGGAATAGGACTGATCAAAAAAGGTGATTTGGCAGATGCCAAAGGGGATGGTTGTATGGATTCCATTACCTATACGTTCACTGTGACCAATACCGGAGAGGTAGATCTTGAGGAATTGCTCTTGGAAGATGAAAAACTCGGGGGCTATATTGCAGGCCCGGTCCCTGGAACGGACGATGGCAATGATGGGATATTATCCATAGGCGAAAGCTGGACATTTAGGACTTCACACCCCCTTACCCAACAGGATATAGACAACGGTTCGGTGACCAACCAAGCCATGGTTTATGCACAACCCGTAGGGTTTGAAGCTCAGGTCATTGACCAATCCGATGACAACAGCCTTGATGAAAACGATCAAACTGTAACCATGGTACCCAGTGATGCCTGTCCTAGCGAGGGCACCGACCCCAATTTTGAAATCTACACCGGAATTACCCCCAACGGGGATGGTATCAACGATTTCTTTAGGATTGATGGAATTGAAGCCTATCCCAATAATACCCTTAGAATTTTCAACAGATGGGGGGCCTTGGTCTACGAAGCCGATGGCTACGGCATAGGAAATGAAGTGTTCACAGGTGTATCCGAAGGTCAGGCCACGATCATGAAAGACCGAAGCCTGCCCAGTGGCACTTACTTCTATATTCTGGAATTTGAAACCGAGAATCCGGGTGAGGCCGCCTATTCAGGATACCTCTATATCAACCGGGATTAATGCAACCAAGCCATTATATAATGACGTCAACATTCAGAATACCCAATATGAAAGGATTTTTAATTGCACTATTATTTCTATTGGCGCTATACAACGCTCAAGGTCAACAAGACCCCCAATACACCCAATATATGTACAACACCCAGATTGTAAACCCCGCCTACGCCGGTTCCAGAGAGGTGATGAGCATTGGGGTTTTGGGCCGTACCCAGTGGTTGAGCCTGGAAGGTGCTCCCCAAACAGGTACCTTTACGCTCAACTCGCCCATTGGTGTTTCAAAGAATATGGGGCTTGGGCTCTCCATCATTTATGATCAAATTGGTCCGGCCACGGAGTCCAATGTCATTGTGGACTATTCGTATTCCATCCAGTTGGCCCGTCATAATATCAGCAAACTATCCTTCGGGCTTAAGGCGGGCATAGACCTCTTGGATGTGGATTACACCAAGTTGAACATCTATGACCCTAACGACCCGTTTTTCCAAAATACGGTGGACAATAAACTGCAGCCTCAGGTCGGGGCCGGTATCTATTACCATACCCAAAAATTCTATGCCGGGTTCTCCGTCCCCAATTTCATGAACTCAACGCATTTTGATGAGGGTTCATTGAACGATGCGGACTTGGAAAGTATAGCCGTAGAGCGATTGCACTATTTTTTTATCACGGGCTATGTGTTTGACCTCTCCCCCAACCTAAAGTTCAAACCCGCGACCATGGTAAAGTTTGTGAGTGGCTCCCCACTGCAATGGGACATGTCCGCCAATTTTCTCATCAATGAAAAGGTTGCTTTGGGAGCGTCTTACCGGTGGAATTCATCCATAAGTGCCATGGCAGGGTTCCAGATTTCCCCATCCATGTTCTTGGGAGTGGCCTATGATTATGACTCAACCTCGATCAAAGATTACAATAGTGGTTCCTATGAAGCACTGCTCCGATTTGACCTATTCCATAAAACAGACAAAGTCCTTACACCTAGATTCTTTTAAAATTCACCTTATGAACCACAAAACCATCCTTGGAATTCTATGCATCATTTTTACCATATCCATTTCATACCCTCAAAAAAGCGTTATTAAAAAAGCCAATGAAGATTTTGACTCCTACTATTTCATAGATGCCCGGGAAATTTATCTAAAGATTGTAGATGACGGTTATGAGTCCCCACAGGTACTTAAAAAATTAGGGGATACCTACTATTTTAATAGTGAGTATACCGAAGCTGCGGAGTGGTATAAAAAATTGATGGAGAAATTCCCTAATGATGTAGACCCTATTTATTACTACAGGGCTGCCCAAAGTTTCAAGAGTATTGGCGATTACCAAACCTCCAAAAAAATGATGGGAACCTATGCCAGCTTATCTTCCAATACGGAAATTGCAAAAAACTTTATGGAGGGTTATGCCAAACTGGACAGTTTGGTAGGAATTAAATCCAGTACCTATGAAGTGGCCAATATTACCGGTCTACTCACCAGTTCTGATTTCTCCCCAGCCTTTTATGGGGACAAGGTCGTTTTCGCATCCTCTTCAGGAAAAACCGAAGGAGACAAAATACATAATTGGACGGGGCTGCCCTATCTGGATCTGTTTGAGGCCGAAGTGGATGAGGATTGGCGATTGTCCCATCCTAAACCGCTTGAAGGTGACATTAACACCCCTTATCATGAATCCAATGCCGTTTTTACCAAGGATGGAAAAACAGTGTATTTTACCCGAAACAACTATTTCAAGGGACGAAAAAGAAAAAGCAGACAAAAACTGGTCAGCCTTAAAATATACCAAGCCACTAAAATGGATGATGGTTCCTGGAAAAATATTACCGAACTTCCCTTTAACAGTGATTCACACTCTGTGGCACATCCGGCTTTGTCCCCAAATGAAAAGCGCCTGTACTTTTCATCGGACATGGAAGGCACCCATGGGGAATCTGACATCTGGTACGTGGATATTCTAGGCAACGGCTCCTTTGGGACACCCGTTAACCTTGGGCCGAAAATAAACACGGAAACACGGGAAGGCTTTCCTTTTATTGGAAAGAACAACAACCTTTACTTTTCCAGTGATGGGCATTTGGGACTCGGGGGACTCGATATATTTGTGGTTTCGTTGGAATCCCAGGGAGAGTTTGAAGAGGTAACCAATCTAAAGCAACCCATTAATTCCAATAAGGATGATTTTGGTTTTATCCTGAATGAAGAAAAAAAGATTGGCTATCTGGCCTCCAACCGGGATGGTGATGCCGGAAGTAGTTCCGATGACATCTATAGGGTTTGGGAAAGCTGTGGCATAACCATTATACAAGGAGCCATTTCAGATTCCAAAACAGGCCGACCCTTGAATGGGGCTACGGTGACCCTCTTGAACAAGAACAACAATATTGTGGCCGAAACCACCACGGACAGTAGTGGCAATTACATATTTAAGGGTATAGTGGATTGCAGCAAAGAGTACACGGTTCATGCGGAATACAAAGATTATTCTCCCAACCAGAAGAGCACGGTCACTCCTCGAGGTTCCCATACCGAGCAAATGGATATTGAACTCACGCCTCCAGAGTGTCCTATTGATGATTTGGGATGTAGACTGACTCTACAGCCAATTTACTTCGATTACGGAAAATCCAGAATACGCCCTGATGCCGAAGTGGAACTGGCCAAAATCCTCGAAGCCATGAAACAGTATCCCGAGCTTTCCATACATATTGAATCGCACACCGATTCAAGGTCTAGTAGCCGTTTTAACCTTAACCTATCCGAAAGACGTGCCCAATCCACCCTGGAATGGTTGGTGAAACAAGGGATAAACCGAAATAGGTTATCTGCAAAGGGTTATGGAGAAACCCAATTGTTGAACAACTGCTCCAATGGAGTGAGGTGCTCAGAAGAAGAACACCAACTCAATAGACGTTCGATGTTCATCATCAAAGATTAAATTTATTTTATTGATAATCAATATATTATAAAAATTTTATTTTTTTGGCACGCTGCTTGCTATTACATAGGTGGATGTAAATAGGTACATCTAGAACATAAAACCTTGTAGTATGAAAAAGTTAGTACTCTTTATAGCAGCGATCGCTTTCGGTACACTAGGTACCCAAGCCGCCAAAACAGAAGATAATGTTGTGACCGCCACAACATATCGATATGGAAACTCATTCATCTTCGTGGAAGACGGGGTAACTTTTTCAGTATACCCTGATGGTGAGTTCGATTTTTACTTGGACAACCGAGTGAATGTTGGTGTAGGTGCCCAAATTGGAAATGTGGGCATTACCTTCAACTCTGGGTATAACTACGATCCTTATGTGCAGTATGATGATTACGGTGCCGTGATCCAAGTAGAGAACACCCCCATTTTTTATGATCATTATGGTCGGGTTTCACAGATAGGAAGTGTGGATATCTGGTACAATAACGGTAGGGTAAGACGCCTAGGTGGATTGCATGTATATTATAATGGTGGTGTATTCAGTCATTACACAGGATTCATCAATATCTATAACAGACATTATGTATATCGTCCGTTCCACAGGTACTTTGCCAGACCTGCCATAGGATTCTGTACCGTATATTCTTCGCCATATAGAAGATACTACAGTCCTATCAGATATACGTACTATGCTCCTTACCGAAACAACTATAGAAGGGCTTACGCCAAAGTTGGAAGGTCGTACAAGTACAATCCTGACAGAAGAAGTAGGGTCTATAGAAATGACAAAAGAGTAGCGGTACGTGATAACGCCAGTATACGAAGAGGATACACAGGGCGTAGCAACAAAACTGTGGCCCGCAACGATTATAGGAAAGGAAATGCCGTATCTCGTTCCAACACTGTAAAAAGACAGGTTGCCCCTAACAGGACCAGCAGTAAAAGAGTGTACCAAAAAGCGGATGGTGTATCCCGAAACAGTGGTAGAACCGTAGCCCAAAAGCAGGTGACCCGGACCCCAAACCGGAAAACCGTATCGCAAAGAAAGGTTACCACTACCCCTAATCGTAAAACGGTGACCAGGACCACTACAAGTACTTACAAAAAGCCACAGGCCAGAAGCAATTCAAGTAGGTCTGTAGTGAGCAGACAAAGTGCTCCCAAGAAGACGGTTTCCAGAAGTACAAAAAGTACTAATGTGAGGAAAAGTACTGGTCGTACAAGCAATAGAAGCAGTAGCGCTGGAAGAACATCAAAAAGTTCCAGAAGGCAATAAAGATAGTTTTTAGGTTGGTTAGTTGTTTACCCCGTAGTTGGATTTATCCGCTACGGGGTTCTCTTTTGCACTACTCCTGTCTTTTCTTCAACCATTTGGAAAGTACACCGGAAACATCTTCAGAAATTTCAAACCGATATAAAATCCCTACGTACATCACAACAATCAACATGGATTTGAGCGCAATATTGAGGATGGGATGAAAGGGAAACTGCAACATATTAAACAAAACGGCCAATAAGAACAATGTAGCAAAAACCTTGAAAGTAGCCCCTGTAAAAGGCAAAAAGCCAAACTTTTGCTTTACAAAACCCAACTTCACCACATTAAAAATGAAAATGGAGACAAAACTAGCCAAAGCTGCCCCTGTCATGCCCCACTTTGGAATAAGTAAAAAATTCAACACAATGGTCAACACGGCCAAGCAGACCCCAAAAATTAAAACCGTTTTATAATACTTGGAGTTGAACAGGATGGAGTTGTTGTTTCCCAATAGCGAATCGAACACCTTGGCCAGACCAATCAGGAAAACAATGATGAACCCATTCCGGTACGATTCCGGGAGCAACAGATATAGGTCGTTCAAGTTGAGTATGATCAAAACAAATAAAATCCCTGATGCAATAAAAAGCGTCAATGAGGTTTTTTGATACAATTTTTTCAGACCCACTAGGTCTTGGGTATTCAACAATTCAGCAGTCAGTGGATAGGTGATTTGGTGCATGGACCTCGATGGCACTATAATCACTGTGGCAATATATACAGCAACCCCATAGTACGCTACATTTTCAATACTGATGAACTGATTGAGCATGACCTTATCGATTTCCAATAAAATCAAGGCGGCCGACCCCCCCAAAATAATCAAAAAGGAATAGGAGAGTATTTCTTTGGTATGTGCCGGAAATTTAAAATCCAACCGGGGAAACCTAAGGGTATAGGCATATATCTTGATAATCACTGTTCGCAACAGGTACAGTCCCACCAAACCTTTGAAAAAGAAATCCAGCGAAATAATTTCAAAATGCAATAGTATCAAAAGGATGGAAACCCCTATCCTACCGAACACCTCTTTCATGAAATTTCCAAAAACCGATTTCAGATGTACTTTGCACCAGGCATAAAAAACCTCAAAATATGCCATGGCCAACCCAACCACAAAAACATACCAGAGATAATCCTTTACCATTGGGTTTACTTCAGAAATCAAATTCCCCAAAGGCTCATACCAAAAGAACCCTACCAAAGCCACAGGAACAGTCCCCAGCAAGGGAATCAATAGCATCAATGTTAAAAAAGAATCCTTTTCGGAATCTTGGCAGAAACTGTAATATTTCACCATAGTGTTGTGCACCCCAAAGGCCATCAAGGGCATTAAAATGGCGCCTGATGCCAAGATAAAAGTGACCAATCCGTAGTAGGCATCCGGTAAAATTTTGGTATATAGGAAAAGGGTGTTCACCGCACCAAACAAAAAACCCAGATAGGTGACCACAACATTTTGTATGGACTGCTTTAGTACGATTCCCATTAGATAAATTTAGCCAAACTATGGGTCAAAGCTCTTCTGTGGTATTGCTCCACATCAATTGAATTTATTTGCAATTCCCCCTGTTGATACGTATTGAACCAATCCAAAAGTACTCTTTTTAGGGATGCCACATCAGCATGTAAAAAGAACGCTCCGGCTTGAGCCGTGGTCACCATGGTACCCGCTTCCCAATCTTCCGGACCTATGGCCAAAATGGGTCGTTTGGCATTCAAATATTCAAAAAGCTTGCCTGGGATAATACCCTTGGTTTCTTCGGAGTCAATTTCCAGCAATAGCAATACCTGCGACTTTTGCTGTACTTCCAAAACTTGGTCATGGGAAAGATATCCCATCTGATTCAGGTAGGTGTCAAGTCCAAATTCATGGATGGACTTGAGCACTTCCTCCCCTACCACTCCAGCCAATTGAATGCGAAGCGTATTCCCAAAATCCTTGTTTTCTTGGACAAGTTCGGCAAGAGCTTGCCATAAGCCGATAGGATTCCTCCCTGTAAGCAATGACCCAATATGGGAAATCGTAAAGTTGGTATCTTGGGTGGTAGGTTTTAAATCCTCATCAAACCCATTGGTGATCACTTTAATGGGTTTGTCCGTGATGGCTTCGAACTCCTTTTTGGTGGTTTGGCTCGTCACCACAATTTTATCGGCGGAAACCAATACTTCTTGTTCCAGTTTTTTGTGTTTTCGCTTTGCGTATGAGGTCAAGCGTAGTTTTTTATGGTACCCTATGGTGGTCCATGGGTCCCTGAAATCGGCAATCCATTGGATGGCGTATCGTTTCTTCAAACCCAAGCCTATCAAGTGTAAACTATGGGGCGGTCCTGTAGTGATCACAGTTTTAATGCCTTCATCCGCTATGACCTTGGCCAAATATTCCATAGAAGGGCTTACCCACAACTTACGGGCGTCGGGGATAAAAAAATTGCCCCGTATCCATAGCAACAATTTTTCCATAAACGAGGGGTTCTTTTCCTTAATGATTCCGGAACTGATGGTCTTCGTTTTCCTTTTGGAAAGCAAGGAAGCCCAAGCATAGGGTTCCTTTATCGGTTGTTTCAGTATTTTGACTCCCTTGGGAACTTCCCCGACCAGTTTCTCATCAATGATAGGATAGCTAGGATTTTCCGGTACATAGACTATGGGACTGAATCCGAATTCGGGCAGGTATTTTGTGAACTTTAGCCACCGCTGTACCCCTGGTCCCCCGGCAGGAGGCCAATAGTACGCTATGACCAGAATCTTTTGCATCAGGATTCCTTGGATTTTTTTGGAACAAAGGAATAACCAACGCCTCCCACGATAATCAGTCCCAGTAAAATACAGGCCGCCAAGCTAATCTGACTCCCTGTTTCCACCACCTTGGGTTCAAATTTGAATTCAATTTCATGGGTTCCCGCAGGCACCTTCATCCCACGAAGTGCATAATCTACCTTATAATGGGGTTCAGGTTTACCGTCAATAAAGGCATTCCAACCTGAGGGGTAATACATTTCGGAAAACACGGCAAAACCTTCATTGCCATTGCTGGTCTGGTATTTTAAATAGTTGGGGCGATAGTCTTCCAATCGAATGGAAGCCAGTGAATCCAACTCATATCGGTTCTTGGTCAAACGGGGATATGCAGTGGTATTGACCACCGCTTCCGATTTTGAATCAAAATCCTTGAGTGCTGCAATCTCTTCATTCGCCGATGAAACCGAAAGCAGACGTTCCACGAACCAAGCATTGCCATTGGCATTATCATTCAATGCAGGAAAACTGTTCCCTTCCTCATCTTGCTGGATGATATATTTTACATTGAGCATGTTCAACACCTGCAGATTGTTTTGGTACAGATGGTATTCGAACAAATCTTGTAATGCTCTAGGTTTTGCGGCATGATATCCTCCAATGGACTTATGGAAATAGGAGGTTCGGGCACCGTTCAGGCCTTCCTGTGGATCAAATACTCGGTAGATGGAATCATCCTGTTGGATCATTTGGTCCAGTTCACTCGCCTGGAAAGGAGTATTTACCTGACGTTGGCGAACAAAATCCCCCTCATTCACGTAACGAAGGGCCACCCCGACCAAATCAAACACTATCAAAACACCCAGAGCCAACACTAAGAAATTCTTACCTATTTTCTCTTTTATGAACAACCATAGGACCACAGCGGCAAGGGTCACATAAATCAAAGACCGTATCGTGTCGCTAGTATACACTGCTTCCCTATCCCTTTGGATCATGGTCATGACGTCATCACCAAAATATCCGCGGTACATCTCATCGCGCAGTCCTTCAAAATCAAAGAATCCTTTTAGAAGAAAAATAAACACGCCCAACCCCAAAGTGATAAAGAAACTCAATTTCAAGGCCTTTAGTTTTTCTTTGTCGTCCCCGGATTTTTTGAAAAGCTCCCACAGACCCAATATGCCCAAAACAGGTAAACAGAGCTCCAACACCACTTGAATGGAGGAAACTGCCCTAAACTTGTTGTACAATGGGAAGTAATCAATCATAAAATTGGTAAGGACCGGGAAATTTTTACCCCAAGACAAAACAAGTGCCAATATAGCGCCGGTTAAAAGCCACCATTTTCGCTTGCCCTTCGCTAGGAATAGTCCTAAAAAAAACAGAAATACCACTATGGCCCCCACATAGGCAGGCCCTGCCACTATGGGTTGGTCCCCCCAATACAACGGCAGTCCACTGGACAATTCCAAAGCTTTGGAAGGTGGCAGTCCTTGACCCACCAAATATTCAAACACCTTGGAGTCCGTTCCTAGGTCTTCATTGCCGGAACCTCCGAACATTCTTGGAACAAACAAATCCAACGATTCAGCAATTCCATAGCTGTACTGTGTAATATATTCCTTGTCCAATCCATTGGAAGCTTGTATAAGTGATCCATCTGGGTTTACGGTCAATTCAGACTTACCGCGGGTACTCCAATCCGCATATTCCTTGGTGGCCATAAGTCCTGTGGCATTGGCCGCTATGGAAAGGGCCACGGCCAAAATCAAAATCCCGACGGAAACGAATACATGTTTTAGTGTCTTGTCCTTGATGGCATAAATAAGCTGAACCAGTCCCAACACCAATACCAATAACATAAAATAATACGTCATTTGGTAATGGTTGGCACTGATTTCCAAAGCCATGGCCAACGCGGTCAAGATAAATCCCCAGAGATATTTTTTTCGAAATACCAAGACTATACCCCCCAACACCATGGGAATATAACCCAAGGCATGAGCCTTGGCATTGTGCCCTACCCCTAGAATAATAATGAGATAGGTGGAGAATCCAAAGGCCAGTGCCCCCAAAGCGGCCAGTCTAAAATCCACTTTAAGGCACAAGAGCAGAATATAAAACCCAATAAAATATAGAAATAGGTAATCGGCGGGTCTGGGCAAAAACCTAATCAAGCGGTCTAATTTTTTTACGTAATCATGCGGATAATTGGCCCCCAATTGATAGGTGGGCATACCGCCAAAGGCGTTGTTGGTCCAGTACGACTCCTCTCCTGTAAGTTCCTTATAGTCATCTCGTTCCTTGGCCATACCCTTGTATTGGGCAATATCGGATTGAAAAATGGCCTTTCCCTGCAATACAGGATAAAAGTAGACCAATGCCGTAAGTATGAATAAGCCAAAAACACAAAGATGGATGATAAAAGCCTTGGGAGAAAGTTTCATGGATAGGTTTTGAAAAGACAAATATTAGTCAATTTCTTCAAAATCTATGTATTCTCCAACTTTTTTTGAGGGTTTGGAACCTTTGGACGTTCCTTTAAAAACAGTGGTCTTGCCCTCCTCAGTAGGCTCATTTGCATAGTGTTGGTACTGCCCAAAATCCTGTCCAAAACGCTCTTGGGTCTTCTTCATGGCGTAATTGAACAATCTGGGGGCCAACCACTTTAGCAGTAATTTAGCTGCGTAGTATACTAATATGAGGAATAAAATCGTTTTTAGTAAAACCATATAACCTTAGTTATTGTATCAAAATTACACTGTTAGTTGCTTAATAAACCCAAACGTTTCATAAAATAGTATTAAAATCAGTTATATGGATTTTTCCTTCGTCAGAAAAGCACTGTTTCTATCCCTTTTTGCCCCTACCCTTTTAAGTGCCCAATATACCGATGTCATCAATTCCAATAGACCTGGCCGGGCGGTAAGTGCCTATGCCGTTGGGAAAAATGTGGCGCAGGTTGAAATGGGGCTGTTGTATGAGCAACGGAACGATTCCGAGCAAAATTTTGACTCCAATATTTTTGGGACCGATTTTGCCCTACGGTACGGACTCCTTTTTGAGGAACTGGAGATTGTATACGAGGGTTCTTTTATTTCGCAGAATATTGACTATTCCTCCCCATTGGGAACGGATGGTAGGCGAACCGATTTTTCCAGAAACCGTGTGGGGCTAAAATATTTGGTATATGATCCCTTTAAAAATCCAGAAAAGAACAAACCCAACCTATATAGCTGGCGGGCCAACAATGTGTTTCAGTTGAAAAACCTGATTCCTGCCGTTTCCCTGTATGGCGGGGCTACATTTACCGTGGGGGACAACCCTTTTTATGTGGGCGACCCTGTAGTAGCATACCGTGGGGCCATTGCCACACAAAGTAGACTGTCTCCAAGGTTTGTACTGATATCCAACATTGCATACGACCGTATCGGTACCGATTTTCCGGAATGGCGTTATGCCCTTTCCGTGACCCATGCCTTTAGAAACCCTAAATGGAGTGTTTTCTTGGAAGGTCAGGGCATCAACAGTGACCGTTATTCCGATATTTTGGCGCGTACTGGATTGGCTTACCTGTTCAGTGAAAACTTCCAAGCCGACTTTCACGTGGGTTCCAACTTTAAAAGTGACCCATCACGGATGTTTGCCGTTGCGGGTTTCTCCTACCGATTGGATTTCCACAAGGACAAACTCATCCCCATTGACGAGCAAAGTGGTGGTCAAAATGGAAAGATCAAAAAGAATTCCAATAAGAAAAAGTCAAAAAAACGCGACAAGAAAAACAAAGACGATATAGATTTCTAAGTTTTTCCCCCAACGCTTTCATGCTGTAGGTAATATTCCTATTATTGAACCTGTAAAAGTTGATGTATGATCACGGTTAAACAGGTTCAATCCAAAGCAGAACTAAAGGACTTTGTAAAGTTTCCCTTTTCCCTATATAAAAACTCCGACTATTGGGTTCCGCCCATCATCAAGGATGAAATTGAATCCTTTGATGAAACCAAGAATCCGGTCTTTAAAAATGCCGAAGCTTCTTTTTTCTTGGCCTACAAGGATGGGAAAATCGTGGGCAGGGTCGCCGCCATTGTCAATTGGCTGGAAGTGAACGAACAACAACTCAAAAAAATGCGCTTTGGGTGGTTCGATTTTGTGGACGATCTTGAAGTGTCCAAAGCCTTATTGGACAAGGTTGCGGAAATTGGCAAACAGCACCAACTCAACTATATGGAAGGCCCCGTGGGCTTTTCCAATCTGGACAAGGTTGGGGTACTCATTGAAGGCTTTGACCATATCGGGACCATGATTACCTGGTACAACCATCCCTACTATCAGTCCCATTACGAAAAACACGGATTTGTCAAGGAAAAGGAATATCTAGAAAACAAGTTTTTGGCGGCCAAAGCAGACCCCGCCTTGTTCCACAAGGCTAATTTACTGGTAAAAAAAAGGTATGGGCTTCGGGAAATGAACTTTACCAAAAGCGCGGACATTATGCCGTGGGTGGATAAAATGTTCGACCTGTTCAACGACACCTATTCCAAGCTTTCCTCTTTTGTAAAGATCACGGACATCCAAAAAGAGTATTTCAAAAAGAAGTACATCAGCTTCATCAATCCGGAGTATATCAAGTTTGTGGTGGATTCCGATGATCAACTTGTGGCCTTTGCCATTGTAATGCCTTCGTTCTCACAAGCGTTGCAAAAAGCCAATGGGAAATTGTTCCCCTTTGGGATCTATCACTTGCTGAAAGCCAAAAAGAAAAGCAAGGATGTTATTTTTTACCTGATTGGCATCCGCCCCGATTATCAGAACAAAGGGGTCACGGCCATCATTTTTAACGAGTATTACAAAACTTTTAGTGAAAAAGGCGTTGTCAACTGCATCCGAACCCCGGAATTGGAAGAGAATGTGGCCATACGACAAATGTGGAAGCATTTTGATCCCGTGGTGCACAAGCGCCGAAGAACCTATCGAAAAGATTTATGAACCCATCGCGCCAGACCCTCTTTTTAAGCCTAATGCTGCTGACCCTCTGGGTTCAAGACGTATTTGGACAGCAAAGAGAGGTCACGCACAGGGGCGAGCAATGGTTTCAGTACAACAACATTACCCATCTGAACGAAAAATGGATGCTTTTTGGAAATACTGGTGTCCGTTGGAAGGATGGTTTTGATACATTCTCCATTTTCTTTGGCAGATTGGGCGGAAGCTGTGCTATTACGAACAACATCCGTGTGGCCACGGGCTTCACCTATGTTGAATTCTATAACGAGGACCATCGATATCAAGTGGAATACCGCCCCTATGAAGAGCTTTTTGTCCGCGGGAATGGCGACAAGTTCCGGCTGAACCATAGGTTCAGGTTCGAGCAACGTTTCTATAATCCCGTGGTGGAAGGGAAGATACAATCCGACAATATCTTTGCCCTCCGCCTCCGTTATGCCCTAATGACCGGGTTCAATCTCTTTTCCCTTTCCAAGACCAGACCGGATTGCAAGTTTAGGATCAATATCAGTGACGAGGTCATGTTCAACGCAGGCGACCACATTGTGCATAACGTATTCGACAAAAACAGATTCATCGTGATGCCCACGGTACAGTTTAACCGCTGGATGTCCGTATCCGTTGGGTGGAACAACCAGTTTGCCAGTACCACCACGGCCGGGCACTACATCTACACCAATGCTCTTTGGGTGCACCTCACCCACACCCTACACCTCTCCAAAAAGACGCATGGGCAGGATGAGGAATTTATACTGCCTCCGGCCAATTCCAATTTTCAACAGGCCGCAGCTGATTAATGAGAAGGGCTTAGAATTGTTTTTCTGCCAAGTTTTGGTGAATTTTAAACTCTCATTTGGTCCGATGCACGAATCCTTGTTACAAAACATATCCAAACATGTAAAGCTTTCTCCCGAAGAGATTACGCTTTTCAATACTTTTTGGACCACCAAGACTTTGGAGAAGGGAGATTATTTGCTCCAAAACGGGAAGGTGTGCAAAACGGACAATTATGTCATTTCCGGTTCATTGAAAGCTTTCTACATCAATCCTGAGAAAGGCACAGAGGAGATTCTCTATTTTGCCATTGATGATTGGTGGGCCACGGATATCCTCAGCTTTCAAAAACAAGAACCCTCCATGTACACCATTCAGGCGTTGGAAAAGACAGAACTACTCCAAATCCAATACCATGCATTCCAGAACATGTTGGCGGAAATCCCAAGGTTGGAACGGTATTTTAGGATTATTCTGGAAGGGTACACTGCCAGTTTACAACGGAGAATCGTCATCAACAATACGTACGATGCCGCCCATCGCTACGCCGATTTTTTGGAAAACTATCCCCAACTCGCCAAAAGGGTGCCCCAATACCTCATTGCTTCCTATTTGGGAGTGACTCCCGAATTTATAAGCCGAATACGAAAAAACAAACCGAAATTGAACTAGGTCAATTTTTAGGGTTTTCTTTTGGCACAACTTTGCTTTCAAAATGGAGAGCAAATGAAAAAAGTACTTATCATCAACGCCAGCGTGCGAAAAGAAAGATCGCAGAGTAGACAACTTACCCAGCTGTTCTTGGACAATTGGCGAAAAAAGAATCCCGATGATTCCTTTACCCACAGGGAAGTGGGACTGGACGAAATCCCACCCATTGACGAAAATTGGATTGCCAGTGCGTTTGTTAGGCCTGAAAACAGGGAGGAAAAAAACCAAACCTGGGTTGCTTTGAGCGACATACTGGTCAAGGAACTTCAAGAAAATGATGTTTATGTCTTGGGAACCCCCATGTACAATTGGTCCATTCCCAGTGGTCTCAAGGCGTATATAGACCAGATCATGCGAATCAACGAGACTTGGAAATTCCGTTCGGGAAAACCAGATGGGGATTATGTGGGACTATTGGAAAACAAAAAACTGTTCATCCTGTCCACTCGGGGCGATACCGGATATGGGGAAAACGAAAAGAACGGACACATGAACTTTCAGACCACGTACCTGAAATTTATTTTTGGGATGATGGGTGTGACCGATACCACCATCATTTCATTGGACAATGAGGAATTTGGAGGGGAAATCTTTGAAAAATCCAAGCAAAGGATCTATGATCAAATCAACGCAATTCCCTAAAGTCACTTCAAAAATTTTGAGCATAAAGTGGGCCACTGGGTTCACTTTTTTTGTTTTTGAAGGATTTTTATGATCTTAGAATACCCCAAATCACATCAAAAACCATTAACCGAAATGCATTATGGACCATACTTCCGTAAAAATCATTGAATGTTATACGATTACCGGCAGAGGGTTGTTGACTGAAATTCAGCATAGCCTTGATGGACTTCCTCCCAATACCGTACTGATGGACCCAAACTCCAAACAGGCATGGGTAGTAAAGAAAAGGGTCTTTTCCGGACTGCTTGTGATGGCCGATTCTGAAATTTTCTTTGATTGCGAAACTGAGTTTGAGCACCTAAGTTTTGCCTTTAAGACAGAGGGCGAGCGCGATAAAGCCTTCAATAATGAGCTGGAGAAAAGAAGACGTAACATTTATGGGTACCTTTTAACCCCGACCATGGGCCATTCAAACGCCAAACCAGAATCGGGAAGCACCTTATTAGTCCATATAGAATCCTAAGACCCTTGGTATTATGGCGCATCCCCTACTCCATCTTTGCAATCTGGTCCCGCAACCTTTGGTTGGCTTGGTGCAACAGCTCGTTCTGGTGTTTAATAATGCCCAAAAAGTCCTGTATCACGGTTAGGTTTTCTTGTTGGGTGCCAATAATGGCCTCTAGGTCAGATTTGGTGTATTTTTTCATTTGTAAAAAAGTTTAGAAATTCTATATTATAGTTCGAAAATCAAAAATTATCATGACAGAATTAGGATTGTTTTTATCCAAAAAGTCAGCTAGCAAGGCAGAAATCTCCAGAAAAACTGGCATCAGTAAATCAAGGATAAGTGAATTGACCCTTAATCCTTCTACCCAACTTCGGGCTTGGGAACTTTATTTGATTGCATTGGCCTTGGATGTAGACCCGGGAGAAATGTTTAAAGAAATGTATAAGGATCTGTCCTTGAAAAATGATTAAAGTACTTTGACTATAAGCGCAATATGCCCTTAAAAATTACAAGTATAATTTATTGAAAAATCTATGACTCCTTTAGGGTTATACTTGACCAAAAAATCCGTGAACAAAGCCATGGTTTCTAAACGTACCGGCATTAGTCAATCACGTTTATCCCAATTAAGTATAAATGAATCCACGAAATTAAGGGCCGATGAGCTCTATCTCATTGCCTTAGCAATTGATACAGATCCCGGAGAAATGTTCAAAGAAATTTACGGCAATCTTTCATTGCTGAACTAAAGGTACTACTCCCCCATCGCGGCCGCTACGGCAGCAGAAAGTCTTTTGTAGGTACCGTTTTCCAATCGCTCCCTAATGGATGAGAAGGCATCCAAGGTCTCCGCAATATCCTGTAGGGTATGGGTAGCCGTTGGGATCAATCGCAACAATATCAATCCTTTTGGGATAACCGGATATACCACAATGGAACAGAAAATACCGTGGTTTTCACGCAAATCCTTTACCAAGGCCATGGCCTCTGGGATACTTCCGTTCAAATAGACCGGGGTAACACAGCTACTGGTGGTTCCCAAATCAAAACCACGCTCGCGAAGTCCATTTTGTAGGGCATTTACATTTTCCCACAGTTTGGCCTTGAGCTCTGGTCTGGAACGAAGCATGTCCAATCGCTTCAATGCGCCTTTCACGTAGACCATGGGCAGCGATTTGGCGAACATTTGTGATCTTAGGTTGTATTTAAGGTATTCTATGATTTCTTTGTCGGCAGCCACAAAAGCCCCGATACCTGCCATGGATTTGGCAAAAGTGGCCAAGTATACGTCGATTTCATCCTGTACACCTTGCTCCTCTCCTGCTCCGGCCCCGGTTTTACCAAGGGTTCCAAAGCCGTGGGCATCATCTACCAACAAACGGAACTGGAACTTTTTCTTCAGCTCCACGATTTCCTTGAGGATTCCCTGCTCTCCGCGCATCCCAAACACCCCTTCGGAAATTACGAGGATACCACCACCGGTCTCGTTGGCCAATTTTGTGGCACGTTCCAAGTTTTTCTCCAAACTCTCTGGGTCGTTGTGCTTAAATGTGAAGCGTTTGCCCATGTGCAAGCGCACCCCATCAATGATACAGGCGTGGCAATCCACATCATAGACAATAATATCGTCTTTGGCCACCAAGGCGTCTATCACGGACATAAATCCTTGGTATCCGAAGTTCAACAAATAAGAGGCTTCCTTATGAACGAATTCGGCCAATTCCTTTTCCAATTGCTCATGGTAATCGGTGTGGCCGCTCATCATTCGGGCGCCCATGGGATAGGCGGCACCGTGCTCGTAGGCGGCGTCCCCATCAACTTTTTTGATCTCTGGTAGATTGGCAAGTCCCAAGTAGTCATTGATACTCCACGTTATCACGTCCTTTCCTTGGAATTTCATTCGATTTGAGATGGGTCCTTCCAGCTTCGGGAATACAAAATACCCTTCTGCCTGCGATGCCCATTTCCCTAGAGGTCCTTTGTTTTCAATGATCCTATCAAATAAATCTTTCATCTACCTTAAAATTGATTGAATTGCAAAAGTATAGATTTTTACGAAGTACGCACAACGAAATTTTTATACAAAAAAACGACAATGAGATCATTGCCGTCTTTATTTAGGTTATGCGGTACATCTTACTACTTAATGTATTCTATTTTTTCTGGTACCTCGGCATTTTGGATATCAAAAAAGCCTTGGTTTTCCATCCATTCATTACTGTAAACCTTGCTCATATAACGTGAGCCGTGGTCTGGGAAGATAACCACCACGTTGCTGTCCTCGGTAAATTCACCTTCGGTGTTCAACTGGAACAGTGCCTGCATGGCGGCCCCACTGGTATAACCTACGAACATCCCTTCGGTATGGGCTATTTTTCGGGCCATATGGGCACTTTCACCATCAGTGACCTTAACATAACGGTCTATACTGTTAAAATCCGTGGCTGTTGGAATAAGGTTTTTTCCCAAACCTTCAATACGGTAGGGATATACCTCATTATGATCGAACTCCCCGGTCTCGTGGTATTTTTTAAGTACGGAACCATAGGCATCCACACCCAAAACCCTCACATTGGGGTTCTGTTCCTTTAAATACCGTGCAATCCCGGAAATGGTTCCCCCAGTACCGCTGCAGGCCACCAAATGGGTGATGTTCCCGTTGGTCTGCTCCCAAATCTCCGGCCCGGTGGTCTGATAATGGGCCTCAATGTTGAGTTCGTTGAAATACTGGTTGATATAAATGGAGTTCTCGGTTTCTTGGTGAAGACGTTTGGCCACTTCGTAATACGAACGCGGGTCGTCTGCGCTTACGTGGGCAGGGCATACATATACCTTGGCACCCATGGAACGCAACATATCTATCTTATCGGGCGATGATTTTGAACTCACGGCCAAAATACAATCATACCCTTTTACTATACTGACCATGGCCAAGCTAAAGCCTGTGTTGCCCGATGTGGTTTCAATAATAGTACTTCCTGGCTTAAGGATTCCCTTTCGTTCGGCCTCCTCAATAATATGGACGGCTATACGGTCCTTGGAGGAATGTCCTGGATTGAAGGACTCCAACTTGGCATAAAAGTTTCCGGTTAGGGGAGCTGCAATAGTGTTAAGCTTAACTAAGGGGGTATTTCCAATTAGGTCAAGGATACTGCTGTGCGCATTTATCTGTTTCTTCATAACTGGTATTAGGTAAGGGACAAATTAGCCATATTTCGCCAAAAGTCCGGCACAAAAGTAACATTTTTATTTTTAAAAGGCTTTTCCTTCAAGATCTAAAATAAATACGTAATCCTTCACCGTTTCCCGTAAAGCCTCAAATCTACCGGATGCCCCACCATGCCCGGCATCCATGTTGGTATCCAAAAACAACAGGTTATCGTCTGTTTTATAGTCCCTTAGCTTGGCCACCCATTTAGCTGGTTCCCAATACTGTACTTGCGAGTCGTGCAGTCCTGTGGTAACGTAAAGATTAGGGTATTCCTTGGCCTCCACATTGTCGTAAGGTGAATAGGATTTTATGTAATCGTAGTATTCCTTGTCATTGGGATTTCCCCATTCGTCATATTCTCCTGTGGTCAAAGGAATGGTATCGTCCAACATAGTAGTGACCACATCCACAAAAGGCACCGAGGCAATGACCCCGTTATAGAGTTCAGGGGCCATATTGATGATGGCACCCATCAACAAACCTCCTGCAGAGCCGCCACTGGCGTACAAATGCTCCGGGCTGGTGTATTTTTTCTCAATCAGAAATTGGGAACAGGCTATAAAATCGGTGAAAGTGTTCTTTTTGTGAAGCATTTTACCATCATCGTACCAAGGTCTTCCCAAATACTCTCCTCCCCTTACATGGGCAATGGCAAAAATGAAGCCCCTATCCAACAAACTCAATCTGACAGACGAAAAATAAGGGTCAATGGTACTCCCATAAGAACCGTAAGCGTATTGCAACAACGGACTGGTCCCATCCAAAGGGGTATCTTTTCGGTACACCAATGAAATGGGTACTTTTTTGCCATCCGATGCCGTGGCCCACAAACGTTCCGTGGTATAATTGGCCTTGTCGAACTTACCTCCAAGGACTTCTTGCTCCTTCAAAACTTTCTTGGTCTTGGTCTGCATGTTGAAATCAATGACGGCATAAGGCGCCCCCATTTCATTGTAGTAATAGCGAAGTTCGTTGGTGTCAAAATCCAAGTTTACCGAAGGTCCGGCCACATAGGTTTCGCTATCAAAAGGCAGATAATAGCTGTCCGTACCGTCCCAACGAGAGATTTTGAGCTGGTTGAGTCCGTTCTCACGCTCTGAAAGTACATAGTAGTCCCTGAAGATTTCAGCATCTTCCAACAATACATCTTCCCGGTGCGGGATAAATTCTTCCCAATGTTCCGATGAAGTCTGGCCTTCACTGACTTTCATCAGCTTAAAATTGATGGCCTTGTCCTTATTGGTAAGGACATAAAAATTGCCTTCGTAGTGCGAAATGGAATACTCAACACCCAAATCACGGGGCGAAAATATCTTGAAATTCCCATTGGGGTCATCGGCATTCAAAATTTGATATTCCGAAGTGAGCGTACTCACCGAACCGATCACGATAAATTTTCGGGACTTGGTCTTATAGACAAAGGTATTATACGTATCATCCTCTTCATGAAATACCAATACATCATCCGCTGAGGAAGTCCCCAATATATGTTTATAAATTTTATCCGAACGCAATGTTACAGGATCCTTTTTGGTATAAAACAAGGTTTTTCCATCATTGGCCCAAACCGAGCTCCCTGTAGTGTTTTCTATAATATCCGGAAAAATTTCACCGGTCTGGAGGTTCTTTATTTGGATATTGTACTGTCTTCTGGATACCGTATCCGTGGCAAAAGCAGCCAAGGTATTGTCCGGGCTTATGGTAACGCCTTTTAGGTTAAAGTACTCGTGGCCTTCGGCCATCTGGTTGCCATCGAACATGAGTTCCTCCTCGGCCTCCAAACTTTCTTTTTTACGCGAGAAAATGGGATATTCCTTTCCTTCCTCGTAGCGAGTAATGTACCAGTAGCCATTCAATTTGTAGGGCACGGAGGAGTCGTCTTCCTTGATTCGGGACTTGATTTCCTGAAACAGCGTCTCTTGGAACTCCTTCGTATGGGCCGTCATTTTTTGGTAATACTCATTTTCGGCATTCAGGTAATCGATCACGTCCTGATCTTCCCTATTGTTCATCCAATAATAATCATCGGTCCGTACATCACTGTGTTTCTCCAGTTTTGTCGGTTTCTTTTGGGCCACCGGGGGTTGTATACTCATGGATTCTTGTTTAGTATTTTGGCAAGAGCCTGCAAAAATAAGGCTTAAAATGATACTATAAGCTAGTGTTTTGGCATGTCCCATAGATTTAGATTTCTTTCAATGTATTACTTTTGAGGTCAATTACAACTAAAAAATTGCGACTATGTTTGGAGATTTAATGGGTATGATGGGAAAACTGAAGGAGACCCAGAAAAAGGTTGCCGCCACCAAAGAGCGTTTGAATACCGTACTGATTGATGAAGAATCAGCCGATGGCCTTTTGAAAGTAACTCTTACCGCCAATAGGGAAATAAAATCCATTAGTGTTGACGATTCTTTGTTGGAAGACAAGGAGCAACTGGAAGATTATTTGGTATTGACCCTTAATAAGGCCATCACCAAAGCTACCGAGGTCAATGAAACGGAATTGGCTGCCGTGGCCAAAGAAGGGATGCCCAATATCCCGGGAATGGATTCCTTTATGAAATAAGCTATCCTATTTTTTTCAAAATAGTGAGAAAGTGGTCGTGCATGGCATCCGTATAGTCCAAATGGGTGACAATACGCAGCTTTCCCTGCCCCATTCCAATGATGGATATTTGGTTTTCTTCCAGCTTTTTCAAGAAATCCGGGGATGGCATTTGGGATTCATCCAACTCAAAGATGATGATGTTGGTTTCTATGGGCTCCACTTTTTTAATGAACCCGAGCTTAGAGAGAACTTTTCCGATTTCAGCAGCTTTTTTGTGATCTTCCGCTAATCGGTCAATATGGTGGTCCATGGCATAGATTCCTGCTGCGGCCAGAAAACCGGCTTGACGCATCCCTCCGCCCAGAACTTTACGAACACGAAGCGCCTTTGCAATGGTTTCGGAATCGCCTACCAATACAGAACCTACAGGACAGCCCATTCCCTTGCTCAAACACACGCTAATGGTATCAAAAAGGGCTCCGTAGCTCTTGGGGTCCTCTTTCTTGGCCACTAACGCATTCCATAGTCGAGCCCCATCCAAATGGTATTTAAGGTGGTGTTCGTCACAAACTTTCCTGATTCTTTGAAGCTCACTAAAGTCCCAACAGGCCCCTCCTCCCTTGTTCGTGGTATTCTCGATGCAAACCAAAGAGGTCAAAGGACTGTGGTAGAAATCAGGAGGATTAATGGAGGCTTCCACCTGTTCGGCCGTCATCATCCCTCGATGCCCATCCACCAATCTGCAGCTTACCCCGCTGTTAAAGCTGACTCCTCCTCCTTCATAATTAAAGACATGGGCGTATTTGTCGCAAATCAATTGCTCACCGGGTTGGGTATGGAGTTTTATGGCGGTCTGGTTGGCCATGGTACCGCTAGGGAAGAACAAAGCCGCTTCCATCCCAAAGTATTTGGCCACTTTTTCCTCCAAAGCATTTACCGTGGGGTCGTTTTTAAAAACATCATCCCCTACTTTGGCGGCCAGCATGGTCGCCAACATTCCCGCTGTAGGCCGGGTAACCGTATCACTGATCAGATTGATTTCCATTAAAATCGAGGTCTAGTTCATACAATCCATTCCAATGGGAGATCCATCCGGAATTTTCGGAGTAGGTATCAATTTAAAATTTTCGGGCTTGTCCAAAAAGGCATCAATTCGTCGAACCATTTCTATCGCAATGGCTGTTTTTTCACCTCCAAGCAAGGACGCCTTGATGTTTTTAAGGGATTCATGGGCAAGAGCATTCACCTGGGGATGCACCGCATCATGGGCCGCCAAATTCATAATATGGTACAATACCCTGAAATTAATGGTCTGCTGTACTTCATCCAAATAGGCATCTCGGTTAGACGCTCCTATGGTACTCTTTATGGTTTCCTCCAAAACTTCCGAAAGCCCCAATTGGTTTTTATCCAAACTCTTTTGCTGAATCAATCTAGAGGCACGTTCCGGGTGCAACAAAAGTCCCAAGGTCATATCCGCAGCAGTTTCGGCAGCGGAAAGGGCATCAAAGCTCACCCCTGTTCTAACATTGAACGATTCCCGGGTTCTTGAATATCCAATGGCCCTGGGTGGAAAGAGATCTAATTTATCCTGTGGAATGGCAATTACTTTGGCATCCAAGGTTTCCAGTATGGATTCCAAGGCCTGTTCCTGTACCGCTTCGTTCACCATATGGACTGTCCGCTGTCCGTCACCCTTGGTGGCGTAATTGTAATCCAGTCCACCTACAAGCTTGGAAACTGCTTCCGTTTGATAACGGTGGAAGAAATACAAGGGAGCAAACACATCTTCCAAAACTGAATTGGGTTCGCCGGTACGAATGTTATCCATGGAAAAATTGTTGATGGCCGTTTTCCTGATCTGCAACACATTTTCCAACTCTTGGCTGGCACTCTTACCGTTGTCCCACAAATGGGCCAAGGCATGGGCTCCTCCCGTAGGTCTGGCATCCTGATCGGAAATATACCGTAACCCATCATCTTGGGCTTTCTTTAGAATGGCATTCAAGGCTGTTTTTTCATTAGTACCCTTTGGGAAATCGGAGTAGGAATAGGCCACGGTCACTTTGTCCCACTCTCCTATCCCCGTGTCATAGGCATTAGAGAAATCTATGGTGCTTCCTTTCAGTTCAAATTGGGGATGGGGATAGTCCATCACCGATGCCCGATCGTTGGTACTTGCCGCAAAATTATGGGCAAAGCCAAGGGTATGGCCTATTTCATGGGCAGAAAGCTGTCGGATTCGGGCTAAGGCCATGTTCAGCATGGGCAGGTAATTATCATCCCGCTCGGCAAATGGTTGGTTCATTAAAGCTTGCGCAATTAAAAAATCCTGACGAATGCGTAGACTTCCCAAACTGACGTGCCCTTTTATGATTTCCCCTGTACGTGGATCGGTAACACTGCTGCCATAACTCCAACCCCTTGTGGAACGGTGCACCCATTGGATCACATTATAACGAACATCTAAAGGATCGGCATCATCGGGCAATACTTTTAACTGAAATGCGTCTTTGTAACCGATGGCCTCAAAGGCCTGGTTCCACCACCTTCCTCCTTCCAAAAGAGCAGAACGAACGGGTTCCGGGGTGCCATTGTCCAGATAGTATATGATGGGTTCCACAGCTTCACTGACCGGGGCACTTGGGTTTTTCTTTTCCAATCGGTGTCGAGTCACAAACCGTTTTAAAATGGACTCTTGGACCGGGGTGGCATAATCATAATATGAGAAAGGGTATGAACCGCTACGTGGGTCGAACTCCCGTTTTTGGTATTTATCATCCGGCAATTCAATCAGTGAGTGGTGTTGCGCCACGGTAACCAGACTCGGGTTGGGGGTCACGGATTGGATCCAGTTTCCCGTGGGAGTTCCTTCAAAGGTAAGTATGGCATCAAACTCCACATTTTTTGGGAAAGCCTTGGTACGTTCAAAATCCAACGCGCTTTTGGATTTATCCAAACTGTACGAACCCTGCTTGGTGCTTTTCAATCGATTGGCCACTCCGTGGGCATCCCGCATTAAAAAATCCGTAAAATCAATCAAGTAACTTCCGCGGGACTCTTCCTCAATCTTAAATCCATGCAATACCGATTTGGCAAAAGCCTGCTCCACAGATTTTCGTTCCAGATTATTTTGGGTGATGGCCCTGTATTCCAAATTGGGCTGAACCAATAACAATTTATTACCTGCTTTTTTGAAAAAGACCACCTGTTCGTTCCCGAGTTGTCCCCTGTCAAGCCCAATATCATTGCTCCCTATTCCACTGCTCAAGGCATACACATAAAGGAACTCCTTATCCAATTCATCCACCTGGAGGTATATTTTGTCGGATTCATCGTCGTAGTAAAAGTTGAAATATCCGCTGAACTTTTGAAAATCCTTTGCCTTGTTAAAGGTCTGCGCTTGTAATACAGTACAGAACGAATACAGTATAATGGCCAGAGTGATGCTTTTCTTCATAATGGTGTGGAAATTGGACTTAAAAATATGTATTTCATTTTTAAAAACATATGAAAACGTCTTTTTAAAAGATTGGGTGTGAGATGAATCTGGTAGTAGCAAAACAAGTGTTGGTTTACCAATCAAGTTTGATTCAGTTATATTCCAAAAGAAGTTTATTTTTGTGCGAAAGTTAAGTATATGACCACTACAGATCAGCAGAAAGATCTTATTGAGCGCCTTGGTGCGTTAAGGAGGTATCTTTGACATTGATGCCAAACTTATTGAAATAGAAAACGAGGAAGAAAAAACCCTCGAACCTGATTTTTGGGACAATCCGCAGGAAGCCCAAAAGCAGATGCAATTGCTAAAATCCAAAAAGAAATGGGTAGAAGATTACAATACTGCCCAAGCCCTATTGGGTGACCTTGAGGTTCTGATGGAATTTCAACAAGCAGGGGAAGTCTCTGAGGAAGAAGTGACTCAACAATACGATAAAACCTTGTTGATCATAGAAAACCTGGAGTTCAAGAACATGCTTTCCGATGAAGGCGATGAGCTTACCGCAGTGCTTCAGATTACGGCTGGTGCCGGAGGTACCGAAAGTTGTGATTGGGCCTCCATGCTTATGCGGATGTACCTTATGTGGGCCGAAAAGAATGGCTTTAAGGTCAAGGAACTCAACTACCAGGAAGGAGACGTTGCCGGAATTAAGACCGTGACTCTTGAGATTGATGGTGAATACGCTTTTGGTTGGCTCAAAGGTGAAAATGGGGTGCATCGTTTGGTGCGCATCTCCCCTTTTGACAGTAATGCCAAACGCCATACCTCATTTGCTTCGGTCTATGTGTACCCTTTGGTGGATGATACCATAGAAATCGAAATAAATCCATCGGATATTGAGATAACCACGGCACGTTCCAGTGGTGCTGGTGGACAGAACGTAAACAAGGTAGAAACCAAGGTGCAATTGGTACACAAGCCCACGGGAATACAAATTTCCTGTTCCGATTCACGCTCGCAACACGATAACCGAGCCACAGCTCTAAAGATGTTGAAGTCACAGCTGTATGAAATTGAGCTTCGGAAAAAACAAGAGGCACGTAAAGAAATTGAATCCTCAAAAATGAAAATTGAATGGGGTTCCCAAATCCGAAACTATGTGATGCACCCCTATAAATTGGTCAAAGATGTACGCACCGGGGAAGAAACCGGAAACGTGGATGCCGTTATGGATGGGGACATTAGCGCATTCTTGAAAGCCTATCTGATGATGATGGGACAAAAAGAGGAATAAAATTCAGACATCAGACATCAGACAATTATAGAAATATGATCAAAATATACCACAACCCAAGATGTAGGAAGTCCAGAGAAGGGCTGGAAGTTTTGGAACAATCAGGACAAGACTTTGAAGTAATCAAGTATTTGGACAAGGTCCCTACCGAGGATGAGCTCAACGAAATTATAGGGTATTTGGGCATTTCGCCCATTGAACTGGTCCGTAAGAACGAGGCTATATGGAAAGAACACTATAAGGGCAAGGAACTTTCCGATGCTGAAATCGTTGCAGCCATGGCAAAGCATCCCAAGCTTATTGAACGCCCCATTGTGATCAACGGGAAAAAAGCCGTAATTGGCAGACCTGCCGAAAAAATCAATACCTTGCTATAGTATTGGAGCTCAAATGTATCCAATGCTACAATAAATTGAATCAATAGTCATGAAAAAAATTAGCATCCTTAGTCTTCTCACCTTATGTATAGGATTGTTATGTGCCAGTGAGGCTTTTGCCCAGTATGGATATGGTTCACCCTATGGAAACAGGTATGGAAGAAGACAAAGTACCCTCCCTCAAGTACAGTCTACCCCAAAAGAAGAGGAGCCACCCACAGCAGAAGAGGTGGTAGATGGGCAGATGCCCTCGATTACAGAGGCTTTGGGCCTTAATCCTTTTGAGGAGGCCGTAGTGCGTACTACTTTGGTGCAATCGGTCCAAAAACGCATAGAACTTCAAATTTTGGGTCTCGAGCCATTGAAGGCCAAAGAAGAAATAGAGAAGATCGAAAAAATACAAAATGAGGAGTTAAAGGCCGGCTTACCGGAGGACAAATACAACGCATTCATGGAACTCCAAGAAAACCGCTTCAAATCCACGAAGAAAAAGAAGAAAAAGAAAAAGAAAAAAGATTAACAAATCCTTAAGGTCATTGACGGGCCCAATTGTGCTGTTGACAGATATTAATTTCAGTTCTTCTGAATTTCCTACCACTTTTGTCGACTTAAAACCAAACTATGCACAAAATCATTGTCCCGTTATTTTTATTCGCTCTATTTGCGGTAAATACCCAAGCTCAAAATTCCATCACCATTTCTGGAAAAGTGGTCGATCAAGACTCTGGCCAACCATTGGAGTATGCCACTTTTGTGCTTCAAAGCTCCAATGACCCTGCCCAAGTCACCGGTGGAATAACAGATTTGGATGGTAAGTTTGAGGTTGAAGCCTCACCAGGTCAATATAATATCCGGGTTGAATACATCTCCTATAAAACCTATGCCCGCACCAATCAAACCTATAGCGCTTCCACAAATTTAGGTTCCATTATCTTGGCACCCGACGTAGCACAACTGCAAGAAGTTGAAGTAGTCGGGGAAAAAACCACTGTGGAGGTAAGACTGGATAAAAAGGTCTATAATATTGGAAAGGATATTACCACTAGCGGAGGTAACGTTAGTGATGCATTGGGCAATATTCCTTCTGTTTCCGTGGATGTTGAAGGAGCCATTAGTTTACGGGGGAACGAAAATGTTCGGATATTGATCAATGGGAAACCTTCCGCACTGGCAGGATTTGGTTCAACCGACGCCCTACGCCAATTACCGGCAGATGCCATTGAAAAAGTAGAAGTAATTACCAGTCCGTCTGCCCGTTATGATGCAGAAGGAACAGCGGGAATCCTGAATATTATACTCAAAAAGGAAAAGACCTTGGGTATCAACGGGTCCGTGAATACCACCGTGGGCATCCCTTTCAATGCAAGGGCAACGACCAATTTTAATCTTCGCACTGAAAAATTCAACATTTTCAACACATTGGGGTATTTCCACAGGGAATCTCCAGGAGAAGGAAGAAATGACAATACTTACCTTTCCGATGCAAGTCAGTTTGATAGGATTATTGAAGAAAGGGACATCAGCCGTAATGATGATGGTTTTAACATAAATCTTGGGATGGAATATTTCCTAACGGATAAATCTTCCATTACCGGTAGTGTTTTCTTTAGATGGTCCGATGAAAACGATTTGACGGAAAACGACAACCAGCGGTTTATAGATAACGACTTGGACAGCCGAACCTTTAGAACGGAAGATCAAGGCGAGGATGATCGCAGCAGTCAGTATTCCTTAAACTATACCAATAATATAAATGATAGCGGCCACAAGCTTACCGCAGATTTTCAGTATTCAACAGATGATGAGGATCTTTTGACGGTAATACAGGAAAACAACACCTTTCCAAATGACAATTTATTGGCGCTTGAGAACATTTATGAAAAGCAAACCCAAGATGATATTTTGGCCCAGATAGATTACGTCCTACCCATGGGCGATGCGCAATTTGAGGCAGGTTACCGAGGTAATTTTGAAAAGGAAGTCAATGATTATCAGTTGGATACCTTGAATCAAGGTACAGGTAATTTTGAGACCAACACCGATTTGACCAATATATTTACGTACCATGAAAACGTAAATGCGCTCTACACCCAATATGGTAACAAATATGGCAAGTTCTCTGTTTTACTAGGCTTGCGTTTGGAAAATACCCAAATGAAAGGGAGTGTGGATTCTGACATTGATGGCGCTGTATTGGATGAGCTCATAGGGCAAGATGTTGATCTTAATTTTGATAAGAATTATTTGGGTCTATTCCCTACGGTAAACTTGGTTTTTGAAATTTCCGAGACCCAGAACATCTCTCTTGGATACAACAGAAGGATCAACAGACCTAGGGGCTGGTTTATTAACCCGTTCCCATCAAGATCCAGTAGAACCAATGTTTTTCAAGGAAATCCAGACCTTGACCCTGCATTTGCCAATGCATTTGACTTGGGATATATGAAAAGATGGAAAACGTTGACCTTCACGTCTTCCATTTATTACCAAAAAGAAACAAGGTCTTTTGAGTTCATTACGGAAGAAACAGGCCAGGTAACTTCAGACGGCATCCAGATCATCCGATCTTTGCCCATAAACCTATCCACCAATGAACGTGTGGGTGCGGAAGCAGGTGTAATGTACAGTCCTGCAAAATGGTGGAGATTGAATGGAAGCGTCAACTTCTTTTTGTTCAGCACAGACGGAGAGTTCAACAACGTAGATTACGGTGCCTCCAACTCGAGCTTTTTCACTAGGTTAAGTTCCAAGTTCACACTACCCGCTAAAATGGAACTTCAGGCCAATTCATTTTACATGGGCCCACGGCAAAATGCCCAAACCGAAACCGATGCAATGTTTTCTTTGGACATGGCATTGAGCAAGGATTTGTTTCAGGATAAGGCTACACTTTCTTTGAATGTCAGTGATATGTTCAACTCAAGAAGGCGGCAAAGCTATACACAAACTGCTTCGTTTATCAGGGACAGTGAGTTTCAATGGAGAAAAAGACAAGTGAACCTATCATTTATATACCGATTTAACCAGCCTAAGGACAGAAGGCAAGGAAACCGACCCGACGGGGATGAACGTGGAGGTGAAGAGCAGGGAGAGTTTAAAGGCGGAGGAAATTCCTAAGCTGGGACAAAAAAAAAGAAGCCAATAGGCTTCTTTTTTTTATCTTCTTTTTTTATTCTTCGAGCTGGGCTTTTTTGGCCTCGCGTTTTTCTTTCATCATTTCCCTAAGGTTGCCGACCAACCAATAAGGGACCACAAAGGTCAATAAGAAAATCATCAACCAAAAACCGATGGTCAAAATTGTCAAAAAAGCTAAAAATCCTAGATATTGGTCAAATTCGAACATTATTCTTTCCTTTTGTATAACAAAGATACTTTCTTCTTTTCAAAAAAAACAAATCTGAAATCAAAAAAGTGTATTTGACAACAAGCACTACCATATAATTCTGTTAACAATTACCTTTGTAACTCAAAATTTTAAGAAATGAGCTTTAGAATTGAAAAAGATACCATGGGGGAGGTAAAAGTGCCTTCTGATAAATATTGGGGGGCACAAACCGAACGCTCCCGTAACAATTTTAAGATTGGCCCTTCCGCTTCCATGCCCTTGGATGTGGTATACGGCTTTGCCTACTTGAAAAAAGCGGCTGCATATGCCAATCATGAGCTTGGTGTCCTTGCTGTGGGAAAAAGAGATTTGATTTCCCAAGTCTGTGACGAAATCCTGGCCGGAAAACACGATGATCAATTTCCTTTGGTGATTTGGCAAACAGGATCAGGGACCCAAAGCAACATGAATGTCAATGAAGTGGTTGCGAACAGGGCGCACGAAATCGCAGGAAAAAAAATTGGAGAGGGCGAAAAGACCATTCAGCCCAATGACGATGTGAACAAAAGCCAGTCTTCCAATGACACCTTCCCCACTGGCATGCACATTGCCGCCTATAAAAAGATTGTAGAGGTTACCATTCCCGGTGTGGAACAGCTCAAAAATACCTTGGAGAAAAAATCCAAAGAATTCAAGGAAGTCGTGAAGATTGGGCGTACCCATTTGATGGATGCCACTCCCCTGACCTTAGGACAAGAGTTCTCCGGGTATGTATCACAATTGGAGCACGGACTAAAGGCCTTGAAAAACACATTGCCCCATTTGAGCGAACTTGCCTTGGGTGGAACCGCGGTAGGCACCGGACTTAATACACCAAAAGGCTATGATGTGTTGGTTGCCAAATATATTGCGGATTTTACGGGACTTCCATTCATAACTGCCGAAAACAAATTTGAGGCTTTGGCCGCACATGATGCCATTGTGGAAAGCCACGGTGCGCTGAAACAATTGGCAGTGTCACTCAACAAAATTGCCAATGATATCCGGATGATGGCCTCAGGTCCCCGTTCTGGAATCGGAGAAATCATTATTCCTGCCAATGAACCTGGAAGCTCCATTATGCCAGGTAAAGTAAACCCTACACAATGTGAGGCACTGACCATGGTGTGTGCACAGGTCATGGGCAACGATGTGGCCATAAGCGTTGGCGGCACACAAGGACATTATGAACTGAATGTGTTCAAACCCATGATGGCGGCCAACATTCTGCAATCGGCCCAACTATTGGGTGATGCCTGTGTGAGCTTCGATGAAAACTGTGCTGTGGGTATTGAGCCCAATCATCAAGTCATCAAGACCCTTTTGAACAATTCTTTGATGTTGGTTACTGCGCTGAATACCAAAATCGGCTATTATAAAGCTGCGGAAATTGCCAATACGGCCCATAAAAATGGCACAACCTTACGGGAAGAGGCCGTTAATCTTGGATACGTTACCCCAGAAGAATATGATGCTTGGGTAAAGCCGGAAGATATGGTGGGCAGCTTAAAATAGTTGTTGACCTTCTTAAAAAATAAAAGGCCCGTCCAAATTGGACGGGCCTTTTATGGTTTATGGATAGTGTGTGTATTATTTCAACTCAAATTTGGAAGTACCCAACAATTTCAACTTGCTGTCATAAACATTAACCATGTAGTTTCCTTTTTGGTAGTCACCTGCAGGCTTGTTTACGTAATCACATACATCCAAAGAGCTGTTCTCATAATAAAAGTTGGTTCCTTTGCTGTATGTAATGGAAGCACCTTCCTCAGTAGCTTTGGTCAATCCTTCTCCAAGAACGTTTCCTTGAGGGCCCAATACTTCAATAAAGAACTCCCTGTCACCAGCCTCGGCAATGGTGTTACTGGCTACTGTAAAACATACTTTAAGTTTATCGGTAGCTCTGGCTCTTGAAGTAGATACCAATTTACCGCTGGTTCTTTCCTTCACAGCATCTACACTGATAACAGAAAGGTTAAGTGCAGAACCTCTTTCAACAGCATCGGCCAATTGGGTGTTCTGTACAATCAAGGAATCGTTGAAAACAGTTTGCTTTTCCAATTCGGTGAACGTGCTGTCACGCTGCATGGCCAACAAGCTGTTTGACTGTGTCAAGGAATCTACTTGCTTCAATAGTTTTTCTCTTTCAGCCTTTAGAACGCTCACTTGTCTTCTGTATCTTGAAAGGGAAGCGATATCAGCTTTCATACCCTGTACAGAATCGATGTACTTTGCAATATTGTCCCTAGCGGCAACCAACTCCTCATTTGTGGCGTTGCTTTCAAGGATAGCCTTGTCGTACTCAGATTTTAAGTTGTTCAAATCTTCTACAACCAACTCTTTTTCTTGGGTAAGGGCTTGAGTGGTCTCCTTTTTATCTTGGTAAAGGCTAACAGTATAGATAATGGTTCCCAAAAGAACTACACCCAACAAACCAGCAATTACCTTCAATCCGTTGTTATTTTTTGCTTCTGTCATAACTTTTTGTGTTAATTGATTCTCGTTTAAGGTTTTTAATCAATCGTGTTTGGTTTATATACGCTTCAGATTGTTGTTTGGATCATTTCAAATAAAATAATCTTAAAAAAAATCGACGTTAACATCCATATACCTTAATTTTAAAGGAACTTCAAAAAAATCATCATGAAGAGAAAAATCACCATTTTGTGTTTAGGGATAGTACTGATTTCCAGTTGTAAATCAAAAAACAACCCAGATAAAGAAACAGAGGGGACCGCTGTAGAAGCTAAAGTGGCTGATGTCTCTTCAGAAGTTTCGATAATCCCTATTGAGCATGCCACAACGGTTTTGGAATGGAATGATATTACCTTATATATAGACCCTGTAGGAGGAAAATCCGCCTTTGAAGGACAAAACAGCCCTGATATAATTTTGGTGACGGATATACATGGTGATCATTTTAATTTAGAAACTATTCAGAAAATTATTACCGAAAACACTACAATCATTGTTCCCCAAGCTGTTGCTGATGAAATTCCGAGCGAATCTACCTTGACGTTGGATATCATGAACAATGGAGACACCAAAACCTATTCCGGAATAGAGGTTGAAGCCATTCCCATGTATAACTTACGGGAAGAAGCTTTGGATTTTCATACCAAAGGACGTGGAAACGGGTATGTACTGACTATAGGTGGGGAGCGTCTCTATTTTTCCGGGGACACCGAGGACATCCCTGAAATGCGAGCGCTAAAAAACATTGACAAAGCCTTTGTATGCATGAACCTTCCCTATACCATGACCGAGGAAAGTGCCGCGGATGCTGTTTTGGAGTTTCAACCCAAGGAAGTCTACCCATACCATTATAGAGGTCGACCCGATGTAAGCGATGTAAAAAAGTTTAAAGAGCTTGTAAACAAAGGAAATCCCGACATTAAAGTAGTACAATTGGATTGGTATCCAAACAACGATTTTTGATGGGATAAAATATTTCCCTTACATTGTCGTTAAGATAACAGACTTAACCAAATCAAAAAATACTTTACCATGGCTCCCAAATCCCATGTTTTAGTAGCGATTGCATTTTTCTGTGCATTCCAAGCTGCTTTCTCCCAATGTGACAATTTTTATTCTAAGGTGACCTATGCGCTGAACCATTGCAAAAAAGGAATGTCGGCCACCAATTTTGAGCACCAAATGTACTATGCCGAAAGGGCACTGACCGCTCTTGAAAAATCCAAAGCTTTTAGGGAAGAATGTGACTGCGCCAAGGCTGAGAACAAAACCTTGGACGCCCTAGAGACATTGGACAAAGCCATTGAACCCGTTGATTGGGAAGCTGGCAGGTTCTTTACCAAAAAGGCCTTGGCACAAATCAATGAATTGATCACTATTTTGGATGAATGTACCTTAGGGGCTTCCTCCACGATGACCATAGCCGATAATGCAACCACCACTATGGAACATCAGGCCCATGCTGATGATGAAGCTCCCGAAAATGCTATGGAAATGGAGATGATCAAGGTATTTGAGAAACACTCCAGCGAAAAACTCAATTCGGCCCAACAGGCCATTGACCAGCTTGTGGAACTTTCCAAAACCATTGGAAGCTCTCCCGATGGAAACAACAATGACCCCAATAGTTTGGAATATCACCAAAAAATGTATTTGGAAAAGGCCAGAAAACTTCTTGAGGAAGGACTGAAAAATATTGGCGGAGAGGAATAGTACTCCCGCTTACCTAATAAGTTTCTTGTATTTGATACGCTTGGGCATGATATCCGTTCCCAAGCGTTTCTTTTTGTTCTCCTCATAATCCGAGAAAGATCCCTCAAAGAAATATACTTGTGAATCCCCTTCAAACGCCAGAATATGGGTGCAAATCCTATCCAAGAACCATCTGTCGTGGGAAATGATCACGGCACAACCAGCAAAATTTTCGAGACCTTCTTCCAAAGCCCTCAAGGTATTCACATCCAAATCGTTGGTAGGCTCATCCAAAAGTAAAACGTTACCCTCCTCTTTTAAGGTCATGGCCAAGTGAAGTCGGTTACGCTCTCCACCGGAAAGCATGTTCACTTTCTTATTCTGCTCACTACCAGAGAAGTTAAATCGACTTAAATAAGCCCGGGAATTCACTTGCTTCCCTCCCATCATCACCAATTCCTGTCCATCACTGAAATTTTCCCAAATGCTTTTTTCCGGGTCAATGTTGGAATGGCTTTGGTCCACATAGGCCAACTTGGCGGTATCCCCGACAATGAATTCACCTTTGTCCGGGGTTTCCTCGCCCATGATCATTCTAAAAATGGTGGTCTTACCCGCCCCGTTTGGACCAATAATCCCGACAATCCCAGCTTGGGGAAGGTTGAAGTTCAATTCTTCATATAATAATTTATCCCCATAGGCTTTACTCACACCTTTGGCCTCAATAACGTTGGTACCCAATCGGGGTCCGTTGGGGATGTAGATTTCCAGTTTCTCTTCAAGCTGTTTTTGATCTTGGCTAAGAAGTTTATCGTAGTTGTTAAGACGGGCTTTTTGCTTGGTCTGTCTTCCTTTGGCTCCTTGACGAACCCAGTCCAACTCCCGTTCCAAAGTCTTCTGTCTTTTGGAGGCCTGCTTGCTTTCTTGGGCCAAACGCTTGGCCTTTTGGTCCAACCATCCGGAGTAGTTCCCTTTCCAAGGAATACCTTCACCCCTGTCCAATTCCAAAATCCAGCCCGCCACATTGTCCAAGAAATAACGGTCGTGCGTTACGGCAATCACCGTTCCTTTGTATTGTGCCAAATGGTGTTCCAACCAGTGTACGGACTCTGCATCCAAGTGGTTGGTAGGCTCATCCAACAAAAGAACATCGGGTTCTTGTAGCAATAATCTACATAAGGCCACACGTCTTCGTTCCCCACCGGAAAGCACGCCTATTTTTTTGTCCGATTCCGGTGTACGCAGTGCATCCATTGCAATCTCCAACTTGGTGTCCAGCTCCCACGCGTTCGATGCATCAATTTGATCTTGAAGTACCGCCTGACGATCCATCAACTTTTGCATCTTGTCCGCATCTTCGTATACTTCGGGTAGACCGAACATATCGTTGATCTTATTATATTCGTCCAAAATGGCAACGGTCTCGGCAGCCCCTTCCTTGACAATTTCAAGGACGGTCTTTTCTTCATCCAATTGGGGCTCTTGTTCCAAGTATCCCACCGTATATCCTGGAGAAAATACTACATCCCCCTGATAGTTCTTATCCACTCCGGCAATGATCTTGAGCAAGGTGGATTTACCGGAACCATTGAGACCCAAAATCCCAATCTTGGCCCCATAGAAGAAGCTTAGATAAATATTTTTAAGTACTGGGGTATTGGCCGTTTTAAAGGTCTTGGTAACCCCGGACATTGAAAAAATGACCTTTTTATCGTCTGACATTTGGCTGTGTTTAAAAATTAAGAAAAGAGAACTTTATACCCGTCCCTTGAGTGCATTGAAAACCCAAGCTACGGCAAAAAAACCGATGCCCACGGCTCCAAAACCGTATCCGGCCACTTCATCGTACTTGAAAGCGCCAAGTGCTATCATTCCAACTCCCACAAAAATCATAATCCAAGTGGCCCAAGCGAGCACAGTATTTTTGTTCATTCCCATATATATTGTTCTGTAGAAGGTCAAATATCGTAAAAAATGGACTATTCCAAAATGGTTATATGTCGATTATCCCTCAAAAGGGAACCGAATCCCGCATTTTTCACGCACAGTGTCCAGTAATTCAGCTACATCCAAACTATTTTGATGTGACCAAAGATCACTTTCCATTTTCTTCGCCCTTAAACATTGATGAACTTCCAAAATCTCGTAGTAAAATCCTATTCCTTTTAACGGGTGTTCAAAAGTCTCGGAAACACCATCCTTCAGCAAGGTATAGGCATCGGCCTCGTGCCATCTCGAAGGAAGGAAAATTTCCCCTTGGCTTCCTGATAGTTCCGCTTCGGTACGGGTCCTGCTGGTAAATCCGCTGTAAAGCACGGCTTGCGCCTTGGGATATTGGAAAATCATTGAGGTCTGTAATTCCGTTCCATTACTGTGGAAGTTCGATACAGCAAGAACTTCATTGGGCTTCCCTAAAAATAGGTAGGCCAAAAAGATAGGATAGATCCCAATATCCAATAACGACCCAGAAGCTAAATCAGGATTCAAAACCCTTGATTCCTCATCCCTGTCCAAAGCATAAAACCCAAAATCTGCATTGATATGGGTCAAATCCCCTATCTCCCCATCATCCACCAATTCCTTTGTTTTTTGAATCGAGGGATTAAACCGGGACCAAAGTGCCTCCATAAGAAAGACCTTGTTCCGTTGGGCTGCATCCACCATTTCCTGCACTTCAGCTTTGCTGATCCCCAAAGGTTTTTCGCAAAGTACATGTTTTCCAGACTCCAGAGCTTGCAAGGTCAATGCCTTATGAAACCGATGTGGTGTGGCAATATAGACCACATCCGCAGTATCGGAAGCAAATAGTTCTTCATAGCTTCCAAACACATTTTCAATGGCATATTCTGCGGCAAAATCCTGTGCTTTCCCCAACGAACGGGAAGCAACTGCCGTAACCTCTGCATCTTCCACCAATTGTAAATCTGAAATGAACTTCCGTGCAATTTTTCCCGGGCCCACGATGCCCCATCGTATCTTAGTTTCCATATGGAATCAAAAGTAATGATTATAACTCCTTATCTTTAGCCAATAAGAAGAAATTGACGGTACATGGATATCAACTTCAATAAAAACGAAGACCACAATAAACTCTTGCTTTCCCAACTGCGAAAGCGACTTGCCGAGGTTAAACTGGGCGGGGGAAAGAAACGCATCGAGAAACATCACGAAAAGGGTAAAATGACCGCCCGTGAACGGATTGATTATTTGTTGGACCCCAATTCCAAGGCTGTTGAAATTGGTGCGTTTGCAGGAGATGCCATGTACGAGGAACATGGCGGATGTCCGTCTGCCGGGGTGGTGGTGAAAATAGGGTATATCCAAGGAAAGCAATGTGTGGTAGTGGCCAATGACGCCACGGTAAAAGCCGGGGCTTGGTTCCCCATTACCGGGAAGAAGAACCTCAGGGCCCAAGAAATTTCCATGGAAAATAAATTGCCCATCATTTATTTAGTGGACAGTGCGGGGGTATACCTTCCCATGCAGGATGAGATTTTCCCGGACAAGGAACATTTTGGCCGAATTTTCAGGAACAATGCCATTATGAGCAGTATGGGCATTACCCAGATTTCCGCCGTAATGGGTAGTTGCGTGGCCGGTGGGGCCTATTTGCCCATTATGAGCGATGAAGCCCTTATTGTTGATAAAACAGGAAGTATTTTCTTGGCTGGAAGCTATCTGGTGAAAGCGGCCATTGGCGAAAGTATTGATAACGAAACCCTAGGTGGGGCCACCACCCACTCGGAAATCAGTGGAGTCACGGATTACAAGGCCAAGGACGATAAGGATGCGCTTGATAAAATAAAAAGTATCGTAGGCAAAATCGGCGATTTTGACAAAGCTGGTTTTAATCGGGTTGAAGCAAAAGACCCAACGGAAAACCAAGAAGATATTTACGGTATACTACCCAGTTCGCGGAGTGATCAATACGATATGCTTGAAATCATAAAACGATTGGTGGACAACTCTGAGTTTGAACAGTACAAAGAGGGTTATGGTAAAACTATTTTGACCGGTTATGCCCGAATTGATGGTTGGGCCGTGGGTATTGTGGCCAACCAACGGAAAGTGGTCAAGACCAAAAAAGGTGAAATGCGCTTTGGTGGAGTCATTTATTCGGATTCTGCAGATAAGGCCACCCGTTTTATTGCCAACTGCAACCAAAAGAAGATTCCTTTGGTGTTCCTCCAGGACGTGACCGGATTCATGGTAGGCAGCAAGAGCGAGCATGGGGGCATCATTAAAGATGGTGCCAAAATGGTGAACGCAGTGAGCAATTCCGTGGTACCCAAATTTACCATAATCATAGGGAACAGTTACGGGGCAGGAAACTATGCCATGTGCGGCAAGGCCTATGACCCTAGATTGATCGTGGCCTGGCCTAGTGCCGAACTTGCTGTGATGAGCGGAAACTCCGCAGCGAAGGTACTATTGCAGATTGAAAAAGCTTCCCTTGAAAAAAGTGGACAACCTTTGGATGCTGAAAAGGAAAAAGAATTGTTTGATAAAATCAAACAGCGGTATGACGACCAAATATCTCCCTATTATGCCGCGGCACGGTTATGGACGGATGCCATTATAGATCCTTTGGATACGAGAAAATGGATCAGCATGGGGATTGATGCCGCCAACCATGCCCCCATCGAGAAAAAATTCAATATGGGTGTGCTCCAAGTATAGTTTAATCCACGGAGAATTTGGCCAATTGGACCTCTTCCCCCACTTCTTGTAAACGAATTAAAAACTCCTCCTTTCTTTGGTTGGGCTTTCCAAAATTGTACTCCACGCTACATTTTAGAAAGGTGGCCGCTTTGTTGGCAGGGGTTCTGTTTCCGTCATAAGTGACATTCAAAATCCATTCTCCCTTGGTATCGGAGCCTACAATTTCAAATTGTTCGGTGGAATTTCCATTTTCCAGTTCATCCAAGATTCTTTTCCGATCTCCTACTTCAGTATGTTCCCATGTGAAAAATCGTTTCTGCGGATTTACGAACTGTACGGAAAATTCTGCGTCAGGTTGGTTCCAATCCAAGACCAATCGGGCATTATAGGTAAGGTTGTTGTGGTATTTTGGGTTGACTTTTGAAATATCCAATTGCGCTCTATGTGTGTTCACCAGGTTTCGAACCTCTGTCCCCACCACCTTTTCCATTCCCCTAAAATTCAATTGCGGGTTGGCATCGCCCGTTAGCATCCCATTGTACATATTGAGTGCTTCTTGATAGTTCCCCAACTGTTCCTGTGCCATAGCCACATCCATATACGACTGGATTTTGTTGGGAAATACTTCGAACATTCGATTGGCCGCCAAAAGGGCCACATCATGATTTTCAATTTCCACGGACCGCAGATATAGGCTTCTCAAAGTACCATAATCGGTATCCTCATTCTCCAACACATTGGATAAAATACGCAAGGCAATTTCCGGACTGGTCCCATAAAAGAAACTGGAGACATCCAAGAAATACGATGGTTCATTTTGATATTTTGCCCTTTGGGCAAGATAGATATCATACGCTTCCCGGATGTTTTTGCCCCCTTTTAGTTCCTTTAAATATGGAGTGACCAAGGTTTTGGCATTCACCTTGATTTTTTCTTCGTAGATGTTATCGGTCAAACGGGCCAAGTCTTTCTTTTCACCAGTTTGTTTGGCATAAGTTGCTGTTTTTGTGGTAATCAACAATACTCCGTTGGCTCCCAAGCTCCCATATTTATTGGTAGCAGCCAAACCTTTTAAAACCGTTATATCCGCTATGTTTTCCGGATTTACAAAATCTGTACTGTACACCACTCCACTGTGTGACCCGGATTGTCTCAGAGGAACCCCATCAACCACGATCAGACCATAAACATTTCCCAAAATGGTATTTCGTGGACGCATTTTAACTTGACTTAAATCTTCATTGATGCCCAGATTGACACCAGAAAATTTTCCTTGCACGGCCATATTTACGGTGGATGCAGCATCGGGAATATCGTCTTCAGTAATGGATTGAACGGCATAACCCACGGCATCCTTGTTCTCTTCCCCATAAGCCGTGTTTATCTTTTCTTCGGGTTCTGCTTTTCTTTCACTGACCACTACTTCCTGTAGCTGCACACCTCCATCACCCAATGAAAAATTCATGGTCTTGGAATCCCCTAAAACCTGTTTTTCCATTTTGTTTCCATACACCGCAATAAGTGTATCCCCGGGCTTCCCATCAATCTTAAAACCTCCTTTGTCGTCGGATTTCACTTTTCCCTCTTCATTACCTTGGATATAGACTTCGGCATTGGACAAACCTGCAGTACCGCTTAAAATGGTTCCAGAATATTCCTCAATGGGGTCTATGGATTCATCCATCTCTTTCTTTTCCATAAAATTTACCACATCACCATTATTCATGATGGATAATAAATTAAGGCTTCCCCTATCAAAATTTTTGCTGCTATTAACAATGAACAATTTTCCTCCAAAGTTGGGGGTACTTGTTCCTAAATTCTGTTTTCCGTCTGTGAACAAAAACACGGTGCCACCAGTTACATAATTCCCCAAGGATGCATAGGAAGTAGCACCATCATAGGAAAATCCTTGGAGTTTTTCTTTAATGTCGGTCCAACTTCCCGCTGAAACCGTAAAGTCATACTTTGATAGAATTTGATCACTAAAGGTCAGAACAGTAACCTTGGCGTTCTGTACTGTTTTAAAGTAGGTGTCCAAAAAATAAAAATCCTTATCCAAGTCCCTATTCTGCATGGACAGGGACACATCCCAGCAGATGGTAATATTCTCAGGGTTTTGCGCCTGTACATGGGTTCCCAAAAGCAACCCAAACGTGAGAATGAATATGGATAAAAACTTTCCCATTTTTAAAATGTTGTTATGGAGCTACCATTCTTGATTTGGAAAAGAGCTTGGTTGATATTCTTGGCGGTAAGTTTAAAAACTTTGATTTCCTTACGCTGGTTTTTGGTGCCAAAATCATAGAAGATGGTGGCCTTGAGATATGAAGGCGTCAAGCTTTTGTTTCCCAAATATTTCACATTTACCGTCCAATTGCCTTGAATGGGCTTGTAGAACAGGTAATCTTCTGATGAAAATCCGCTGGTTTTTTCTTCTTGAATACGCTCTGCATTGGAAAACATCGTATGCTCCCATAAATAATATTGATTCTCCGGGTTAACCAACTGAAGCTCAAATTCTGCCTCGCTGTTGTTCCATTCAAGCAACAACCGGACACCATCAAAATCCTCAGCTTCTGTTTGGACAACACTGGTACTCCCCATCAGGGAGCCTTGCCGGGCAAACAGGCTATTGACATCTCTTTTAATGATAGGTGTGAAGGTTTTGGAGGAATCCAAAAGCGATTTCTCCACTAAATCAAAATAGCGTGCATACAGGACCATTGCACTTTCCACCGCGCCCATATTTTCATAGCTCCTTGCCAGGTCTGAATAGGATTGGGCATAATGGGGCCTCATGGCGAAAATTTGTTTATATAGGTCACTGGCCCATTCGTATTGGTTCTGCTGTTCCAACAGATATGCCAATGCCTTGAGCACTGTAGGATCGGTGGCGAACTTGTTTTCAATTTCTTCCCCAATGCTTTTTTGCATCCCACCGTCTTTCCGCTTTTCACCAAAAAAGGAAAACATATCCAAATAGAAAAAAGGAGAAGCTTGATACTTTTTCTCCAGTTCTTGATACAGGGCAACAGCTTCTGTTTCACTAGCGGCCACCGACACTTCCTCTATATATTTTGGGTCTGCCATCTTGGAAATGGCCACGGCACTTCCTTTTTCAAAGTAATTATCACGACGTCGGGCCAAATCATAGGGTTTGTTCGTTCCCGGCTCTCTTGTAGCGTAATTGCCCGTTTTCGTGTTGATTACTATGACTCCACCTGCCGATCCCGTTCCATACTTGGAAGCTCCCGCCAAACTGCCAATCACTGCCACTCGCTTTATGTTGTTGGGAAGAACAAAAGTTGGTGCCGTTCTATATATCATACCATCCACTTCATAAATGGCGCTTTGGCCCAAAAGTTTCTTCATGGTATTAAGATACATCACCGGGATATTTGGGTCATCAGGTGATGGTTCTATAATCACCCCTGGAAGTCTTCCTTGAAGTGCCCTAACCAAATCAATGGCTGCCGGGTTGAGCTCATCCCCATCAAAAATTCGTAAAGAATACCCAACCCTATCCTTATCCAAAATACCGAATCCGGTTTTAATCAGGTTTTTATTGGATTCATACTCATACAACAGCTCTTTTTGCGTTTTCTTTTTTTTCTTGGTCACCACCACTTCATCCAATTGCTCAATATTGGGATACATGGTAACGTTTAAGACCGAGGTGATGTCTTCCACGATGATTTCAACGGTCCGCATACCCACATAACTATATACCAAAGTCTGTCCTTCATCCACATAAATTTCATAGGTTCCATCCGCATTGGACTGCACACCTGTGTCTGTATCCTTCACGGAAATATTGACATTGGATATGGGTGATACTCCATCCGATACCCTGCCCCAAACCTTCTTTATCTGGGATTGGGAAAAAACCATTGAAAAAGAAAACAGAAAAAGAGAGAACACAGTATTACGAAGCATGGCGATGTGTTTTTTGACTGATTTCCTACAAGTTAAAAATAATATTTAAATAATTAGTTATCTGGGTTTTACGAATTAAAACCGTATCATGGACATTCAAATACAAAAGGGATAAACCACCACGTCCTTAGGTTTGGTCGAACTAAAAATGTGGTTTCACACGGTACAGGTCAATAGCCCTGTTGTGGTTTTACCCTTGGAATCAACAACAACTCGGTCTGCCGGCCATTTACATACCTAAAACCGTTCTCTCCATAAAAACCAGCCTCTTCCAACATAATGCGGATGTCCCTTTTCCATTCGGGAATGTTCACGGTAGCATTCAGTTCTATGGCATAAACCGTATTGGGATTCAAGGGATAGTTTTCACCATCATCCTTCATGACCCCTCCTTGGGCATCCCACATGCCAATGGTGGTCCCTGCCGAGTGACCATAAGCTCCCAATGGATGGGTATAAATGGCCGGTTGCAGCCCATTATCCTTGGCATCTTGCAAGGCTTTGGCCAATATTTGGTTTCCTGTTCTTCCCTTGATCATGTTTTTGGTGAGGAAATCCTGCACTCGGTTTCCGTCGTATAGGGCATTCACCAAAAAGGAAGGCGCTTCCGTTTCCCCAGGTTTCAGTACATAGGCCAATTCTTGGCAATCCGTATTGAGGCGCAAATAGGTGATTCCAAAATCGCAATGTAATAGGTCTCCGGGCAGTATCACCATATCATCTGGACGGCCCGAAAAGGAATATAAATGGCCCACCAATTCTTCACTACTCCGCTGGATGTCGACCGTTGGATGAAACCAGGTTTCCAAACCCAGATCAGTCACTTTTTGCCGCATCCACCATTCTACCTCGGTGGTAGTGGTTATACCGGGAGTGATCACCTTTTCGGAAAATGCTTCTGAAATAATATCATGGGTTATATCTACCAATTGGTCGTAGATAACCATTTCACGTTCGGTACGGGTTTCGATCCAACGTACGGCCAATGGTTCGGCGGAAACCACTCTTGAATGGAACTTTTTGGGCAAGTTGGCCATGAAACCATCATAATCTGTTTTATCCAAACCATCGGCAATGTTGTGGTCCTTGGAGAAATTCAATCCTATTTTATTTGGGTTTCGTTCTGCGATCAATTCCATTAACCGCTTCCATTGATCGGGTTCCTTTTCCTTGTCCCAAGCCGAAACAATACTTTTCCCTACATTATAACGTGCCACGGCGAGCTTGTCCATGGTGTTCTTTTCCTTATCCCGATAAAACAGTAGAATGGTCCTTCGCCTTGCGTTCAACCAAGTAGCTGGAAGCATGGTACGCAGAACCGGGTCTTCATTGTATTCCCTTGAAATCAAAACCCACATATCCACACCCACATCATCCATCAATTTTGGAAGTAGGTTCGCAAACCGATCTTCCAGCAATTCGTCCACCACCCGAGCGCGTTCCACTTCGAGAAGGATTTGTTGGGATTGCAATACAAAACATGAAAGTATGCCAAGGATGGTAAAAAGTCTATTCATAGGGTCGATTTTGGATGAAGTTACAAAATCCATCCATATTCCATTAAAATGGTATCGAGGATTACCCAACACAAAAGAAAGCTGTTTTCTTACTAAAAATCAAATGCTTATATTAGAAGTCAAGGAAAACTCCCCCGTTAAACCAAACCAAGGATGAAGAAAGTTTGCTTTTTACTTCTATTTGTTTACGCTGTAGGTTGGTCTCAAACAAAAATTGAGGGGGTTGTCGTTGATAAAGCTACCCAAGAACCATTACCCTTTTCCACAATTACCGTTTTTGGAGAGGACACCCATCACACCATCACCAATGAGGATGGTAAATTTGCCGTTGATGGTCATATCCAAAAAGATTCCATCGAAGTACGGCATTTAGGGTTTAAAACAAAAATAGTGGCCTTGACCTACTTTACGGATGAGTCCAAACTTTTTTTGGAGCCCGATGTTTCCTCCTTACAAGAAGTTGTGCTCACCGCTGGCGAGGACAAAGAGTATCCATACAGGTTATTGGATAATATTGTTCAAAAGTACAGACAACAAGGGGAAACCACTCCGAGTAAGGCCTTTTTGACCCTAACCTCCGCTGTGAGGGGCATCCCCCTAGAACAGATAGAAGGTTTTTACAACAGTGAGCAAAGCCTTTCAGGTGGTATTACAGAGCTAAAGGTCAAAAGCGGACGATTTGGCCTCAACAAATCTTTTGCGTTTTATAGTCTGGACAACACCCAGATTTTAAGTGATTTTACCTTTTTCGAGGAAACCGGTCAGATATTGCCCGATCACCCTGGCAATATGGACTATAATGCCCTCAAAAGAAAGTATACCGTACGAATTGACGATTGCAGTTCGTGCACCCAAGAAGAAGCATCACTTTCTTTCACACCCAAAAACCCAAATGGAAGGCTGTTCTATGGTAAAATGATTGTGGATTATGAAAAGTTGATCGTCAAAAAAATTGAGCTTGGCATCAAGGACCCCGTAACCAATGCCCTGACCTCCATAAATGAAACTGTCTCCCTGACCCCAATGGAAATTGGGTTCAATATTGTTTTCAATCCCTTGGATTATGGGAAAATCCAATATTTGGATTTCTCCTTTCAGATGAATTACACCACGGAAAGTATTTCGGAAATCATCAATTCACGAACATTCATCTATTTCTATGATTACAATAAATCGTTTGAGGAACCTTATTTTACAAAGGACATTTCCTTTAGCAATGATTATGATAAAATAATCGCCCTACAGGCATCCGATGATTTTTGGGAAACCAATTACCAATACCCAAAAAGCTTCAATGACCAAAGATCTTTGGATTATATGAAAGAAAAAGGATACCTGATCAATTATGACAGCTATATTCCCATCGAAGATTTGGCCTATGCGCGACCTTCCGTGCTTTCATGGCAAGAAGACAAACGTTTTGCATGGGACCATTTAAGGGAAGAAACCGAAGAGGTTCCCAAAGGGATTCAAGGTGATAACGAATATAAAACGGGAAAGAGCTATGATTCCCCCTTTCAGGTTCTACGGAAAACCTCGGGGCCCAAAGGAAGAAACCAGATCAATATCGGTTATATGCTGGATATGTACTGGGATTGGAACGGAAATAGAAAGATTGTAGGAAGAACCCTTATGGATATCAACTCTTCCGAGTTTCATCATGAGCATACCAGAAACAAACTTATTTACATTAATCTGCTCTTTGATATCTATGAGATATATAGACAGTTGGCCAATTCCCGAATCAAGGATGGGATGACCTTTGACGAAATGAAAGCCATTTACGATGAGGTCTACGATGGCGCCAATGCGGAAGCTAAAAACATGAGGAAGGAGACCGACCATGGGGATGACCTTGAGGCATTGCGCAAATGGAACGGTAGGATAAAATCACGTTTGAAGATTGATAATTTTGCACTTATGCGATGATTACCAATTTCTTAAGTAAAAAATTCCTTCCTCAAAAAGAGTTTGAAACTATTTCCCTAATGTTCCTATGGAAGTATTGATTTTCACCAAACCATTCCCTTCATATTCTTGGGTTAATTTTAGTACTCGGGTTTCCGAACGCTGCGTGGGAAGTCCATAATTGAAATAACTGGTAATCCTCAAGTAGGTAGGGGTTTGGGTCTCACTCTCGTAATAAAGTAAGTTCAATAGCCACTCCCCTTCCACATTTTCATCCAGAAAAAATTGAGTACTGGCATATCCCCTATCCGTTTCATCATCATGGGATTTTACTTCCCATGTCTTGAATGAAGACTCGGGATCCTCCAATTGGAACCCAATCTTGACATCAGGGTTGTTCCAAGACAAAGCGATTCGGGTATGGGAAATCTCTCCTCCCATTCCTTCGCTTATTTTTTCCCAGCTCGGTCTTTCTTTATTGGATTTCACGTATCCATAAGAATCCGTGGTCATGAACAAATCTGCGCCATATGCATCAAAAGGAAGGTCATTCCCTCTTATGGCTTTATAATCCTCATACGTCTTGGAAACTTTTTTATAGTTCATTCTTTCCGCGTAGGCCTGTGCAACATCACAATAGGATTGTGCGGATAAGGGGTCTTTCTCCAATACTTCAAGGAAAATCTCCAAAGCCTTATCATGTTTGCCCAACATGGCATATCTATAGGCCAAACCTCTCAAAGCAGGTATGTTTTGCGAAAATTCTTCATGAACTTCCTTTAAGATATTGTTGGCTTCCTTTTCATCTTTCCAACGTACTCGAAAATAATAAGCCATATCCATTAGAAAATACGAATCCTTCAAGTAATCTCCTTTGCTCGTTTGGAGCAACTCCATTGCCGCTCCTTCCGAGGCAATGGTCCCAAAGGCTTCCATATACTCCGGAATTGCGGGTACATAATCCGCTCCCTCAAACAAGTTGTTCATACTATTGCGAACATCGGCAGCGGTATAATCCTTGCCATACCCCATCGCATCCATTTCACTTTGGGCTTTGGTATTAATGATGATCACCCCTCCAATAGCTCTTGGCCCATAGCGGGTTACGGCAGCATTACGTTCCAATATGGCCACACGGTCAATATCCGAACCGGCCAAATAGGTTGGAGCCGTTTCCTGCACAAAACCATCCACATCAAAAATAGCCCTGGGTTGAGAAGACCGAAGGGAATCACCGGCCACATCCTGAAAAGAGATTCTGCGTAAATACACGTTCACTTCACCATACGGAGCTTCTGGAGGCCGAACCACCCGCATATTAAGGTTAAAATTCTGCAAAGACGCCAAAAAATCCGCACCCACCGGCAACAGATTATCACCATCAATAATTTCCAGGGCCGTGGAAGAACGATCCTTGTCCAAAATGCCCATTGTGGTCTTGATCAAATTTTTATTGGTGGCATACTCTACCAACAAGTCCTGTCTGGTCTTACGCTTGGTCTCTTCCACAACCACCTCTTTCAACTTTGTGGTTCTGGGTGAAAGGATGATTTTAAATCTTTCTTCAATTTCCAGTATCTCCATTTCCACATTGCCATACCCTACCGCGGAAAACACCAACACTTCCCCTGTGTCGGCATTTAAAGAGAACCTTCCTTCCGTATCGGTCTGTACCCCACGCTCCGTACCTTTTACCAAAACGTTCACATCTTCTATAGGGGTTTCCCAAACATCGGTGACCTGCCCGGTAACCATCCTATCCGTGGCTTGGGGGTAAAGTGGCAACACCGCACACAAAACCAATAACAATAGTGTATTTTTCATTTTTTAGAGATTTCAATGATATAACTGGTTATAAATCAATCGGGGAACTTTATGAAGATATGAAAAAAAAGCTTACACAGTGTAAGTAAGTTCCTGTGTTTCACTACGCAATATTTTTCCCGTTTTGGTTTCAATGAATTTGGGAACGCAATAAACGACTTTAGGCACCTGGAATTTTTGTAGCGTTTCGAGGGATTTTATTTCTTGAAGGAGCTGCTTCACATCATACTTTCCTTCCACGATTAAAACCAAACGCTGTCCCAATTTTTCATCTGGCTCACCTGCTACAAAAAAACGTGAATTCATGAGATGTGCCAATTTTCTCTCAATCTGTTCTGGGACCAACTTTATCCCTCCCGAATTTATTATGGAATCGAACCTGCCCAACCACTGAAAGGTATTTTCTGAAACAATGTCCACCAAATCATTGGTCACTATGGCCTCCGCTGCAATAGCAGGAGCTTCTATGACCAAACATTCCCTCTCATCCTTTGAGATGTTAACCCCGGGAAGTGTTTTAAAAAAATCGGAGCCTTCGGGGCCGTTAATGGCTTTTATGGCAATATGCGTCACGGTTTCGGTCATGCCATAGGTTTCATAACAGTTGGTGCCAAGGGTGTCAAGGTTTTTTTTAAGAGCAGCATTCACCGGTGCCCCCCCAATGATCAAGGTACGAACCTGCCCCAATTGTTCCAGTGAGTTTTGCACTTGAAGTGGAACCATGGCCGCGAAATCATATGGTTTGTTGGTATGGGACAAGGGTGTGGAGGTAGGTTCCACATAATCCAATTGCCAACCCAAGACCATGGCCCGAACCAACATCATTCTACCGGCAATTCCTGAAAAAGGTAGACAAAGCAGGGCCGTACGCCCCGCATCCAAGTTGAAATATTGACCGGTAGCCTTGGCCGAATTGACCATATGCTTCTTTTTTAAATGGATTTTCTTGGGGGCTCCCGTAGATCCCGAGGTGAAAACCTCCAGTATCGGATTTCCTGAAAGCCAATCCAATAAAAAATCACCCATGGAGCTTTCAAAAGTACTACCCTCTTTGACCAAGCTATACCCCACTTCCCAGAGCTCAGCATGGGAATATGGAATGCCATTGAGCTTAAACTCTGGATGGATATTATGCCATATCGGATTCGCCATGGGTCAATGCTACAAATTCCTCTTTGGTCATTACCTTTCCGAACAATCGCTGTTTCCAGTTTTTCCACCCATATTTCCTGGAGAAGAACCATAACAATAAAGGGAAGATCACAAACACGGGAATGAGCACATCCCATCCCAAGGCTGGTTCGGAAATATCTTTATAAATGGAATTGGTTTGAAAAGCTGTCCAATCCGCCGTCACCAATAAAGCGGTTATTAAATTGTTGGCGGCGTGGAAACCCAAGGCCAGTTCCAGCCCTTCATCCATCAAGGTGAGGATTCCCAAGAAAAAACCGGTACCAATATAATAGACCAAAATGCCATGCCCCAGCTTTTCAACTTCCGGGTTGGCAATATGCATCAAACCAAACAAAGTGGAGGTTACCACCAAGGGCACCCATCTGTTCTTGGCCAATATACCAAGACCCTGCATCATATGTCCCCTAAAAAGGTACTCCTCGAAACTGGTCTGCATGGGAATCAGGACCACCCCAATAATGGCCAACGGAATAAATTTGGCCCAATCAAAATTGAGCACATATTTATCCGGGGAAGCGTAAATATCTATTCCTGTCAGAAGTATCGTCAATATAGTCCATAAACCAAAAGAGAAAAAAATCCGTTTCCAATCCACCTTTTTTCTAGAGGTGGTCAATGAGGTTATGGACTGCCTGTGGACCAGATAGGTCCACCCCAACACCACCAGCAAGCCTGCTGACAAGGGTAGCAATAGAAAAATCAACACCACATTGGAACCCATCTGTTCTATCAGCTGCTGCATGGTGTCCTCCACACTTATGGGTGAATTGACTGTGGCGATATAGTTGATTATCATAAAACCGATAAATGCCAATGGGATCACAAAATATTTCCATAGCCCAATTTCTCCTTTATAGCCTTGTTCTATATACATAAACTTTTGATTAAATCTTTCTTCCAATTCTTATTCGACTTATAATACAAATTGCCGTGCCCAACTTCCAACGGGCTCCCAAAATTATTGGTATACAAACTTCCCGTGCCCAAACCCTGTGGCATTTGGTTGCCCAAAGTATAGGTCCATTGGGCAATGGCATTGAGTCCGATGTTACTCTCCAAGGCACTGGTGACCCACCACCCTATTCCTTGATCATTAGCCAAATCAATCCATTCCAAACTCCCGGAAAAACCTCCTACCAAACTTGGTTTCAATATTATATATTGGGGTTGTATGGTTTGTAGCAGTTCTTCCTTTTCCGTTACATTGAAAACGCCTATAAGCTCTTCATCCAAAGCAATGGGCAAGGGGGTGTTTTTGCATAAAGCTGCCATCTCCACAGATTGACCAGCCTTGATGGGCTGCTCTATGGAATGCAATTGGTATTCTGACAATCGTTGGAGTTTTCCCAAAGCTTCATGAGGAGTAAAAGCACCGTTGGCATCTACCCGAAGTTCTATTTCATCTGGACCAAAGTTGTTCCGGATACTTTCCAAAATGGCGATTTCCTTCTCGAAATCCAAGGCCCCTATCTTCATCTTGATGCAGCGGAACCCTTCCTCCAATTTTTGCTCCAATTGGGAAAGCATAAAGGATTCGTCCCCCATCCAAATCAAACCATTGATGGATATGGGCGCTTCTTCTTGAGTGAATTCCGAAGGGAACAATTCAAATGGATTCGAGGACTTTAATGAGCGAAAAGCCTGTTCCACTCCAAACTGAATGGAAGGAAACTCTTGAAGCTTATTTAGTAGCTCAACCTCACCTAAATGGATATTATCGCAGACCCAGACAAGTTTCCCTTCGTATTCGGGGACATCGTCCACGCTCAAACCCCTTAAAATGCCGCATTCCCCAATTCCAAGATGGTCTTTTTCTTCGAGAATCAAAAACCAGGTCTCCTTTTGGGTAAGAATGCCGCGGGAGGTTCCACTGGGTCTTTTAAAGTCAAGGGTGTACTTTGTATACTGTGCTTTCATCCAATGGTATCAAATGTAACCATTTTAAGAAGCCCAAGCAGAAAAGATCTTAGCTAAAGTTAAACCAGAACCGCACCCCTTCATTATCCCTATCAATGTTCAATTTGGATTGAAGCTGGTTTACAAGCCTGTTCATCAACCGGATACCCATGGAGGAATGGGCACGCTCCTCGGCATCTTCCGGAAGTCCTACCCCATTGTCGGTATATTCAAAATAGCCTTGATCTCCATTTTTTCTGAGATGGATATAAATTTTTCCATTCTCATCATTCTCCGGAAACGCATATTTAAAGGAGTTGGAGACCAATTCGTTCAGAATCAATCCAAATGGAATGGCTCGGTCTATATCCAGTTCGGTGCCTTCAGCATCAATGGTAATGCTGATGTTGTGTCCACCTTTCTTATAAACGGATTGTACGCTATTGATCAAACTTTCAATATATCCCTGCATTTCAATTACGGAAAGGTCATCGTTCTGATACAACTTTTGGTGGATCAATGCCATGGCCTTTACCCTGCTCTTTCCTTCTTCCAAGGCCTCAATGGCAGCCTTGCTCCGCGTATTTTTTGTTTGCAGGCTCAAAAGACTGGAAACCATCTGAAGGTTGTTCTTTACCCTATGGTGAATTTCCTTCAACAGGGAATCTTTTTCGATAAGCGCGTTCTCGATGATGTGGTTCTGTTCCGCGATCAACCGCTGGTTTTTAATACTCTTTACATAGGCATATACCAATCCGGCAAAACCAAGCAAAGTGAAAATCAAGGAAATGAACACTAGGTTGATGCGCTCGTCCTTGGCCTTCATCTCACTACGTGCCAATTCGTTGATCCTTTTTTGTTCATCGATCAAGCGTTGGGAGTTTTCCAAATCCTCATTGGCCACTATGGTCACTAATTGTTGCTTGATGATGGAAGATTGTTTTTGCGCTAGGGAATCTTTTATCCGTTCATTGCGCTTATAGTACATGGCGGCATTTTTGTAATTCTCCACCTTATCGTAATAGGCAGCCAACAAGCTGTTTCGTTTGATGCTTTGGAGTATGCCAATATTCTCAAAATCGACATCCAGACTTTTCTTGGCTTCCGAGTAACGCTCCAATTGAAGGTTGGCATCGGCCAAATAAAGCGTGTTTTCGATGATTTCGTTTCTGTGCGCATTTTTCGGAGAAGCCTCCAAGGCTTCAATACTACCCTTGAGCAAAGGAATGGCTTGCTCGTATTCCCCCAACATGACGTGGCATTTGGCAATATTACCTTCGATATCCGCTTTTAGCAAATCACTCTCAAATATCTCCGCTTCACTCTTTTGTACCGAAATGTCATTGAGATAGACATCCAAATAGGCTTTTGCCTTTTTCAACTCACTTAAAGCAGTTGGGGCCGAGTTGTCCAATCTCAGGTAATTGCCCACTTTGCTGTGGTATTTGGCCAACCCATAGGAATCATTGTCCGCTATGGTGGGTTTTACCTCCATGATGTATTGGTTCCGAGCCTTTCGGTACAGTCCCAAGTTGCTGTAAATATCATAAAAGGTCACATTTTCCGTAATGCCCATTTCCCGCTTCTGCTTACGGATTTCAATTTGCTTGTCGTACAATTGGAGGTTGGCATAATTGTCATCCAAAACGTCCAAAACAATTTTCTGAGATTCCGTGTCCAGGGAATCCTTGGCAAAATAGAGTTCCTTGGCCAGTGCGGTACTTTTATCATATTCCCCAAGATCATTGTATATCTGGGCCTGCATAACCTGATACAGCCTTGTGGCTATAGTGTCATTGGTCTTTTGGGCATTGGAAAGGTAAATTTTTACGGTATCCAACCAGTCGTATGCCGAATGCTCCTGGTACCTGTTCACGGAATTGAAAAAGACATTGAACCTCCCAGATGGGGTGTTTATATCCTGAAATTCCTTTAGGGTATTGGGTTCTTCACCAGTGATGGATTGCGCAGAACCACTGAATAGGAAAGCAAAGTATATGGTGGCAAATAAGAATCTTACGTAACGTCCCATTAATCTATTAAATATATCGACCTTGGGAATTACCCTCAAGGTCCATACTATTGTTTGTGCCCTTTTTCATGTCCCCATTACGCAAAACGGTAAATCTGCCTAAGCCTTAAAAATGAAGCTTTGCAATGCAAGTATGGGGTATATAAAGAACGCTAGTTTACCCCCAAAATTAAATCCAAACGGAAAGACTTGCCCACCAATGTTGTGAAACCCCAAATTTCTGTTGTGAAACTACCCTTTGGTTATGTGAAAGGGTCTTTTGTCGATGTTTTGTGCATTTCATGGATTTTCAGAAGTCATGGCACATGTACAAAACTAAAAAAGGCCTTGCCAATTTTGAACAAGACCCTTTTACGAGAACACTATATGAAAATGAAAAAATTACTTTCTGAATTAATTACACTGCTAAAGTACCGGCATCCTTCCAAAGCATGAAAACTTTGTTGTGAACCGGTTGAAAGTTGTGGTCATGTATTTAAAAAAGATTGTTGCATAAAAAAAGTGCCCTATTGGGCACTTTATCATATCATATGTTTCCTCAACTATTAACTGTTCATTGAGGAGAGAATAAACTCTTTGAAATCCTTGGAAATGGGAATCAGGTTATTATTGATCATAATATCCTTGGAGTTGATGGCATCTATATGGTCCACATTCACGATGTAGGATTTGTGTGCCCTGTAGAATTTGTTCTTGGGCAATTTCTCCAAATAATCCTTCAAGGGAGAACGTACCAAGAATTTCTTGTCCACCGTATTGACTTCCAAATACACGTTGTCCGCTTTGATAAACTGGATGTCACCAAACTGGATTCGGTAATACAAATGCTGCTTTTTGACGAATATGGAATCCTTGAGTACTGAATTGGAGGTAATGGTATCTCCATCCTCACTATCCGTTTCCTTTATTTCCGCCTTTTTTGAATAATTAAAGTTGGAAAGGGCAATTTCTATGGAAGTATACAAATCTTGTTGCTCAAATGGCTTTACCAAATACCCATCCGGTTTTACCGTTTTGGCATTTTCAACCGTGGCCCTATCGGAGTTGGAGGTCACAAAAATGAATGGAATATTGTACACATCACGAATATGCTTTCCAAGATCTATCCCTGTTTTGTCAGAAGCCAAGATAATGTCGATCAAAACCAAGTCTACATGGTTGTTCTTCAATACCTCAACGGCTTGCTCGTAAACAATGACATTGTCTACAATCTCATAACCAATCTCTTCCAACATGGACTGCATATCATCTGCAATGATGACGTTGTCCTCTACAATCAAAATTTTAATCGGTTGCTCCACGTTCCTTAAAGTTTATCTGGTTATATCTCAAAATTACAAAAAATAATTTACTGCCGCATAGAAGAGTACGGATAACAAAAAAGTACTGAGAGCCAGTTTTTTAAGCTCATTATCCAAGGCTCCTGGCACTTGGGTGGACATAACTTTTATCAAGTGGACCACTATAGGCACAAAAGCGATCATAAAAAAGGATTGTGCAATGCTCAATCTTTCAACAAGGATGTAGGTTATAAAACTGAGAAGGGCGGACACCAATAATAGGAAATGATATTTTTTTCCATTTTGAAACCCCATTTTTACCACTAAGGTGTTTTTTCCGTGTTTTCCATCGGAAACCACATCCCGCAAGTTGTTCAAATTAAGGACTCCCACACACAATGCCCCTATGCCAATCGCAGGTAATAAAGACGTCCAAGCTATGCTTTTTGTATAGAGAAACATGCTTCCCAACACGCCCAAAAGTCCAAAAAACAAAAACACGAACACATCGCCCAAGCCCATATACCCATAAGGATTGGAACCCATGGTATATTTCAATGCTGCCCAAATGCTAAGAATGCCAAGTATTAAAAATAATAGAATGTAAGGTAGATTGTCCAACCCAAAAGCGATGTAAATCAAACCAATGGCCAACAAAAATGAAATTCCGATGGATACCATGATTCCTTTCTTCAATGCCGAACGGGTAAGCCACCCACTTTGCAGGGCACGGGCCGGACCTATCCGGTCTTCATTATCGGTTCCCTTTACCCCGTCGCCATAGTCATTGGCAAAGTTGGAGGTGACCTGAAAACCAACTGTGGTCAGCAAGGCAAGAATAAAAATCGTCCCATTGAAAACACCTTGTTTGGTAGCCAAGGCGGTACCCATTATTATTCCAGATAAAGATAACGGAAGGGTGCGTAGTCTAGCAGCCTGTACCCAGGCCTTAAAATTTCCCAAGATTAATACGGATCTTCTATTTTAATTCGTTTTCCGTCTTGGTACGAGGCCACAAAGGCATCCTGAAAGCCCATCTGTACCAATTGTTTCCGGAAAGATTGTGCTTCATCCAAGGTCTCAAAGTTCCCGAGGGAGTAGGCATAAAACGGATTGGTCTTTACAAATAGTGTATTGGTCAATGCCTCTGAGGCAAGCGTTACATTATTATCTACAAACGACTTTACCTGCACGGAATAGATGGTTTCCTTATTCAGGAATTCTTTGGCCAAGTAAAATTCCTTGACCAAGCTGAGTTCCTCATTCTGGCTTTTAAGGTTGTCTATTCGGGTCTTGATGGCATCCAGACTGTCTATACTGACCAAAAGATTGTTCTGGTTCTCATAGGATTGTTTGCTGCTCAACCCTGCGGTAAAGGATGTGATGGCCAAGGTGCCAATTACAAAAAGGCCAACGAAACCCAAAAGAATGTTCCGTTGCAGCTTTATTTTCCGCAAATCCTTGTTCTTATATTTTATCTGATCTAGAAGTCTTTCGTTGATAATCTGGGCCTTATCGATATCCTTATGAAGGTCCAACAAATCGCTTTCTTCAATAAAAGGCATATTGCTAAAAGGTTACGGGTTCTACAGTTCTGCTAAGCACATAACTGTCAATGAGTTAATATACACACTTACAAATGTAAAGTTTTTGTTGAAAGAAAAAAACCCAATGGTATCAAAATCCCTTATAAATCCTTGCTATTTGGGCCTTTATGGTATTTTACTTACAACAAGTGGATGCCATCCTCCTGAAGATTGATTTTTCGCTGACGGTACAGAATGCCTATTCCTTTTTTAAAAGCCTTTTTGCTCATGCGCAAAACTTGCTGTATTTCTTCTGGGGATGATTTATCATGCAAGGGCAGAAATCCATCGCTTTCCACCAACTTATCATAGATCATTTTGGCCGTGGGCTCCAACATTTTTGCTCCAATGGGTTGAAGGGACAGGTCTATTTTTTTGTCCTCCCTCACATTTTTGATGTATCCCTTAAAAGCGTCCCCAATGGAAATGGGCCGGAATACATCACTTTCAAAAATGAGGCCTTTGTGCCTTTCATCCACAATGACTTCCCATCCCAGCGGGGTTCTCCTGTAGACCAGCAAATCTACTTCATCATTTACCTCATAGGCTACTTCCACATTGGACAAAAACTTGTCCACCTTGCTGGAACCTGTTAACCGGAACGTTTTTTCATCCAAATAACAGTGCACCACATACTTTCTCCCTTCTTCCATTCGCACGGTCTGCTCCTTGAACGGAACCAACAGATGTTTCTCCACGCCCCAGTCCATAAAGGCCCCAAACTCCCCTACCTCTGCCACTTCCAGAAAAGCAAAGCCATTTCTGATAATGAGCGGCTTCAATGTTGTGGCTACGGGGCGTTCATTATTGTCCAGATAGCAGAACACTTCCATATCCATATCTATCTTAAAATCTTCCGGAACATATTTGTTGGGAAGAAGGATCTCCGTTCCTTCATCATCTCCCAAAAAGAGGCCTACGCTGGTACTCCGCAGTACCTGTAGGGTGTTATAGTTGCCTAGTTGAATCATGGGGCAAAGGTAGATTGAAATTATGGGTATAAAAAAAGCTGCCCTTTCAGCAGCTTTACTTGTGATGCTTTTTTCTTAATTATAGATGGATTCCTTCTTAAAATGCTTGGCCAACATATAATAGATCACGGCACGATATTTATTCTTATCCGACCGGCCATAGGCATCTATGACGGTATTGATGGCTTCGGACAATTGGGGACCATCCGAAAGTCCTAGTTTTTTGATCAGGAAATTGGTCTTTACCGTCTCCATCTCCTTTTCATTGGATCCAGAAACTTTTGAAGCGTCCAGATTATAAATGGAAGGTCCCAATCCTATGGTTACCTTGGTCAAAAGGTCCATGTTGGGTTCCTCTCCGAATTTTGTTTTGATCTCCTCTGCGTACTTCTGGATGAGTTCGTCTCGTTTGCTCATTTTTAAATGGTTATTGTTGATGATGTATACTTGCTCTAAGATATGAAATCGAAGTAGCCAAGCAAAATTTTATCGTTCAGCAATCGAGGGGTGGCAACCTCCAAAATCTTGGGACTGTCCGACGCATCATAAAAATTGGTCAAACCATTCTTCAATTGTTCTCCGTCCTCTACTTTTTGATACGAAAACCCGTACATTTTTGCCAAATGCTCGGCCGTATGGCCATGATGGGTTTCAAAAAAGGTAGAAAACTCATCTGTATCTTCATTTCCTGGAAGAATCCTAAATATTCCCCCTCCAGAATTATTGATCAATATAATCCTAAAATCTGGACGTATGTGAGCGTTCCACAACGCATTGCTATCATAGAAAAAACTCAGATCGCCTGTAATCAAGATCGTGGGTTCTTCTTCAAAAATGGAGGCACCCACCGCCGTGGAGGTACTGCCATCTATCCCACTTGTTCCTCGGTTACAAAATACCTTCAGTGAAGGATGCATTGGGAATAATTGGGTATATCGTATGGTGGAACTATTGGCCAAGTGCACCTGATACCCTTTGGGTATTCCTCGGAGTACCTCATCAAAAACCGAAAAATCCGTGAACGGAATCTGGTTCAGGTACGCCTTGCGCTTCTCTTCATAGCCTTTCTTTATGTTGAGCCATTGGGTTTTGTAGGTGCTGGGAGCACTTTCATCAGAAAGTATCGTCTTGAAAAAAGTGTTGGGGTCTACCTTTAAATGCTCAGTCAGACAAAAGAAGGTGTCAAAAGCCTTTTTGGAATCCACATGCCAATGGGTTTTTGGTTGATACTTTCGTAAAAACGCCTTGATCTTTTTGGAAACGATGAGTCCACCAAAAGTAACCAACAAATCGGGTTGCAAATCCTGAAAAAGAGTTTCCCTGTCTGCCGATTTTTCTATAGGGGCGATAATGCTATCAATACTAGGGAAAAAATCGGGGTGGTGCAGATTTGAAGTGGTCTCGGTAAAGACCAAGGTATTGTCATCATTGGACAAGACTTCAAGCACTTCCCGCTCCATTGCATTGGGCTGGTTTACCCCTACCAGTACCATTTTTCGTTCACTGGCTTTCCAAACCGAAGCCAAACCGTCCCAATCCATTTGGGCTCCTTCCAATTCCATTCTTTGTTTGTCCTCAGGAATGGGTATGGTAGGCTCCAATACAGTTCCGTAGAGAGGTTCCTCAAAAGGAATGTTGATGTGTACCGGGGATTTCTCAAAGAGTGCAGTTTGCAGCGCTTTCTCAATAATGGCTTCGTTATAGGCCTGTATATCTTCCTGGGTTTCTCTAGAGCGTTCTCCGCCCAATTTTGAAACCGTGTCAGAGGCATGGGAAATATCTTGTTTCAAGTTGACTGAGCATCCCATGTGCTTTTCCAATACATTTTCTTGGCGGATGGTCTGCCCGTCCCCAATGTCAATGCGATAACCGGGGCGATCGGCGGAAACCACGATCAACGGAATATCGCTGTAAAACGCTTCGGCCACGGCAGGGTAATAATTCAACACCGCACTACCCGATGTACAGACCAGGGCAACCGGTTCCTGTAATTGCTGCGCCATGCCCAAGGCAAAAAATGCCGCGCATCGCTCATCCACAATACTAAAGCACTTAAAAAATGGATGCTTGGTGAAGCCCAAGGTCAAAGGAGCATTTCTAGATCCTGGGGAAATCACAATATTTCTGATACCTCGGGATTTAAAATGTAGGACCAATGTCTGTGCCGAGGGGATATTTGAGTACATCATGCAGCACAAAAATACATTTGAAAATGGGATTGCACTAAATTATCCTATACCAAATTACAGGATGTTGAGCATGGTCTTGCTTTTATTCTGGGTCTCAATCCATTCCCGTTCTGGATCTGAGGCTTGTGTTATGCCCCCTCCTGCGTAGATGGAAGCTGCCCGCCCTTTCAGTTCCATACACCTCAAGTTCACAAACAAGGAAACTTCTGCCTTGGCATTAAGATTGAGTTCCCCCAAAAATCCCGTGTAATAGGTTCGCTGATAGTCTTCATTTTCTACGATAAAAGTCTTGGCCGCTTGGGTAGGGATGCCACAAACCGCAGGTGTGGGGTGCAATAGGGAAATGATTTCCTCCACTGAGCTTTCTTGGGACAACACCCCTTTGATTTCAGAGCGCAAATGCCAAAGGTTTCCAGCCCTTACCGATTTGGCGGTTTCTACATCCAAGGTTTCCATGGAGGAGGTCAAACGTTCCTTGATGTAATCCGAGACCATTTGCTGCTCCTCCAGTTCCTTTTGGCCCCAGTTTGGGGTCTCACCTTGAACAAACGGAAGGGTGGCCGCCAAGGACATGGTGCGCACTGTTTTGTTTTGAATCTGTACCAAGGTTTCTGGAGTAGCTCCACACCAAGTACCCACTTTAGGATGGAAAAACAGATAACAGAACGCATTGGGATACGATTGCAGAAGTTTGTCGAAAATTTCGGTTATGGGTTTCTCGGTTTCCTTTTCCAATTTTCTGGAGAGGACCACCTTTCCCAATCGGCCTACAGCGATTTCCTGAATCCCTTTTTGAACCAAATCAAGATGGGCCTGCTTGCCTGCTTCAGTAACCAAAACCTCTTCGGCCTTGGCATGAACACTACTGGTATGCTCACACAAATAGATCTGATCCGGTTTCAGCAATACCGCTCCATCCTCCAAACGGAATGGCGCAAAGACAAACCCACTTTCCGTAAAATCCACAACGGGGTGCAAGCGGTCATCCGCTTGGAATACCGCCGTTATTTGCTCCTCTTTAGGTTTCCGGTAGATGCAGAACGGTAGACCCTTTTGAAAGCAAAGGCCTACTTTTTCCATTACGGTATTAAAATCCTTATTCTCTGGGTAGGGCAATGGTGGTAAGTTTACAATTGGAAATGAGTTTTCCTTCTTCATCGGTGACCTTGATTTCCCAAAGTTGGGTGGTCCTTCCCCTATGCAACATGGAAGCGCGCGCATACACATAGCCTTCCTTTATGGACTTGACATGGTTGGCGGCAATCTCAATGCCCCGCACAAAGAATTTCTTTCCATCCAAAAAAATATAGGAGGCGGCACTGCCCACGCTCTCGGCCAATGCTACTGTGGCCCCTCCATGCAGAACACCATCGGGTTGATGTACTTTTGGGGTCACGGGCATACGGGCAAGTAAAAAATTCTCCCCTACATCTATGTAATCTATATCCAACGTTTCCATCAAAGTCCCCTTGCAAATGTCGTTGCAAACGGATAGAATTTTCGCTTTATGCGCTTCCATCGTTCTATTTTTTTGTAAAATTACACAAAGCTTTATCAATAGTACCCCTACAATCCACTTTATGTTCCCCAAAGAAGAAACGGTTACGTATACCGCTAAAAACACCTATCTTACACAGAATACCCTTGGAGAAAAAACCAAAAATGTTTGGTTGGTATTCCATGGTATAGGGTATCTAAGTCGATACTTTGTAAAATATTTTGAAGGTCTTGACCCTGAGGAAAACTACATTATTGTTCCCCAAGCTCCCTCAAAATATTATCTGAAGAACGAGTACAAATATGTTGGGGCCAGTTGGCTGACCAAGGAGAATACCTCTATGGAGATTGACAATGTCATCCACTATGTGGATGCTGTTCTCCAAACGGAACAGCTTCCCTCCCACGTCAACCTCATTCTTTTTGGGTTTTCCCAAGGGGTGTCGGTGGCCACGCGATACCTGGTCCATAGAAAACTAAAATGTCACGCCCTGATTCTGTATGCAGGAGGAATTCCCAACGAACTCAAAAAAGAGGATTTTGATTTCCTTGATCGAGACACTACACAAGTAAAACTTATGTATGGGGACAAAGATGAATTTATAACCCCGGAACGGTTAGCCACTGAAAAAGTCAAGATTGAGGACTTGTTTCAAGGAAAGGCTGAAGTTCTGATGTTCAAAGGTGGTCATGAGGTGAAACCAAAACTCATTCGGGATTTGGTCTAATTCCTATTTTCTATCATTGGGCCCCTGTTGGGTTTCTTCTTTCTCTGGGTAATAAGTGATCACCCGGGTGATGTAAGTATTGTTTGGGGTAATGATCTGCTTTACCCAGTTTTTCTCTTGGTGGTTATCAAACTGAAATATGTATTCCTCAACAGCTTCCGTGGTCACGGTCTTGGTCACCACTTTGCCCAATACCCCATCCGAATAATGGTAAAAGCGTTTCTCCTGTGAGATAAACTCTTTTTCCGCCACATTGTACAAAAAGTCCTCGCTGGTCACCAGTTTACCATTTGGGTTAAAAACCTCCTCGGTGGCACGGTTAGGTTCCCCATCTATATATTCCTTGGTCAAGATCACTTCTTGAACCCCCTTTGCACTTTTCCGTTCAGATGTACGTACGGATTTCTCCAAAATACCATTGGTAAACGTACTTACCGTAATTTCATTTTTATACGGGGTATATTCAAACGTGGTCTCATCCACTCCTTCGGCATTGGAAGTAATGATCCGTGCCAACCTACCTTCTTCATTGTATTGGTATTCCTGCTGTTCCAAGAATTGCTTGTCATAGGAAACGATTTTTTCCAATACTTTGCGCTGTGGCACCGTATCAATGGTGTAGAAATTGGCCATGGAGGTGGATGTATCCAATGCATTGTTCTTATAACTTTCCATACGTTTTTCCACCAATTCCCCACCATCATATTTATAGTAGGTAATATCTTGATCGGAATCGTTGTATTGGGTCACCGTACGTTTCAACACCCCCTCTTCATTAAACTCGAAAGACTCCCTACCATAATCCGTGATCACCAGACACGACTTCACCTTCCCATTCAGGTCAAAATCCTCCACATGAAATATGCGGACCTCTTGGGGGTATAGACTGAGATTCAGAAAAAAGAAAAAGAATGAAAGTATGGTGTAGTCTTTTATCATAGGACAAAATTACTTTTAAAAAGAGCAACTAAAAAATTTATGGCACATACCGTGCCTAAATTAACCCAAAGAAAATATGGACTTTAAAACTTACGGTCGGGATGAAACGCACTTAAGTCCATGGACGGCTTTTCCCCAGAAACCAACTCGGTTACAAATTTACCTGTTGCAGGGCCCAAACTCCAGCCCATCATGGCATGGCCTGTGGCTATAATGAGATTATCAAACCCTTTGGGGCGTCCAATATAAGGAAGTCCATCAGGAGTAACCGGACGCAAACCACACTGGGCATTCTTCTGGTCCTCTTCCGATATGGTAAGTCCTTTATAATAATGCGCCGCTCCCTTGGCAATGGCTTCCACCCTTTCTTTGCGAATAATGCTGTTGATTCCTGAAAACTCCATGGTCCCGGCAAAACGGGTAAAGCCTTTCATTGGGGTCACCGCCATTTTGGATTCCATTAAAATCGCGGGCATGGATATTCCTGTTGGTGCTTCCACATTGATGCGATAGCCCTTCCCCGCCTGAAGCGGAAGTTCTATTTTCAATTTTTTGGAGAGAATGGAAGTCCATGAACCTGCCGCAAAAATAACTTCATCAGCGGTATAACTTCCCATGTTGGTGATCACTTCCGAAATGGTATTTCCCTTAATCTTCAAGTCTACCACCTCTTCGTCCTTTTTAATGGTCACCCCCACCTTGGAGAGAAAGTCCACCATACTTTTCATAATCTGGGGAGGGGTGGTATGACGATCGCATTCGTATAAAATGGCGCCTTCAGCATTCAATTCAACATTGGGTTCCATCTTCTGGAGTTCGGACTTGTTCAAATGCCTTCCCTCCAATCCCAGTGCGCCGGCTTTTTCCATAACCTCCAATTCATGGTCCCTTGCCTGATCGGTCTGATACATCATGAGCAGACCTTTGTCTTCCAAATGAAAGTCACCCAAATCGCCCGAAGCCTTCATATCCTCATACAACTTTCTACTGATCAGGTTGATATCCCTAATGATCGGCATGGACCGCTCCACCTTGTCCTTGGTGGATGATTTCTTGAAGTACCAAGCCCATTTGAAGAAATCCATATCAAATCGAGGCTTCATGTAAAATGGACTGGAAGAATTGAACATATACTTGATTCCCTTGGAAATCATTCCCGGTGAGGCCAAAGAAATGATGTGGCTCGGGGTTAAATAGCCCGCATTGACAAAAGAGGCCCCAGAGGTAATATCGGACTTGTCCAAAACCGTTACCTGATGTCCCTCCTTATGCAAAAAATAGGCTGTTGAGAGTCCAACAATGCCTCCACCGACCACTATGACGTTCTTGTTCTTACCCATACTTTATCATTTCCAAGGCAAAATATCGCCCTGTTTTAGGTTATCCACAAAGCTCTAAAATAGGGAGCCAAGATACATAAAGGGCGCGGAAAAGTTAATCGGGTACCGCTCATTTCTTTCGTAATCTTTTAACTACTTTTGGTAAATTTTGAAAACCGATCACACAATGAAAAAAATCTGCTTGTTTGCCTTGGGCCTGATGTTTGCCTGCAACTCCTCCCAAAAAACAGTTTCAGAGAATCCATCAACAGGAACCCAGCAAGGACCGGATTTGTCCATCACCTACGCCCATACCATTACCCAAGATGAATTAAAAGAACACCTATATACGTATGCTTCGGATGAGTTTGAGGGTAGGGAAACCGGTAAACCCGGTCAAAAGAAAGCCGTGGAATACCTAAAAGCCCAATATGAGGCCATGGGCATTCCTGCGGCCAAGACAGATGGCGACTACTTTCAAAAAGTTCCGCTTGAAGTGACCGGTGTCCCCAATGGCAGTATCAGTATCAACAATACCACTTTCCCCTTAGGGGAAGATGCGGTGACCTTTACGGTGGCCCATGGGGATTATAATGAAATCATATACGTAGGTTATGGGGTCGAAGACGATAACTATTCCGATTATACCGGACTGGATGTAAATGGAAAGGTAGTTCTCATTAAATCAGGGGAACCCGCCAATACGGACGGAACCTATGTGGTGACCGGTACCGATCAGAAATCAGTCTGGGGCAGTATGTCCGATGGTATGGAAAAAAAAGCCAATCTGGCCATTGATAAGGGTGCACGTGGAATCTTGTATTATGATTCCCTAAACTACCCTCGATACCAAGGGTATTTTGATTTTATGAAAACCAACACTACCGGTAAAATGGAATTGGCCGGGGACAACAGCGAGGTGTTTTTGATCATGCTCAATGAAAAATCCGCCACCACACTTAAAAAGGATATTGATGCCAATGCCACACCGGAAAAAATAACGGTAGATGTAAAGTTGAGTGTGGAGAGCGGAAACGAAAAAATCGATTCTGAAAATGTCATTGCGGTATTGAAAGGGTCCGAAAAGCCCGATGAGTATGTGATTATTTCATCGCATTTAGATCATATTGGGGTCAATGCCAATGGCGATATCAACAACGGCGCGGATGACGATGGTTCCGGGACCGTGGCCCTTTTGGAAATAGCCCAAGCCTTTAAGCAAGCGGCCGATGCAGGCCATGGACCAAAGCGGTCCATTGTTTTTCTTCATGTGACCGGAGAGGAAAAAGGACTGTTGGGTTCCAGATACTATACGGATGTAGACCCTATATTTCCTTTACACGAAACCGTGGCCGACCTCAATATAGATATGATTGGCCGTATAGACCCCAACAGGAATGGGGACCGGAACTATATCTATCTTATTGGTTCCGACAAACTGAGCACAGAACTGCATAACCTTTCTGAGGAAGTCAATAAAAAATACGCCCATCTGGAGTTGGATTACAAATACAACGATGAAAACGACCCCAACAGGTTCTATTATCGAAGTGACCATTACAACTTTGCCAAAAACAATATCCCTATAATTTTCTATTTCAATGGAACGCATGCGGATTACCACAGACCCGGTGATACCCCGGACAAAATCAACTACGATCTTTTGGAGAACCGTAGCCGTCTTATTTTCCATACGGCGTGGGAAGTGGCCAACAGGCCCAATAAGGTTCTGGTGGACAAACCCATTGAATAAGTGGAAAAACTTTATGCAAAGCCTTCTAAATGAGGGCTTTTTTTATGTCCCAAACAAAAAAATCCCAAACCTATTGGCTTGGGATTCAAGTAAACTTAAGGGTGGAAGACCGGGTTCGAACCGGCGACCTCTGGAACCACAATCCAGCGCTCTAACCAGCTGAGCTACAACCACCATTAAAAGCGGATGCAAAAATACTTTTTTGTATTGATTCAACCAAAAGAATTTACTACTTCCCGAAAGTAAAATCAACTTTTTTTAATGGTGTCCACTTGCTGTTGGTTAAATCCCATAAAGCCAACACTATACGAATTGAAGTCTATTTCCTACAAATATCGATGAAATGCACTTTTAAATGGACAAAACACACATTTTTTGCCCTTTCACAACATTTAGTTTCTTACAACGGGTATGGAAAGGTATTTTTACACTTGCTAGATTAGCGAAGTATGCCCCATAAAAAATTCAACCTCTCACTATTCAAATTCCAACTTGGGAAAGTTGCCATTCTTTGGTGCATACTTCTAATGTCATCCTTGGGACACACCCAATTAACCAAAAAGGATAGTCTTTCCTATAAATTAAAAAGGTTGCAATCTACCAATCGGTTCAACACTAAGGACACTACCCATATCAACCTGCTTTCCGACCTTGCCTATTCATATCGCTTTGTCAATAGCGATAGTCTTAATGCCATTTCGCAAAGGGTATTAAAATATAGCACCGATATAGAGTATACCAAAGGGATCATAAAAGCGTTGAGCGGAATGGCCAATTACAATTCGGATCAGGGGAATCGCGAAAGGTCCATGGCCCTTTTTAAGGAGGCGCTTATCCTTACCGAAGAAACCGGCAATGAAATTTCCGAATTGGACATCATTAACGGTCTGGCCCATGATTATAGTTACGAAGGCAATTACGCCGAAGCCTTAAATCTTTACCTAAAGGGAATTGATGTGGCCCGACGTATAGATTGCAAAGAAATGCTGTCCATATTAAATGAAAATATAGCCAGCTTGTATGCCGACCAAAAAGATTATAAGAACGCCCTTATTTTTTATGATACGGTACAACGGATCAACCGTAAACTCGGCAATGATATCATAGATGCCGAAACCTCGAGCAACATGGCCTCACTCTACAAGGATGCCAAGAATTTTGATCTAGCCATGTTCAACATCAATAAGAGCATCAATACGTTTGAAAAAAACAAAGTATATGATTGGTTGGCCTATGCCTATGAGGTAAAGGGAAGCATTTATCTGGAGCAGGAAAAATATCAGTGGGCCCTCTATTGGTATGACCAGAGTAACATGCTCCACAACCAACAACTGGATGACGATCGGGAAAAAATCAACCTCATGAACGGTATGGCCAAGGTGTATTTGGGCTTGGGAAGGGACAGTCTCTCGATGAAGTACGCCAATGAAGGCCTTGAAATCTCCAAAAAAATACAATCATTGCAAGGTCAGATAGATTGTTCCGAAACGCTTTATAAGGTCTACAAAAACAATGAAGAGCATGTGGCCGCCCTCAACTATCTTGAGAGCTTTAAAGCACTTTCCGATTCCTTGTTCCGGGACAAGAACAAACAAAGTCTTTCCCTTCTGGAAACCAAAATACAGTACGAGCAGGAGAAACAACAACTTATAGCGGTCAATGAAGCGGCTTTGGCCAAGCAACGGAACTATATCTACTTTACGGTAATCATCCTATTGATTCTCAGTGTGATTACATTTGTGATACGCCGTAGTGAGAAAATCCAGAAAAAGCTGAACAAGGAACTTCACGAAAAAACCGAGGCCGTAACCGAGAGGGAAAGCCAGTTGAACGAAGTGAACAAGACCAAGACCAAGCTCTTTTCCATTATCGGGCATGATCTTAGGGGTCCGATTGGCGCGTTACATGGATTGTTGAAATTGTATACGGATGGAGAAGTGAACAAAGATGAATTTGTATCGTTCATCCCAAAACTCAAAGCCGATGTGGAGAACATCTCCTTTGCCTTGAACAACCTATTATCATGGGGGCAGACGCAGCTCAATGGAGTAGTTACCAAACCCAAACGGGTCTCTTTGGATAATTTGGTGAACGCCAACATACAGTTGCTTTCCGAGATAGCCTCTGGAAAATCCATTAAGATCATCAACCAATTGCCAGAAAACCCCCAAATATGGGCCGATCAAAACCAAATTGATATTGTGATTCGAAACCTCCTGAGCAATGCCATCAAGTTTACCCCGGACAATGGCCTGATCACCATTGAAGCTGCAGAAAAGTCCGGCATGTGGCAGGTAACCGTTAAGGACACTGGTATTGGAATGAACAAGGAAATCCAGAAAAAGATATTCGAAGACTCCTCCAATATCACCACCTATGGTACCAACAACGAAAGAGGTACCGGTCTAGGGCTGTCGCTATGTAAGGAAATGATCCTGAAGAACAAGGGCAAAATATGGGTAGAAAGTGTTCCTCGCAAAGGTACTTCCTTCTTCTTTACCGTTCCAAAGGCCGAAAAACGGTACCAGCAAGCCAGTTGATCCAAATTAAATAAGGGCATCCAAATTATCCACAGCCGCATAGCGTTCCACTGTGAAACCTTCCGCATGCTCCACGCCTACCAACCTACCCAAATCCCTCGCCCTATAGATAACACTGTCCGTAAAGTTCTTACTGCTGATAGGGGTTTCCGGTTCATCACTGTCTGGGTCGTAGAATTGGGAAGCATAGGCCATAATCGCATCGACCTTTGTTTCCATGAAACCAGAAACATCCATCACAAAATCAGGTTCAAGATTCTTCCATTGGATGAAATGGTATACCAACTTCGGACGCCAAGGTTCCTGCCATTCGTCATCCCCATCCATTTGGGTGTCAATTTTAACCAGTCCACTTAAAAAGCAGGCATCACTGACCAATTTACTTCCCTTGGGGTGGTCAATATGGCGATCGTCCACAGCATTGCAAAGCACAATCTCCGGGCGATATTTCCGAATCATCTTGATGATTTCCATTTGGTGCTCCCTGTCGTTCACAAAAAAGCCGTCATCGAATTCCATATTCTCCCGAACAGCTATGCCCAGAATTTTTGCAGCCTTGGCCGCTTCCTTGTCCCTTAGTTCAGCGGAACCCCTGGTTCCTAGTTCACCTCGGGTCAAATCAACAATCCCCACTTTTTTTCCACGGGAAACTTCTTTGGCTATGGTACCTCCGGCACCCAGTTCGGCATCATCCGGATGGGCCCCAAAAACTAAAATATCTAATTTCATAGGTCTTGTTATGCGGGTATGGTCATGGTTTTGGCCTGTGTAATGGCCTGTTCAATATCTACAATCAGGTCATCAATATCCTCGATGCCCAAAGAGAACCTAATCAAACAATCCTTGATGCCTTGCTTCTCCCGGTCTTCAGGACTCATCAAGGCATGGGAAGTGGTCACGGGCAAAATCATCGTGCTTTCCACCCCGGCCAAACTCATTACCGGTTTTATCAATTTTAAATGTTTAAAGAATTGGGATATGTCCACATGGGGCAATTCAAAGGAAAGCATTCCTCCAAAGCCACTCATCTGTGATTGGGCCAATTCATAATCGGGATGACTCTTTAACCCGGGATAATAAACTTTCTCCACCTCTGGGTTGCTCTCTAAATAGGTGGCCATTTTTAGAGCATTATCGTTTTGCGCCTTCACCCGGATTCCCATGGTCTTGATGCTTCGCTCCAAGAGCCAAACGGTATAATCGCTTAGATTTCCTCCAAAACATATGGCGGATTGGAATACTTGGTCCATATGTTCTTGTGAAGCCGCGACCACCCCGGCACAAATGTCGGAATGACCTCCCATATATTTTGTGGCACTGTGCAACACTACATCCACTCCAAAATCAATAGGATTTTGGTTGATGGGACTTGCAAAGGTGTTGTCTATCATGGAAATCAATCCTTTGGATTTGGCCAACTGGGCCACCCCCTTGATATCCGTAATGGTAAGCAAAGGATTGGAAGGAGTTTCCAAATACACCACCTTGGTATTGGGTCTGATTTCTTTATCAAAATCTTCCACCGCCCATCCGTTGGTGAAGGAATAGTCTATGCCGTACTTGTTGAGTTGGGTCACCACAAAATGATAGGTCCCTCCATACATGGTCTGCTGCAACACAATATGGTCACCTGCCTTCAGAAAAGCCATCAAGGCTGTGCTGATGGCCGCCATACCACTGCCAAAAATCAAAGCGGCCTCGGCATGTTCCAAGGCCGCCAGTTTTTTGCACAACGCTTCTTGGTTGGGCGTATTGAAATATCTTGGGTATCGTTTTATGTCTACATCATCAAAAGGATAGGATGTGGCCATGTACAACGGGGACACGGCACCTCCAAAGGCTGTATCGTTCAATTGACCACTGTGGGTGCAAATGGTATTGATCCCTTTATTTTTAGTATTCATGACGGTATATCTTTATAAGGTTAAAGATACGAAACCCGTCATACTTGGACCTGCTTCCATTTTCCTTTTTTGAACCAGACCATGGCCATGATGGCCAATAGCACCTCGGCCAAGGTAATAGCAATAAAAACACCTTTCGCTCCCCAGCCTAGAACCATGGCGGCCACATAGGCCAAGGGCAACTGAAACAGCCAGAACGATATCAAATTGATCTTGGTAGGGGTTTTGGTATCCCCTGCCCCATTAAAGGCCTGACTGACCACCATGCCATAGGCATAGAAAACATATCCCAAGGCAATAACCTGGAGGCATAGCGCCCCATTTTGCACCACACTGGGAGTCGCGTTGAACCAAGAGATAATACTTTTGGCAAAAATGAGATATACCAAAGACACAGCACCCATAAAATAGGCATTGTATTTCCCTGTTTTCCAAACGGATATTTCGGCCCGATCGGGTTGCTTTGCGCCCAAATTCTGTCCCACCAAGGTAGCTGCGGCATTGCTCATACCCCATGAGGGCATAAGGGTGAACATCATCACCCTGATGGCTATGGTATACCCGGCCAACACCTCACTGCCGAACTCGGACATGATCCGCATGAGGAATACCCAACTTGAAGTACCTATCAAAAACTGGGCAATACCTCCTAAGGAAACCCTGATCAGATTGACCATGACCTTGACGTTCAACACCAAATCCTGAAGTACCAATTTGATCTTTCCCCATCCAAAGAAGAGGATTCCCAATTGGAACAAGACCGCCGTACCACGCCCAATATTAGTGGCTATGGCCGCACCCATGACCCCATACTCGGGAATGGGCCCCCAACCAAAGATAAAAATGGGGTCCAAAATAATGTTGAGTCCGTTGGAAAGCACCAAGGTCCACATGGCCATGGAGGCATTACCGGCACCCCTAAAAATGGCATTGATCAAGAACAAGAGCATAATGGTAATGTTCCCCCCGATCAAAAGTTTGGTGTATCCGTATCCTTCGGCAATTAAATCGGGTTCTCCTCCCATGAGCGCCAAAATTTCCTTGGCATATAGAATTCCGACCACGCCCAAAACGAGGGAAACCAAAACACCCAAGCCTATGGCCTGTACGGCAGCCATCTTGGCCCCGTCAACATCTTTCTCCCCTATTCTACGGGCCACTACTGCCGTTGCGGCCATGCTCAGCCCAATGGCCAGGGCATACACCAAGGTGATGACGGATTCGGTCAATCCGATGGTGGCCACGGCATTTACGCTTACTTTGGAAACGTAGGCAATATCCACCAAAGCAAAGATGGATTCCATCAACATCTCCAAAATCATGGGGATGGATAGCATAAAAATAGCCTTGCGGATGCTCCCACTGGTAAATTCGGTTTCCTTGCCGGATACGGCAATCCAGAAATACTTAAGATATTTCTTTACTGAAAAGTTTGTATGATTTGATTGTGTCATTTTAAAAAGAATTATGTGTATAAAAAAGAAGTAATGTCAATAAGACCGAAACGTATTTCGGTTACTTTCTTGGCGTAAAGCCAAAGATGACATCTATAGCGTACATAATTCTTATAACTTCATGATGAAGCAAATATGCAATTTTTTTTCAAGTGAAATCGAATACAGGGCAAATTATTTTGCGTAGTGCACTTTATACCGCCACAAACTGACCCCGCCCAAGATGAATACCCCGAGTACGGTGTACCATATAAAAGTGGGTGTTATCACTTGATCTCCGCTGGCGTAACTGTGCAATCCCACCAAGTAAAAATTAACTCCAAAATAAGTCATCATGATACTGGCAAAGGCAAGGATACTGGCAAAATTATAAATCCATTTCCCCCGAAGACCGGGCACCAAACGCATATGGAGCACAAAAGCATAGATCATTATGGAAATCAGGGCCCAGGTTTCCTTGGGGTCCCATCCCCAATACCGTCCCCAACTCTCATTGGCCCATTGTCCGCCCAAAAAGTTTCCAATGGTAAGCATCACCAAGCCAGCGGTCAAGGCCAACTCATTGATAATGGTCAGCTCCTTGATACTGAGGTCCATTCGTTTTTTGTTCTTCTCCGTGGTCAATATCATCAAGATAAGGGCCACAACCCCCAAAATCATCCCAACGGTAAGCGGTCCATAACTACCCACAATAACGGCCACGTGGATCATAAGCCAATAGCTGTCCAGAACAGGAACCAAATTGGAGATGGCAGGATCCACCCAGCTTTGATTTGCAATGAACAGAAGCATACAGGTCACAAAGGCACTTGCCGCAATGGTGAGCTCACTCTTTTTGGCAAAGGCCAAGCCAATTCCCATGGTGGCCCAAGCCACGTAGAGGATACTTTCATAAGCATCACTCCAAGGCGCATGACCCGAAATGTACCAACGCAAGATCAGTCCGGCCGTATGCCATATAAACATGAGGATAATGGTCCCCTTGAGAAGGTATGCCAATGCATCGTAGATTTTCCGCTCCTTAAAGATTTTCAATATCAGTATAAGGAAAAGGAGGCCTCCTACCAATCCATAATACCTGTACAATCGGTTGAAGATATCCAGCTTGTTGTATATAATCTCAATCTTTATCTTTTTATCGGAAGGCAATATTTCCTCCCCATGGTTTTTCTGATTCTGTTTGAAAGCATCCAACAACTTGTCCGGTTGGGAATAATCTCCCGTAGCTATGGCTTCTTGCAAGGAACCCAAGTAATAGGGCATTGCGTTCCGCACAAAGTTGGAATACAGGGAATCCTGCATTTGGTATTGGCCGGAACGGTATTCCACTGCCGAAACCCATTTATTGTTCTCGTCTCCCAATAAAGGAAAAATCTTGACTATCCGACCACTCAACGCTATGTCCAACAAGCTGAGTCTCTCCCCTACCTTCTTAAAGTCCTTTTCAAAATTTGAAGGGTTGTTGGTCGATGTTGCCTTTTCCAAATACGGCTGTAGCTTGTACCTACCTTTTTCATCAAAGAAATCCGTGGCCTTGACATATTCCGTGTTTTTTGGCACCCCTACAATTTCCCGGATACTATCGTTTTCCCGTTTTGCAAGATCAATGAACTCTGTACTGTACCATACTCCGGGGTTCATCATCATGGAAAGAAAAACCTGATTGGCCGATAAATCCTTATAGGTGTCTTTACCACTCAATTTGCGTAAGAGCTCGGAGGCAAACGTATGGACTGGTTTCATTCTACCCCCTTCATCCTGAATGACCAAGGCGCCAAATTTTTCGGCATGTTCCTTGGCAACCACTGCGGAATGAATGATGGAATCTACCTGTTGTTGTGTGGGCATACCTGCATGCTCGTGACCAGTTTCATTGTCCTGAGCATTGGCCAAAGTTGCAGTGAACAGTAAGACAACTACGGTAAGTGCCGCCTTTTGGGCCTTGACCTTTTCAATGGCCTGTTGCAAATCCCTAAAGCGGGTTTTTCCAAAGAACATGATACCCATCAACCCAATATACAATAAAAAATAGCCTATGTAGGTAATCCAAGTTCCCCACATATCGTGGTTAACGGACAGAACGGTACCTCTCTCATCAGGATGGAAACTGGATTGGAAAAAGCGATAGCCTCTATGGTCCAATATATGGTTCATGTAAATATCATAGTCGAACGGACGTTCATCCTCTACCGTTACCTTGCTCATAAACGAGGCATAGCCTGTCTCGGTTCCAGGATATTTCTCAGCGATAAAATCATTGAGTTTGATCGAAAAAGGAAGCTCATATACCTTGGAACCGTAACTCAATGAAAAATCCAAACCGCCTACGGTAATCTTATCCGAAAAATCGGCATAACCTCTCGCACCCAACAACTCCACCTGTTTGGTCTCCCCATTGGCCGTAATGGAAACGATCAACGCGTCCTTGGAACTTTCATCTACCTGCTCCTTGGGCAACTTGACCACTCCGTAGCTTCCCTTCACTATGGGGTCGGGAATTACAAACTGCATTCCCGCCAATGAATAGAGGGAACGCAACTGTAAGGCTTGCAGGCTATCGTTCGCCACATTGCCTTGGAATTGGTCCGCCATCCGCATAAAGTTTCCTTCAAACGGGGTTTTTATCTCGTAATCATTGCCATCATAAAAAATATTGATAGCGCCTTCGGTCTCCTTGTTCAGGGCAAACAAAACGTTATGTATGCTGGCAATCTGGCCATTTTCTAGATAATGCTCATGGCGTTGTCCATCCCCTGCCTCGACAATCTTTAAATATTCCTTTCCGTTTTCATCGGGAACCAATCCTTCGTCCGCACCTGCAATAAAGTCAACATATTCAATAGAAAAAGGTTGGCCATTGAAATCGGATTTCCAGGGAAGGCTAGAGCGACGGCCTTCAGGCGTTACGATCAGATTGTCCTCAAGTACTTTGCGCCGGGTCTCTCCATTAAAATCGCCATCCACGAAAGCGGTCAGATAGGTCTTGTCCGAAAACATTTTGTTCTCAGTGGCCCCCTCTCGAATGGGCATTACCCCTTCATAACTGATGTATCGGGTAACAAATGCACCCAAGATGATCAATATCCAAGAAAGGTGCAGGACAAGCACAGCCCATTTCTTCCACTGCAACAACTGGTACCGGAAAATATTCCCGATAAAATTGATCACAAAAAAGACCATGATCGCTTCAAACCAAGTGGCGTTGTAGATATAGATACGTGCGGTTTCCGTGCTGTACCGACTCTCCACAAATGTACCGATGGCCATTGCCGTGGCAAAAACCAAAAAAAGAACGGCCATAAGTCTAGTGGAAAAGAGGGTTTTCTTGAGAATGTTGATCATGTAAATGCGGTGTACTTTTCAACATGCAAAAATACGGCCTTTTTATAACTTGGTGGTTCGTGCCATCAACAAAAAATCAAACAATTTTGTTAATTCTTTAAACATCCCATCGATTCAAAATTTGTAGTTTTGGGCATGCTCAGCGTTGTGATATTAGGGACCGGAAATCTTGCCAAACATCTGTTCACTGCCATTACCGAAACTGATGGTGCCCAAGTGGTTCAGGTGGTAGGCAGAAACCGTGATCGCCTGAAATGGTTTTCTGAAAAGACCGCTATTTCCAATGATTTTTCTTCAGTTGTTGAAGCCGATGTCTATCTTATTGCCGTCAAGGACGATGCCATAACGGAGGTCTCCCAAGCCCTATCCCATAAAGAAGGCGTGGTAGCCCATACCTCGGGAGCGGTTTCCCTAACTGCCATTGCGGCAGAACGAAAAGGGGTATTTTATCCCTTACAGACCTTTACGGAAGGGAAAAAATTGGATTTTAAATCGATTCCCTTGTGCATTGAAGGTAGCAGCCCTGAAGATACTTTGGTCCTTCAAAAATTGGCCAATGGCCTATCGGATAATGTGCAGCAAATAGATTCCGACCAACGGAAAAAATTGCATCTTGCGGCCGTTTTCGTCAACAATTTCACCAATCACCTATTTGGGGTGGGCGAAGAAATTTGCTTGGAGAACCAGTTATCCTTCGACCTATTGAAACCGTTGATCAAGGAAACCGCGGAAAAAGTACAGTCCATGTCCCCGAAAATGGCCCAAACCGGACCGGCTCGGAGAGGGGACCAAAAGAGCATGCAAGAACACTTGAAACTTTTGAAAAATAAAAACCAAATAGCACTTTACACCTTGTGCAGTGAGGCTATAGAAAACGCGTATGAAAAAGAATTATAAGGAACTGTTGAGTGACATCACCACTTTTGTGTTTGATGTTGATGGTGTATTTACCGATGGCTCGGTATTGGTGACATCAAAAGGGGAACTGCTTCGCAGAATGAGCGTAAAGGATGGTTATGCACTCAAGACCGCCATTCAGAAAGGATATAATGTATGTATCATTACCGGAGGCACCAATGAAGGGGTCAAGGAGCGCTTACAAGGTCTTGGGGTGACGGATTTTTATATGGGAGCGCACCACAAGCAAGACCCCTTGGAAGAATACTTGGACATTTATAGTATAGACCCAAAAAATGTACTGTATATGGGTGATGATATGCCGGATATTCCCCCCATGAAGATAGTAGCGGTAGCCACATCCCCACAAAATGCGGTACAGGAAGTCAAGGCCATTTCCGACTATGTTTCCCATAAAAATGGTGGTGATGGTTGCGTACGGGACATTATTGAACAGGTTCTAAAAGTCCGCGGGGACTGGAATGACAACTTCAGTGCAGAAAATGACTGACAACCCGCTCAACAAAAAACTCAAAGCATACACGCTGATTTTAGGCTCAGGGTCTCCTAGAAGAAAAATGTTCTTGGAGGAAATGGGATTGGATTTTGTGGTCCGACCCAAATCTGTGGATGAAGTCTATCCGGAGCATTTGCAAGGACATGAAATTTCGGATTATCTCGCCGAGCTCAAGGCTGTTCCCTTTAAAACCGAGTTAAACGAAAACGAGATTGTATTGACTTCCGATACCGTAGTATGGTACAATGGGGCTTCTCTGGCCAAAGCCTCCACCAAGGAAGAGGCCTTCTCCATGCTTCGGACCCTTTCGGGAGATTGGCATCAGGTCATTACATCCGTGTGCTTTACCACTAAAACCAATCAAAAGACCGTAAACGAGACCACTGAGGTGAAATTCATGGATTTTACCGATGAGGAAATCAATTTTTATATTGAAAACTGTCATCCTTTTGATAAAGCTGGGGCCTATGGTATCCAAGAATGGATCGGTATGGTGGGAATTTCTGAAATACGGGGCTCCTATACCAATGTAGTGGGGCTTCCCACCCATTTGGTTTACAAAACGTTAATGGACATGGTTTCTTAAGCAGGGATGCTTAACTTTACTGAAAACCAGTGTCATGACGCCCATACGCGCTACTTTTATCCTCTTATCCTTCCTTGTTGTATCAATTTCCTGTAAACAAAAATCCAGTTCCACGGACGAAGCTATGCTTGTCTCCAAGGAGGAGGTGATATTGGAAACTGTTACTCCCAAAAAACCACTTTCCGATGCGTTTAAGGCATACTGGTATGCAGGCAAGGCCGAGATTACTTCCTATGCCTTGGAGCAAGCACGTTATGGGGAACTTCGGGATGGGAATGCAATCCTTATTTATGTTACCGAGCCATTCCTTCCTGAAAAACAAGTCAAGGCAGACCATAATAATCCTAGCAACGTATCGGTCTTAAAACTCAATGCCACCAAAAACTTTTTAACGGGCATCTACCCCTACTCCATATTAAGCAGTACTTTTTATCCGGTCCATGACAACCAACATGCCCTAAAGACCAGTTTATCTGTTCAGGAGTGGTGTGGGCATGTCTATGCACAAATCAACAACAGAAACTCTTTTGAATACACCTCCCATTCCTATTTTGAAAAGGAGGCAGACCAAGAATTGAGTCTGGACAAAGCCATGTTGGAAAATGAGGTTTGGACCAAATTGAGAATCAATCCTTTTGACCTTCCCATTGGCAACATCAAAGTGATTCCTTCCTTGGAATACCTTCGTTTAAGGCATACCACAATCGATGCCTATGATGCAGTGGGTTCACTTTCATCCAATGAGGGCATGGCCACTTACACGTTGACTTATCCAAGCTTGGACAGAACTTTGCAAATTGATTTTTCTCCCGAGTTCCCGTATAGCATACAGGGATGGACCGAAAGTTTCAAAAGCGGATTCGGGCCCAATGCCAAAGTCTTGACCACCAAGGCCACTAAAATGAAGTCCATCAACACGGCATATTGGGGTCAGAACAGCAATGAAGATTTAGTGCTCCGCGACAGTTTGGGGCTATAGTTAACAACTGGGGATGGGCTTGTTAAAGATGTTCTAAAGTGCCGACCCCTGCTGCTAAACTTTCTATATTTGGGAAACCACAAAAACCAAACTATGCGTAATTTATTGGTTTGCACCTTGGCAATCATTGGGGTACTATCCAATGGTTTTGCCCAAAAACCGGACAAACCTACTTCAGCAGAAATCTACCACGACCTGCAAAAATTGAATTTTTTGGGTACTGCGCTTTATATCGCTGCCCATCCAGATGACGAGAACACCCGGCTCATTTCATACCTATCCAACCACGATAAAGCTAGAACAGTATACCTCTCCTTGACCCGTGGCGATGGTGGACAAAATTTAATCGGCTCCGAACTTAGGGAGCTGTTGGGCGTATTGAGAACCCAGGAACTTTTGGCTGCCCGAGGCATAGATGGTGGGGAACAACGGTTTTCCCGTGCGAACGATTTTGGTTTTTCAAAACACCCCAAGGAAACCCTCAAAATTTGGGAGAAGGATAAGGTTTTGGGCGATGTGGTCAGGACCATTCGTAATTTAAAGCCCGATGTGATCATTAATCGATTTGACCACCGAACCCCGGGATCCACACACGGACACCACACCTCTTCGGCCATGTTGAGTATGGAAGCCTTTGATTTGGCCAATGATCCAAACTCCTACCAAGAGCAATTGAGCCTTACCTCGACCTGGCAACCCAGAAGGGTATTCTTCAACACCTCATGGTGGTTTTATGGTAGTCCTGAAAATTTTGAAAAAGCCGATAAGTCCAAAATGTTGAAATTGGATGTTGGGGTCTATTATCCCGAACTGGGACTCTCCAACAATGAAATAGCCGCCATGGCCAGTAGCCAACACCTGTGCCAAGGTTTTGGTAGACTCACGGATAGAGGTTCTACGGATGAATATGTGGAATTGCTGAAAGGTGACCTTCCTTCCGGTACCAGTCTTTTTGATGGCATTGATACCAGTTGGTCACGCATTAAAGGGGGTGCGGCCATAGGGAGTATTTTATACCCCATTGAGAAAAATTTTGACTTCACCGATCCTTCCAAGCATGTCCCGGATTTGGTAAAAGCCTACCAACTTCTGCAAAAAGTAGAGGATGAACACTGGAAATCCATCAAATCCAAAGAACTCAAGGATCTGATACTTGCCTGCGCAGGTCTGTATTTGGAAGCTAATTCTGAAGAGGCATCCACCACACCGGGAAGTTCGGCAAAAATAAATCTTGAGGCGGTCAACCGTAGCGCACAGCATATCGTGCTCAAGGAGGTAAAACTTATTGGCGCCACTGCTACGATACAACCCAACGAAGCACTTGAAAATAACCAAAAGGAAAACTTTTCCATGGAATTTACCGTCCCGAATACTGCCCAGTATTCCAGTCCGTATTGGCTAAATGAGCCCGGAACTTTGGGAATGTACACGGTAACCGATCAGAATCTCATTGGAAAACCGGAAACGCCCAGTGCTTTTAAAGCCCAGTTTGTGTTGGATTTCAATGGAATGACCATCAATTTTGAAAAGGACTTGGTCCACCATTTTTCAAAACCAGACAAAGGCGAATTGTATGAACCTTTCGTGGTTTTGCCAAAGGCCACTTCCAAAATCGATGAAAAAGTGTTGATTTTTTCCGATGCATCTTCCAAAGCAATCCAGGTAAAAGTAAAAGCGGGAACTGAAAGCGTTAATGGACAGGTGAGCCTGAACCATCCTTCAGGGTGGGTGGTCTCCCCTGCCAGCATTCCTTTCTCCATTGCGCAAAAAGGTCAGGAACAAACCGTGACCTTTACCGTTACCCCGCCTTCCTCGGAGAGTGAAGGGAAAATTTCTCCAATAGTTACCATAGGAAACCAAACGTATGGCAAGGAACTTGTGGAGATTACTTACGGACATATTCCAAAGCAATCCATTCTATTGCCTTCGGAAGCAAAAGTGGTTCGCATGAACATTCAAAAATCAGGAGAGCATATTGCATATATTATGGGTGCTGGTGATAAAGTTCCTGAAAGCTTGGAGCAAATTGGCTACCAAGTGCATCCTATTGACCCCAGTGACATTCAAAAGGGGTCATTGGACAAGTACGATGCTGTTGTTGTGGGTATTCGCGCCTACAATGTAGTGGATGACCTGAAATTTAAACAGCCCATTTTATTCGACTATGTAAAAAATGGTGGAAATATGATTGTGCAGTATAATACCGCTGGACGCTGGGCCGAGCAATTTGAGAACATCGCTCCTTATGACCTCACCCTGTCCAGAGATCGTGTAACCGATGAGACTGCCAAAGTGGACATCATTGCCCCAAACAATTCCTTGGTAAACTTCCCCAATACCATTAAAGAAAGTGACTTTGATGGATGGGTCCAGGAAAGAGGGTTATATTTCCCCACGGAATGGAGTTCGGAGTTCACTCCGGTACTTTCCATGCACGATGAGGATGAATCCCCTAAAAATGGAAGTCTTTTGGTGGCACCTTATGGAGAAGGTCATTATATTTACACGGGGCTCAGTTTTTTCAGGGAACTTCCGGCAGGGGTTTCCGGAGCCTATAAACTTTTTGCCAATATGCTTTCCGTGGGAAAGGATGAAGTAAAAAAAGAAAGTCATGTCAAAGGATAACATGAATACCAAATTCGAGTGGAAGAAAGAATACACCATTGTCATTCTTTTGAACATGATCTATATCCTTATTTTTTATTTCATCATGATACTAAATAATTAAACCTTAATGGCCTTATTAGATTGGATCATTCTTGGTAGTACATTGCTCTTTATTGTTGGGTACGGCGTATGGAAGACCCGTGGGAGTAAAAATGTTGACGATTATGTTTTAAGTGGCAATGATGCCAAATGGTGGACCATTGGGCTTTCCGTAATGGCCACTCAGGCCAGTGCCATCACCTTCCTATCCACACCTGGCCAGGCATTCCATGATGGAATGGGCTTTGTCCAGTTTTACTTTGGACTTCCGTTGGCCATGATCGTTATCTGCCTGGTGTTCATTCCCATTTACAAAAAACTGAAGGTCTTTACCGCCTATGAAATGCTCGAGGGAAGGTTTGACCTAAAGACCCGGACACTCACCGCATTTCTGTTTTTGGTACAGCGTGGTCTTGCCGCAGGAATCACCATTTTTGCCCCATCCATCATCCTTTCGGCCGTGTTGGGTTGGGATTTACGGACCCTGAACATCATCATTGGCATTCTGGTCATTATTTATACCGTATCCGGAGGTACAAAGGCGGTAAGCGTTACCCAAAAGCAGCAAATGTTCATCATCATGATGGGGATGTTCTTTGCCTTTTTCTTCATCTTGGGGTCCTTCCCTACGGATGTTTCCTTTGGAAAGGCATTGAAGATTGCAGGCGCCAACAACAAGTTGGACATACTGGATTTTACATTAGATACCAATAACCGCTATACCTTTTGGAGCGGTATCACAGGTGGTTTCTTTTTGGCCCTGGCCTATTTTGGTACCGACCAAAGCCAAGTACAACGTTACCTATCGGGAAAATCGGTTAGGGAAAGCCAATTGGGATTGATTTTTAATGGAATCCTCAAAATCCCAATGCAGTTTTTTATTCTATTGGTGGGAGCCATGGTCTTTGTGTTCTATCAGTACAATCCCTCTCCCTTGAATTTCAACCCAGCGGCCACTGAAGCGGTAATGCAATCCGAATATTTGGATGATTACAAGGCCTTGGAGGAAGACCATCTGGAGTTGGAAATGGAGAAAAGGATTGCCCAAAATGCCTTTTCAGCAGCGCTGGAACTCAAGGAATACAATGCCATTCAACAGGCCAAACAGAATATCATCAAAATCAATGAAAAGGAACGGGCCAGTAGGGACACCGCCAAAGAACTGATTTCCAAAGCTAGCACCACGGTGGAAACCAATGACAAGGATTATGTCTTCATACATTTTATATTGAACAACCTTCCTACGGGGCTCATTGGGTTACTTTTGGCCGTTATCTTGTCCGCGGCCATGTCGTCCACGGCTTCGGAGCTCAATGCATTGGGGACCATCACTGCATTGGACCTTTACAAAAGGAACAATAAGAAACCCAAGGATGACAAACATTACCTTTTTGCCACAAAAGGTTTTACACTTCTTTGGGGAATTATTGCCATTGCCATTGCCTGTGTGGCCAGTTTGTTTGATAATCTTATACAACTGGTTAATATCATAGGTTCCATATTCTATGGCAACGTATTGGGTATTTTCCTCTTGGCATTTTTCTTCAAGTTTGTGAAAGGCAATGCTGTTTTTGTGGCAGCCATAGTCACCCAGATCATTGTGATCATAGGTTGGTATATGGATTGGATGTCTTACCTATGGCTCAATGCCTTCGGATGTGTGCTGGTCATTATATTGGCCTTTATCACCCAAGCCTTTGACAACTTCTTGGGGAATTCTCCCATAGAAACATAAAAAAAGCCCACATAAAGTGGGCTTCCAAAAATCTTTAAAAAAATGCTTACTCGGTTTCCCATTCTTTTAGGGAGTCCTTGTTCATTTTTACATAATCTTGGTTACCCTCGGCTTGTGCCGCCACCAAAGATTTCTTGGCGGCTTCAATGGCTCCTTTTTTGTCGCCCAACTTGGCATAGATCAAGGATTGAAGACGCGTCATCCAATAAGCACTTCCTCCGTTCATGGCAACCGCTTTGTCTATCCACTCCTTGGTTTTGCCCATATTCACGCCCTCACTGAAGTAATAAGAGGCAGCAGAAAAATAGTCATTGGCCGTTAAGTTGGATGGAGACGCCATAGCAGTCTCTATACTCTCCGTGGCCTTGGCCACTGTGGGTACAATAAACTTTACTCCAACATATACTTTTTCCCACATAATACCCAAAGAACCTCCATTGTTATGAAGGTCATCAATGGTCATGGTAAAGGTTTCAATAGGAACGGGCATAGGATAAACCTCCACTTTGACCGTTGCAGCCACTTTGGATGCATCCCACTCTTTAGGCGTTCCCCAGTTCTCTGAATCCGAATAAAAAATGACTTCCCAAACGGCTTCACTTGGTCTTGTAAAGATCGCGTAGGTGCCGGCTTTTAACTCTTTCCCCTCAACTACGACATCATCGCTAAAGGTAACCGTGGTGTTCTTATTGGCTCCTGTTCTCCAAAGAGCGTCATACGGAACCAAGTCTCCAAAAATAGTCCTACCACGCATGGAGGGACGGGAATATTCCACAACGACATTGGAAAGTCCTACCACTTGCTCCAATTTTGAAGATGGACTGGGTTGTGGGGTCTGTATCTGGGCCTGCAAGGAAACCGAAAGCAATGCCGTAAATACTACTAGTGCAAATTTTTTCATAGGAATAGTGTTTTAATTGTTAGCTGAACAAAACTAAATATAAAGACATGTCCCATTTGTTAAGAAATTCCTAAACAAGTAGCTTCTCAAAAACTTCAAGCTACTACTGAGACATTTCACAAATAAAATATTTTGTTTAATTTATTTACAGTAAAGTTAAACATTTTGTATTTTTGTATCACATTAAACTCGTGAAGGTGTATCAACTAAGAGCTATACAAATAGTACCCGTGACCAAATCCAAGGCTTGGGAATTTCTATCAAACCCAAAAAACCTGAAAGTGATTACCCCAAGCAGTATGGGTTTCCATATTCTAAGTGGGGCGGATAGACCCATGTATCCCGGTCAAATTATCGAATATAAAGTGAAGCCCTTTCCCTTTTCCAGTGTACGATGGGTCACGGAAATCACCCATGTAGTGGAAAATGACTATTTTGTTGACGAACAACGCTTTGGTCCTTATTTGTTCTGGCACCACAAGCATTTTTTAAGGGAAACCTTGAACGGGACCGTCATGGAAGACATTGTGGATTATAAGCTTCCCTTTGGTATTTTGGGCAGATTGGCCCATTCCTTTTGGATAAAAAAACGACTGAAGCATATTTTTAAATATCGGGAAGAAAAACTAATCCAACTTTTTGGACAGGTCCAAGAAACCAAGAATGCACTGGAGCTCAAGCGCATTTAATGTAACGGAATGAAGAAAACCATTTCCATATTTTGGTTCAGAAGGGATTTAAGGTTGGATGACAATGTTGGGTTGCACCATGCCCTAAAAAATGGGCACCCGGTACTCCCCATATTTATTTTTGACACGGAAATACTGGACAAACTTCCTAAAGATGATGCCCGGGTCACCTTTATCCACGAGCAGCTTCAAAAAATCCGGGAGACCCTACAAACCAAATTCAAAGGAAGTTTGGCTCTTTTTTATGGCAACCCTATTTCAGTTTTTCAGAATTTAATTTCCGATTATGATATCGATTCCGTCTATACCAATCACGACTACGAACCTTATGCCCAAAAGCGGGATGCTGAAGTAAAAACACTCCTGAACAAGCATGGGATAGGATTCAACACCTATAAAGATCAGGTGATATTCGAAAAAAATGAGGTGGTAAAGGACGATGGCAACCCTTACGTGGTGTACACACCTTACATGAAACGCTGGAAGGAAAATTTCAATCCATCCAAAAATATCAACGAGTATGACTCGTATAGTTTGCTTGGAGAAAAATTATTACAAGATGATAATTTACCCAATCTAAGTCTTAAAGACATCGGGTTTACTAAATCAACCATCCCAGTTCTTGATTACACCGCAACACCAAATTTCATAGAGAACTACGAAGAAACCAGAAACTTTCCTGCCCTTTCCAATGGAACATCAAAACTAGGACCCCATTTACGATTTGGCACTGTCTCTATCCGTAAAATGGTTCAAAAAGCCATATCCGAGAAAAACGAAGTGTTTTGGAACGAACTGATTTGGCGCGAATTCTTTATGCAAATCTTATGGCACTTTCCCCATACCGTCAGCAAAGCTTTTAAACCCAAGTACGACCGTGTGGAATGGCGAAACAATGAAGCCGAATTTGAACTGTGGAAAACAGGAAACACAGGCTATGCATTTGTGGATGCCGGTATGCGGGAGCTCAATACCACGGGCTACATGCACAACAGGGTACGGATGATCGTGGCCAGCTTTTTGTGCAAGCACCTACTCATCGATTGGCGTTGGGGAGAAGCCTATTTTGCCGAAAAGTTGTTGGACTACGAACTCGCCAGCAATGTGGGGAATTGGCAATGGGCCGCTGGTAGTGGAGTGGATGCCGCTCCCTATTTTAGGATTTTCAATCCTATGACCCAGATTGAAAAGTTCGACAAACAAAGGCAATATATTGATCATTGGGTTCCCGAATTGCAGGAACTTAGCTATCCACAAAAAATAGTGGACCATAAAATGGCCAGGGAGCGCTGCTTAAAAGTATACAAAGAGGCGGTAGGTTGATGCATTTTCAGTATTTTTAGAATTCGTTCAATCCCTTGTCATATTAAATATGGACATTGAGGTTGTTCACCATGTTTAACCGACTCAAACATTTTGAAAATGAAAAAAATTTCAACCTTACTCCTTTTAGGTTTGATTTCATTGAACCTATCTGCACAAAAGCTTACTTCAAACAAAAAGGCCTTGATTGCTTCCGTAGAACAGCATAAAGATAACCTGATTAAAATCAGTGATTCCATTTGGGCCTTGGCCGAAACAGCCTTTGAAGAATCAAAATCCGCCGAAATATTGGCTAAATATGCCGAAGAGAATGGGATGAACGTCACCCGTGGCGTGGCCAATATCCCTACAGCATTCACGGCCACCTATGGTTCGGGAAAACCGGTAATCAGCATTTTGGGAGAGTTTGATGCCCTCCCTGGATTGTCACAAAATACAGTCCCAACCAAAGACCCACGTATCGAAGGGGCGCCAGGACATGGATGTGGACACAACATGTTCGGAGCGGCCAGCTTGGGTGCAGCGATTGCTATCAAAGAACAGATTGAAGCTGGAAAAATAAAAGGTACCGTCAAGTTTTTGGGCACCCCTGCCGAAGAAAAATACTTTGCCAAGGTGTGGATGGTGGAAGCCGGACTTTGGGACGATGTGGATGTGAACGTAAGCTGGCACCCAGGGGCCAATATCGAGGCCGATGTTCAAAGTGGCCTTTCGTTGATCGACTTTATTGTGGAGTTCTACGGACAGGCGGCCCATGCCTCGGCCGACCCATGGAATGGGCGTAGTGCTTCCGATGCCTTGGAACTGTACACCACGGGAATCAACTATTATAGGGAGCATATACGACCTACCTCAAGAATCCATTATCATATACAAGATGGAGGCCAAGTAGTGAACGTGGTTCCCGATTATTCCCGGATTTGGGTACGGGTTCGTGATCCCAAGCGTAAAGTAATGCTTCCCACCTACGAACAAGTAAAGAAAATGGCCGAAGGCGCAGCAATCATGGCCAATGTGGATTACAAAATCTCTTTGGTTTCCGGAATTTATGAGACCTTGGTGAACCGTTCCGGAGGTGAAATCATGCAAAAGAATCTGGAGCTTTTAGGTCCCATTACCTATACGGATGAAGAGATTGCCTATGGCAAATCCATTCAAGAGGCTACTGGAAAACCGCAAGTAGGTATGGACAGTGACATCAACCCCTTGCGGGAAACCGAAGAACTTCCCGGTGGTGGGTCTACCGATGTGGGTGATGTGAGCTGGAATGTACCCAACATCAACCTAAGTGTCACCGTTGCCCCCAAAGATACCCCGTGGCACTCCTGGGCCGTAGTGGCCTGTGGTGGAATGAGCATTGGCCACAAAGGAATGGTCTATGCCGCCAAAGCTATGGGAATGACCATGTTGGACCTTTTTGAAAATCCAAAATTGGTGGATAAGGTAAAAGAAGAGTACAAGACCCGTAAAGGAGATGAAAAATATGAGGCTATGATCGATGGCCCACCCCCTATCCAAGGACAATAGAAAATGAGAAAAACAATATGTTTAAGCCTGCTTCTCGCAGGCTTTTTCAACTTGCAGGCCCAGAGTGCCGCACTTTCCATTTTTGAACCTCTCATCGGAAAAACATGGAAAGCTGAAGGTACTTGGGGAGATGGTTCCCAGTTTATACAGGAAATCACCTTTGCCTATGATTTGGGCCAAACCTTGGTGGTATCGCACAGCAAGGGGTTCACCAATCAGGAGCAGACCACGTACGGAGATAGAAACCATGGCATCAGAAAATACGATGCCCAGACCCAATCCCTTGTTTTTTGGGAGTTTGATGTTTTTGGCGGTGTCACCAAAGGTAACGTGGTCCAAAAAGGCAAGGACATCGTCTATACCTATCAATATGGCGACTCACAGGTAACGGATTATTGGCAATATGTGGATGCGAACACTTATAATTTTACGGTGGGCAGTTACAAGGATGGAAATTGGGAACAAACTTATCTTCAAACCCAATTCAAGGCGAATATCCCTGATTTTGGTTTTACATTTGACCATTATTCCATCATCGTGGACAAGTTGATGGAAACCGGTGATTTTTATCGGGATGTATTTGGATTGACCGAAATTCCCCACCCCGATAACGCTCCTGGTTTTAGGTGGTTTCAAATACATGGAAATTCCCAGTTGCAATTGATCAAAAAAGATGTGGACGGATTTACGAAAGACAAGAGCATGCATCTGTGCTTATCCACTCAAGATCTGGAAAATTTCATTGAGCACTTGATGGCAATGAACATTGATTTTTACGACCGACCGGGAAACAAAAACTCCATTACCGACCGCTCTGATGGCGCAAAACAAATCTACATCCAAGACCCGGAAGGGTACTGGATTGAAATCAACACAGCAATACCTTGATCATTATGAACAATCCTGTTTTACATACATTTCCGTTGGGTTTTCCTTGGCACACCCAGGACCCCTTCCTCTTTTGCGTATATCACCTAGACCATTTTCCCAAGGGAAATGGCGAAATGGGGCCCGACCCTGAACTACTCAGGGGAAGAAATATAGGCAATGATTTTGACCCTACCCAAAAGTGGCGCATGTACCATGGCAATACCATACCTGGTTTCCCTTATCACCCGCACCGTGGGTTTGAGACCATCACCGTGGTGAACAAAGGATACTGTGATCATTCAGATTCTTTGGGCGCTGCTGGTAGGTTTGGTGAAGGTGATGTACAGTGGATGACGGCCGGTAGAGGGGTACAACACTCCGAAATGTTTCCGTTGCTCCATGATGATACGGACAACCCCATGGAACTGTTCCAAATTTGGTTGAACCTACCCAAGGCCAGCAAATTTGTGGACCCCCATTTTAAAATGCTCTGGCATGAGGATATTCCTGTGGTAAAAGAGAACGGAGCACAAATAAAAGTCATCGCAGGGGATTACAAAGGTACTCCTGCCCTTTCCCCTGCCCCAGATTCCTGGGCGGCCAATCCAGAAAATGAGGTGGCCGTTTGGAATATTCTGGTAGAGGCCGATACCCAATTTACCCTACCAAAAGCAAGCATTGGAACTAATCGCACCCTGTACTTTTACGAAGGGTCCGAAATCTTTATCGGCGACCGAAAGGTAAACTCCAAATTTGGCATCGCTTTAGACCCTACCCAAGAAGTCACGGTTAAAGTGGGTGAGGAAAAAGCCCATTTCTTGATGCTTCAAGGTAAGCCTATTGGAGAACCCGTAGCCAAGTATGGCCCATTTGTGATGAATACCCAAGAGGAAATCCAGCAGGCCATGGAAGAATACCAGCTCACCCAATTTGGGGGTTGGCCTTGGCCTTATCCAGACCATGTGCATGATAAGGACAGAGGTAGATTTGCACTTTATCCCGATGGCAATCTCGTGGAAAAAGACTCGTAAATCTTCCTATTTATCTGAAACAGAGCCACCACCTTCCCTAACCGTAGGTGAAATTTGCTAAAATTATTTGCGTAGTTAAATAGCTACATATATATTTGTAGTCAAATAGCTTCATATTTTAAATTGCTTCATGATGAAATTGAGACGAGATCCATTCCAAGCCATTGCCGACCCAACACGCAGGGCCATATTGGTCCTACTTGCATCACAAACCATGACCGCTGGGGCCATAGCGGAAAACTTTGATGCGGCTCGACCCACCATCTCCAAACATCTTCAAATCCTAAACGAATGTGATTTGGTCAAATCCAATCAACAGGGTAGGGAAATCTTCTATGAGTTGAAGGTTGACAAGATGCAGGAAATTGATCTGTGGCTGGAACAGTTCAAGAAAATCTGGGAAAACCGTTTCGATAATCTGGATAGGTACTTGGCCGACCTCCAAAACGCAAAAAAGAATGGAAAACACTGAACGTAGACAATTATCAATCTCAAGAACCCTGAAAGCTCCCATTGCCTTGGTATGGGAAGTATGGACCAACCCTGAGCACATTGCACAATGGTGGGGGCCCGATGGCTTTACCAATACCATACAGCAGATGGACCTTAGGGAAGGTGGTGAATGGAAACTGACCATGCACGGACCAGATGGCACCAACTACCCCAACCAAAGCATTTTTAAGGAAATAGTTCCCCATGAAAGAATTGTGTTTGAGCACTTCAATCCACATTTCATTACCACTATTGTCTTTGAACCCAACGGAGAGGAAACCCATATGTCCTGGACTGCAGTGTTTGATACCGAGGAAATGCTACAGACCGTAATCAAGGCCCACAAAGCTGATGAGGGTATGAAACAGAATATCGCCAAACTTGAACACTATATATCCCAATTAAAACTTTCTCTATGAAAACCAATCTCTTATTTGATTTTACCGTAAACAAAGAAAACAACAGTGTACATGTAAAGCGAGAGTTTGCCGCCGGACAGGACGTGGTATGGGATGCTTTTACCAAACCGGAAATCTTAGACCAATGGTGGGCCCCACAACCATGGGTGGCCAAAACCAAGTCCATGGTCTTTGAGGTAGGTGGAAGACGTCTTTATGCCATGTGCGGCCCCGAAGGAGAGGAACATTGGGCCGTGGCCGATTTCACTTCCATTTCGCCAAAAACCAACTTTCAGTATTTGGATGCCTTCTGTGATGCGGACGGAAACATCAACGACGAATTTCCAAGATCGGACTGGAACTTGGATTTTGTAAATCAAGGAGATACGACCTTGGTATATATTACCATCAAGCATAAAAACTTGGCCGATTTGGAAAAAATAATCGAACTTGGATTCAAAGAAGGCTTTACCATTGCTTTGCAAGGATTGGATTCCCTATTGTCAAATTCATAAATCATCTCAATCATGAAACAAAAAATCATCGCTGTTGTCAGTGTGCTGTTCGGTCTGATGTTCATCAATGCAGGATTGAACAAATTTTTCAACTACATGCCCGTTCCCGAAGACCTTCCGGAAAGTCTCATGCAAATGATGCAGGCCATTATGACCATAGGGTGGTTGATTCCACTTGTAGGTCTTGTGGAATTTTTGGGCGGTATACTGTTCCTTTTTAAAAAGACTAGGGCACTCGGGGCCATTGTCATTCTTCCCGTAATGGTGGGTATCTTGTTAATCAATACCGTAACCGACACTTCTGGACTTCCCATTGCACTTCCCTTGTTTGCCATCAACCTTTGGGTCATTATTGAGAACTGGCCCAAATACAAACCAATGTTCCAATCCTAAACCAGCTGTAGACATGGATACAACACCCATTACAATAAACGCCCACATTGCTGCAACCTTGGATAAAGTCTGGGCATTTTATACCAAACCGGAACATATTACCCAATGGAATTTTGCCGATGATAGTTGGCATTGCCCATCCGCGAAAAATGATCTGCGAAAAGGTGGAAAATACCTAGCCAGGATGGAAGCCAAGGATGGCAGTTTTGGCTTTGACTTTGAAGCAGTTTACGATGAAGTAATTCCTGAAGAGAAAATGGTCTTCACTCTTGAGGACGGAAGAAAAACAGCTGTCCTTTTTGAAGAATCCAATGCAGAAACCAAGGTCACCATTACCTTCGATGCTGAAAAAGAGAACTCTCTGGAGATGCAAAAGAATGGCTGGCAGGCCATTCTAAACAATTTCAAGAAGTATACTGAATCCCATTGAGGTTTTAGACCCTTACAATTTTAGCCCCTATGGCGCGTAAGCGTTCATCAATGTTCTCGTAACCACGGTCTATCTGCTCAATATTGTGGATCGTGGAAGTTCCTTTGGCCGAAAGTGCCGCTATCAATAGGGAAACCCCAGCCCTAATATCGGGGGAAACCATGGTTGTGGCCTTCAAGGTCGATTTAAAGTCGTGCCCGATCACCGTGGCCCTGTGGGGATCACAAAGAATGATCTTGGCTCCCATATCGATCAACTTGTCCACAAAGAACAGTCGGCTTTCAAACATTTTTTGGTGGATGAGCACTTCTCCCCTGGCCTGAGTGGCCACTACTAGAATAATGCTCAACAAATCCGGTGTCATTCCTGGCCATGGCGCATCGGCAATGGTCAATATGGAGCCATCTATAAAATTTTGGATTTGGTAACCCTTATCGTGCTTAGGAATGAAAATATCATCATCCCTTCGTTCAACAGTAATACCCAACTTACGAAAAACACTGGGGATAAGTCCCAAATTGTCCCAACTTACATTCTTGATGGTCAGTTCGCTGCGGGTCATGGCTGCCAATCCGATCCAGCTGCCAATTTCAATCATATCGGGCAACATGGTGTGTTCCGTACCACCCAATCTGTCCACACCTTCAATGGTCAATAAATTGGAACCAACCCCTGAAATTTTTGCCCCCATGCGATTAAGCATCTTGCACAATTGCTGCAAATAAGGCTCGCAGGCTGCGTTATAGATGGTAGTGGTGCCTTCCGCCAAAACAGCGGCCATAACGATATTGGCCGTACCAGTCACGGATGCCTCATCCAAAAGCATATAGGTGCCTTTGAGTTTTGTGGCCTCCACGCCATAGAAATATTCTTCCTTGTTATAGCGGAACTTAGCGCCCAATTTTATGAATCCCTCAAAATGGGTGTCCAATCGACGCCTTCCGATCTTATCGCCTCCGGGCTTTGGGATGTATCCCTTGCCGAACCGGGCCAATAAAGGTCCCACCAACATAATGGATCCACGAAGTCCCCTGCCCTCTTCCTTGAATTTGGCCGATTGCAGATATTCCAGATTGATGTCATCCGAAATGAACGAGTAAGATCCCTTGCCTTTCTTTTGGATTTTTACCCCCAAATCTTCCAGCAAGGCAATCAGTTTATTTACATCGACAATGTCCGGGATGTTATGGATTGTGACTTTCTCTTCGGTCAGAAGTACGGCACAAAGAATTTGCAGTGCTTCATTCTTGGCACCTTGGGGTGTAATTTCACCATGTAATTGATGTCCACCCTCTATTCGAAATGTTCCCATGGATTCCTTTGGAATTTAATACCTTTTTTTCCTGTTGCGCTGCCCTTTTTTACTGCCACTGCCATTACTCCTGTTGGATTTGGCCTGTCTATTTTTAAGGAACTGTACGCTCTCGGTCAGGTTTTCGCCATCATTGGCCAAATCAATCTCCCCATTGCTCATTTCCTTCAAATGGTTAAAAATAGCCGTATCCTCCACAGTATCCTTGTTCCAAGTAAGGTAGCACTTTTTCATGTGGTTGGCTATGGCATACTCCAACCCGGAGCGCATATCACCCTTTTCCCATTTTACGGCCACATCGATCATTCTTTTGATGTTGTTCCCATAAAATCGATACTTTGGGTGGTTCTGTGGGTATTCCAAAGGTTCGGGACGCTGTTGCAACACTTCCTTGGAAGTGATCGGAAAAGGAGAATCCACATCCAATTTAAAATCGGACATGATGAACAATTGGTCCCAAAGCTTATGCTGAAAATCGGGGACATCCCTTAAATGGGGCTGAAGGTTTCCCATGACACTGATAATGGCCTGGGCCTCTTTATTGCGTTCTTCCCGATCCGCTATGGAAACAGCATGATCCACCATTTTTTGAAAATGACGGCCATATTCGGGAATGAAGAGCTTCGGGCGCTCTGTATTGTATTCTAAATTCTCTACTAGGTTCAAATTGAAATGTTTATTGAAATTAAATTATCGGGAAGTCTATCCGATAACGCCTGCAAAATAATAAAATTATGGCAATCTGCGGTTTTAAAGGGAAATAACGCCCTCCACAGTGGAAACTTGTTTGTATTTGGCTATCACCTCGTCCGGATCCTTCATGTTCACGGTGATGGAAATACTGGTGTATGTACCCTTTTTTGACTTCTTGGACTCAATTACCGCACCCGTATTGTCAAAAATGGCATTGATCTCACCAATGCGCTTTTCGTCCGTGGGCACAATAAATTTGAACAAATAATTGGAAGGCCAACTGGTGGTTTCCAATAATTGCTCCTTGAGCCGCGCATAGAATTCGTCCGGATTGTCTTTTTCCATCTTTTTTTTACAAATATATGGCTTACGGCCCAATTTTTTTTCCATCGGCTGATTTCATTACTTTGTAATACTAAATCACAGTGTTTGGGCAAGAACAAAGTAGTTGTAACGGGAGCTCCGGGAACCGGAAAAACATCCATAATCCACGGTTTGGAAAAGCAAGGGTTCCATTGTTTCCATGAAATTATAAGGGACATGACCTCCAAGGCCAGGCTTGAAGGGGAGGAACACACCCACATCTCAAATCCTTTGGTGTTTGTGGAAGATGCCATGCAGTTCAACAAGGACCTCCTTTATGGAAGGGCAAAGCATTATCAAAAGTCCCTATTGATGGACGTTCCCTTGAGCTTTTTTGACAGGGGAATCCCAGATGTATTGGCTTACATGGATTTCTTTGGACAATCCTATAGCAAGGAGTTCATTGATACTTGTGAGAAAAATAGATACGACACCATTTTTATTGTTCCGCCATGGCAGGAAATTTATGTTTCGGACAATGAGCGTTTGGAAACCTTTGAAGAGGCGGAGAATATCCATGATGCGCTGATGAATACGTATACCCAATTTGGCTATAACCCCATTGAAGTGCCAAAAGATGCAGTCCCTAAGCGGATTGATTTTATTTTGGAAACCCTTAATCAACTTTAGTGCAAAAAGAAGCAAAGGTTATTTTAAAGGAATTCTGGGGCTATGATGATTTCAGGGGATCCCAAAAATCCATTATAGACAAAGTCATTTCCGGACAGGATGTATTGGCATTGATGCCCACGGGTGGTGGAAAATCCATTTGCTACCAAGTCCCCGCACTGGCCATGGATGGCATTTGCATTGTGGTGTCACCTTTGGTGGCCTTGATTCAAGATCAGGTAAAACAATTAAAGGCAAGAGGTATTAAGGCCATTGCCCTGACCGGAGGAATCCCCTTTGAGGAGCTCAACGACCTTTTGGACAATTGTCTGTATGGCAATTACAAGTTTCTCTATCTGTCCCCGGAAAGGTTACAACAATCCATGATCCAGGAACGTATCCAAGAAATGAACGTGAATCTTATCGCTATTGATGAGGCCCATTGTATCTCGCAATGGGGAAACGACTTTAGACCGGCCTATCTGGATTGTTCCCTACTTAAAGAACTTGTTCCCGATACTCCTACCATTGCGTTGACGGCTACGGCTACACCTAAAGTAGTTCAGGATATTGTCCAAAACTTGAAACTGGACAATGCCACCATTTTTAAGGATTCTTTTTCCAGGTCCAACATTGCTTTTAGGGTAAAGCGTACCGAGGACAAGCTATTTCAGTTGAAAAAATACATGGAGAAATTCCCGGGAAGTTCCATTGTTTATGTACGTTCCCGAAAAATGACCCAAGAACTTTCGGAGTTTTTGAACCGGAACGGTATTAAATCTACATTTTTTCATGGGGGCATCTCCAAAACCGAGAAGGAGGAAAAACTCAACCTTTGGTTGGAAGGAAACATCAATACCATGGTGGCCACCAATGCCTTTGGTATGGGAGTTGACAAACCCAATGTGCGCTTGGTAGTACATTATCAAGTACCGGACAGTCTGGAAAGTTACTTTCAAGAAGCCGGAAGGGCTGGAAGGGATGGAAAACCCTCTACCGCTATTATATTAACCACCAAGGAAGACCAAGAAAGGGCCAAGCAACAGTTTCTGTCAGGTTTACCCGATGTGGCTTTTGTGAAGACCGTATATTCCAAGCTGAACAATTTTTTTCAAATTTCCTACGGGGAATGGGTCGAGGAACCTTTGGGTTTTAAGTTCAATAAATTCTGTAACCGCTATGGATTCAATCCCAACAAGGCTTTCAACGCCTTACGAGTATTGGACCAAAACTCTGTAATAGCCCTTTCGGAGAATTTTAGGGAAAAGACCTTGCTTCAGTTTGTAGCCCCAAAGGCAGGTATTTTTGCATATCTGGATAAAAACCGTAAATCGGCTCCCATCATTCAGACCATACTTCGTACTTACGGCGGAATTACAGAATATGAAACAAAGATAAATCTGTATTTGTTGTCCAAGAAAACTGGAAAGACCGAAAAATCCTTGAAAAAGCTTCTAAAACAGTTGCAGGATGACGGTATCGTGGAATACCAAAACAATACCAGCGACCTTGAAATTACCTTTTTGGTGCCTAGGGAAGATGACCACACCATAAACCCATTTGCCAAAAGGATTCGGGAGCTCAATGCCGTGAAAGAAGGAAATATGGAGGCCATGCTAGGCTATATCAGAAACAAGAAAATCTGTAGAAGCGTTTATTTACTAAAGTATTTTGGGGAAAATGCCAAGGAAAAGTGTGGCACTTGCGATATTTGCACCAAACAGAACAAGTTAAAATCCCCCATTAAGTTAGAGGAACGGATCTTGGCCCTTCTGAAACTTGGTCCAAGCACTTCCAGAAAGTTGGAAAAGGCGACCGGAGTGGATGAAAAAGTGCTGTTATTGGCCTTACAGGGACTTTTGGAGGATGAAATCATCGCTTTAAACCAAATTAATGAGTACACCATCAAAGAATAGATTGCGAATTGTTTTTATGGGCACCCCGGATTTTGCGGTGGCCAGTCTCAAAAGTATCCTAGAAGCGGGTTTTGAGGTCGTCGGGGTAGTCACGGCTCCTGACCGGCCAGCAGGTCGCGGACGAAAAGTCCAAACATCTCCTGTAAAACAGTTTGCTGAGGAACACCATATCAAGGTGTTGCAACCTACCAATTTAAAGGACGAATCCTTTCTGGATGAATTACGGGGGTTGCACGCCAACCTACAAGTAGTGGTTGCCTTTAGGATGTTGCCCAAAGTAGTTTGGCAAATGCCCGAGTACGGTACGTTTAATCTCCATGCCTCACTCCTTCCCCAATATCGTGGGGCGGCACCCATCAATTGGGCCATCATCAACGGAGAGACCAAAACAGGGGTGACCACCTTTTTTATTGATGATAAGATTGACACCGGAAGTGTTATTCTTCAAAGGGAAGAGAATATCCTACCAGAAGACAATGCAGGTTCATTACATGATAGGCTTATGGAACTTGGGGCGGAACTTGTTGTGGAGACCTGCAAACAGATAGCCTCCGGCACCGTGGATGATCTGCCTCAAAAGGAAATCAGCAATCTTAAACCAGCCCATAAAATACATAAAGAGACTTGCCAGATTGACTGGAATGTCCCATTGGAGGATATACATAATCTCATTCGGGGATTAAGTCCCTATCCCGCTGCATGGACCCATTTGATAAACCAAGGTAAGGAAGACCCCATCAAAATTTACGGGACTCATATGGAGTTCGGCGAACACCATCTAGAATCAGGAAAACTCTTGGCGGACAAAAAAACGCTCAAGGTTGCCGTAAGGGGAGGTTATTTACAGATTCTGGAACTACAGTTGCCCGGCAAGCGCAAAATGAAGGTTTCCGAAGTTTTGAATGGATTGAACTTGGATGAAAATGCCCATCTGCGCTAAACCCTTGCTATGAAAGGGCTGGGAAAAAAGTGGTTGTTTTTTCTGACTTTATCAACAAACGTTTCAAGTTATCAACAAAAACCCCTATTTCCCGCGGTTTTACTTGCGTTAAATGCAAATCCGTATAAATTTGTTCAGCATTAAAATTATTTTAACAACAATTAATTTAATTCCATTATGAACAAAACAGAGTTAATCGATGCTATGGCAGCCGATGCGGGCATCACTAAGGCAGCAGCCAAAAAAGCATTGGAATCTTTCTTGGGAAATGTAGAGGGATCGCTTAAAAAAGGAAACAGAGTTTCCTTGGTTGGTTTTGGTTCTTGGTCCGTTTCCAAAAGAAACGCCAGGGAAGGTAGAAATCCACAGACTGGTAAGACCATCAAAATTGCAGCTAAGAACGTAGTAAAGTTCAAAGCAGGTGCAGAATTGAGCGGTGCAGTAAACTAATCAATTAGTAATTACAATATACAAAAGCGCCTCCCCAGGGAGGCGCTTTTTTAGTTATAAGGGTTTTTTGTTTTTGTAAATGTTGTATATTATACTGCAATTAAAGTCAAGTAGTCCATGAAAATGGTAAGTCCAAAACCAGAAAAAGGCACATTGCTTGTTGCAGAACCTTCGCTCACGGGTGATGTTTCTTTTAATAGATCCGTGGTCTTACTTGCCGAGCATAACCATGAAGGCTCTGTTGGGTTTATCCTCAATAAACCGTTGGATTATACCATTTGTGACCTTGTGTCCGAAATTACCATTCCGTTCAAAGTATTCAATGGCGGTCCCGTGGAGCAGGACAATCTTTATTTCATCCACAAAGTTCCCGGATTGATTGAAGACAGTGTTGAGATTTCCGATGGTATCTTTTGGGGTGGAAACTTTGAGAAAATCGTTGAGCTCATCAATAACGGCATCATTACCGAACAGGACATTCGCTTCTTTTTGGGGTACTCAGGATGGGGGTCACAGCAATTGGACAACGAGCTTTCCTCCAAGTCTTGGGTAGTGGTCAAAAACGAGTACGAAAGCAGTATTTTGGGGAAATCCTCAATTTCTTTCTGGAAAGAAAAAATGGTGGAATTGGGTGGCGATTACCTCTTATGGTCCAATGCTCCAGAAAACCCTTCTCTTAACTAGTCTGGGCCATTCGGGCCTTGGCATTCAATTTGCCCACAAGACCTTTGCTGACGGTGTTTACAAATTGCTTTTTGCGGTATTTGCTTATGGGTTGAATGCCGATAATGCTATTGGTTATAAAAAGTTCATCCGCCTTTTGGAGCTCAAAAGGTGAGACAGATTCTTCCAGTATTTGGAAACCTTCCGTGGAATCCACTATCTCCATGATTTTTTTTCGAATGATTCCATTGAGACATCCATCACCCAGTGATGGGGTTTTTATGGTATTCCCCTTGACCAAAAAAAGGTTTCCATTAATAGCCTCTACCACATTTTTATCCGTATTCACCAATAAACAATTGGCATAACCATTCTCTTGGGCATATACACTGGCCACCACATTCAGGATTTTATTGGTAGTCTTTAGTGTGGAAAGCATATCCTTGTTGACATAATAGTCCTTGAAAAGCTCCACCTCATAACCGTCATCTTGGATGAGATAAAATGGGGATACCATCGCCCCCACTTCAATCAGATAGGAAATATCATTGGTCAATGGGGCATACAATCCCCCATCATTCCTAAAAATAGTGATACGGACCCTTACGGCTTCATTATCCCATTGATTTCCGCTAATGGTCTTCTTGATTTCCGCTTCCAAAAATTCCAAGGTAAACGTCATGGGAATTTCCATACGTAGCATTCGCATGGAAGCCATCAACCTAAAATAATGGTCTTCCCAAAAGAAAAGGTCTCCCTTGACACACCTGAGGGTCTCAAAAAGGGCATCACCATACTTAAGCCCCCTATTGGCAGAAGTGAGGATATCCGATTCAGCTGAAAAAAGTTCTCCGTTGAAATTTACCATAAAAAAACCTTGAAAAATCAAGGTCAAATATACGGCTTAGTTGAAAATACCACTATTTGGAGCCCAATACCTGTTTAAGATCGGAGATTTGGTTTTCCCAAAGCATCTTGGCCTCGTCCACTTCATCATCTTCGGCAAAATCCGTTATGAAGAGAGAGACATCTTTGGTGATTTCATCCACAATGATACGCATCTCAAAAAAGGAATCATCCTCATTGTCCACCCAAGTGAACTTGACAAATTCCTCACTTTTTCGTTTCAACATTTTGGCCTGTTCTTCGGCCCCGTCCCAAATAAAAGTGAATATCTCTCCTCTGGAGTTCACATTATCGGCATACCACTCGGAAAGTCCGGATGGAGTGGAAATATATTGGTAAAGCAACTGTGGGGATGCTTGGATTACAAACTCAATTTCAAATTTTACCTTATCGCTCATTATACTGTTCTATTATCCCTTTTCAACAATTGATATAATTTGGGAAGATAAAAAAATAAATATCAAATAATAAATTAATCCTGAATTTTGATTCAGCAAAAATTAAACTTTATATTTGCACCCGCTTAGCGAAACCACGGCGAGGTAGCTCAGGTGGTTAGAGCGCAGGATTCATAACCCTGAGGTCGGGAGTTCAAGTCTCCCTCTCGCTACATTCACGGAGGGTCAACCAATTGTTTATCAAATTGTTGGCCCTTCTTCTTTTATCACCTTTCTTGTGCATTTCCCACAAAAAATTCTCCCCTTTTGTTTGTCAGCTCATCATCCTAACCTTTTTCAATACGTATATGGAACCACATTCTTAAGCGGTATATAAAAACAAAATCGTATCTTAATTCAAAATAAGAGAATTATGTTAGGAATCTTACTTACAAAAAGAGGGAAAACAAAAACAGTTCAAATCCTTATGGTAGCTTCCATGCTATTGATAGGCCTAGGTTTGGCCTTATTATAAGGTATCTTTCAACAATCTAGAAAAACTACCTTAATTCCGTATACATATTTGGAAGGCCGTCCTGTTCGATGGTCTTTTTTCTTTTGAAGTACATCCTTACCATGGGTTTTACCATTACATTTATGGTATGAAGAACACCATTTCTGAAAGAGTTGCCGATTTTTTAAAAAAATTTCCTCCTTTCAATATTCTGGCGGAACACCAATTGGAAAAATTGTCCTACGAGGTCACCATTATCCATAAGGAGAACAATAGCCTGGTCTTTTCTGAAAAGGAGCCTCCCCATAACTACTTTTATGTGGTGCACAAAGGGGCTGTGGCCCTAACCAAAAAAGGGTCACAACAAATGCTGGACATTTGTGACGAAGGGGATATTTTTGGTCTCCGTCCCTTATTGGCGCACGAAAACTACAAGCTTCAGGCCACAGCTCGCGAAGAAACCATTTTGTATGCCATTCCCATTCAAGAGTTCAAGCCCATTGCTCTGGAGAATCAACAAGTTGGGGATTTTTTAATAGAAAGCTTTGCCTCCAACACGCGTAACCCCTATTCCCTTAAACATAGGGGTAAATTGTACGGGGTTCCCAATGAAGCGGAAGGAAACCCCGAAACCAAAATGCTGGACCTACAGCCCGTTCGTTACTCCACCAATTTGGTGACCTGTTCCAAGGAAACCCAGATAAAATCGTTGGCCGCTTCCATGACCCAAAGAAATGTAGGCTGTGTTCTGGTTACCCAAGATGGACTTCCCATTGGAATCATCACCAATAAAGATTTAAGGAACAAGGTTGCCACAGGGTTGGTTTCCATAATGGAAAATGCCGAGGCCATCATGTCTTCCCCGGTCATTACCTACTCCAAGGACCTGACCATTACCCAAGCCCAAATGGCTTTGATGAAAAGCCAGATCAGTCATCTGTGCCTAACTGAGGATGGAACCACGGACACTCCCGCCATTGGCATTCTTTCCAAACACGATGTCATGGTGGCCCTTGGAAACAACCCTGCCGTACTCATGCGGGCCATAAAACGGGCCACGGATTCCCAAAGACTACGGACCATTCGGCATAGCATTTTAAACCTATTGCAGGGCTATTTGGAACAGAACATTCCCATGGGATTGGTCTGCAAAATCATCTCCGAACTCAATGATGCTACCATCAAACAAGTCATACAAATTTGTGTTGATCAGATGGATACCCCTCCTCCCGTAAAGTTTACGTGGTTGGCCATGGGAAGTCAAGGGCGGGGCGAGCAGTTACTCACTACCGATCAGGACAATGCCATTCTTTACGAAGATGTCCCAACGGAGAAAAAGGAAGAGACCCAAGCCTATTTTTTACAGTTGGGCAAACAAATTTCAACGGAACTCAACTTAGTAGGGTTTGAATATTGTCCGGCTGAAATGATGGCCTCCAATCCGCTGTGGTGCCATAGTTTGGAGGAATGGAAAGAGGTCACCTCCCATTGGATGAACAATCCCGGTCCGGACGAAATCCTCCTATCTTCCATTTTCTTCGATTTCAATGTGAATTACGGTGAAAAAGCACTCGCCGATGAGCTTTCCCTGCACATTTTTGAGAATGCGAAAAAGTATCCCCAGTTCCTGACCCATTTGGCCAGTGGAGCACTTCAAAATCCATCCCCATCTGGATTTTTTAGGGACTTTTTGGTGGAACAGGATGGAGAACACAAAGATTTCTTTGATTTAAAACTTCGTGCCCTCATGCCCATTATTGATGCCGCAAGGGTCCTTATCCTTTCCCATGCCATAAAATCCATCAACAACACCGCGGAACGCTATGAAAAACTGGCAGAACTGGAGCCCAAAAACAAAGAACTCTATTTGGCAGCTTCGTATGCCAGCAAAGCCCTTTTAAAGTTCAGGACAAGGCAGGGCTTACAACATAATGATTCTGGCAGGTACATCGCCTTGGACCAATTGAACAAGGAAGAAAAAATAAAGCTCAAGCGTACGTTCAAGACCATCAAAGAAATCCAAGAGCTGTTGCAAATACGGTTTCAAGTAAAAAATCTTCTGCGATGATGGGGTTTTTCTCAAAAAAGAAGCACTTGGAACTTCCCGGGTTTTGGGAAACCTATGCCAATTGTTTCAAGGATAAACTTCCGGAAACGATATCCGAGAACACTTTTGTGGTGCTCGATACCGAAACCACTGGGTTCAATATGACCAAAGACCGAATGCTATGCATCGGGGCCTTAAAACTCAGGGACAACACCATAGTCGTAAAAGAAAGTTTTGAAGTATATATAGAGCAGGAGCATTATGATGCTGAAAGTGCCGAAATCCATGGAATCTTGAAGAAGAGCAAGAAGGAGCGGGTAACCGAACTGGAGGCATTGCAACAATTTTTGGCCTATGCCAAAAACCATATACTGGTAGGCCACCATGTACTATTCGATGTAGGTATGGTCAATGCCGCCCTTAAACGGAACGGCCTCCCTCAATTGTTGAATAAAACCTTGGATACCGGTCTGCTCTATAAACGTACCTTACTCATTTCCACGGTACTTCGAAAGAAAGAAAACTATTCCTTGGACGAGCTTGCCGAAAAGTTCAGGATTTCCAAAAAAGATAGGCATACCGCCTTGGGCGACACGTTGATCACTGCCATTGCTTTTCTGGCGATTGTGGAAAAGTTAAAGCCCAAAAATTTGAAAGATCTGTTCAAAAAACAAAATCCACCAAAATTTGGGCTTTAAGTCTTATAGACTTTCTTTCATGATTACCTCGACCACTTCCGGGTTCAACAAGGTTGAAGTGTCTCCCAGATTACTAGTGTCCTTGGAAGCAATCTTTCTTAAGATTCGTCTCATGATCTTACCGCTACGGGTCTTGGGCAAACCAGGCACAAACTGAATCTTGTCCAGCTTGGCGATAGGTCCAATATGTTCGGTGATCAATTGATTGATTTCCTTTTTGAGGTTGTCCCTGTTTCGGGTCTCCCCAGTTTCCTTTAAGATGATATAGCCATACAACGCGTTCCCTTTAATATCGTGAGGGAAACCAACAATGGCAGATTCTGCCACCGCTGGGTGTTCGTTGATGGAATCTTCTATGGGTGCCGTACCCAGATTATGTCCGGAAACAATAATCACATCATCCACCCTACCGGTAATTCGGTAATAGCCTACTTCATCCCGAAGGGCACCATCACCTGTAAAATATTTCCCTTCAAAAGCAGAGAAATAGGTGTCTTTATAACGCTGGTGGTCTCCCCAAATAGTCCGTGCAATGGAAGGCCATGGAAATTTAATGCACAATCTACCCTCCACCTGGTTTCCTTTTATCTCCTTCCCATTCTCATCCACCAAAGCAGGCTGCACACCGGGCATAGGCAGTGTGGCGTATGTGGGTTTTGTAGGTGTTGAAAAAGGTATGGGTGAAATCAGGATTCCTCCTGTTTCTGTCTGCCACCACGTATCCACAATGGGACAATTTTTCTCTCCAACGTGATCGTTGTACCAGTGCCAAGCTTCTTCGTTGATGGGTTCTCCCACAGTTCCCAAAACCTTAAGGCTGGAGAGGTCATGCTTGGTCACAAAATCCAAATTCTCCTTGGCCAAGGCCCTAATTGCCGTTGGTGCCGTATAGAATTGGGTAACTTTATGCTTTTCAACCACTTCCCAGAACCTACCATAATCAGGATAGGAAGGCACACCTTCGAACATTACAGTGGTAGCTCCGTTGGCCAGAGGTCCATATACAATATAGGAGTGGCCGGTAATCCAGCCAATATCTGCCGTACACCAATACACATCCTGTTCTTTATACTGAAAGACGTTTTTAAAGGTGTAGGCCGTGTAGACCATATATCCTGCAGTGGTATGCATCATTCCTTTGGGTCTACCTGTAGAACCGGAAGTATACAGAATAAAGAGCGGGTCTTCCGCATCCATAATTTCTGGAACACAATCAGAATATGCTTTGTCCAAAAGAGGTTGTAACCACTTGTCACGACCTTTTTGCATCGGGATTTCTTCTCCGGTGCGTTTGGCCACCAATACGGTGTCCACATTTGGACAATGCTGCAAAGCTTCGTCCACAATACCTTTTAGGTCGATGGTCTTGGTACCTCTGTACGAACCATCCGAAGTCAATACCATTTTGGCTCCACAATCGTTGATACGTGTGGCCAAGGCTGTTGAAGAAAATCCTGCAAACACCACGGAATGAACGGCACCGATACGTGCACACGCCAACAATGAAATGGCTAATTCAGGAATCATGGGCAAATAAATGACCACACGGTCACCTTTTTTTATTCCCTGATCCTTGAGAACATTGGCAAATTTGCAAACCCTTTCGTGCAACTCACGATAGGTAATATGCTCTGCTTCCTCATTGGGGTCATTGGGTTCAAAAAGAATGGCAGTTTTATCGCCACGACTACGTAAATGGCGGTCTATACAGTTTTCGGTAATATTGAGCTGTGCTCCATCAAACCACTTAATTTCGGGCTTTGTAAAATCCCATTCCAAAACGGAGTTCCATCTTTTTCTCCAAAAAAAATGTTCTTCCGCTACTTCTTCCCAAAAATCCTCAGGGTTTCTAACAGATTTACGATACACCTGAAAATATTCTTCCAGATGCTTAATATGGTAATTACTCATTAGTTATAGTAAATTTTTATGTGCCTTTAAAATTAAAAAAAGAGAGGGACTTTCACCAGAATTAATGCTCAATTGCTTCTCCGGCCCCACTAGGTATACGTATGTTTTCCACAATACCCTGTACTTCTTCCGGAGGAGCTGGTGTAAATCTTGAAACTAAAATAGACACAGCAAAATTGACCAGCATACCCATGGTTCCGAAACCTTCAGGTGAAATACCCCACCACCAGTGCTCTTGGGTACTGGTTTCTGGGTTTCCAATCCATCCGAGTTTAAAACGGGCAATGTAATAGCATGTAATACCAAGTCCGGCTACCATACCTGTGATGGCTCCTTCCCTATTCATACGCTTGCTAAAGATTCCCATGATAATGGCCGGAAAGAATGAAGATGCGGCCAAACCAAAGGCCAAGGCAGTCACCGAGGCCACGAAGCCTGGAGGGTGAATACCAAAATATCCGGCTACCACTACAGCCAAAAGTGCTGAGAAACGGGCAACCCATAGTTCTTTTTTATCCGAAATGTCCGGAGCAATCTGCTTTTTGATCAAATCATGCGAAATTGACGTGGAAATTACCAAAAGTAATCCTGCTGCAGTAGATAGAGCTGCTGCCAATCCTCCTGCGGCAACCAAAGCAATGATCCAATTGGGCAGTCCTGCAATTTCAGGGTTTGCCAAAACGGTGATATCACGGTCCACATACAATTCGTTGGCTGAAGCGCTGGCATTGGAAATCATCCGTTGTCCTTGTGCTCCCCTACCTTCAACAAACTCGGGTTGTCTGCCTTCAACCGCTGAACCCGGAAGGTATTGGATCTTTCCATCCCCATTCTTATCCGTCCATGCGATGAGACCTGTATTTTCCCATTTGGTAAACCAAGCTGGAATTTCCTCATAGGGAGTATCTTCCACGGTTTCGATTAGGTTGGTACGTGCAAATACGGCAATGGCCGGTGCAGTGGTATACAAAATAGCGATAAACAGCAATGCATAACCGGCTGACTTACGGGCATCACTAACCTTGGGCACTGTAAAAAAGCGAATGATTACGTGAGGCAATCCTGCGGTACCCATCATCAAGGCCGCAGTGATAAACAACATATCGGTCATGGACTTGGTGCCATCCGTATAGGCCGTAAAGCCCAGTTCGGTCATCAACCCATCCAACTTATCCAATAAATACACCCCATCTTCACCTGATGAAGCAAACCCTAATTGAGGAACTGGATTTCCGGTAACCATAAGGGAAATGAAAATGGCGGGGACCATAAATGCAAAAATCAACACACAATATTGTGCTACCTGTGTATAGGTGATCCCTTTCATCCCTCCCAAAAACGCATAGAAAAATACAACGGCCATACCTATGTACACCCCTGTATTTACCTCTACATCCAAGAAACGGGAAAAGACCACCCCCACTCCACGCATTTGCCCGGCCACATAGGTGAACGATACAAAAAGTGCCGCAACAACGGCCACGGTACGGGCCACGTTGCTATAATAACGATCTCCGATAAAATCAGGAACCGTAAATTTTCCGAATTTTCGCAGATAAGGGGCCAATAACAATGCTAAAAGCACATATCCGCCGGTCCATCCCATAAGGTATACGGAACCATCGTATCCTGCAAAAGCAATAATTCCTGCCATTCCCAAGAAAGATGCCGCGGACATCCAGTCCGCGCCTGTGGCCAATCCATTGGCCAAGGGAGACACTCCTCCTCCTGCAACGTAAAATTCTTTGGTAGATCCCGCTCTGGACCAAATAGCAATTCCAATATATAAAGCGAAAGTGAGCCCGACGATAATAAACGTCCAAGTTTGTATATCCATTATGCGTCCAGGTTATATTTTTTATCCAATTTGTTCATGAGTCGGACATACACAAAGATCAAGATCACGAATACATAAATCGATCCTTGTTGGGCAAACCAAAAGCCCAATTTAACGCCTCCCAATTTAAAGGCATTCAGTTGATCCACAAGAAGGATCCCAAACCCAAAAGAAACCAAAAACCAAATGGCAAGAAGAATGCCCAGGTACTTTAAATTTTCTTTCCAATACTTTTCTCTCTGCTTAATGTCCATTTTATAATTTTAGTGGCTGAAATATATGAAATCTTCAGAAAAGACCACTCAAAATTATAAGGGATAACATTTTCAAGAAAGTTTGTTTAAATACTCCGAAACGTTGAATTTGATGCGTTCATCAATGTTTGAAACATCTGCTTTTTCGAAATCTTTTCCTGTAATACTCTCATACAGTTCAATATACCTTTCAGAAACTGATTCGATGTAGGCATCACTCATTTCGGGCACAACCTGACCTTCCAGACCTTGAAAATTATTTGAAATTAACCACTGACGTACAAATTCTTTGGACAATTGTTTTTGAGGTTCTCCTTTAGCCTGTAATTCTGCATATCCATCTGCATAAAAATAGCGTGAGGAATCGGGGGTATGGATCTCATCGATGAGTACAATCTCCCCATCCTTGGTCTTCCCAAACTCATATTTGGTATCCACCAAAATCAATCCACGTTTGGCTGCAATTTCTGTCCCTCTCTGAAACAGGGCCCGGGTATATTTTTCCAAAACTTCGTAGTCCTCTTTTGAGACAATGCTGCGCTCCAAAATCGCTTCCCTGGAAATATCTTCATCATGATCTCCCTTTTCCGCCTTGGTGGCCGGGGTGATGATGGGTTCTGGGAACTTATCATTTTCTTTCATCCCTTCGGGCATAGGTACCCCGCATAGCAAACGCTTTCCTGCTTTATACTCCCTGGCCGCATGACCAGAAAGATATCCACGTATCACCATTTCAACCTTAAAGGGGTCACAGGCCTTTCCTACCGCCACGTTGGGGTCCGGGGTGGCCATTAACCAATTGGGCACAATATCTTCGGTGTCCTTCATCATCTGGGTAGCGATCTGGTTCAGAATCTGCCCTTTGTAAGGTATGCCTTTGGGCATGACCACGTCAAAAGCCGAAAGTCGGTCCGTGGCCACCATGACCAGAATATCGTTCTCCAGCGTATATACTTCCCTTACTTTTCCTTTGTATACCGATTTTTGGCCCGGAAAATGAAAATCCGTGGCCATTACTGTATTTTGCCCCATAATCTTGTTTAGAATTGGTTTTGGTGTTCTATGTTTTTGTAGGCGTCGATAACCTTTTTGACCAGTTTGTGGCGAATGACGTCCTTGTCATCCAAATAAATGATACTGATGCCATCCACATTCTTAAGGATAAGCAAAGCTTCCTTTAAGCCCGAAATGACGCGTCGCGGCAAATCTATTTGCCCAGGATCACCCGTTAGCAAAAACTTGGCGTTCTTTCCCATACGGGTAAGGAACATCTTCATTTGGGCATGGGTGGTATTCTGCGCCTCATCCAAGATCACAAAGGCATTGTCCAAGGTGCGTCCCCGCATAAAGGCCATGGGAGCAATCTGAATGGTGCCATCCTCAATGTACTTTGCCAATTTTTCAGCGGGAATCATATCCCGGAGGGCATCGTACAAAGGCTGCATATAAGGATCTAGTTTTTCCTTCAGGTCACCAGGCAAAAAACCAAGGTTTTCCCCTGCTTCCACAGCGGGACGGGTAAGGATGATGCGCCGTACCTGCTTTTCCTTCAAGGCTTTTACGGCCAAGGCCACTCCTGTGTAGGTCTTTCCTGTACCGGCCGGACCAATGGCAAAGACCATATCATCCACCTTGCAAGCATCCACCATTCTTCTTTGGTTTACGGTCTGGGCTTTTATCAATCTGCCGCTTACACCGTGGACCAAGACGTCCCCGCTGCTTTTGGATGCCACATGGTCCTCATTTCCATCACTGGTGAGTACGCGCTCGATCATGTTCTCATCAAGCTTGTTGTACTTGGCAAACTGGCTCGTGAGCATATCAAATCGCTTGTCGAACTCTTCCAAGAGTTCTTCATCCCCATACACCTTTATCTTATTGCCACGGGCAACGATTTTCAGTTTTGGGAAATATTTTTTGAGCAATTCAATATTCTCGTTCTGTTGCCCGAAGAAGTCCTGTGGGCTTATATCCGTGAGTTCAATTATAAGTTCGTTCAAAAAACGGGGTGTTTAGAGTTATTTTTTGAAGAATTGGATTCTTTCTTTTTTAATGTAATTTTACTCCACAAACTTAACCAAAAATCAATTCGAGCGTGGAAAAACATATCAACAGTATTGCATGGCAATCATAACCTTAACTACAGATTTTGGCTATAAAGACCACTTTGTAGGTGCTGTAAAAGGGACCATTCTGGGTAGTCTGCCCGAGGTGAACATTGTTGATATTTCCCATGCCATAAGCCCATTCAATATCCAAGAGTGTGCCTATATCCTTAAAAATGCCTACCGTTCCTTTCCTGAGGGTACCGTGCATATTGTTGGGGTGGATTCCGAACTGTCCCCTGAAAACCAGCATATTGTGGTGCAAGTGGATGGACATTATTTTGTAAGTGCCAATAGTGGGGTCATTTCATTGATCACATCGGAGGTGACTCCCGAAAAAGTAGTGGAAATACAACTTCCCAATACCCAATCCGGTTCTTTTCCCGTATTGAATGTCTTTGTACAAGTGGCCTGCCATATTGCCCGGGGCGGTAAATTGGAGGTGATTGGAAAACCTTTTGCCGCACTCAAGGAACTCAAGGAATTTGAACCCCGTGTCTCCAATGATGGAAGGACCATTTCTGGAAATGTCATTTATATTGACAACTACGGCAATGTGGTCACCAACATACAGCGAAGCTTGTTTGAAGCCTATCGCAATGGACGGGACTATGAACTGACCGCCCGCACCACCAAGATCAAGGAAATCCAGAAAAGCTATAACGGCATTATCAACTTTGATTTGGACAGGAGTCAACGAAAAGGTCCCGGTGACGCCCTGGCCTTGTTCAATTCTGCCGGATATATTGAGCTTGCCATTTATAAAAGTGACTTGAATTCCGTAGGAGGGGCTTCTACCCTTTTGGGATTGAACTACAGGGACATTGTAACCATAAATTTTTCATAAATGCTGATACGCATCGTAAAACTCACCTTTAAACCCGAAAATATTCCTAGTTTTGAGCGAATTTTTGATGAATCGAAAAACGGGATTTTGGCTTTTGAAGGGTGTTCCAAGGTGGACCTTTACCAAGACCTCAAGAATCCAAGCGTGTTTTTTACGTACAGCTTCTGGGAAAAGGAATCAGATTTGGAAAACTATAGGACATCAGATTTTTTTAGAGCGGTTTGGGGACATACCAAAACCCTTTTTGCCGATAAACCGGAAGCTTGGAGCGTAGCCAAGGTAAATTCCTCAACTCCAGAATAATGTTTGCAATTTTTAAAAGAGAGGTCCAGTCTTTTTTCACATCCCCCATTGGGTATTTGATCGTAGGATCTTTTTTACTGCTCAATGGCCTTTTTCTATGGGTGTTTAAAGGGGAGTACAATATTTTTGATTACGGCTTTGCGGATTTGGGCAACTTTTTTTTGTTGGCCCCATGGATTTTTGTCTTTTTGGTTCCGGCCATTACCATGAAGAGTTTTTCAGAGGAGCGTAAAATGGGTACTTTGGAGTTGTTGCTGATCAAACCCATTTCGGTCTGGAAGTTGGTTTTGGGCAAATTCTGGGGCGCATTTCTGTTATGTGTCATTGCCGTGGTTCCCACTATCATTTATGTTTTTGCGATTTCCAACTTGGGGGTCATTGAGGGTAATTTTGATTTAGGAGTGGTTATCGGCTCCTATTTTGGATTGTTGTTCCTCATAGCGGCCTATGCCTCTATTGGAATCTTTGCCTCTACCCTTTCGGATAACCAGATCATTGCCTTTTTGGTGGGCATACTCATTTGTTTCATGATTTTCAATGGATTTGATGCCTTGTCCTCTCTGTTTTCCAATGGGGAAACCCAACAATGGATACAGGGTCTGGGAGCCAAATCGCATTTTGACAGTATCGCCAGAGGGGTCATGGACACCAGGGACTTGATATACTTTATCTCCCTGACCCTCTTTTTTCTGTACCTCACCCATCAACGCCTAAAACAATTGCCTAGATGATGCCAAAATTTTTTGTTTCCTTGTTCAAGGCCGTTGTTGTTGTCATTGTACTGAACCTTATTGCCGGTTTTGTATATACCCGATTGGACTTGACCGAAGACCAACGCTACACCTTGTCGCAGCCTGCCGTGGAGGTGGTCCAAAAGTTTGATTCCCCTGTCATTGTGGATGTATTGTTGGATGGAAACATCCCTCCAGAATTTTCCAAACTCAAAACCGAGACCATTCAGCTACTGGAATCTTTTGCTTCAAAAAACAGCAACATCAAATATAATTTGGTAGATCCTTTGGAAGATGAAAGTCAGGCCCAACAGACCATTGCAGAACTTCAAGGTCTGGGACTTCAACCCGCCAATGTCACGGTTGAGGAGAACGGAAAGGTTTCCCAGGAATTGGTATTCCCATGGGCCATGGTCAACTATAGGGACAATACCGTTAAAGTTCCACTTTTAAAGAACAAACTCGGCTCAACGGCCGAAGACCGCATCAACAATTCGGTGCAGCAATTGGAGTACGCCTTTGCCGATGCCTTTACCAAGCTGAGCATTACGGATAAAAAGAGTATTGCCGTGATCAAAGGAAATGGAGAGCTCGATGATCTATATTTGGCCGATTACCTGACCACCATTCGCGATTATTACAACATTGGGGCCATTACCTTGGATTCCGTGGCGACAAGTCCCCAAAAGGTCCTGGACCAGCTTAAAAACTTTGACTTGGCTGTGGTGGCCAAACCCACAGAAGCCTTCACGGATCAAGAAAAGTACGTATTAGATCAATTTGTGGTGCAGGGTGGCAAATCCATTTGGTTGATGGATCAAGTAGCCATGGAAATGGATAGCATCTATAGTGGTGAAGGAAGTGCATTTGCCCTACCCCGTGACCTTAACCTCAAGGATTTTTTCTTTCAGTACGGGGTGCGGATCAACCCGGTACTGGTCAACGATATGTACTTTACCCAAATTGTTTTGGCTACGGGTGAAGGGAATGATTCCCAATACAATCCCCTTCCCTGGTATTACAATCCCATGGTGTTTTCAAGGAACGACCACCCCATCAATACCAATATAGAAGCGGTTCGATACCAATTCACCAGCCCCATCGAGGTATTGGACAACGATTACCAAAAGACCGTTTTGCTCCAGAGCTCCCCCCTGTCGAAAACCGATGGCATCCCCAGACAGATCAGTTTGGATATTTTAAACAATCCTCCTGATAGGGAGTCCTATACCAATGGAGATCTGCCCTTGGCCGTTTTGATCGAGGGAGATTTTGTTTCCATGTACAAGAACCGGGTTAAACCCTTGGATCTTCAAAATACCGAGGAGCAAGGTCCTGAAAACAAAATGATCGTCATCTCCGATGGGGATGTCATCAAAAACCAATTGCGCAATGGCAGACCCTTGGAACTTGGGTATGACAAATGGACCAATAGTTTCTATGGCAACAAGGAATTCTTGGTGAACTGCACCAATTACCTTTTGGACAATACCGGACTTATAAACATTCGAAACAGGAAAGTGTCCATCCCACTCTTGGATGTTGAAAAAATCGTAACCCAAAAAACACGATGGCAGCTAATAAACATCGGTATACCAGTTGTATTGACATTGGTTTTTGGTATTTTCTTCAACTATGTGAGAAAGCGAAAATTCACAGTGTAGCTGTTAATAAATTTGTTTCTCTGCTTAATCGTTTTAAGATATATTTGCTTTTGTCGATTACACGGCCCGTTTACTTGGATGAAACATCCAACGGACAACATAGCTAAAGAATTTCTTTGATGAAGTTTATTGTATCCAGTACATATTTATTGAAACAATTGCAGGTTTTGGGAGGAGTTATCAACAATAGCAACACCTTGCCCATCCTTGACAATTTCCTATTTGATCTAAAACAAAATCAACTTACGGTCTCAGCGTCCGACCTGGAAACCACCATGAGTTCGGTACTAGAAGTGGATTCAGATGCCGAAGGCACCATTGCGGTTCCTGCCCGGTTGTTGTTGGACACGCTAAAAACGTTTCCAGAACAACCTTTGACCTTTGTTGTTGAAGATAACAATACAGTGGAAATAAGCTCCAACCATGGTAAATATGCCTTGGCCTACGCGGATGGTGCAGAATTTCCAAAAGCCGTTGAAGTTTCCAATCCAAGTTCTACCACGCTCTTGGGTGATATTTTGGCAACGGCCATCAATAAGACCATTTTTGCCGCAGGGAATGACGACCTCCGCCCGGTAATGAGCGGGGTGTTCTTCCAGTTCTCCCCGGAGAATCTCACCTTTGTGGCCACAGACGCCCACAAGTTGGTAAAATACCAAAGGCAGGATGTGACCGCTTCGGAAGTGGCCGAATTCATTATGCCCAAAAAACCTTTGAATCTGTTAAAGGGGATTTTGGCCGGTTCGGAATCCGAGGTAACCATCGAGTACAATGACAGCAATGCCAAATTCATTTTTGACAGTTCAGTATTGATCTGTAGATTGATTGATGGAAAATACCCCAATTATGAGGCGGTAATTCCTAAGGAAAACCCCAATAAACTGACCATTTCCAGAAATCAATTCCTGAGTTCAGTACGAAGGGTTTCCATTTTTTCGAACAAGACCACGCACCAAATCCGTTTGAAGGTTGCTGGAGCCGAGCTGAACATATCCGCCGAGGATGTGGATTACAGCAATAAGGCCGAGGAACGCCTGTCCTGCTCCTACCAAGGGGATGATATGCAGATTGGATTCAACTCACGCTTTTTGGTGGAAATGCTCAATAATCTTTCTTCCGATGATGTTTCATTGGAAATGAGCTTGCCCAACAGGGCGGGTATCCTTACCCCTATTGATGGACTGGATGAAGGAGAGCACGTGACCATGCTGGTTATGCCTGTAATGCTCAATAATTAAAGGGGTTTCCTACAGTTTTTACTTTTTTCATGTGACCCCACAGACCATGTGTGCTTTTCATCGATTATAACCTGTGTTCATCGTGGATAAAATCCGCTGAATAAGATGTTTTATACTTTTATTCAATTAATGATTTTAACCTTAAACTTTTGAACATGAAAAAACTAACACTAGCCGCAATTGCGATTTTCGCACTTGTCTTTAATTCTTGTGATGTGGAGCCTGCAGGATCTGATTCCTTGGAAAGCATCAATGGAAAAGGCCAGCTTAAGGAAAAACCACCCAAGCCGGAAAAAGAAGAAAGCGAGGTAATCTGTGTTGTTGACCTACTTCCAGAGCTACCTTCCTTGGTAAATGCCTGTGTCAATGCAAAAGGCCCAAATACCACTGATGCATACTTTGATCTAACAGTTAACGGCGAAAGTATTCTTGCCGGTAATTATGAAGCATGGTGCTCAGATTTTGAAACCGCCTTGAACGAAGACCAATGTTTTGATGGCAACGTATACTCAAGCTACGATGTGCTTCCTGAAAGTGGTATAGCACAACCAGAGAACTTTGATCTTATCAATTGGATAGTCAACCAAGACTTTGTTGGTCAAGCTAGCACTGTAGGAGGCAACTATACCTACGGGGATGTCCAATATGCCATATGGGTGTTGATAGACTCTCTTTTTTATAACTGTTCCGATTGTGACAATTTAGGGGATTGGGATCCAGATAGAGCCCAAGAAATCATTGATTTGGCATTGGCCAATGGGGATGGTTATGAACCTGGTATTGGTGACCAATTGGTTGTGGTTCTTATACCAACCGATAGTACCGTACAAAGTGTTATTATCTCAATACCTATGGAATGTGACGAAGAGCCGAGTACAGGTGGTTGCGAAACCGCATTTGCAAGAGGCACGGATGGCAACACTTGTTTCATTGGAGAAGGTTTCAGCCGTTGGGGATGGAGCATAGGTCCATTGGAAGAAGGTACAGAGGAGACTTATGATGTTTATGCTGGTGCAGGTCAATGCGACATTAATAAAGGAACTTTGGTAGGTACCGTGGATGTTAGTTACATTGATGGTAACGTAACGGTAACTTATAATATTGATGATGCTTACACCGTTTCCGCTACACATACCTATGCTGGTGTTGATATGTTCCCAACTAAAAATGGAAAACCCACCGTTGCACCGGGTCAATTTAGTATTGGAGAAGACCTTGAAGGTCCAATCTATGTCATAGCCCACGCTGATGTTTGTACAGATGGTGACGAGTAGATTTACACGATAAAATCTTGAATAAGAAAAGCTAGAGTTTACGCTCTAGCTTTTTTTATATTCATTCACCACCTTTTTACGTTTTCCCGAGGAAAGAGGAGGGATTTCATCCACATGTGCAACAGTGATTATCGCATCTTTCCCAAAATCGTCCTTAAAAGAGCTTATCAATTCCCGTTCAAATGCAAAATCTTCTTTGGTGTTCAATTTTACGAGGTACTCCTTCTCCCCCATTTGGACAAACTGGTACTGATGCAGCAAATGGTAATACGGATAAAATTTAGTGTAGACCACATACGAGGACAACATATTTCCTTGAGTATCAAAAATCATATCCATTTTTCTCCCTTCGGGAGTTTTCAAGAATCTTTTGTCGGATTCGTTGAACATGGCCACATCACCAGTGTCGTATCGTATCAATGGCATGGAATAGTTGAACAAATCCGTAACTACCAATCTGCCCAAAGTCCCATTTTTGGCAGGTATATCCGAATTCATATCCAGTATCTCTACATAATAGCTCGCCCAATTAATTTGAAAATCCTCAGCGGAAGTACTGGTTTGGTGGGCCAAAATACCCAATTCCTCACTAGAATACCTAGAGTATATGGGACAACCAAAAATCCGCTGCACCGATTCCCGGGTATAGGCATTTAAATACTCCGAGTTAGCAATGACACTCTCTACATTTTTTGTTTTGGGAGGAATATTGTTCGTCTCAATATAAGTACAGATTGACTCCAATGCACTGGAAAACCCTAAAATGTTTTTCTTGTTTGATGATTTTGACAAAAGTTTTAAAAGTTTCTCTATACATTCTCCATTCATGGCAGAAACATCAAACTGAACCGTGTTTTGAAGGAAATTCTTAAATCCCCTTCTCCTATTGTGATTCCTCCATACCTCCAGTTCAAACAGGGTGTTTCCTATTTCATATCCAGTATTTTCTAAAAAATGTAGTACATCAGCCGTATTCCTAAGCCGTTTCCCCTTGTTGTGAAAAAGCATGAGAGGCACCCCTGTGGAACCACTGGTAGCAACTTTAAAAAGGTCTTTTCCTTGAAACAAGGACGACTTAAACGATTCAAAATTATCTTGGACAACTTTTTTGTTGACCACAGGAAAGTCTGTCAAGTTTGAAACAGTCCTACCTTCATAATAAGGTACTGTTTGAACAATATGCTCCAATAGTTTTTTGACATGCAACTCCCTTCTCTCCTTTTGATCAGCATCAAAAGGGTCCCTAAGTATCCATTTTATATCCTCAAGTTCATTTTTTATTACGGACCCCCGCAATAAGTCATAAAACCAAAAAAGCTGCGCTCTCAATACAATTATTCTTAAAAATGATTCCCCTGATATTTAAAATATCGTAAAACTTTAAATAGATGATTTTTAGCAAAAAACTCAAAATCCTAAAGATATAACCATCTGTTGCTTCTAAAACTACAGAGCTTATTTTAAATCCAAAATAACCAAAATTCAGCAAATTATTCAGACATACCCAACGTAAGGGACAGCACCCATATTTTTGCAGGGATTTCGCGCATAAACATCCCTGGCTTCATTGAATTTATTACAAAAATGTCATGACCCAGGGTTAATTTGTACTTTTGACCCCATGTTGTACAATGATAACATCGTTGCCCTTGCCACACCATCAGGAACTGGGGCCATAGCCGTGATTCGCATTTCGGGTCCGGATGCCATTTCCACGGCCGATTCTGTTTTTCAATCGGTAAAAGGGAAAAAATTATCCCAACAGAAAACCCATACCATCCATTTAGGACATATTGTGGACAATGATAAAGTCTTGGATGAAGCTTTGGTATCCATTTTTAAGGGACCACACTCCTATACCGGTGAAAATGTAGTTGAAATCTCTTGCCATGGCTCCCCATACATCCAACAACAGATCATACAATTGATACTACAGAAAGGGTGCCGAACAGCTTCTGCCGGGGAGTTTACCCTTAGAGCCTTTTTGAACGGTAAAATGGATCTGAGCCAGGCGGAAGCCGTGGCCGATCTTATTGCCAGCGATAGTGAAGCGGCGCATGACATTGCCATGCAGCAGATGCGGGGCGGCTTTAGCAACGAAATCCAAAAACTCAGGGAAGAACTTCTCAACTTTGCTTCTTTGATAGAATTGGAACTCGATTTTTCACAAGAGGATGTGGAATTTGCCGATCGTACCCAGTTCAATGCCCTCTTGAACCGAATTAGCGAAGTGCTCAAAAAACTAATCGACTCCTTTGCTTTGGGCAACGTCATCAAACATGGCATACCCGTGGCCATTGTGGGTCAGCCCAATGTGGGCAAATCTACCCTTCTCAATGCCCTATTGAATGAGGAAAGAGCCATTGTAAGTGACATTGCGGGTACCACCCGCGATACAGTGGAGGACCATATCAGTCTTAATGGAATCAACTTTAGATTTATAGATACCGCTGGGATACGGGAAACCGAGGACGTCGTTGAAAAAATTGGTATTGAGCGGACTTTTGACAAGATTGAAAAGGCTCGTTTGATCATTTTCTTGTTTGATCGCATTGATTTTGACCGTTCCGAGCTGGAAAAAATCAAGAACAAATATCCCAATAAACAACTTTTGGTCATTTGCAATAAGGTAGACCTTCTGAATGATGAACAAAAGGGCCAGCTCAAAAAGGAAATCCCAAACCTATTATTCCTTTCTGCCAAGCATCAATCCGGTATGGAGGAACTTCAAAACAAACTTCTAAGTCTTGTGGACTCGGGGGCATTGAGTGGGGACAGTACTATCATTTCCAACAGCAGACACTATGACGCCCTGTTGAAAGCGCTTGAGGAAATACAAAAGGTAAAGGAGGGCATGGATGTTGGTTTGGCAAGTGACCTTGTGGCGATAGACATCAGGCAAGCACTCTTTCATCTTGGTGAAATCACCGGAAGTGTCACCACGGATGATTTATTGGGGAATATATTCTCCAATTTCTGCATCGGGAAGTAACCTATGCAAAACAAACAATTATCAAAACAAAATTATAATATACAATTATCTGTTTAATAGATATTTAAAATCAAATTAACTTTATTGTTGTTTTGTGCTATTTTGTAATATTGGGTACAAAATTGTACCTTTATTGTACCTTTAAGCGAATTAGAACATTTATTTGTACCTCAATTCACTTTTTTTGGCAACAAGATGTCGCTTAATTACATCTATAAATTTTAATTGTATTTAATGAGTTCTAATATTCAGGTGCAACGGATTTGTGAATATTGTCAAAATCAATTTACCGCACGCACAACCGTTACTCGATTTTGCTCTAAGCAATGTGCGAGTAAAGCATCCAAGTGGATAAGCCGGGTAAACTGACCCACCTTCGCCGGATGAAACTGACCATGGCAAATGGACTGCCCAGATTTGATCTATCCTTGGGTTAAACTTAGTTTTTATTTTTCAATTTTCTTCTCA